>Ga0209208_10001996_pt1 | contig 29098 bp, 21 predicted proteins | sample S1TSphfallax_3_FD_187694 | JGI IMG/M metagenome (GOLD analysis project Ga0209208, IMG submission 187694) | Host-associated microbial communities from peat moss isolated from Minnesota, USA - S1T2_Fd - Sphagnum fallax MG (SPAdes) (version 2) | ecosystem: Host-associated > Plants > Peat moss >...
GACGTGCAATGTAGTAGGCAATTTCATGAGCTGGAGATTATATTACCTGAGTCAAATCTGGATCTCATCTGATTTACAAGCACCACTTGTCATCCTTTTAATTTCTGTGTGGATCTTCCGACCTGATGACTATCATGACTATCATATGAAATGCTCAATATCTATCTATTAAGGAAGGTTTGTTTGTTTTGTTTGTCATGTTGATAATTCCCAAACCACTGCTGCTTCCCACTGCACTCTTGGTACTATTGGAAGACCCTTGATGAGTAATCGTGCATTGAGGTGGTTTTGTATTGAATGTTCAATAATTTTGTCCAAGAGAATTCAGTGAAATGAAAACCAAAATTTTAGGCAAATTGGGGTGAGCTTTTTGTTAACATCAAAGTTATTCGATGAAAGGGATTTGCTGGTTTTATAGGTTTTAGATCTAAGGTCAGGGAGATAATATGTTTTGAGTCATTTTCATTGCCAAAAATTAATTTCAGATTGAAATAAATATTTTGCAATCGAGATCTAACATAAGGGTCCTGTTCACACTTGACCAGTGGCAAAGGCTACACTAGTTTGTGTATTATTGGGGAAGGGAATGGCCTACCATTGTGTCAAGCACCTTTCTGGTTATCACTGCATCTGTGCAAGAGAGCTATGAGGTGCACATGTTCGGTATTCAAATGATTCCATATGGGTATGTTGAAGATAATCTGTGATTGATTGTGGCAGCTTGATCTAGACTCGCATTTGAAGCGACCTCTTAAAGTAAACACAAAACCATATTGTACCATTGGGGTTGTTAAGCTTAACACTTTGTTAAGCTTAACACAAAAATCTATTTCGTTGAACTCTTTTGGGACTGCAAATAGTTCTCCAGGAGCGAAATGTGAGTAATGACATCAGGCACATGGTCCATCCAGGTGCTCAAATGTGAGCACCTGAACAAGCATGTTCCTTCCCCATACAGCAAGCAAGGAACTAGGATACCTGCCAATATGGTTCAGTGTCAAAAGTAATTCTCAAAAGAAGCCGAAAAGAAGAAAGTTTAGAAATTGCTCTGCCCAAGAAATGGTAAAATCAAACTCAAAACAGCTGCAAAGAGATGACTATCCCACTAGATTACCACTGTCAATTTTGATATTTTGGAATACTGAAAATGGTGTAGGGTAGATAAGCTGGTGGGAGCGAACATTTAAGCTCTTCAAAAGGGTGTGTTTCACTCTCCTATCATTTTCAGCCCTGGAGGTTCACAAGGTCTAGTTAACCCTTCACCTAGCACCACTAGAGTAATTTACAGACCTTCATTTTAGTTTGAAACAAGAAAAATAAAATCTCCCAAAGTAACGAGCATTTAGAAAAGAAGTTCAACTTTTTGTGAACACATATCCTTCCATGCATAACTGAAGTGCATTCTATAATTGAATGTGACAAACTTCATCCATGAACAATATCCCTCTTATTACCAAATGATGTGGACTTTATTCCAAACAAATTTCCCTTGCAACAAAAGCACTTGTGTGTAGACACAATTTGCCTGTCAGAAAGTGAAAAAGTGAGAATTATGAGAAGTGATTACTGATTACCAAACCCAAAGAGACAAATGAACAGGGAAATATTTTTGCATATGAGAGTTTTGAAGCCCCATTGACAATCACAAAAACATCTTTGAATGGAAAGTTTAGCAAACCCTAACTACCAGTTTTAAGACCTGGTTGTTCAGTTTTAAAGCACCACTAAATGGTAACCAGCTGGGCGATGTTTGCTAACAAGCCATTTTCAAAACTGGCTGAGTGTTTTGCTCACCCATGAGTGTTCAATGATGAGTGACTATACGCAATGCAGGAAGCAAGGAACTACACTACCTCTTCTATTCACAGTGTCCCCCAGGGATTATGTGAAACAGAACTTAGCAGTGCACCATCCATTGGAAACCCATCATGCCTCAGTTGTGGATGAACCACAACTCAGTTATGAGGCTTGGTAACTGATCCCCTAATTTCTTGAGGTTTTGGAATAACCATTTATCTGTTTACACCCAAAGCAAATGCAACTCTGATTCCCCTTATTGATGAGGCAACTCATTATTCTTTGGTTTTGATTTGATATCATTTTCCAGTTTCAATTACCATCCACCATAATTGAACATACATGATGGTTTGTCAATCATGGCATGATCCAATAGATGCACAAAGACAACGTGCAGACAGGAAATGGGATGGACCTACACTGGTACCATGGTAAAAACCCTGACATTTTAAAGTTGCTTCGAACCACTGTATATTTCGTGCATCCTAAGATTAAATCAGGGTCTTCGAGTCCAAATTTAACATTTCCTGGGTTCAATATGGCCTCGGATGAACCATGATTTTTGGTAGCATGGTAAAAATCCCAAAATCCATTAAAATGATTTCTAAATATTACAAATATCCCATGCTTATACTAAATCAGGGTCTCTCAATTCAAATAGAACATTTTTTGGGCTTAATATGGTCACTAAGAGGCCACACTATATAAGGTGAATGTACCAACCAATTTTGTGTGAGTATATGTTTTTTTTTAGAAAACATGCAGTCCCATGTATTCTATATTATATAACTTTGATTACCCTTTTGGGTAAGGTTTTGAATTTTTTACAAAAATCTAGAACTTTTATGTACAATTCAATTTATTTTCCCCAACTCATGGCAATTATTAGGTAATATGGTTTAGGGTTGTTAAAGCCAATGTGGTTTTGGGTACAATTAGGATTTAAGGTTTGTTCATTTGATTCAAATCAACATGGGTTACATTATTTAGCTTTCTTACACATCATACATTGTCATAAAACTTACAAATGCTATTAAAATACATATGTGCATAATATGTTTGTAACCGAAAAATGATATGACATATTTATATTTAAACTCAAAGTCTTAACATCCTATAATCATCCTTGGAGATGATTTTTTGTTCAAGGTTGCAATTGAATCCACCTTCACCTTTGCAAAATATTTTTTCAAAAAAAGCTTTTGAAGGCCACAGACACACAACAAATTCAAACAATATACTTCCGTAAACAACCAAAAACAATCAAGACACAAAACAACAATTCAAGATTCACAAAAGACAATAACAATCCAAAACATAAACTCAAGACTCAAAAAAAGCACAAAGACCCAATATAAAATTTGGATTTTTAGGCTAACTTGTAGTAAACAAAATAGACAAATTTGACAATTGACTTGTAGTAGATAGAATGGACAAAAAATTGTATAAAATGGACAAAAATGGAAAACTTGGATATAATTGACAACTAACATGTAGTGAACAAAAAAAATTCAAACTTATGGCACGTGGAAAAATAGATGAATTCAAACCTTCAAAAACTCAAACTTGCATGCATAAGGAAAATATTAAAACCAGAGACTAAATAGTTAAAAAAGAAAAAAAAGAAAAAAAAAAACCTAATAATGAAAAAAACAAAAAATAAAAACTTATTACAAATGTGGACATAATATAATCCTTGACCCCAAACATCACACAAACTTACCTTGACCAATGCACATGACAAATGACAATTAGCACACACATAATTGTCATCAAATAACTTGCACATGACAAAAGGGTGAAATCACAAATCAATGAGCCAACTCGTTTACTTTGTTTCAAAATATCATAGTCGTTTTGCCCAAAGAAACTTTTTCATAGAAAAAAATGTAAACTTTTTTTCAAAAACTTTTAATTTTTCTTTCTATAGTTTTTCAAATACATAACATGTTCTTTCAAATAAATATAATTTTCTAAAAACATAAGATTCTACACTAGATTTCTATGTTTTGTCTTGAAAAATGATCACAATTTCAAATAATGTCAAAACATATTAACTACTTTGAGGTTTATTCTTTTGTATTATAAGCTACAACCTTGTTTTAAACACCATTTACATTGCATCACATCTACATATCATAAAAGATTTAAGAACATAAAATAAAGTCAAATTTTTATTTTTTGGGGAAAAATATCAAATTATAAATTCCTTAAATTTTGAATGTTGTTTATGTGTGTCTAATAGTCCCTTATTAGTACAAAACAATTCAACATCAAAGAATTTGAATATTATGAAAATCAAGGGCCCTTTTCTAAAACTAGTCATGTTGGAACACATGTTCAACTATAAAGGTCCATTGTTCAAATCAAAACTCAAAATCAATAGATCCAATGGTTCAATTTAGATTTCTCAACATCCATATTAATTATAAAACATAATTTGACATAATTAACATGTCATCAAAGGGGTATGACATAGACACACACACACACACACACATATAAACATGCAGTTTTGAACATGATTTGACATGGTTCTTGGTTCATTGTTTTGTATTTCTACCCAAAATTAGAAAAAACTAATTGAATAGATAGCTTGAAAATTACAAGACATGGACAAAATAATTCAATTGACCTCAACAAACTAGCTTGCTCAAAACCAATTTGATGTGATTGCCTAACACCTATTATTGTTATCCCTGGTGTTTTGCTTTTCTTTTTTGTGGTGGAGTAGTTGGGCATAGGGAAATTAGGGTGTGTCTTTGATATTCTTTTGACCCTGAAGATTGAGCTAGTGGTTTCATTTAGCTTCATAAGTTGAGTTCCCATGTGGCCATTGGTTGCATTCCACAGTTTATGTTTATGGTTTTGCGACGTGTTTTTTTTTCATATGTCACCACATCAATTTGGCATGGCAATTAAGGGTGGTTACAAGGTAGTGGTCCATAATATTCAAACTGTTTTAGATGTCCACATTGATTGGATGGTGTTTAAGGTGGATGTAATGAATTGTTTTTACACCATTTTGTGTAAATTTCTAAGAGCTTTGAGTAGCATGGAGCTAGTTGTCTTAACTTTTTCATTTTGTTTGGTCCTTATATGCCTTTTAGTTTCTTTTGCTTTTCAATAGTCATTTTCCCTTGGGAGGTATATTTGTCATCCTTTCATCTATGGTCACGCATAAAGGTGACTCCTTTGTTGAGCCTTTTTTTTGTGTTCGTTCATTATCATGTTTTGCATTATTCTTTGAATGTTTTTCCCTTGTGTCTTTTCCATTCTTTGGCTAATAATACCCGTATCTTCAACCTTACCAATGTTGTTGCCTTTGCTTTTGATCATTTTCTCTCCCAATTGGCTTTTATGGGGTTGACAATTCAACCTTGCAAATGTTCAACTTGAGCCCCATTTGAGTTACTTTTTGGGTTCACCCTCTTAGTTGATTTTTGTTGCTTTATTAATTGGCAATATTAGGATCCTAGGCATCCCTTTTAATTATGGTTCCTTCTTTTCATTATTTTTGAAGAAGGTTTTGGATGAAGATGTTCATCATGTTGATGCGCTCCCAAGGTTAAGGGATGTTCAAAGAACATTTGGGATCGTTTTTTGGTGTTTTGCTCAGAGACCTTCTTATCTATTTCATTGTTTCCCCCTTCGTTTGGGTTTTTGAGATGAGTTTGTTACTTTTGATTCGACATTGTTGGGAATTTTTGACAAACTTTCGGGCCCAAGTTTTTTAAAATGCCTTTAGGTTCCCTTAGTTTGATAGCAAGTTTGTCTCTTAATTTCTAATGGAAGGTTAGGCCTCACTTTTGCAAAGGGCATTGCGTTAATGGCCTATTTAAAGAGTTAGGTTTTAGTTTTCCCCATCATTGCCTCTAGGTTTTTGTTGGACTCTCACCTATTGCATCAAATTATGTAAATTGATCTAGTTGTTCTTATTAGAGGTGATAAGAATGAGTAGCTAGGTACACTACCCTTCTAAGTCCATTTGAAGTTGGTGCAAGAGTTTTTTCCCTAGTGGTGATGGTGTGTGTACCTTCTTTTGAGTAATTAACAAAACGAAAAATAAATCAATTTCAAGAAAATATTTTTAAAAGATTGTATGACCATTTTTTTTTAACATCATCTTTGATTTTCCTTTTGATTTGCTTTGGGTGCATTTGAATTTTTTTGTGGATGCATGGTTGTCTACTCACCTTGATCCTTTTTTTGTTTGACTCCAAAGGCTTTTCTATTCCGTTACACTTGATTAGTCTTCCCCATCCCTTAGCCCTTGGGTTGTCACATTGCATTTGTGGATCCATTGGACCTTATGGGGGTCCACTTTCTTCATTGCACCCATGGTTTAAGAAGAACACTTGAAAAAAATGGTATCAAGTGTTATTATCATATCTCATCATGTATCATAAGTAGTTGGAGTACTCCTAGTATCTATTACTCGTAGTGTTCATATCATAAGCCAATGGAGTAGTGCCTTGATATTCAAAAACTCTTAATTGCCAATTACAGCACAACATAGATCAACAGCATAACAAGATTTCAAGGCCAGTTATGTACAGATGTAGCTTCCAAACATGAAAAACATGAAATAATCTTTCCTTCTATTCTTTCTCTTCCATTTTCTTTGAGAGTGCTAAAGAAGCTAATAGTTTAAGAGACAAAGACAAAAAGACAGTCTTTTATCTATAAATAAAATGCAAAAAGTCTTGGGCACCACAAGGTTGACACAAAGTGTGGAAAATGAAGCTTGAATAGAGACATAACAGATTGCTGTTAAAACCTATATCATCTTTTATTTTAGGGATGTGAATGCACCACCATACAACAGTCAAAGCATAAATGGAATGACATATCTATGAGATTGCAGAGAAATCTCAACAACAACACTTTGATGGCGTCACGGCAATGCTCAGTGTCTTAAAATGTGTGAAGAATCACTCACAAAGTGTCAGACCATCACCTTCATCATGAACAGAAGTGACAAGCTGTCATGACTATCCCACTGACTTCATCAGCTCCCAATGGTGCAGGTAAATACATAATACCTCTCATGAAAAATTGAGAAATCTCCATATACCCACAACCAAGAAAGCAAGAAAAAATGGTGGGTGTAAATAGGTAATAACTCCCATGAAAATTGAGAAATCTCCATATACCCGCAACTGAGAGACTGAGAACAAATGGTGGGTGAAAATCAAGAAATTTCCATATACCCACAACTAAGAAAGCAAGAACAAGGCTAAAACTTTTCCTTGAAGTCAAAGAAAAACTTCCAGATATGAACTTACAGAACCAGGCAAAACAGAAAAACACAGAAGGGGCAAACTGGAAAAAAGAGAAAAAACAAGCTGCATGAACAAATTTCACAGTTTCTCACTTGTTCAGGGACCTTATCTATCACAACTTCCCCACTAACTTCATCAGCTCTCCCTCTGGTGTAGTAGATAAGCACATAAGAATCCACCAAAAATTTCAGGTAAACTATAATACAAAATCTGTGTCCTGAGTTTCTGTGGCAATTTCTGGAAGCAATCAAACAACTCAGTCATGATGGTAACTGGCACTGTCAAGAGAAATAGTGAATTAAGAAAAAAGAATAGTTATCCTTATTCAAGCTGCAAAAGCATGAATGGAACATATCTGTGTGTCCCATCTACATACCCAAACACAGATAGGTTTTTACTCCATCTTTTATCCAGAAAACCCTAATTCACAGATTCTGATACACTAACCTTCTCCCTCACATGGCGGCAAGAGAAACTTGTTCCACCCCTGTCAACCTTGCATGGCACCGAGAGTCACAACATCAGTTCTGTGTCCTTTAGTTCACTATCATCTATTCCAAGAAAATCCCTAGCTCTTGAGCTCAAACCTGAGAGTCCATTCATCCCCCTGGAAGAATCAATCAATCTCAAGCTGTGTCAATGCTGTTATGGTTTCTTCAAGCTTGTTCTTCAAATCTCTACTAAACCAATATCATCGTCTTCATAAGAAACGAGAAGTTCTCCTAATCTACTAACCAAGTTCCATCTAAGATTCCTTGTGAAGATATCTCTACAAAGTGACAGCAGCATCTGCTCGGCGATTCAGCTCCTGAGTCCTCTTGGTGTGTTTCATGGCTTCCACAAGCCACAGCACTCCTTCCTGGATCCCTGAACCATCATAAGCAGAAATGGCCTGTACCAGAGAGGGCCGATCGTTAAGCTCCTTGAGATCTAGGTATTTCTCAAGCTCCTCAGCAATCACCGCTCCTGGCAAATCCTGTTTGTTTGCAAAGATCAGCATTGGAGCTCCTTGCAAATCCGGATGTCTGAGAACTTTCTCTAACGCGGATTTGGCGTCATCAAAGCGCGACTGAGTTGCAGCATCCACGACATAGAGAACGGCGTGAGCTTCCTCGTAGTACTTTTCCCAGATTGTCCGTAACCCTAACTGTCCTCCGAGATCCCAGAAGATGAGTTTGGATTTGTGAGCTTCTACACGACCGATGTTGAGTCCCACAGTGGGAACGATTCTGTCTGGAGGAAGTCCTTCCACATCTGAGTAAAGCGTTTTCAGCTTCTCCAGCAGCGTCGTCTTACCTGCCTTGTCGATCCCCAGAATAAGAACATGGAACTCCGCTTTGCTGAAAATGTACTTCCACAGCCCATATAGCAATGAAAACATCCCTTCCAAAATCCTCTTACAATCCCCAAACCCTTCCACAACGGATACGTCAACAATACGCCATGGTCCGCGCTTCCTGAACCTTCCCGCGGTCCGAATTTTGCGGCCAGCAAGAGCAGATCTGAGTGAACCCTGAGACAGGGAACTACCGAACTAACAAACAGTACAACAACCCACAGATAGGGAATCTTCTCCACCCACTTTCTGAAACACAAAACCAAAACACCTCCAAACGCGAACCCATCAGCATCTGAGAAACCAAAAAAACACGACTTCAGAATCTTCTCCAGAGCCGACTACTGCTGCTCCGGTTTTTGCCAACGAAAAACGTTCGCGAGAACCACCACCACCCAGAAAAACGCCACAAACTCTATCTAAATCTCCACAACAACACAAAAGCAAAACAGAAACTACATAATATGAAAGAAAACCTTAAACACCAGAGAGATTTCAGTTAAACGGATCTGAAAGCCGTAGAATAGAAAAGAAAAGCTGTCAAGAAACGAACACCCGATCTACTGAGCTTCTTTGCTTGAGTCTTCTCTGAACAGGCCCCTCCCCCACCCACCTTCACTACTGTCGAGCCTTATGGAAGAGGATGACAATTCCACCGAAGAAGACGACATATTCCATTTCATTGGGTGACTGTTCCATGGTGGAACGGCAATCTGCTTTTCCAGGAAACGAAAGCGGTCATACATAGATTCTGCCCATTGCAGGGTTTCTCCTTTTCTTCCTTGATTTCTACTGGTTCTCTATTTCCTCTGCTTTTATATTTTTTCCTTGTCCATTTGTCTCGTGTTGTTGTGGTTGTTTTTATTGTGGTGTTTTGGCATGTTTTCACATCATCATTTGTTGTTGGGTAATGCCCGAGGAGTGGGGCATTCCCGGAATAAGTGCCCCCGCCCATTGTGGAGCTCATGGGTGATTATTTTTGAGAATGCCCTACTCTGAGGGTGTTACCTGATGTAAAGTGCTGTGGCAGGGAAAAAAAAAAAAAATCATTTTTTTTCTGAGGTACCATGCAGGCATTTCAAAAAATGGAATGCCCTCTCTTTTGTGCATTTCATTTTCCAAAATGCCCTGTGAATTTTTATGCTCTGTAATGTGACCTGCAATACACTAGAATTTTCTGCCTGGTGCTTTATGTAACATAACTAAATCACTTTGCTTTGTTAAGATGGGTTTCCAAGGCAACCCAAAGAACCATAAAATTCAAGTTCAGATCTGCTGGCTTGGCTTTGAAACTAGGCAATCACTTTGCTTTGCTAAAAGATGGGTTTCCCAGGCAACAAAAAGAGCCACAAAATTGTTGGCTTTTTGGGTGCCTTGCTTGGCTTTGAAACTTGTCATTCTGCTAGTGACATGCTTTTTGTGTAAAAAGATTTGGCAAGATCATGACAACCAACACAAACACGAAGAGAGACCAAAAGGAAGAGAGAGAGAGAGAGAGAGAGACGTGAAGATATGCTATCGTGTCACCTACTGGAACCAATGTTGTCACCAAGCGTCTAATGACATGGAACCTTAAATGTGCTGGTGACACTGGACATGTTTCTTTTGATGTGTTTATTTGTTGACCTATTTTCAATAGTAAGGTAATATTTATTGGGCTTGTTTACAATGAAAAAATTTATTTTCATATTTGGGTTTCAAATTGCAAAGCATTCATCGAAGTCATCGTGGGAGTTTCATGATTGCTATTGTGTAAGGCATTTCATGTTGAGGCAATAGATGGAATGCACCAGTTCTCACTAGGGTACCTTATACAAGTCACTCATGAAGTGTCCAAGGAAATCAATATGGCATTTTAAAGTGTTGTCTTGCCTCAAGTCACCATAATATTAGGCTTGCAATCCCCTAGATGCAGTCAATGGCAAGGACACATCAAGGAAGTATATATGTGGTCACCCACAGGGCCACGGGCAAAATAAACGGAAAAAGTATATTGATATCCTTCCTTCTGTCCTCCTGTTCTACAAACAAGGGCCATATACTCCCAACCCTGGTCTGAAGTCCTGTTCACTTCATTAAATTAGCCAAGGTCTGGATTCAAGGAAAAATTCAGAAGGGTAATACTCCAAGGTCATGGTCTATAGGAATCTTTTCTTCTGTACAAATTAGGAACATCTCACACAATCTGACCCCATAGGTACAAGATAGTAAGTAAAGCTTTAGCTTTGATGGGATTTCTGTTGGAACTAGTGAGCTCAGCACCTCTCTTCTAGAAGCATGCTCATGGCCTCTACAAAGTTGGCATAAACTATAGGTGTACCTGAGGAACTGCCAGTGAACTGCAAATGACAAACCTTTGCTACTTGTATATTAGATTGAATAAACTAAACTTGGATCTCATCAACCAGATAATGAGCCAACAGAATGAAAGAAAAGCAATATGGGTGTCAAAAAACTGACATCCCGATTCATGAGTGATCACAAACTTCTTGGAATAGTACTAAGTAGTAACAAATTTTAAGACTTGCAGAATCCTCCCCAAAATTGAGTATAACTACTGCTCATTCTTGTTTGCCTGCTGGAGTCAGAAATCTCTTGCACAAACAAGAAATAAATCTTGACCATATGTCTTCATGTAACATATGCTGTGGCCTTGACCTTGGAAGAATGGTTGAGCACCTGGTCTCCTTATTGGAAAATTGGTGTTGGAAGCATCACTGCAGATTCAAAAGCAAATCTTGCTCAACCCATCCTCTCCTTTCTCATCATTAGGTGTCTCTACTCCTTTGACAGGCTCTGATTTCTCCTCAGTTGTTGCTGTATCCTGAGCTTGGTCTGATGAAGCAATGCCTGAGCTATCAGACTTCCCCAAAAGATCTGGAGACACAGCTAAAGTAAGGAAACTGCGTTTGATGAAGCCTGTCCAGGATGCCACCTGGGGTACTCCATGATGAAGGGTGGATGAACTTGCTGCCCACCTCTGCAAGATCCAGACATTTGTACCATATAATATTTCTCAGTATCATCTGATTGAACATAGTTTTTCTTCACAAGTGGAAGCAGCTAGAACTTCAAGCTCTAAAGTTCTGCAAGTTGAGTTACAACCACATTTCCTTTGGCGACAAGTACACAAGGAAAAGGCAAGTCTGGGTACAAACTGCCGCTGCCTGAAGAAGTCACAAAGAATCTCAACTTGTTGCCACTGAGAAAAGTTATGTACCTTGAGAAGAGAGGATAGGAAACGAGAATCAATTGTCTTCTGTAGATGAGATGTCTTTGAGTGTGTTTGAACAGAAAATGGTGGGGCTCGAAAACATCGAATCTGTGGTGTCTTTTGAAATGCTTTAAGCAGGGCCGTTGCATGCTTCATGTTGCTCATGGCTTTCTGATGTCCTCCCTCTAACAATCTGCACAAACTTCCACAATGTTTCATAACTTCCTTCTCTGAAAGTCATCAGCATTTGAGGGCAGACACAAGGAAATTCACCAAATCAACTTGAGACAAAACCCTTAAAACCTGGCCCAGACCATCTGATCAGTACCAGTTTTCAAACATGGGCATGGGAGGAGAAAGACAAGGATGGAGGTTGGAACCAGATCAACCTGAGACAGAACCCTTAAACCCTGAACCCTGACCCAGATCAACCTGAGACAAAACCCTTAAACCCTGAACCCTAACTCTGACCACCTGATCAGTACCAGGTTTTGAAGATGGACATGGGAGGAGAAAGACAGGGATGGAGGTCACCCAGATCAACCTGAGACCAAACCCTTAAACCCTAAACCCTGGTCCTGACCACCTGATCAGTACCAGTTTTCGAAGATGGGCATGGGAGAAGAAAGACAGGGATGGAGGTTGTACAACAAAAGAATCTGAGGGAAAAAAAGATAGAGCGGATGAAGAAAGAAAAGAACACGTATAACCAAATCTTTAGGTATGAAAAATGACCATTCTGTGTTAACTATACGATCTAATGGTGAACAGACCAGAAAGAAGTAGAGGAAGGAGAAGAGGGGAAAAATCTAATACCTACAGCATAGTCTGACCTCACAAGGCAACGATCAGAAGTCACCAGGAAAACTAAGAAATGACGGGAAAACAAATGAAACTGTGCAAGAAGTCAAGACGATCTCGATGTCAACCAAACCAATGTTCATTGCAAAAGATGGAAAGGGGGAAAAAATAAAAAACAAGCAAACAAACAAGCGAAAAAAGCAGAAAGATATTCACCCAAGTGGAGGCAGGGGCACCGGTTGTCCGAGTTGATACCACCCGCACAAGAAGATGGCGAAGAAGAAAAACAGTGGCTACCTGAAAAACTTCGAGCGGAATTCCGGGATAGGAAGAAATGAAAAAAAAAAAAAAATAGATTGCAAAAAAAATCAGACGAAAGTCAGGGCATTCAAACTGAAAAACCCTGGCAATGTTCGTCAATCAAATCGACGACGCACAGATTACAGCAGAGAGCGTTGCACAGAGCAGAGCGTCGCAGTACGAGCAAAGGAGCGGCGCGAGAAAGAGGAGCGAGAGAGGAGAGAGGAGTGGACGACGATCCCATGTCCCAATCGAGATCGTACTCAGTTTCCCTTTTAGAGGACCTCGATTTGAAGGCTCAAAAATTTGCGGACCTCATTTGTTCAGAAAATATACACACACAACCAACCCTTCATGGGCTTTTATTAGTTTCTTTCTCTTCCTTTTGAGGATTTGATCTTTGAAGCAAAGCTTTGAAGACAGACAGACCCAAAGAGGTGAAGAAAATGCATTATTATTACTCTTGAGATCATGTTGTTGCCACAATTCTTCTGTAATGACACATCCTTGGCCTTTGCCTTTGACACCTAAGCCTCTCCTTTTGCCCTCACTGAAGCCCCCCAAATAGGGGAGGGAGGCAAGGGCAAAAATGGCACATCTTTTCTGTAAGCACATGTGGACAGTTTCAGCTGCTGCCAGCAAATTGAGGTAACAATAAATATTGAATTTCTTTAATTTATTTTTTTAATTTAGGAGGGGTAAATATTATAACCCTTTTTTTAAAATTTTAGAGATAAACTTTTTAGTTCATATATTTTCATATTTCATAGTTCATATTTGCATAGGATTATGGATGGAATTTTTTGTGCATGTGTTCTATTCAATGTTTTTAATGTCATTGATGGGTCATGTATTTTACTTTCTCAAAAGCTAAATAAGTCGGTTATTGTTGTACTCTTAAATTATTATTTTAAACAAAAAAAATTGTAATTCAATTTTTTTGCAAGCCATTTCTGATATGGAGAATTTATGTTGTTCAAATCTTAGTGGAATGGCAAATGGGGGCCAATTCAAAGTGTTCTTTTTGTTTATTTTCAATTTCAAACATGATTGATTCTAAGATAGTCAATTGTGTTGGTTGAGAGTTTTGATGTTAAACCTTATTAGTTGGAGATACAGGTTATGTGGATTGAAATTATCATTTGTGTAATTTGAAGTTGACTAATGAAAATTTGAATAAAACCATGTATGATCAACAAGTGAATGTCAATAAGGTAAGTATTGAAAATGTTTTTGTGATTCTTGAAAATAGGTGCAAGACTTTGTATTATATTATTGTATGTGTTGATAGAGCTTTCAAAATTGTGATGGCTTGTTGTGTTTTCCATAATTATTGTTAGTTGATGGGAGTACCCATGTAGATAAAAAGTCTTTAAATAAATCATCCTTGTGGTGCAAGGGGGCAAGCCGCAAATGCCCTTTTGCTTATGAAGGTCGAGCAATTTCATAACACAAAGAGACAATGTGTGCTACACTTTTCACAAGTTAAATGAATGTTTAACCCAACCTCATTTGATTTTTTTCATAAGCATTTTTTAATGAATTGTGATAAGTTTTTGCACATTACACTAGTTTTTCAAAACATTGGGGCCTCAATTTTTTGATTTTATTATAATGGTCTAATATTTATACCACATGTTCATGAAGATGATTTTTAACCCATGCAATCTGAAAAATTGCAAAAATAATCAAAATAAAATAAAATTATACAACTTTGAAATAAGAGGAAAAATTGAAAAAACTTCATAAAATTCGTTTTGGTCATTGGTGCATTAGTTTTTATTTATTTATTTATTAAAATGGCCTAGTATTTGGACCACATGTGCATAAATCTGAAAAACCACAAAATTTATTTGGACATGCTTGCATTAGTTTTTCTAATTTTATTATAATGGTTTGGTATTCAAACCACATGTGTGTAAGGATGGCTTTTAACCCATGAAGTTTGTAAAATTGTAAATTAAATGAATTAACAAGGTTATACAATTCTGAAATAAAATCATTAAATGATTTAAAAAAATATTAATGTATTGTCTCTTTATACAAAATTGCACATATATAAATATTTGAGTCATTTAGAAACATGTAAAATATCATCAAACATTTGGTAGTTATCAATTGAATTGTTTGAGCTTGTGGATGAAATTGTGATTCAAGTTTTAAACTTTCAAATTCAAATTTCATTTGTTTGATAACCAACTTCTCATAAGCAGAATTGTCAATTTTTCCCCTAGATTTTGCTTTGTGTCTTTTTTAACATTTATAAAAAAAATTGCAAATTTATTCATAGCCTTCACTAAATAATTGGCATTTTCAGTCAATGAACATTTGTAAAATGTTATTTTACCAAACAACTCAAAAAAATTGCAAGAAATAGTGTTGTTTGGTGCCAATATGTGTTTAATGCTTGAATGACAAACAAAATGCCACCGCTCTTTTTCATATAAATCAAGGATGTTAGTAAAAGTAATATCATTTCATCTCCTTTCAACATTTGTTTCATCATTTGTTTTTTTTTTTTTTTTGGTGACACCATTTTACAATTGAAAATTGCATTAATTGGGGTGCAACAATCATGGGTGATGAAAATCCTTTTTCCAATGGAGGAATTATGATCATTGTCATCTCATCGTCCATCATGAAACGAATCCATATAAAAAACCTTTCATCATCCATAATTTCACAAAAGAAAGTTGCATTCAAAGCAAAAATAAGATCAAGATCAAGAATACATTCAAAACATATTCTTAACTTATACATTAAATAAAATGAAGAAAGGTAAAAATTAAAATTAAAATTAAAAACATACCTAACTTATACACATGAACAAAGATTATTGAATCAAAAGAAAAAAATCCAAAAAATGATTAATAACCCTAACCTTAATACATATTCTTATATTGAGGGATACATTTTTATTTTACATTATAAAAAATAAATCAAGAAAGTTAAAACAAAAAAAATCATTCTAGGAACAAACTTAATATGTACATTTACACAAAGATTAAAAATTGAAAAAAATCAAAATTTGATGAAAATAACTTAGATCCAAAATACATACTAATGTAAGAAATGTTGCTGGACCTCCAAGTGTTGTAAAAAAAAAATGACAACATTTGCCCTTTTAAATTGATGTGCCCAACCTTATTCAGAGTGCATGTGATCAATTGGTGGGTTCTATTCATACTTTCAAGAATACTATGAAACAACTTATCAACATAAATCAACTGATGGAAGTATTTTGTGATTTTTCTATCCAAAGATTTGATAATAAAATTTGTGTGAAATGTGTTTTTCATAGGTGTCATGCATGAATGTTGTGCATCCAAAACACAAAAGAGAAACTCATTTATTAAGATTAAATTCTCTTTTTCACAAACACTGATTTGTTCAGATTAATTTTTCTTTTCACAAAGGAATTTCATTTTAGTAAATAGGTTGTTTCAGAAGTGCTTTGACACAACTTTCATGTGTAAACATTTGGATCCAATGACAAAATATTTCACACAAGTTCTAGTATCAAATCATTGGATCAAAAGTTTATGATGCTTAACAAAAATCAATGGAAGTACTGTATGAACTCTTTACACATCTGAGGAAAGTACTTCAAGATAGATCAGTTGACGTATCTATTACACTTTGATGAAGCATGCTAAGAACTTTCCTAGTTCATTTGGAGGGCAACTTATATCCATGAATATCCCTCCTAGAAAAGAGGAGGGATTTTGTGCTTATTCCTTATAAGCCAGAGGGAATTTATACTTACTTATAGGTGTAAGATCCCTCTCGCACTTAACAGCAATTGATGGGTTCTCAGGAAGCTCAAGAGTAGGCATAACAACCCTCTCCCTCCTACACCTCATGATCTTCGTAGGTTTAAGTTCATGATATTGAACATTGTGCCCAAATCCTTTGCTTCTTGACAGCAACCTTCAAGAATTGTAACAAATGTCATTGACCTTGATGATTATAACAATATGATCACAGGCTCTACATAAATGGGGTAGCATTAGCACATGTATATATGAGATTGCCGAGAATAGTCAACAACAGTTTGAAGGTTACAACTGTTATGTCAGTTTCCAACTACAGCAAAACAAACATGAGAAGATGAAGTGTGGTTGTAACCTTTGGAGTGCCTTTCACAAAACATGAGACCCAGTGTCACCTTCATCACAAATGGCAGTGACTGCCTGCTGACCACTTCATCAGCTGCCAACGGTGATGTGTGTTGGTAAGAAACTTGCTCAAAATCAGCAAATGAATATACCAAATTCTTTGTTCTGAACTTCTGTTGCAGTAACTCACAATGGAGTAGCAATCACATATCTCAAACAGTTGTACACAAGTTGCAAGCTTGGTATCAGTGTGGAAAGGATGACATAGCAAAACACTCCTTGTCAGACACTAAAGTTCAAAAACTCAGTATGCACAACCAATTGAGGGAGTTACATGACATATGGGAGGAAAATACTCTACAATATATGTTTCTCAAACATAGAAGTTCTCAGGTCTTGGCAACACAGAATCAATCACAGTAGTGACTGAAAGTGCATCAAACTCTAACCAAGGACCAAAGAGGCAGGATTGGATCTCAATCCATCTAGATACTTTGCCTGAAATCTTGTAAAATATAAACAAAAAGCTTGAGTGAGACATGACCAAGGCTTGCACTCAGAGATGCGAACCCTGCTTAAGCCAACAAGAATGGACTCTGTTCTGCATAGTCACACCACTCTCCACACAATGGCAGGAAGAAGTAGACAACAGCATCACACCATTCTCTGAGTTTCCCTTTAAAAATGTTCACAGTTACTGAGGAGTCTAAACTGAAAATACACATGGTCAATAGCAGATGATGAAGACAATCTGCTTACATGAAACTGCAGATGGTACAATTTGTTGGTAGGCCCATGGTGCAACAGAATTGTTCCTCTCAACAAAAGAATTACATGCAAGGCTGATGTCAAAAATATTGCTGCACTGATTCTGCTTGGAGACCACTTGAACAAGCTAGAAAAGCACAAAGAATGCAAGACAGGCTTATAGAAGATTACTGACTGCAGCTTTTTGAGCATGTGCACAAACCCTAAACCGTAAACCTTGGGAGCCCTGATGTTGTGCAGCCTTTCCAGTAATTTTCACATCATTCATTCCCTTGCAGCACATTTGCCAAACAAATTGCAAAAGAGGATTGGAGGAAGCTAAAGAGTACCAGAGGAAGTCAGGCAATAGGTGTACATTTCATTACCGGCGCTCAACAGCCCTTTCCACAGACTTGCAAGCATCCTTCAGTTGTGACACCAAGTCTTGCAACTGCTCAACGCTGCAGGAGAAATCAAGCTTTCTGAGCTCACCATCGTCGTCCCTCTCTCGAGTCTTCAAAGATAGATGATAAACAAGCTCTCTTACAGGTCCCCCCTCATCTGAAGAAGAAGATGTGCGATATTCAAGCCTCCAATCCACACCAGAGAGCTGAGGAAGATGGCTATAATTGGCTGTGAGAGAGAGACGAGTTCTCAACTCTTCCTTCTTGTTAGCAAACAAATGAGACAACAACTCCCCTCTGTCCTGAGCAACACCGCACTCACTCCTTAGAAATGCGCAAAGCTCTTTGCTTGAAAGATCGTTCTTTGCAGCCTCCACAAAGAGACAAACAAAACCAGAATACAGCTTCTTGATGAGATCCACATTCATTTCTTCCAAAACAGGGTCGACAAGAGCAGTGTCCTCCCTCTCGGCGCCAAGTAACACAGAAAAAGCCGCACGAGCTAGAGCTTCCAGTTCAACATCGCCGATGTCCTTGCTCGCTGCAAGAAATTCCAATGCCTCTTCCCCTATGTCTATAGTTGTTGCCATCGCTTCCCACTATCAGAACCTGTTGCTTGTCTTACAGTTCTCTTCAGCAACATTTCTCAGCGAAGATCCAAAACTTCCTGTCTCATCATCCATCAGCTCTCCAAATCGTGACAAGCCACGGTGCTTGCAGGAAACACTTCTACTTCAGGGATGACGAAAATCCAGAGGTTTCAAAACAGAAACATGACCAAGGGCAGAAGGAAACAGTCGGAGATGTGAAAGACTTCTCGAGGATCGATGAAAGTATGTCTCTTGCGCAACATCTGTTGCTGCTGCGCACGTCTTGCACCAAGAATGAATTGGAAGAAGAAGCGCTAGGGTTTCCATTCTCCAAACCCTAAGCCTCCGAAACACCTCTACCTGAAGGTGCGAAATTTGTGAAGCGAGTTTTTTGGAATTCAGAGTGTTTGCAATAGGGGGAAAGAGGGATGTATCGCGGTTGATGATGATGATGGCGGAAGTGAGTTTGTCGCCTCCCGAGCAAACAAGTATTTGCCAACGCTGCAAGATGAGCTTCAGCAAAGCTTCCAACACCTCATCTTCATGCCGCTTCCATCCTGCATTCTTTGTCTCTCGTCGCCACGACGACCAGAAAAGGTAATGAGTTCTCTGCTCCAAAGCTCCCGCCCTGCCATTAAAGAAGCATGAAATTGTCAATTGGAGAGAGAGCTGGAAATCCGATGCCGTTTGGAAGTAAAACTCATTTTATGTAGGATTTTTCTCTGAACGGATGCAGCATCTCTCGAACCCTGCCTTAATCATGTTGTCATTCTACACATATTCTTCATGGTGCAGTCTTTCTTTGTGAAGCTTGGAAAGTTGCATCAAAATTCAGTGAAGCCTAGGGTTTTATGAATGCAGCAAGAAAAAGTTCTTCCCTCACAGAAGTTTCCAAAGCTCCTTCTAATCTCTTTTTTTTTTTGTATTCCTCTTCTTTCCTTGGCCTTCTCCTTCTCTGCTTTAAGGTTTTTGTTGAGCTAGCCTGTATCATCATGGCTGTATCTTCTCTTCACTGCTGGTATTGTGACATAAACTCAGTACTCCTGGTTGATGTATGACATTGATGCCCACCCACTGCCAGCCAGCTGATGAAGTCATTGCAGATGTTTTGGTAGCTGTGGAAGGTCTCTGCACATGCACATTTCTGCCACTTTTGTTCAAACTGCTCCTCAGTTTTGTTTGTGTTTTCTCTGTGCTTTAGGGTTGGGTTTCCTTTTTTCCTGATACGTTGTCTGATCAGAAATCACCTTTTATGTTTTTCAATATATGATCTGAAATCTTTACAACCTTTTATGTCGTTTGATCTGAAATCTCTAGTCGCCTGTTTCTTCAGGTCATCTCTCAATTATATTTGGGTTAGCTTAAATTGTTAGAATGGAGAAGTTCTGAGTACTTATGAAGATATGTTCATGGTGCAAGGCTGGGATGTCAGGGTTTGAGGATTTAGAGACTTATGGGGTGTGAGGTCTTGTCCATTAAAGAACGGTGGCATGCATGTGACATGCTTACACAGATTTGAGATCTAGTGTCTTCTCGCCTGCTCATGAGTTCTCTTCTCTTAGTGCAGCAACATCAGTCACAGAAGTCTGTTTGATTCTTCTAGGTTGTATGATCTAGTTTTGTAACTTCACAGTTTTGGGAATCCTCAATGCAAGAAGGTCCATACAACCAAGCAAGAAGCCTCCTCATGTTCTGATGTAAAACCTCACAAATTGTGGGTGTGGCTATGTATGTTTGTTGAAGGTACTATGAATTGGGTCCAAATGACCCTCCTTATGCTGCCAAATTCTATGATTGTTGTGGAGCTGAAGACCCCAAAGCTCAAGGTTGTCGAACTTCTTACCATGTTTCTTATGATGATACATGAAATGTTTTGATGACCACCCATAAAATGGAACCCTGTGGTATTATGAGACAGGCTTGGTTAACTTGATCTCAGCTGTATAACCAGATAGGTATGATATATGTCAATTGTTGAGAACACTGTGTATATCCCAGTTTTATTCAAAGTTAATAGTTGTAATCTGTTCATCATGATTTAGTCCTATGTCTTCCAAACTGATTGCAGAAATGCCCAGAAACTTAAGACACACAAGTTTTCATATAATATGCATAAAACTTTGAGCAAGTATATTATACTTATTGATACTGCATTAGAAGCTCATGAAGTTGTGGTAGTAATGGCAGCTAGTAACTGCCATTTATGATGGATGTGATGGTCTGATACTTTGTGAGTCTACTAAAAAGGTTTTGTCTTTCCTCAAGAAAGAGTGTTATTATATTCAAAGAGAGGTGTTTGTTTTTCTGTTTAGCTCATTCTTATGACTGCTCTTGTATGGAATTATCCAACTTTTGCACAGCAAATGAATTTTCAACAGTTCTGTACATGGGCATCGCAAATAGTTATTTTATCAAAACCACCAAGCACCTTATGTACGACAGTGTTTCAAGAACTCCAATAGTTTTTACTTCTTCCAAGCAGTTGGCAAGTATGAATGCAAAGTATAATTAGACTACTCCACACTCTACCAAAATGTGTCATACCTTGCTCCATCTCTATCCTCAGAAAGAGAATCAATTGGCTCAGTTGCTTCTTTGAAACTAGTTCCACTTTCTCCAATTCCAGCATTCCTCTACCATAGAAGGCCTTCCCATCATCTAGATGGTCCATCCTATACTCTCCATCCAACCTGCTGGATCTCAAATGACACACACCTTCGAAATGACTTAACCATATTACATTCAGACTACAAGGAGTGCTCTACACAAAGAAAAAGTGAAACTTTAAACTCGAATTGTCTATTCTAAATGACAGGCAAACAAATACAAGAACAGCAGGTACGACATGACAATGCTGGAAACTACCAAATGGACAAACACAGCTCAGTAAAATCCTAGGTCTAAAAAACTATCACTTTCTTAAGGGGTTCTCACCAGTTTTGTTGTCTTCATTTGACTCAACAACACAGGACTTGATACAGGTGTGCTATTTGTGAACCCAAAATTGTACCTACTTTACTGAAGGCACCAATATGTTGCCTTCTTCAATGGAGTGTATCTCAGAATCATCGGGAAGTTCACCTCCAGACGTTGCTACAACCTGACCTCAAACCCAACAGAGAAAGCAACAAGTTACAAATTAGATGGGTGAACTCAATAGCAGCTGGTGAACATATTCTACAGATAGTCCGTTCTTTTCTAACTTTGTTTGCTCTAATGATGACTTACCCATTGGCATAAGATAGCATCTAATTTCCATTGTGAAACCATGGATGGATGCCTGAGCTAAAAAAATGCTTTGCATTGCCAGAATTGGAAATTCCAGGTGTGCACATTCTGACATTTACAGGGAAAGTGACATCAATGGATTCAGATGAACTTCTTGAGTTAAATTTTTTTAAAAACAATTTAAGCCCTTGTCACTCTCCTAATATGAGGTGGGTTCTATATTGTTGCACAGCACTGATAATTTTGGTTAATCAATCAAGATGTGAAAACTTACTGTGACAGGACTGGGGGCTGGAGGAGCATTGCTGGGGTCCGCTTTGACATCCTCTTGCTGTTCGACTGAGCTGAGGATCTGGTTTTTAATTTCTTCAAGTTGGTGTACCTTTTCCTGCCCCCATTCCCAAAATGAGATGCAAATCACAACGGAGGACAAAAAGTTTGAAACTGCAAGTCTCACTAACAATGATCTTGGAGTTTACATAAATAAATAAATACTATTGGTTTTCACAATATTTTGGATAGATCACAGTTTGAGGTCAGATCTTTACCTTGTACATATCAATATCAGCTTTTGCTTGTGAAATTGCTTCCACGATCCCATCAAAGTCTTGTATCTGAAACTGGAATGATGAACTTCTAGAATTTGGACTGACATGAGCACGAATTCCACCTAAGCTTTGCAACTTATCCAAGCAATGTGCCCCATGTTGCCGTAAGCGATTTTCATAAGCAACCATTGCTGACTCAGGCTTGAAGATGCACAAATACACAGGGAAGCCCATCCGCACCCAAAAATGGAAGAAAACAAGAGTACAGAAGCAAAATGTTAAGAAGCAACGCCCATATACATTGTCTTGCTCATCAGACCAGTAAATGGATGCTGACAACAGATAAAGAACAAAAGCTGATGAAGCATACTCGCTAGTGTGGCGGTACTCTCTGTTTAGCACCACATCTCTTTGCCCTCGCAAACGATATGCTGTGAAGAGGATGATACCAAAGTAGAGTGGTGCTAGGAACAGAAATGTGGCAAGCTTCCATTTCTTATTCGCCAGTGAGCATTTAAAGATATCATCTTCCCTGCAAATCAAAGAGACATGTGAGATATTTGTGTTTGTGCATATTGTTTATATACAAGGTAGTTCAATACTTGGAGAAATCACAGGGTTAACAAAGAGAATACAGGAGAAATCCCATCCCAGATCATAAGAATAACATTACATTATTACCATGACCAACATGTCTTGAGCATAATGTGCATGAGAAAAAGAGCCAGTACAGAAAGGGGACAAACAACATTGAATTCAACATGACAAACATTGCACATCCATTCAGAAGAAAGAGAGAGATGGAGACTTACTCTATGTACTTACTGGCGTCGTAAACAGTAGCAAACAGAGAGAAGATGATTGAAGGAGTCAACAAGAGTGGGATGTAAAACAACCAAATTTGCAGTGCCTCCATCTGCTTCTCCCGGGCACTAAGGAGATAAAGGTGGTGTAATCTGAGTGCCAATAATGACAGCCAGAAACAGAATCCCAGGGTAAACTGAAGCCAAAAAGACCATAATGGACAGATGCTGAAAAAGCTCCCCTTCTGTCTTTTGAAATGCTGGTTCACTACAAAAGCTGAAATTAACCATATAAGACCAGCAGTTGAGCTTGCTAGAACAAGATCAACCCCTTGAGCCCGAAAGTATTTCCTCTTTCTGTACCAAAAGATGACAAGATTTCCACACACAAATGGAATGGCCGCCAAAAGAGCAATGCCTAGAAGAGTCCAGTCTTGGAACCTTCCAGGCCTTTCACAGTTTCTCCAGTATGCATCTTTTGTAAAAGGAGGTGGAGCAGTGGTGGTAATCATTGGATACACATCTACACTCATTGGATAATGTCACAAGGCAGCTCTATGGATTAGGCTCCTCTTCTGCTTTTGTTCCTGGAAAGCCCACTCAGTCTCCTCCTCCTCCTCCTCCTCCTCCTCAAAGTTCACACCAATAGTGCTACTTCTGATGTTGAAATATAATATAACTGCCAAGGTCTCTTTCTCTCAGAAACCGATAGAAACTGCTCTCAGTCCAGAAAAAGTTTTATTCAAGATGAGCCTAACATGGACAAGATGCACACACAAACTTCTCATTTTGGTCTAATTCTCTTCATAGATACAAACTCGATTCTGTCTGCAACAAAACTAGGAGCTATTAGACAGCTGCAATGCCAGCCTCTGTTCCACCTTCTTGCTTGCATGCCACCACACTGAATCCTAACCCTAATTTGAGGATGTGCATCTTTTGTTCCTGGTATCCAGCCCTGCTTCTCTCCCTTGAAAACTTCTGCCACTGTTGCTATAAATCTTCTCCCAATCTTCCAGTTCCTGATACCAATTGTATTGAACAGTGAAAAACCTATCCTCAAACTTTGGAAAAGCTCTACTTAAGCTCTACTCAGTTACTTCTCAAATTGCTGGAATGTTTTCTTCCAGAGATGACATAGTTGGTGGAAAGAATGGAAGCAGTTCATCTCTGGCCATATATGGTAGACTTTCTAATCTCAAGCTCCAACCCCAATTATAAAGAAAAACCCTTCAAGTATACCTAGCAGTGCTGCGATTCTTGCAACTGACTCTTCAGATTAGGGAGGTTGAAGTTGGGCTTCAACTGAAGGTTAGTTAGTTCATCAACTGAAATGGTTGTGACATCATTAAGGGATCTTCTTCTGCATCTGAAACTAACAGCTTGCATTTCCCCTGTTTGCAGAGACCAAAAGATGTTCCGATTCCTCCAAGTAGGCTACTATGCTAGTGCAGTGAGAAGGTTTGAAGTTTGAACACAAGAGATCACATTTGCACATACAAGGTATGCATATACCATAAACTATGGATGGATTTGCAATGGCAAACACTCGCCTCTTCACTGTGAATCATGCCTGCTTGCACTTGCTCATGCTGCTATTGTGCAGCCTCCGGGCTCCTAATTTCCAAGTGCAGCGCCTCCCTCAAAAGCTAGTCAACCTGTTGAAAACAAGAACCTGTCGAAATTATGGAGAGAGAGAGAGAGAGAGAGAGAGAGAGAGAGTTCATAGAACTGCTGAATGTTCAAAAGTGGTTCTGAAAACTAATAAAAACCTTGCAGTCACGACATTCAACAAACCTGCAATATTCTCCAGAGGCAAAGACCTCATCAGAAGCTTTTGAGAAAACGGCTTCTTCTTGACCAAAAAGCTCGAGAACCAACAAGAACCTGAATAGCGATCTAGAACATGAGAGAAGTACATCATCAGAGTCGAATCTGGTCAGAGAATTCTTACCGGCCGCAGTCGAAGTTGAATCCTATCCTTGAACCAGATCACGTCCGAATTGATCGAAATGGCCGCGCTTCTAAGACTTTGAATAACTGTTGCAACATACATAGTACCGGTGGAGATGATTTTTCTAAACTCCAAAACAGCAAGCCTAGATGTACTTGATCAGCTGCTGCTTCTCCCGTTCTGTAGCACAGTCTCTAGGTTTTTAGAGCTCTAGGCTCCTAGTCTGTACCTCTGTTTAGAGCTTTTACTTCGCGCTCATTGTTGCAGCCAACAATTTCCGTCACAAAACCACACTAGTGATCTCAGCAAGATCGATTTTCTCAAGAATCTCGCGTTCTACTAAAAGAAAATTTAACTTGATAGGTCCTCAGTTCTCTTTTGACGTATTACTTTTCATGATTTCTCGCTCCAAATTTTCCGCCAAAAAAATCACCAGCACGCCGGGTTCGAGAGCGTCACACAGAGCCCACGGGAGAGCGAGCGCGCGACAGGAAGAGGCGTCGGCTGCGTCAACAGGAAAAGGCAACGAAGACCGAAGGAAAGAGTATGAAGTCGGAGGACCAACAGTTATCATCCATTGAAGAAACAAAGAAAGACGCGTTTTCTGTCCAAATCTAACAAACGCGAACCTTCGATCATCGTCGTCATCGTCGTCGTCGTCTCTGGCTCCGCGTCGTCCTGTCGTCCTGTGTCGTCGTCATCCATGGCAGCAACGAATGAAACTCACTTCCTTTGTGGTACCTAATATAGGGCCAAAAATGGGCCTATGAATGAGGGATAGGATTGTCACAAACAATTATATATGTAACTTGAAGGGGAATTTCTTTTCTCTCAGAACTAAATGTACAAATATGTGAGAATTTTCTCCTATTGTAGACCTTTTTAAATCGTATGTAAAGGTGCATTCACACTTGGTGTTAAGGACCCTAGTATTAAGTTCCCTAACACCAAGCTAATCATTTAAGGCCTAAACCTATTTACCATGAAGTTTTTTTTGTTAAGTTAACATTCACTTAATATTAAACAATCACCCATTTAACATTGTGTGCCACCTAAAATGCCACCTAGATTTTCACTTAACACTGATTTAACATTATGTGTGAATGCACCTTAAGTGTTGTACTTATGGATCTAAGTTGTTGTTTGAATGGCTTTTATGTGCTTGGGCACTATTACAACCTTTTTTATAGGCCATACATGTAGCAACGTGATGGCTCGACCTTTTTTTAAAAATTGTTAATGTCAATTTGAATGAATCTATTATTGAGATACAATCGCACAATTTGAATCATCCACCAAAAAAATTGATTACCAAGTGGAACAAGGCCTCACAAAACTTGTTAACTTATCACTTAACAAAAAGGTCGTTCAACCTACAGGCTCCTTCCATAGTAGATCAACCCTCTAAGAACATAGATTGATATATAGTGTGATTTTGAAGCTATAATTGCTAAAGTCCTTGATGGAAGTTGGCGACAAATGGCCATGAACTTCCATCTTCCACAACAATTCCCCTAATACACCCATTGAACACATCTTTTGAAGCCTCTAAACCCAAAAGGAAGCTCTTAGGTGAGTGTGAGGTGCGTTTGAAAGTCAACAAGTGCACTATGGAACTTGGACTTTCATCTCAAGCTTTTCAATTTTTTAAAGACTAGACCACAATTAGAGTTTGCACATTAAACTTAGAAACATTCATTTTTTTCATTTTCAATTTGCACATTATTAACTTCAACAAACTAGAATGAATCAAAAGTAAAATAAGAAAGAGATTAGGAGATTGATGAAGTTTGAGAATTGTCCAAATTTTCGCATTCAAATGTATCACATGTGTCTTAGTATGTTGTGTAGTTTACAATTGCTCTTGAATCACAATGTTCATCCATTCCACTAAAATGATATTTAACATATCAATATGACGGTTTACCTCATAAAAAAAAAGGGTGTAATGGGATTTGATGTCAATGGGAAATGAATTGTCATTTAAAACTTTTTCATTAAATGAAACCTTAATAAAGAGCATATTGTTCTAGCAACATGTGGGAGCATTATCTTCACAATACGTGTGTTACAATTGTAGATTTTAACTTAAGGACTACTTGTGTTCTCGTCAAACATTTTCATGGTATTAATGTTATCATAGTACCTTGCCAGCTTCAACACATGTCCATCAAATAATTAATTAATCTTGAAAAGTAGAATATTGTTGAAGATTCAATATTTTGTTCCACAAATGTTTGTTAGTTTATTTATTTTGTCAAATCAACATTTCTGAAAATATGTTTGAAAAATAAAACATGGTTGAAGATTAAATATTTTCTTTCTCAAATGTTTGTTATTAATTCTCTTTAAAAAAATTTAATATCTCTGAAAAATTATAATTAGTGTCAAACCTACCAACATAGTAATGTATCTTGATTTTTATTTTTATTTTTTGACAAAAATTAATTCCAAAATCATAAGCTTTGGTTGATCTTCATATCCAATGTTTGTGAAATTTTTCAACCCATGAACATAAAACTCAATGTTTAAACCATAAAATATAAATTAAAGTATTTGCAATTTTGACGAATGCATTATTTTAATGTAAGCAAACTCCTTAACAAATAGGAAATCAAATTAGGCATTTGGATGATAGTTAGAGGTACATCATAATATAATTGCAAACTTATGAATCCAATCTATTTATTAAGGCAAGTGTTGGAGGAAATCTTAAAGATATTTGACCTATAGCTTAAATAATCAAGTAACTTCTTTCCAAACTTAAGGATACATCAAAAAATGATATCATCAAAAAGTCAATATGATATAATTGTGACCTTAAAATGGAAGATGGAATTTTTTTGAACACCAATCTCTCTACCAACTTACATACATGCACTATCAAACTCAAACAACTAGATACAACACAATTTATGTTAGTGATCCCTATGTGCAAAAATTGTTCAAATGCATCACCTTCACATGCACTATTGAAGACCATAATTACATTCACAAATCATTCACCTAAACAAACTTATGTACCACACATTGAACTAAGATCATCAGAGATGTAGTAGAAATGGGGCAAACACAAAATAATAGCAACGAATTAAATACAATCCAGTCTGCAATGTGCCTTAACAATCAAGGTCATGAACCTCGATGATATGAACTTCACCATTTACTAGGCCTACTTTAGTTAAGTGAACCTGGTTGGACCTACCGCCCACCCCCTAAAGCACACCCATCGTTATTTTTTATTTATTCATCAAAATCCAACCCTGCCCCTAATCCCCCAAAGACAAAATTTTTCCCACTTGCCCATTGTTCCACATCTCTCTCCCTAAGGTTAGATCATCACCTTCGAGCCCATCTTTTCCTTGGCCCCATCTCCTCCTTAAGGAATCATCCCCAGGCGCACCTTCTCCTCGACAATTATCCATCCCCAGGGACTTGTCTTTTCATTAAAGAACATCTTCTCCTTGGCCCCATCTTCTCCCCAAGCCCACCTTCTCCTTAGGGAACATCTTCTCCCTGGTCCCATCTCCTCCCTAGGCCATCTTCTCCCTAGCTCCATTTCCTCTTCCATCCCTGGGGCTTCATCTTTTTCTTAGGGAAACTTGCTTTGTCTGAACCTTAAACCCATTATCAATCCCTAGGGACCCATCTCCTCCTTAATTGGGCCCATCTTTTTCCCAAGGAACATGTTCTCCTTGGCCCACAATGTCCTCTCCCTAACCCCACCTTATCCCCTACCATAGTCCATCTTCGGGGACACATATTCCCCCTGGCATGATTATTACTTAGGATTTTCACGAATTTTTATGAGATTTTGAAGTCTTTAAAGGAGTTAATGTTTGTGATCAATTGGGGTTTAAGGTTATCATTCTTCGTTGGTGATTTGAATCTAATCGACAATGGTTGTGAATTTTTTTTATCATTAGGGCCATAATCATTAAATTTGGTCTCACATTGCATGACTAATGACAAG
>Ga0209208_10001997_pt1 | contig 29089 bp, 29 predicted proteins | sample S1TSphfallax_3_FD_187694 | JGI IMG/M metagenome (GOLD analysis project Ga0209208, IMG submission 187694) | Host-associated microbial communities from peat moss isolated from Minnesota, USA - S1T2_Fd - Sphagnum fallax MG (SPAdes) (version 2) | ecosystem: Host-associated > Plants > Peat moss >...
CAAAATCATCGAGCGGGCCTATCCGCCGAGCCGCGGGGTCTCCCTAAAGGCGCCGCTACTCGTCCTCGCCCTGGCCTTCGCGGCCTTCAGCGCCCTTTGCGCGGGCCTCGCGGCGGGGTTCATGGGCAAGGGCTATCCGACGCCCGACGCCGTGGAGCGGACCCTCGATCTTCCGGTACTCGCCGTAACGCCGTCAAAGTAGCGAACGCTGGCGAGCGTGCGGGGGCAGGGTATGGTGGCGGGCCTTCCTTTGCGCGAGTCGTCCCTGTGATGGAACTTGATCTGGCGCCCGAAATGGCCGCCCTCGCAGACCGCCTTGGACGGCCCGGCCCCTCCGGACGGGCTGTGCAATTTGTCGCCGTTAAGGCTGGCGCTGGTGCTTCGACCATCGCGCGGGCCTTCGCCCTTGAGGCGGCGAGAACCTGCGCGCGCGGGGTCTGGCTGGTGGAGTTAGACGTGATGAAGGGAGACCAGTTCAGCGCCTTCGCCCAGGAGCGCGCCCAATTCGGCGCCCTCAGCGGACCGGTCCGCTCAAGTCCGGGGCAGGAGATGTTCTTTACCGTGTCCCCTAAGAGCCGCGGTGTGGACGGGCGCCCCTTTTCCGACGTCGCCTACCTAGCCGCCCATACCGTCGGCGCCTCAAAGCTCTGGGTGACGCGGTTTCGCCGCGAGGCCCTGACGCCGGGGCAATCGGTGCAGATCCTGCGCGACGGGGCCTATTGGGACGCCCTTCGCCGGCATGCTGACTATGTGGTCATCGACGCTCCGGCGGCGGACCGTTCGCCCGCGTCCCTCGCCGCCGCCCCCTTTATGGACGCCAATCTCATCGTCCTTTCCGCGCAGGTGCGTCTTGACGCTGAAGCCGCCGCGTTGCGCGATGATCTCCTTGCCGCGGGCGGGCCTTGCAACGGCGTGGTCTTGACCCGGGCGCCGGAGCGTCCGCCGGCGATCTTACGGAGCTTATTTCCATGACGACCGCGGATATGGCCGCCGGCCTAGTCCGCCCCGGGAACCCCTCGCGCCGCATTCCTGTCCTCGCCCTCGTCCTTGTCGTCCTCACCTTCACCCAGGCCTGGGTGATGCCCTTGACAGGGCCGGACGCCGATGTGGACGGATCCGTCCTCATCCGTATCCTTTATCTTCCAACCTACGCTTTGTGCCTGGTCTTGGCGGCTCAGGCGCACCGGTCGGTCTTCGCCGCCCTCGTGCGGGCGCCCGCCCTGGCGGCGCTTTTGGCCCTGGCGGCCCTTTCCGCCCTTTGGTCCATCGCGCCAGACCTCACGGCGCGGCGCGCCGTGGCTTTGCTGTTCACCAGCTTGGCGGGATATCTCCTGGCCGATCGCCGCAGCTGGCCTGAGCTTATGGAGGTTGCCGCCGCGGCCCTCGCCCTTGTGGTGGCGGGCTGTTTCGCCCTCGCTCTCTTCGTTCCGTCCTACGGACGTATGACCGAACTTTTTCCTGGCGCGTGGCGCGGGGTGTTTTTTGAGAAAAACGGTCTTGGCAACACCATGAGCCTGAGCACGATGATCTTCATCGCCGCCGCCATCGGCAATCCGCAGCGCCGGCGCCTCTGGCTCGCCTTCACCGCGCTCGCCATCCTCCTTGTGCTCCTGTCCCAGTCCAAGACCTCCCTCATCGCCCTCCTTGCGGGTCTCGCGGCGGCGGGCCTTTCGGTCTTGGCCCGACGCGGTCCTGTGTGCGCCGTGGCGGCCGTGTTCCTCGCCGTCGCCGGCGCCCTAGCTGTGGGGATCTTCCTCACTGTGGGCGGCGATGCGCTTTTGGCGATCCTTGGCAAGGACGCGACATTGACGGGCCGCACGCGTCTTTGGGCGGCAGTGTGGCCGCAGGTCCAGGCGCGGCCGTGGACAGGGTACGGATTTGGCGCGGTCTGGACGGACAAGGGGCGTTGGGGACCGCAAGCCTGGATCACGAAGGGGGCCGGATTCCAGGCGACCCACGCCCACGACAGCTGGCTGGATGTCTGGATCACCGTCGGCGTGGGCGGGGTGATTCTTTTCTTCCTCTCCTTTGCGATGAGTTTGGGCCGCGCCGCAGCGGGGGTTTTCCGGTCTGGAAACGCGTTCTGCGCCTTCCCGTTTCTGGTCGTATACGGGGTTTTGACCACCACGGAGACCGTGGCGCTCGTCTACAACGATGTGGTCTGGCTCTTATTCGTCGCCCTGACGGTGCGCCTCGCGGGACGCGGCGAAGCTTCAGCCGCGGCGGCGCCGTAGAAGCGCAGGGGTGCGAACCAGAAGACTTTCCCAAGTCCGCGCATGGCCTTGTCCGCGAGCATGAGGGCGTCGGCCCTGCGCAAGACCAGGGCCCCTAAGGCGCATGCGCTGAAGAAAGCTGTCTGACCCGCGCCGACCGCCATCCACCTCAGGGCGCCGAAGCCGTCGCCGGCGCGCACACAGGCCCGTGCGGGGCCCTGGCCGAACGCCATTGCTCGGGTGAAGGCGTAGGCGAGGGTGCACCTGGCCGCAGACGCGTGTTCGAAAACCGCCGCGTCGGCGGCCCAGGCGAATCGGGCGCTCTTTTTGCGAAGGGCGAGAAAAAGCCGGTCGTCCTCGCCGCCCGAGGCGTCGGCGGCGCAATCGAAGGGCGCCTCGCCGACGAGGGCGCTGGCCCGGGTCATGAGGGAGTTCCCGCATCCGTAAACCGCCGAGGTCAGTCCTGAGCAGGCCGGACCGGTACGGGAAAAGAAGCGCTCGAGGTAGGCGCGCTTCCAGGACGCTGCGCCGGGCGCCAGGCCTGAAACCGGGCCGAAGGTCACATCGGCGCCATAGCGCCGATGGACGTCGAATAGGGTCTCCAACCAGGTCTGCGGCGCCTCTTCGTCGTCGTCCAGAAAAGCGATGTAGGGCGCGCGGGTCGCTGCAAGGCCTGCGTTTCTCGCCGTGGCGACGCCCGGGGGCGATGCGGCGACGTAAAGGATGGCCGGACCTGCGTTGAACCCTTCCACGACGGGGCGTGCGGACTGGTCGTGGGCGTTGTCGACCACGATGATTTGGCTGATGAGGTCTTTGCGCGACTGAGCCATGACGGAGGCGAGGGCGCGGCGCAGGCTGTCGGGTCGCCCTAGGGTCGGGATCAGGACCGCAACGCAGCCGTGTGACGTCTCCTCGCGCCTCATGGCAGGGCGTCCGCATAGAGCGCGGCGCGGTAAGCCTTCATGGCCGCCACGCGGGCTACGAGTGGGGCGAAGGCGGTGAGAGCCACGCCTTTGAACGCCCGGCGCCAGACTTTGAGAAAAGGCACGCGCTTGAACGCCGTCGCGGCGCGGAAACTCGGATACTGGCGAACGGTCTCAGGGTGGGTTGCGGCGAGATGGGCGAAATTTGCGGCGGACTGCTCATACTTGCGCGCGAGGACTTCCGGGGCGTCCATGCCAAGGTGCGTCGCCGGATTGTCCAGGTGACGGATGGGGTGACGGCGGGCTACGCGCACACCCCACTCCACATCCTCCCAGCCCCACCCCGTAAAGGCCGCGTCAAACGGTTCGGCCTCGAAGACGTCGCGCCGGACGAGGAGGTTCGAGGTGTAGACATATTTTTCTGGATGCCGGGAACGGCGGGCGGCGGGCAGACATTCCGAGCGCCGCTGTAGGGCTGCATGAAGGGCGTCCGCCTTGCGCCTCACCCTCGCCTCCACGCAAAACCCGCCGACGACGAGGGGGTCGTCGTTCAGGGCGCAGGCGAGATGGCGGCGCAGAAAGGTGTCCGATGCGGGCCGCATGTCGCAATCCAGGAAGAGAAGGTGGCGGCCCCGGGAGGACGCCGCCAATCGGTTTCGGCCCTGCGCCCGACCCGCGTTGCGGGAAAGGACAATGAGCCGTGCCGCGGCGGTCTGGTCCGCCACCGCCTGGGCGACCCGTTCCACAAGCGCCGCATCGCCGCCGCCGTCGTCAAGCAGCACGAACTCCACCGCCATATCCGGTTCCGTCTGGCCGCTCATGGCCTCCAGGAGGGGGCGGGGGTCGTAGCGAAAAAAGGGAACAAGCACCGAGAGGCGCGGTGTCGCCCCGCCCCAAGAGGCGTTGTCCACGATCCGTTCGGCGGGGGGCGCCCCGCGCGCGGCCGCTGTGAGACCGGCCATCATGCGCCCCCCCAAGGCAAAGGCGCCGTCCGGGTCTCCCGCCACGCGCTGAACGCCTGTCTGGCGCGGGATCGGGCTCCTCCGGCGTCTAAGGCGATGGCCACGCCGGCGTAGACCGCCGCGCCGACGACGGTCCGCGTCATAAGGGTCTCAAGGTCGCCGGATGTTGGGACCGCGAGGGCGGCGAGGACCATGACGGCGGCGCCGAAGACGCTTTTCACCAGGTCTCCCCACGGTATGGGCAGGGCGACCTCGCGGGGACAAAGGGCGATGGAGGCGATGAGGCCAAGGGCGTAGCTGACCACTGTGGATGCGACGGCCCCCATAAGGCCGAAACGTGGCACCAGGGCGAGGGCGAGGGCGAGGTTCAACGCCGCCGGCAGGGAGATGGCCGCAAAGAGGCGCCGCGTCCGACGCGCCAGGGTGAAGGCGGTGTTGAAGTAATGGGTCGTCAGGCCGGAGAAGAGGGCGGAGAGGGCGATCCAAGGCGTGACGCCGGCGGCCGTGGCGGCGAGGCCCGGGCCCACCATCAGACGGGCTAGCGGTCCGGACACCACCATCAGCCCCGCCGCCGCCGGGACAGCGATGAGGATCATCAGGGCGCCCTGAGCCCTGGCGGTTTCTTGCAGGGCCGCCCGTCCGCCGCGCTCAAGAGCCGCCACGCACGCCGGTTGCCCCGCCATGCCGAGCCAGAGAAACAGGATATCCAACGTGCGGTTCGAGAGGGTGTAGCCGGCATGGTAGGCGCCGACCGCCTTGGCGTTAAGGTCGCCGGCGAGGACGAAGCGATCCGTCGAGGCGAGGGCCAGGCTCATCATCAAGGATAAGGCGAGGGGGAGGCCGTAGGCTGCACTCCGGGTGAAACGCTGCGGGTCAAACCGGCCGCGCCGGGCGAGAGAGACCTCGCCCGGGAGGACAAAGGCGAGGAGCACCGCGCTCGCCAGGCCTGCGCCCGCGAGGGGGGCCGCGGCGCCGAGACCCAGGGCGGCCAGACCTGCGCCGAGGGCGAAGCCGCCGGCGGTCTGAACCATATCGAACAGGGCGAAGGCGCGGACCTCTCCGGCGGCCCGCCGCCGCTCCTGGGCGAGTTTGAGAAGGCTGCGGACGATGCTGGCGGCGAGGCCCGCGGCGATGGCGAGTTTGAGGTCCCGCGACAGGGGCGCCCACAAGAGGATCGCTCCTCCCAAGAGGGGCACAATCAGGACGGTCCCGGCGAAACTTCGGTAAAGGGTTGCGTATAGCGCCTCTACGCCCTCCACGGTCCCCTCGGCCGGGTAGAACCTGGCCATGGCGGCCTCGATCCAGGTGAGCCCCACGAGGTAGACCAGGCTGCACGTGGAGAACGCCAGGGCGTAGTCGCCGTAGGCGGTCGGGCTCAACAGCCGGGTGAACAGGGCGATGGAGCCGAACCCGGCGGCCGCCTGCAAAAGGTTGACCGGCAGATAGCCGAGAAGTCCGCGGCGGAACATCTATCGCAGGACGTTTCGGGCGGCCATGAGGGCGGGCCCGGTGAGAAGGAGAATGCGCAGATCAAACCAGAAGGACTGTCGCTCGATGTAGTCCACATCAAAGGCGACCCGGCGGCGCACCAGTTCGGGCGTATCCACAGGGCCGATGGATCCGTTTATCTGCGCCCACCCGGTGAGTCCCGGCTTTACACGGTGGCGCCAGGCATATCCGGCCACGAGGCGCGCTGAGTCTTCACCGCGGGTCATCATGCCGATGGCGTGAGGCCTTGGCCCGACGAGGGACATTTCGCCCCGGATGACGTTCACAAGTTGAGGCAGTTCATCCAAGCTGAGCCGCCTGAGGATCCGCCCCACGCGGGTAACCCTGGGGTCGCTGAGGGTGACTTGTCTGTGTGCGTGGGCGTCGGTCGTTTCGGCCCGAAGGGTGCGGAATTTCCAGACCTCAATCACTTCGCTGTTGAACCCGTGGCGACGTTGGCGAAATAGGATCGGGCCCGGCCCGTCCAGGCGGATCGCGAGGGCGATCAGGGCCATGAGCGGGAGGGTGAGGGCAAAAAAAACTCCGCCCAAGATAAGGTCCTGCATTCGCTTCGCCTCCCAGCGCGCTGCATTCTCCCTTACGCCCGACACCTGGCTCAAGGGGGCGTCAGCGAGGCTTTTCAGCGCGCGGGAGGCGAGTTCGGCCTCGGGCGCGTCCATGACGAGGGTAACAGGGTTTGGCAGGTACTTAAGACGCGCCACAAGCCCCGCCACGCGGCTTTCCGCGCTCGGCGCCACGGCGATGATGATCCGGTCGACAAAGGGAAGCGTCCGATGGGCGAGGAGGTCCTTCACCCCGCCAAGGACGGGAACGCCGTGGATGTCCCGTGGCACACGGGTCTCGCGGTCGTCGAAGACGCCGAGGACAGCGGCGTCGCCGGCCGCCAGAGCGCCCTCAATAAGGCGGCGCGCCGTGGTGTTGGCCCCCACGATGATGACCGTAGGCGTCAAACGGCCGGTCTTTCGCCAGTGGCGAACCGTTAAGTAGGCGACGCTGTGGGAGAGGGATGCGAGGACGACAGCGCCGGCCCAGGCGCGGATCTCGAGGCCAAGGTTCCCGTGCAGGCATGCCGCGCCTGCAACGGCGGCGGCTGCGGACGCCGTAAGGCACGCCGCCGTTCTGCCGGCGTGAGACCACAAGGTCTCGCTTGCAGAGAAGTCATAGAGCTTGGCCGCTGAAAGCAGACGATTCGCGGCCATGAGGCCAAGGACGGCGGGGAGGGCCGTGGCGAGGACCTCGCCCAAGGGGAGGCGGAGGAGGACGTCGAGACCTTGGACCGGTACGGCGAGGACAAGGGCAATGGCCGCTCCGCCCGCGAGGGCGAAGGCGTCGAGGCGGCGGAACTGGCGCGCCACCCGCGCGCCGTTGAGGCGGCGCCTTGACGAGGCCAGGGCCCCAGGACGCATGGGGCCGCGGCGAGCGCTGCCGGTCGCCACTGGGCTGCGGGCCGACCTGGACCAGGACGGCGATCCGAGCCGGTTTGTGAGCGTCGGTGCAAGATCGGCCACATGATCCATCAGGCGTGGCAAACTGCAAGGATCATACCGTCGCGCGCCAGCAATCGCGGGGCGCTGCAGACGAGAAGCCGGCGAAAGGCTCCGTTGCAAGGCGGGGGCGAACCGGTTATCCCAGCGCAAGCGGGTGACGTGGCCGAGAGGCTGAAGGCAACGGTTTGCTAAATCGTCATACTCGAAAGGGTATCGTGGGTTCGAATCCCACCGTCACCGCCATTTCAGTCCCTGTACGGACCGGACACATGGGTGACGGTTTGTTCCTAGGACATGGGTAACAACCTCGGTCGCGGTGCTTGTCATCATTCCCCTTTCCGGCCCGTTCTCGGCGACACGGCCAAGCCGAGGAACACCATCACGGCCTGGTTGAGTCTGACTACATCCTCATCCTCCAGCCGCCCGATCCGCTCGCCGACCTTGGATTTCGGGACGGTGGTGATCTTGTCCACCATCAGCCGGGAGGAGGAATGCAGCCCATTGCGCTCGTTCGGCTCCACCGGAAGCCGGAACAGGGGCGCCTCGGTTGGGTCGGTTGTGAAGGCGCAAATCGTGATCGAGTCTGTCGCGTCGAAGGTGTCGTCCTGCACGACGACGACGGGGCGCGGCTTGCCTGCATAGTCCTTGCCACCGGCGACGGTCCAGATGTCACCCCGCTTCATTCATCGTGCCAGTCGGACACCGCGTCGATGAACGCCTGATCCTCGGTCGCATGGGCGCTCGCCGCCACGGCCAGCGATTGCCGGTGCGCCTCCGCCCGGAAGAATGACGCGCGCACGTCCGGCACCCAAATCTGGATCGGCCGCAGGCCCTGGGCGCGTAGTCGGTCGCGATGCTCCTGAACCTTGACCTTTGTGGGCTTGACGCCCCTCGCCGATACCATGACCCGATCCTCCAAATAAGTTACATGTAACTTATCATGGGGCGCTGTGCAAGGGAGAGCGGATTCGGTTCAGCAGCGCATCCGGGAGTACCGGCGGCGTGATGCACATTGCGGTCATCCCATTGAATTTCCGATCAAAGCCCTCCTTCTCCGGCCTTCACGCACATTGACGGAAATCGGAGCAAATAGCGGAATCGGGCTCCGTGGAAGCGGTCATATAGGGCCTCCTTATGCGGCAGCCTCGTCAGGCGACAACACGGCGATCCCGAACGGCAGGAAATGCTTCGTGTTGCGGGTGACGATGACGAGTTCATGCGCTGCGGCGGTCCCGGCAATCACGGCGTCAGCCATGCCGGGGTCGTGACCGGCGGCAAGCGCCTTCGCTTCCAGCCGGCCGCCGATTGCGGCGGCCTGCGCATCGAAGCCAATGATCTTGTCGTCGTATGTGGAAACAAGGCCACTGAGCCATGCTTTCAGGCTCGCGGCCTTCGCCGTTGCTCCCTTGTAGTCGAGGAGCGCGATTCCCTTCTCGATCTCATGGATGGAGACGACCGACAGAAATAGCCGTCCATCGGCGTCCTTGCGGTCCAGCCAAGTGAGGAAGTCAGCGGATGCTTCCGACTTCGACGGCGCCAGCATGGAGACGACGTTGGTATCGAGAAGGAAGCCGCTCAAAGCTCGACATCCCGCGATGGTTTGCGGTTGCGCGGGAACTCTCCGCCTGGGAACGTTCGGAGATAGCTGACAAGGCCCGCCCGTTTGCGATCGAGCGCCTTGCGCGCGATCTCCGCCGCCTCGACCGAGACCAGGGCCGCAACGGGCTTGCCATGACGGGTGATGGTCACGATCTCTCCTTTGACGGCTTCATCAACGAGGCTGGAAAATCCAGCCTTGGCGTCTCTGAGGTTGATGGTCAGCATGTCGAGTCTCCAAATGTAGCCATATGTGACTACATTTAATCTATTGAAGGATGGATTTCAACGCGGATTTCGACGCTTGGAGCATCAACCGCGGGGGCAGAACTACTCATCGAACAAGTCGCCGAACCATGCCTCGAACAGGTCCACCTCGGCTTCCGTGACCGGGATATGCGCGGGCCAGTCGTCGGTGACGGTCCAGGTGGAGAGGTCATGCTTCGGCGGCCGGCCCGGAAACGGCCAGGGATGGCCGAGTAACGCTTCAAGTTGCTCCGATGCGGTCGGGGGGCGTTCATTGCGAAGCCTGGCTATTGCGCCAGAAGCGTCCGACCTGACGCCTGAAAAAATAGCCTTTTTTTGCACTGGAAGCCCCCGCGTACCGTGGCGCAAAAAGACTTGCGCGCGGCGGCGCGGGGCTGAAACGGTGTAGGGGCGGACGTGGTCGTCATGGCGATAACAATCTCAGCGCCGTCGCCATCGGCAGATAGAGGGTGCGTGGCTGCCGCACCAAGGGTGCGAAGCCGAAGGCCACATAGAAGGCTGCCGCTTGGTCGTCGATGGCGTCGGCGAAGATGACGTGGGCGCCGATCGGCGCTGTGGCCACGGTCTTGATCGCGTCAAAAAGCACGGCTTCTCCAAGCCCTTGCCCGGCATAGTCGCTACGGCGACCAAGCCAACCGATCAGCACTGCCGGAACGGTCGGGTAGCGCGGCTACCTCGTTGCCAGCGGCTCGGGAACCTCGGTCAACGGCACGTTGCTGGACGACAGCGTGTAGAAGCCCGCCACCCGATCCGTCGCGATCTCCCTGGCGACGAAACAGGTGGCGTATTTGCGCTTCGAGTCCTGGGAGACCGTTTCGCGGAAGTAGCTGTCGATCCGGTCGTTGCCGCAGGTGAAGTCATCCCGCTTGTGCGCCTTCGACAGCGGCTCGATGGCGAAGCGAGCGCTCACCGGCGCTCGATCAGCTCAGCATGGCGCTTCGCCGCACGAGCCAGCCGCGCGTTCGGCTGGGGCGGATTGATCAGCGCCTCGGCGAAGCGGATTTGGTCTTCGCGCGCCAGGCGCATGATGTCGGCGTCCTCGACGACGCGGCGCGCGTCCTCGCCGGCCGTGGCGATGAGATAGCCGGTCAGGGTCATGCCGCGCAGACGGGCGGCGCGCTGCATCTGGTCGTAGACCTGGACCGGGACGCGCGCTTCCAGTCGGGCAGTCTCTGCTTCGATTTGCGGCTTGGGCATGGGGGCCTCCTTCAGCTCCAATATGTACGGCATAATGCCGTATTGATCACGGCGCGTCATAGCCCAGGTCCGATCTGCCGCTTGCGGCTAAAACTCCATTCGACGGCGCCATCGTCGCGACGGACGCCGCTGATATGTTTTTCGAGACGCTTCTCCAGTACGGGTTGCCAGGGCACGAGCTGGAAGCCTAGTCCGTCCTCCATCACGGCGAAGCGCCCGCTGGCGAAATTGGCGACGCCCGCCGGCCGGCCGGCGACATACTCGCCGGGCCCAGACGGGCTGTAGGTCAACCCGCGCTCGGCGGCGATCTCTTTGCCGGCTCGATCGATCTCCTGGCGCTCCAACGCGGCGATCGTGCGCCGAGGGATGGAAAAGAACCCGTCCTTCACGCTGGCATGGCCCATTTCGAGGAGACGCGCGGCGCGCCGGTCGAGCGCGGCGTTCAGTTCTTATAAAAGGTTCCGTTCGGGATGGTCATGCAACCCTGCGCGTCAACGCCGCACATTGTGAAATCGCTTTGTAAAGCACTGGAAATGAACGTCGCGGGGGGAAGGCGCGGGCGTCGCGGCTTCGCCACGACGGTCCAACGGGCTCGGCCTGTGGTCGCCGAACGCGGGATCCGGCGCGCTACGCTCACGATGGGTTCGCAGACAGTTGAGGGCTGGAAAAGTATCACATTTCTTATAATCAACAATATACACTAAATATAAATATCAATAAGCATCATCCACGATTTGTCATAATGCATATAAGAAAATATAATTTGAAATTATGTCCTAGATTTGACCAGACACCCCCAATATATATTGGGGATTTACGATGGAATATATTAAATATGCCCAGGGCTTGCCGGTGGCGCGTTCCGCGGTTTCTGGTCTTTGGCTGCTGTCGTCCGTCTCAGGGGCGGCGTTTGGCGCCCACGGTGCAGCGGTCGCCGCAACCACAACGCCCGCCGCCGCGACGGCGTCGCCAGCGCTGGCTGCGGACGCCTCCGACCCTTCGGGCCAAGGGGTTTCGGAAGTCATCGTCACTGCGACGCGCCAGGCCACCGCGCTGCAGAAAACCCCCGTCGCCGTAACTGTGATCGGGTCTGATGAAATCGCTCAGCAGAACCTTTTGACCGCTCGCGACCTTGCGGGTCAGACCCCTGGCGTCACCATTCAACGGGCTGGGATCACGCCGCTGACCCAGGTCTTCTTCATCCGAGGGATCGGCGACGCAGACCCGATCTTCGATCCCAACGTGGCGCAGTACCTCGACGACGTATATCTCCCACGGGCGATCAACGGCATGGCCGACCTCGCTGACGTGGAGCGGGTCGAGGTGCTCCGCGGGCCGCAGGGCACGCTGTTCGGCGAGAACGCGGATGCGGGAGCCGTCCGCTACATCACCCGGACGCCGACGGATCAGACCGAGGGGAATTTCGACGTCGGCTACGGAAACTACAACGCCTTCGACGTGCACGCCTATGTCTCAGGCGCCCTTATTCCGGGAAAGCTCGACGGCAGCCTAAGCGTCGGCCATGAACAGCACGACGGTTACACCTACGATCCGACCCTAAAGGAGGCCGTCAACAATCAAGACACAACCGCCGTGCGCGGCAAACTCGTGGCGGCCGTGTCGCCCGCCCTTTCCGTGCAGGTCTCCATCGATGGAACCGTCGATACGTCCGGAACCGATTACTACACGCCAGAAAGACCCATTATTGGGGGAACGCTAAAAACACCGGTTTACGGCCCGTTCAATCCCAAGGACACATACGCGTCCCAGGCGCCCGTCAACACGTCCTGGGTCGGCGGCGCGTCGGTCAAGGCAGCGGACCGCATCAATGCAAACCTGAGCTTCAATTCAATCAGCGCTGTGCGCGGGTTCGCCCAGGATCCGGTCAATTACAACAACGACGGCCAGCCCCTCGTGCCCTACAGTCCCGCAGATCCGGTCTTGGTCTCGATCTCCGACAACTCTATCGTCTACCGGGATAAGGAGGCGACGCAGGAGTTGCAGCTTCTGGGGCGCTACGACAAGCTCGATTTCACGAGCGGCCTTTACGTCCTCTATGAGGATTTCTCCAGCAACCGCATCGGCTATGTCGTGTCTCCTACGGCGGCTACGGCGACGCCCGCCTATCCTGAGGATCAGATCGGCGACACCAAAACCTACAACTACGCCGCCTACATCCAAGGCGACTATCACGTCACCGATAAACTCACCTGCACCCTCGGAGGCCGGTACACCATAGAAACGCGGGATTTTTCGTTCGCCGGCGTCTATGATTCCTTTTCTGGCGCGCCGCTCGCCGTGACGCCAGGCGCGCCCACCTCAACGCCCGGAGGCTACGCCGCCGTCAACGACTTCAAATACGACGGCGACAAGACCTGGTACTCGTTCACCCCGAAGTACGGCGTATCCTATCAGTTCACCCCGGGCGTCTTCAGCTACGCCAGCATCTCCGAAGGCTTCGACGCCGGCGGCTTCAACAACCGAGCCAGCTCCCTCGCCACCGCGCTTCCCTACGATCAGGAGAAGGTGACTACCTACGAGGTCGGTTTGAAGACCACCAGCTTCGACCATCGCCTGCGCCTTGACGCCACCGTGTTTTACAATGCCTACAACGGCCTTCAGGAGACGGCGGCGGTCATCAGTCCGGTGAACGACGCCTTCGTGTCGGTGCGCGCCAACGCTAATCGGGCGCACACGCAGGGCTTTGAGCTGGAGAGCGTGTTCAAGCCTTTCGAAGGGTTAAGCTTCACCGGCGACGTCAGCTCCCTGAAAACCCGGTTCGACGCCTTCCCCAACGCCGCCGCGAGCGTCGTGAACGGTCAGACCATGCTCCTCGGCGCGACCGGGAACCAGCTTCCCTTTTCCCCGGAGTGGCAGTTTAACGCCGGCGCCGTTTATCAAGCGCCCGTTCCGCTGCCTGGACGGACCACCCTCGGCCTCAACGCCACCTATGAGACGTCCTACTACTCGGATGTCTTCAACTACCGTCAGGGCCGGGTCCCCGAGCAGGGCTATGTCAACGCCTTCCTGAGCTATGAGCCGCCCGGCGGGCGCTGGGTGATCTCCCTTATTGGGAAGAACCTGACGGATCGCTTATCCTATCAGAGCATCACCTGGGGCGGGACGCCTAACCTCTGGTACGGCCCCATCAGCCCGCCGAGGACGGTGTTTTTGAAAGTCGCTTATAAACTCTAAGCCTTCGGCCTCGCCCATCGGCTCCTCCGACGGTCGGTCCCCGGCCCTTGGGGGCGCCGTCTGGCCGGGGCGGCGGGCCTGAACGCCCCACGCCAGGCCGCAGGCGTCCTTGAGCCCAGACATCTTTGACGCCGCCTGACAAAGGTCCAAAGTGGAGTAGGGCCCCGCGCAACGCCGCAAAGCGGCCCACGGACGGCTCGCGCCAGGAGACGTGAAGGCGCGATCAGGGAGGGTGAGATGACGCTCGACGCAGGGCTATTAATCGATGAGCCGAGGTCCATGGTGCGCCGATTGACGCTCAATCGCCCCGACAAGCGCAACGCCCTATCCAACGTCCTACGCGGGGCGGTGTTTGAGGCCCTCGAGGCGGCGGACCGGGACGAGGCCGTCCGGGTCACCGTCATCCGGGGGGCGGGGCCATGCTTTTCCGCTGGCTACGACCTTTCCCGAGAGGGGGCCCACGAGCCGTTGCCGTTTCAGACCGCAGCAGGCGCAGGCCAGTGGGCGCGGCATGTGGTCGAGGGGTGCTTTCGCATTTGGGACCTCGCCAAACCCGTCATCGCCCAAGTCCACGGTTGGTGCCTGGCGGGCGGATCGGAACTCGCCACGGCCTGCGACCTCGTCTACGTGGCTGAGGACGCGCAAATCGGCTACCCCCCGGTGCGCATGATGAGCCCGCCGGACAATCAGTTCCATGCGTGGCTATGCGGGCTGCGGCCCGCTATGGAGATGATGTTGACCGGCGACGCCATTGACGGTCGCGAGGCGGTCCGGGTCGGCTTCGCCAACCGCGCCTTTCCCCCCGAGGCCCTCGAGGCCGAGGTGCTCGCCGTCGCGGAACGCATCGCCAAAATTCCCACCGACGTGCAGCAGATCAACAAGCGCTCCGTGCACCGCGCCATGGAGGCCATGGGCGTGCGCACGGCCCTTCGCGCCGGAACCGAGATGCAGGCCTTGGCCCTCACCACAGCGTCGTCGCAGGAGACCTTCGCCCGGTTCCGCTCTAGCGTAACCCGGGCCCTCGACGCCCGCGACGCGCAGTTTGGCGACTATAGGACCCAAAAACCCAAGCCGTGACCTGTCCCGGCCCTGGATCTTTAGCCTGCAGCAAGGATGGACCATGCCCGCCAACCGCCAATGGATACTTCGCAGCCGCCCCACCGGGGAGATCACAGACGACAACCTCGAGCTCGTGACGACGCAGACCCGGGACCTGCAGGATGGGGAGGTCCTGATCCGGAACATCTATCTCTCCCTTGATCCCACCAACCGCATCTGGATGAGTGATCAGGACCAGTACCTCCCGCCTGTCCAGATCGGTGAGGTTATGCGGGGCGGCGCCATCGGCGTGGTCGAGGCCTCGCGGTCCGAGCGGTTGAAGGCAGGCGACGTGGTCAATCCAGGGCTTGGCGGGTGGTCGGACTACACCATCGCCCACGCCCAGGCCGTTTCACCCGTGCCCAATCTTCCCGGCGTGCCCCTTACCGCTTTCATGAGCGTCCTCGGGGCTACGGGCCTGACGGCCTATTTCGGATTGCTCGATATCGGCAAGCCGCAGCCAGGGGAAACCGTGGTGGTGTCGGCCGCGGCGGGAGCCGTGGGCTCCATCGTCGGTCAGATTGCTAAACTTAAGGGGTGCCGCGTCGTCGGCATCGCCGGCGGGGCTGCGAAATGCCGCTGGCTCGTCGACGCGCTCGGCTTCGATGGGGCGGTGGACTACAAGTCTGAGGACGTCGGCGCCGCCCTTGATCGTCTCTGCCCCGGGGGCGTCGACGTGAACTTCGAGAACGTCGGCGGGCCAATCATGGACGCCGTCATCGGGCGGATGAACCTGAACGGTCGGATCGCCCTGTGCGGCCTTATCTCCACCTACAACGCCGCCGAGCCTGCCCGAGGCCCCTCAGACTTTGCCCGAGTCCTCATGCGCCGGCTCCTGATTAAGGGTTTCATCGTCATTGATTATCTCCCGCGGGCGGGCGAAGCCTTCACCGAACTCGCCCCTTGGGTCCTGTCTGGGCAAATCAAATGGCGCGCCCATGTGATTGAAGGCCTTGAGAATGCGGTGGACGGGGTCAAGCGCCTTTTCACTGGAGATCACGAGGGTAAGCTTCTCGTGGGCGTCTCGCCGCCGCCCTAACGTCCCTGCGGGCCAATCTGGCAAGGATTGCCAGGTCGCTCCGTGCCGGGTCATTCTGAGCGGCGGAGACGATGATGCTGTACTCTCCCTTTGGCGTCCTGGCGGCCAACGCCCTGGTCTGCGTCTTACTTTTCCTTCGGGCTCTGGCGGATAGCCGTTAGGCTGCGCGACGTGACCTTCGTCGACGCCTACTGGGGCCTTTGCTGCCTCTGGGGCCTGCGGCTCGGCGTCTATTTGCTCTGGCGCCGGCGCTCCAAGGGACCGGATCGCCGGTACCAAACCCTATTGGGCAAGGCGGCTGATCCGGCTAATAGGGGACAGCTTTTAACCACGGGCCTCTGGGCCCTCACCCGACATCCCAATTATTTCGGCGACGCGTCTGTTGGGGCTCTTCCTCATCGCAGCGGAGACGCCATTAGGAATCTGGTCCCTGCCCGGACCGATTTTGATCAGCTTTCTCCTGACGCGCTGAAGCGGCGTTCCCACCGTGGAGGGACGGATGCGTAGGACGAGGCCGGAGTACGCCACCTATGCGGCGCGCACCTCGGGCTTTTATCCCTGGTTTTCAAAACGCCAGGGGGAGGCGCCTATCAACCGCGAACCTTGACGCGCGAGACTAGCCTCCCACTTCGCTGCGGCGTGTGAAACATGCGCCGCCACAGGCGCTTATGGCGAAGGTCTCACATCTCGCCTTGACCTTGAGGCGAGCGCCGAACCCAAGGCGGCGATGGGGGTCGGCCGTCACGCTGCGACGCCGGGAGGGGGGGCTAGGGGTTTCCTGTGGCCTGCGGACGCCTTATCCGAACGCCGGGGACGGGGGTCTGGCGTCAGAGTTGGGCGCTCTTGCCCTTCAACTGGGACCGCGGCGCCCAACACGCGTGGGTGCCGCTACAGATTTTGTGAGGGAGGGCGATGCGGCACACCGGCCCGTCCGCGAGGCGCTGAGCGTCGATCACGAGGCATTCGGATGTCCCGCGGTTCTCATCGGTGACGAAGGTGACGAGATAGCCGTCGTCCTCGCTGCGCGCGCCAGGGCGCGGCGCGAACGGGGCCTCGCTGGCGAATACGCCTGCTGGAAGGGTCAGCTCTACGCTCTCGCCCGTCTCAAGATCATGCTTGACGAAGCCGTTGAAGAGGAACCAACCCGGCTTGGCGGTGGTGGAGTAGGCGTAGCGATATTTTCGGCCTGCATACTGCTGATTGAACACGCCGAACTCGAGGATGCGGTCATCCAACCGCTCCTCTCGGGTGGCTCCGGTCGCAAGGTTAAAGCGCCAGCGGTGCAGCTTGGGTTGAAAGCTCCACTCGTCCAGATAGGCCATCATATGCTCGAAGCCGGGGGGGGCGTCCGCCTTAGGTTGGGGAGTGGGATTCTCCTGGAAATATCCGTCCAGAATGATCTCCTCGCCCTCTTCGTAGGCGTTCAGCCAATGCAGGACGTAGGTCGGCGTCGCCTCGAACCAGCGGATGTCCGAGGTCTGGCCGTGTCGGGGAATGATGGCGAACCGTGAGGGTATGCCCTCATGCAGGCGGACGGCGTGAATATTACGCTTCAGCAGCCCAGGGTCCCAGAAGACCGGTAGATCGTTGAGGATCGAGAAGCGCTCGGTGAAGGCCATGTCATGGGGCAGCCGTGGCCCAGGAAGGGGGACGGGAATGTAGCGCGTTAGTCGGTTGTCCCGATCGACCACGCCGTAGTGCATGTAAGGCGCATGTTTCGAATAGTTGAAAAACATCAGTTCGCCCGTAGCCTCGTCCACCTTGGCGTGCGCCGAAATGCCGTCGAGGGGCGTCCATCCCTCCACTCCGAGGGTCTCGAGGGTGTGTGGATCCAACCGGTAACCCTCGCCGCATTGGTAGAACGTCGAGAGGGCCATGCCGGCGTGGACCACCACGTCAGTGGAGGAGGCGTCCTTCAGGGCGCCATGGGCTCCGAACCCGGGCCGCAGAGACAGGGCTGGCGGATCCGCAAGGCCCCCCCATAAGGAACCCTTGGCTTCCTGTTCGGCGGCGAAGCAGCGCGTTCTGACGAAGCGGTTGCGATAGTCGGCGCGACCGCCGTGAAAGTCGATCTGGTGGATCATCCCGTCCCCATCGAACGGGTGAAATCGGCCAAGGGGTTGGTGGATCTGGTTCTCCGTATTGCGTAGGTAGATACCGTCGAGATCCGGGGGAATGGCGCCCTCGACCACCGAGAGATCCTGGGCGTTGACCTCTTCGTTGAGGGGTGTCCAAGCCCCATTGAGGTAGGGATGGTTGCTCGGCTCCAGAGAGCTGATCACACCCGTAAGGCGTTCGACGATCATGGCCCGTTTCCTCCGTCTCGGCCTGCGCCCCCGGGACGCGGGCGCTCAGGCGTGTCCCCCGCTTCGACAGTCGCATCCATGGACGGGCGCGCGATAGACGTGGCCGGGGCCGTGCTCCAAGAGCGTCCTGACGAACGCCTCGCCGATGCCGCGATTGGCGCCGGTCACGACGGCGGTTCTGTCCTTGATGCGCATGGACGCTCCTCGCGATGCGATGGTCAGGCCAAGGCTGAAAGAACCACGGGACAGCGTCGACGCGAAGTCCGTTGTCGAGGCATTGACGAAGGCGCGCAGCCGCGAAGGCTCGACATGCGCGTCAACGCACCAAGGACGGCCTCGAGCCTCGGGCGCTGAAAATCCGACTTCAAATCTCTGATAGGCGTAGACAATAGGCCTTTCGCTGCGAGGCGTCCGCGATCTCTAACGCCCCCTTCGACGCTTCGCACCCTAATAGCGCCCATAGGTTCCGCGCACCGTCGCCAGCAGCGCGTTCGGGTCGTAGCCCACCCCGTCCTTGAACACGACTTCCGTGTTCTCGAGGTCTTCAATCCGCTTGGAGGGGTCGCCTTTGACAATGAGGAGGTCGGCGTCCTTGCCGGGCGCGATGGAGCCGATCCGATCTTGGAGGTCAAGATAGATCGCTCCGTTGAGCGTGCCAATGCGAATGGCGTCCACTGGCGCGAAGCCGCCCTCCACAAGGAGCTCCAAGGCGCGAAGGTCTCCAAACCCGGGAATGACGTCTCCGGCCCCCGTCGGGTCCGGCCCAGCCAGGAGAAGCCCCCCGGCGGCGACAAACGCGCGCTCGAGGGCCACGCCGTTTTCATAGGCCTTCGCGCGCGCGGCCCTGGCTTCCGGCAGGGACGAGACGGCGCGCAGTCGCAAGGCGTAATAGTCTTCCCGAGACGCGGGCGCGAGGGCGTCGAGGGCCTTTTGCGAAAGCGGGCGGGGGTGGCCGTTTGCGGTCTCGAACACAGGTAAGGTCGAGGTTACGGCCACATGGCGGGTTACAAGAAGCTTGATCAGGTCTTGCGCCTCGGGGCTGTCGGCGGCGCGGCCGCGAAGGGTCGGCTCGCCCGCGCTCCGGGGGCAGACGTCCGGAATTTTGCCCGGATCATCGGCGGTGTCGACCATAAAGCCATGCTCGAGATCGTCTATGCCGAGATCGGCGGCCTCCTTGTAGGTCACCGAACAGAGATGGCCGGTGATCTTGAGGCCGCGGCGATGCGCTTCCGCTATGGCAGCGCCAAGCTCCGCCCGGGTGATGTTCATATAGGCTTTGAAGGAGGTTGCGCCCCTTTGCGCCCAGTAGGCCACGGCCGCTTGCGCCTCTTGCGCCGAGTGCAGGCGGTCCATCTGGATGAAGGGGCTGTTCTCGCCTTCGAGATAGGGTCCGGTCACATCAAGATGGGGGCCCGCCATGCGGCCGGCGTCGATTTCGCGCTTCAAGTTCAGATCAGAGAAGGGCTCGACGCTGCCGGTGGTGCGAAGGGTCGTAACGCCTTCGGCGAGATAAAGGCGCGGCGCACTGAACGACATCTGCGGGACAATCAAGGGGGGCTCGGATCTCAGGTCCGCCTGCAGGTCCGGCCGGGCGATGTAATAAAGGTGGTCGTGCATGCCCACCAGGCCGGGCAGTATTGCGCGTCCCGTGAGATCCATGACCCGGTATCCCGGCGGTACGGGCGCGGTTCCGGCTTGCACGGCGAGAATGCGCGCGCCGTCTATTAGAACCGTCTGGTCGGCCTTGGCCGGGGCGCCGGTGCCGTCGATGAGGGTGGCGTGGGCGAGGGCCCACCGTCCAGCGGGGGCGCTGATGAAGCGCGTCTGATCGGCGTTTGGGGGGGCCGGGGGGGCTATTTGCGGTTGTCCCGCGCTAGGCCCGACGCTCACGAGAAGGATCAGCGCGACGAGGCCGGAACATAGTCCAAGGCCATGCTGCTTTAAAACCATGTCGCCGGATCCCATCGAACTGCGCCCGACGGCGATGAGGCGGGAAGCGACGTGGCGTGTCAATCAACCCCCTTGGGACCGTTGGGCGCTTTGTGGCGCCGCACGGCGCCCTCCCTCAGGGGCGTCTGCGGTTCGCCGCCCCTCAGGCGCCTTTGAGGAGGCGAGCGAAAAAGGGCGCGGCCGCGTCATCGCCCATCTCAGCGAGGGTGTCGCCCACATAAAGCTCGCTGTAGCAGCGGCCAGGGATGTCCGAGGGCCTTGGATCATTGACCACCCATACGCCTTCGGCCTCGGCGATGGCGTCGCGGCGCTGGGCCACCAGGACGGCAGGCGCATCGAAATGCAGATGCATCATATTAGCGTGCGGGGTTGTGGGGTTGATAGTCAGGCCCGGAACGGACGCTAGGGCCTTGGCGAGGGAAAGGGCGCGCGCGTAGCAGGCGTCCATCTGTTGGAGGCGCTCCTCAAGGCGCATGGCCGAGGAAGCGGCGAGGGGGGTCAGATGGACCAGGGTTCCTCCCATCCGCCGACGCCAGATTTTCGCCTCCTCGACGAAGTCCGCATCGCCGGCGAGAAACGCCCCGGCCACACCCCCTAAACCTTTGTAGGTCGAGACGTAGACAGACGCGAAGCCCTCGGCCACCTCGCTATAACTTCGGCCATAAAAAGCTCTGCTCTCCCAGAGCCGTGCACCATCCATGTGAAGCCTTAGCCCGCGGTCGCGCGCGGCGGTCTTCAAGGTTTCCAGCTCCTCCCAGGTGGGGAGCTGCCCCCCAGCCTCCCGGATGGGCAGCTCCACCAGAAGGCAGGCCAAAGGTTCGCCGACGGTTTGGAGGTCCTTCGCCAGGAGGGGCGCATGGCGAGGGCCGACGACCACCCCGTGCAGTCCTAAGAGCGCCTGATAGGCTTCCCGCTCATGAAGAATGAGATGCGATGTCGGATGCATGCCGAACCGCGGGAGCCCGGTGCGGCGCGTCCATATGCGCACCGCGGCGAGCTGGGCCATGACGCCGCTCGGCATGAAGACCGCCGCCGCCTTGCCGAGGCGCGAGGCGATATTGCGTTCGAAGTCATTGAGGAAGGCGCCTTCGCCGTAGATGTCGTTGGTCACGCCGTTGGCGTCGCACCAGTCAGCCGTCTTACGCAGCATCGCCCCGGGGGAGAGGGGCCGGAACCCAGGAAGGACGACGGAGCAGGCTTCACGCAGCAAGGTAGAATGCGCAGCCGCGCCGGAGCTTCGGGATGGGGGCGGCAAGACGGCACCTGATGGATGAGAGGCTATGACGGAGGACCAAGCACGGGGCCGCGCCAAGGTCCAGCGCTGAGGGCGCGGTCAGGAGGCGCGGTCGCGGACCGGCGCTCCGGTGGTCTGCGGGAGAAGGTCGAGGACAGCGGCCTTCAAGGCCTGGGCGTTCTGGCGGGCGGCCTCGGCGCCGCTTACGGCTTCGGCGGCCAGGGCGTCAAAGCCCCCGCCGACGGCGAATAAGGCCCGAAACGCCTCCTTCTCCAAGAGCGCGACGGGGAGAAGCTCAATTTCGCGCTCCCGCAGCTGCGCAATGACGCCCTTGAGAGATCGTGGCTGCAGGGCCGCCGGAAGTCGGGTGAGGAGGCAACGGTGCGGCGTCGCCCGGCCGCCCCGTCGTCCGAAGGTGCGCACCATCTCGGCCGCCTTGATGGCCTCGACCGCTTCAAGCTGCGATCCCGCCAGCGGCGTCACCACAAGATCCGGGCGAATGACCTGAAAACCCATGGCCCCGCGAATGGAGCCTTCCGTGTCGAGAATGACCCAGTCCGGGTCCAGCCGACGCGCCTCGCGATGGGCCAGGGCGATGTCGCCTTGCGTCGGGGCCGGGTGGACGGTGAGATCGCTCGGTCTGCCCGGGAGCTCACCCCACCTGATGAGGGGCTTATTCGGATCGGAATCGATCATGGCCACCCGGCGCCCGTCCTCCACCAGGCTGAGGGCCAGCACCAGGGCGGCCGTGGTCTTGCCGGCGCCGCCCTTAGGACTGATGAATGCGATGACGCCCAAGGCTACCTCAACGATCGGGCCGCAGGGCTGGCCCATACCTCCCCGTCTCGGGGGAGCTGGCGAGCCTGCGGCGGGCTCGGCCGCGGATGTGGAGGCGGAGTGGTACTCGGCGCTGGTTGACCTTACAACCAGGAATAATTCCGGTCGCTGACAGTCAAGGTTTACGGCTGCGCATTGCGCTTAGCCTTAGCGCCGTCCAATAGCTCATGAATCTTACTGAGCATGCTTGACCGCCGCCTGAGGGTCGGCGCCGGGCGCCCTGGAGGTGCGTCAGTGTTAAATCCCAGCCAGCGCGACGCTTTCACCTGGCAAGCCAATGTCTGCCGCCACATGGGCGCGCCCTTTTCAGGCGCCGTCATCAGTCTTGTGGGCTCCGATGACGCCTTGGCGGACGCTCTGGGGGATTTGGTGAGCGAAACCGACGCCGGCGACGCTCGGGCGCTATTGGAGGGCAATTATCCGGTGCGCGTCTTGGCCGCCTTCCATTACCTCGTCCTCACCCAAGCCGACCGGGGTCTCATGGCGGCTTACGATCGTCGAGTGGATGAAGGCCTGGCCGAGGCGCTCCGGGCGGCTGTGGCCGCCCACCCTGACGTATTTCGGCGCTATCTCGCCTCAGCGCCCCAGACCAATGAGGTGAAGCGCTCCTTCTGCCTCGTCGGCGGCTTTCTAACCCTCGCCGCCGAGACTGGCCTACCTCTGCGGTGCCTCGAAATCGGCGCGAGCGCAGGCCTTAATATGAATTGGGATCTGTACGCCTACCGCTTCGGCGATCGGGCCCGATGGGGCCCGACGGATCGGGGGCTGACCCTTGAGGGCGGGTTTTCCGGACCGCTTCCGCCAGTGGATGCGGACTGCTGGGTTGTGGACCGGGCCGGGTGCGACATCAATCCCCTCAGGGCCGACGATCCTGAAGACGCCCTGCGTTTGCAATCCTTCGTTTGGGCGGATCAACACGAAAGACTTGAGCGGCTGAGAGCGGCCCTCGTGCTTGCCCGCACTGCCGGGACGGTTGTCGAGCGGGCGGACGCCGTCGCCTGGACCCGGGATCGCCTCCGTCCTGTCACGGGGGTGACGAGCGTTCTCTACCACTCGATCTTCTTTCAGTATCTGGGGCCCGACGCGGCCGAGGCCCTGGTGGCCGCCATCGCGGCCGCCGGAGCCGCGGCCACGCCATCCGCCCCCGTAGCCTGGCTGAGGATGGAGCCCGCCGTCGGCGCCGCTGGGGCTGTGGAGCTGCGCATGACCCTTTGGCCCACCGGGCAGGATCGGCGGCTGGCTTTCACCGATCCCCACGGGGGAAGCGTCTCCTGGACCGCGTGAGACGTGAAGCCTTGAGGTTTGGCTTGGCGCCGCATGCGCGCCGTGCTGAAGCTGAGAGAAAAGCAATAAGCGACAAAACAAGGAGGCGTTCAGCATGAGCGACGCACCGCAAACCACGTTCGCGCCGGACCTGCTCAAGGGGAAGGTCGCCTTCATCGCGGGAGGAACCAGCGGCATCAACCTCGGCATCGCCAAGCGGTTCACCAGTCTTGGAGCGCGCGTCGCCGTCCTCGGCCGCAATCCGCAGAAGGCCCAAGCGGCGGCTGAAGAGATAGACCGCGAATGTGGCGGCGCCGGCGCCCTCGCCCTGACGGCGGATGTTCGCGATTACCCGGCTCTGGAAGCCGCCCTCGCCGCAGCCAGACACGAGCTAGGCGCCTTCGACATTCTCATCGCCGGGCAGGCGGGAAACTTTCCCGCCCTCGCCCTCGGCATGAGCGCCAACGCCTTTAAGGCGGTGATCGATATCGATCTCATCGGCACGTTCAACCTGTTCCGGGCTGGCCATCAGCATCTCAACCTGCCCGGCGCCAGCTTGATCGCCATCACGGCCGGTCAAGCGGTGCGGCCCGTGCCCCTTCAGGCTCATGTCTGCGCCGCCAAGGCGGGCATCAACATCCTCCTGAAGACCCTGGCCATCGAGTGGGGCCCCTTGGGCGTTCGCGTGAACGGCATTTCTCCAGGGCCCATCGCCGACACCGAGGGCATGGCGCGGCTCGCCCCAACCGCGGCGGCGGAGGCGGCGGTTCTCGAGCGTACGCCCCTCGGCCGGATGGGGCGTAAGGACGAGGTGGGGGATGCCGCCGTGTTCCTCTGCTCACCGGCCGGCGCCTACATTACCGGTACGATCCTCGATATCGACGGCGGCACGGGGGCCGGAAGCGCATCGGGCTTAAGGGGCGTCGGGGCCTGAGGCCTACGGCCTTAAGAGCGTCCTAAACCCTAGAGCTGGATCGGCAACTTACGCCCGTAAGGTCATTGATCGTCCAAAGGAGGCCCTTGCGCCTCAGGCGATGACAAACCCCTCGTAACCCTTGGCGGCGACGGCGTCGCAGATCTCCCTATAGGGACCGACGCCGCCCACATAAGGCATGAAGACCCGCGGCTTTCCTGGGATGTTAGCCCCAAGATACCAGGAGTTGGCCAGGGGATAGAGGGTCGCCTCGCCCACGGCGTTCACGTGGTTGACCCACCCCTCCTGCGCCTGGGGGCTCGCCTCGATGCGGCCCATCTGTCGCTCGGTCATGAAGGTCAGACAGTCGGCGATCCAGTCCACATGCTGTTCAATGGAGACGACCATGTTGGAGAGAACGGACGGGCTGCCGGGACCTGTGACCATGAAGAGGTTAGGGAAACCCGACACCATGAGGCCTAGGTAGGTTTTCGGGCCGTGCGCCCAGACCTCTTTCAACGCCGCGCCGCCGACGCCGCGGATGTCGACAGCGCCCAGAGCGCCGGTCATGGCGTCGAAACCAATGGCGTAGATGATGCTATCGACCTCATACGCGCCCGATGTGGTCTTCACGCCCGTTTCCGTGATGGCCTCTATGGGCGAGGCGGCCACGTCCACGAGGACGACGTGGTCGTGGTTGAACGTCTCATAATAGCCGGTGTCCACGCAGAGCCGCTTGGACCCGATGGGATAGCCCTTGGGAATGAGGCGCTCGGCCACGTCGGGATTCTTGACGATGGCGCGGATCTTGTCTGCGACGAATTTCGCAACGGTGGCGTTGGCGGCGAGGTCGACGGAGAGGTCCGCGAAGGCGCCTAGGAGACTAAAGCCCCCGCGAGCCCAGCGCGATTCAAAGGCCGCAACGCGCTCCTCAGGCGGCGTCTCAAGGGCGAGGGCTTCAGACGGCTCTATGGCGACGATGCCGGCGCCCGACTGACGGGCCTTCCCTCTGAGGGCCTCGCGCTCCTCGCGCCAGAGCCGTTCAACCTCGGGGTCGATGGGCCCATTGTGCGCGGGAACGCTGAAGTTCGGCGTCCTCTGGAACACGTAGACCTGATCCGCCTGACGCGCGATTTGGGGGATGGACTGGATGGCGGAGGAGCCGGTGCCTATGACCGCCACACGCTCGCCCTTGAAGGCGACGGGCGTGTGCGGCCAGCGGCCGGTATGGAAGGTGCGCCCGCCAAAGCGCTCCATACCGACGAAATCCGGATCTTTGGGGACCGACAGACACCCTGTAGCCATGATGCAGAACCGGGCGCTCAGCGCCTCGCCCTGGTCGGTCCGGATGGTCCAGCGCCCGGACCCCTCATCAAAAATCGCGCTGACCACCCGCGTCGCAAGGCGGATGTCCCGGCGCAGATCATACCGGTCGGCCACATGGTTCAGATAGGCGAGCAGCTCAGGCTGGGCGGCGTAGCGCTCGCTCCAACGCCAGTCTCGCTCGAGGGCCTCGTCGAAGGAGTAGGAATATTCCTGACTCTCCACATCCACGCGGGCCCCTGGGTACCTGTTCCAGTACCACGTGCCTCCAACGCCGTCGCCCGCTTCCAGGACCTGGGTCATGAACCCAAGGCTGCGAAGCTTGTGCAGCAGATAAAGGCCCGAGAACCCAGCGCCCACGACGACGACGTCGATATCCTGCGTCGACGAGGGCGTGCGAAGGGGGGCGGGCGACGCGGCAGGCGACATGAGGATCCTCCCGAAGTTTCTCTTTTCGGAAAGCTTATGCCAAACGCGCTCCTTGGCTACGGTTTTCCGCGTCGCGGCTCCAAGGCCCTGCCCCTCAGGACTGCGGAGTGAAGCTCACCGGCATGGAGCGAATGGCGTAGACGAAGTTGTTGGCCGCGACGTCCTTGGGACCGTCCTGACGCATGTCGGGGAACCGGGCGAGGATCTGGCGGTAAACCGCCTCCAGTTGGAGCTGCGCCACTCTTTTGCCGATGCAGGTGTGGGGCCCATAGCCGAAGGCCACGTGCTTGTCGGCGTTAGGCCGTTCCACATCAAGCCTGTCGGGGTCGGCAAAGACCTCCGGATCGCGGTTCGCAGCCCCGTAGTAGAGGATGATCTTCTCCCCTTCGCCGATACGCTGCCCGGCCACCTCCACATCGCGCATGGCGGTTCGGCGCATGTAGATCACAGGACTGATCAGGCGAATAAATTCATTGACCGCACCTGGAAGGAGTTCAGGGCGTTGGATGAGCTTGTGCTTCTCGCCAGGAAAGGTCGTGAGGAGCTCCATAGCGCCCGAGATCGTGTTGCGGGTGGTGTCGTTCCCGGCGAACACGATGAGCAGCCAGGATCCGTCGAGATATTCGTCAGACAGGAATTCGCCGTCGATCTGGGCGCGCGCGATGGCGCTCATGAGGTCAGGTTGAGGATCGCGTCTGCGCTTATGCAGCATGTCCCGCCCGTATGCGAACATCTCACTGATCGCCGCTTCAAAGGCCGCCAAAAAGGCCTGCGCCTCGGGCGGGACTTCCGCAGCTGCGGCGGCCATGCCGGCCGCCGACCCGCTCCGCTCCGCCGCAAAGGCGTTGGCGAGCTCAAGAAAATGCATCCATGTCAGAAACTTGCTGCGATCTTCTACGGGTACGCCAAGAATTTCGCACAGGGTGAACAGGGGGAGCTGGGCTGAGAGCATGGGGACAAGATCACACTTGCCCAGGGGCGCCATGGCGTCCAGCAGACGTGCGACCTCGCCTTCGACCCGTGCGGCGAGACCGGCGAGATAGCTTGGCGTGAAATAGGGCATATGCTCTCGGCGCAGCTGCATGTGCGCTGGGGCGTCGAGATTGATCATGGCGTCCAAGGAGGCGCGCGACAGGGGGAAGTCCGACTTTTCATGGGCCATAAGAATGCCGCCTCTCTGGGAGGAGAAGGTCTGGTGATCGGCGTTCGCCGCCATGACATCACCATAGCGGGTCAGGGCCCAGAACCCGGGCCTGTCTCCGGGTTCGTCGCACCAGGCCGCGGGGGCTGCAGTCCTGAGGCGGGCCAGATCCTCGAAGGGCGGGCCTTGGCGAAAGCGCTCCGGGTTCCAAAGCTCCACCTCGCTCTTGGCGTAGACCGGAGGATAGGTCGGTCCCTTCGTGGTGGAGATCTCAACCGTTTGGCTGATCAGCTGCATGACCGTTCCTTCCCATGACGTCGTCTCGCGTCTTCGCTCCTTCTAGACCGCTTGCCCCTACGTCGCTCAAGGGGGCGTTTGGGGCCTCGACGCTCTAACGGTTCATGATCTAGCGCCGCGCGGCCAAGCAGATTTGGAGGATGGACAAAGAGACCTCCACAAGGATGAGGATGACCACCAAGGCCTCGAGGCGTTGCGAGCGCCGCGTGTCCTGAAGGTCGATCATCGCGCTCGCCGTCGACGCCACCGCCTGCAGCTTTCGGTCCATCGTCTCAGCGCGCTCGATCAACTCGTATTCGGCTTCGAGGCGCGCGTAGAGGCGTTCAAGATCCGGCCGGTCCCACAGGAGGTCGGGCTTGTCGCGCGCAGCCACACGGGTCGAAACGCGATTCTGGATCATGAGGGCCGAGCCGACGAGCTGGAGAAATGACTTTCTTCCACCGCGCGGGGCTGAGCCTAGGCGCAAGGCCCTTGAGACGGGCTCCATGGCGTCAAAAAAGGCGGCGACTTCACGCTCGTGGTGCGCCAGGGCCACGCTTTTGGCCAGGGCGTCTGCGATGAGGGACAAACGATCAGGCGAGATCTCCCTCAAAAGGATCACGCCGCCTGGGGTCACGGTGTCCTCTTCCGTCGGCCTTCGACCAATCAGGGCAATTTCCTCCTCCACCGGCTCGATGGGCGCGCTTACCCGTGGGCGAACCATCTCAATGATCCGCGCCGCTTCCGTGGCGGTTGCCCCGATGAGCACCACCGCGCCGTAGCGGAACACCACCACAAACCCCCCGTCAGCGGAGGCAAAGCTGAGGGGGGCGGCGGAGTAGGCCTCTCCCGCCGCCAGACCCTGGGTGGTGATGCGCTCTAAAAGAAGGACGGCGTGGGCCCGGATAGCGTCAGCGCACGCCGTCGCATCGCCCTCGGCGTCTAGGGGGCGGCGTTGGACCATGAGCCTTCTTCCTTCCAGGCGCCGGACGGGTTAGCCGTGACCGGTTTAGCCCAGACTGGTTTAGCCCAGACTGGTTTAGCGACGACGGGTTGAGCGGAGACGGGGTTAGCCGTGACCGGTTTAGCCCAGACTGGTTTAGCCCAGACTGGTTTAGCCCAGACTGGTTTAGCACAGACTGGTTTAGCGACGACGGGTTGAGCGGAGACGGGGTTAGCCGGCAGACCGGCGCGCCGCGGGATCGCACGCTCGCGCGCAACGGCGTTAAACGTGGTCCGTCTCAATCCCGCCCCGGCGGCTACCGCTTAATGACGCGCTGTTTCAGTTGAATCGGCGCTTGCGCATCATCGCGGTTCGGTCCCCGGTGCGCACGACCACGTCGAACACCTCCCGCTCCCGTCTCAGGGTGAGGGGCGCGTCCACGCCGGGCGGGCCAAGCTCCCAGAGCCGGGTGTAGAAGTCGGCGAGCCCCGTCACGGGGCGTCCCTTCACGGCGACGATGACGTCTCCGCGGCGAAGCTCTGCCCGGTCCGCCGGTCCGCCCCGGGTCACGTCCATGATCAGAACCCGGGCGCCCTGATCCTGGGCGAACACGCCAAGCCATGGACGCGGCGGCCGTGTCGGCCGCCCCCTTGAGAGGTCGTCAAGGATCGGCGTTAAAAGCTCCGCCGGAACTGACATATTGATGGGCGCCGTGCGCCCCCCTGGAAGGCTTTGGTCCATTCTGAGGGAGGCTATGCCGAGAACCTCGCCGCTCGGGCCAATGACAGCGGCCCCGCTCCAGTGCGGATGCGCTGGGCCTGTAAAGAGGGCCTCCTCCAACAGATATTCCCAATAGCCTGCGAAAGCGGTGCGGGCGAGGACCCTGCCCGTGAGGGCATGCGCGCGACCTCCGCCGCCTGCGACGATGATGGGATCGTCCGGGCCGAGGCTCCGCGAGTCGCCGATGGTCAAGGCCGGGAGGTTAAGG
>Ga0209208_10001998_pt1 | contig 29077 bp, 25 predicted proteins | sample S1TSphfallax_3_FD_187694 | JGI IMG/M metagenome (GOLD analysis project Ga0209208, IMG submission 187694) | Host-associated microbial communities from peat moss isolated from Minnesota, USA - S1T2_Fd - Sphagnum fallax MG (SPAdes) (version 2) | ecosystem: Host-associated > Plants > Peat moss >...
GCAGTCGGGAGTTATGAGCTCCCAAAGTCCCGGGACTCCACCCGGGACGATTTCGGGACAACTTCGGGACTCCATTTCGGGAGTCCCGGGAATTTGTGCCATTTGGGTGTAGTCCCCACAACGTGGCGCAGAGAATACTATAGGGAGTATGGTGGTGGCATACTCCCGAGCCCGGGGTGTGGTGTGTCGAAGTGAGTCCGAGTGCCCGTGGTTTGTCCCTACACCAAAAGGACCCAGAATGGATTCTAACCAACTCGTGTTGGTTGGTGATGCAGGTTCGTGTAATCTAAAAGCTTGATCTCTTCCTAGTCTAATCCCGAGGCTCCCAACTCGTCCCTCTACCCCTTTCTAGAGTTGGAAGCCGGGAGCGTGCTACCAAGTCTTGATTCCGCAACTTGACTTTGTGAGACCTTCAACTTGGTCTCACCCCGTGACTTGGGAGCGCGTCATTCTCCATTTCTAGTACAAGATTTCCACCGGGTTTTGGGTATTGGCTCTACATATATTGAATTTGTTATTGGGATGCCCACATTTATAGGGCAAGATAACCCATAGAAAGAGGTGATTTGAAGTGAGTTAATCCTTCAAGGTCCATGGAATCATCTTTGTTATTGTGTTATAAATATGTCTAGATTTGTTGATTTGGATGTGTATTTAAAGTTTGTTGTGCTAATGCACTGAATACATATTTTTGTAATGTTATTTTTATGTCAGAATGTATGCAAATTTGTGTGTAATGTGTACCCTCCATTTTGGTATCAAAGCTTGTTGGTCAGAATTAGACAATAAATGTTGAAGTTGTTAAGATTAGTCTAGATTTTTAAAGATGCATAAAAAATGTTAGATTCTAGTAATAATGATTGTTACCTAAAGAATGGAACAGATTTAACAAGATAATGATTAGTTAGTGAAGGGCAAGGATGCAACAAGGTAATTAATGAACTGGTTAATATGAAGATGGTTAGTCATTTAGTTTTTTATTAATTTTAGAGGGAGAGAATTTAGGACGTAGTCCTAGAATTTGTTGGAGTTTGGGAGATTGTTTTTTGTTACACATAGGGTTAGACTTTAAAAAGTTGTTGAAGTTCAAATAAAGACACAATATGAGTTTGGAGTTTTTATGGTATTGGAAACCATAGATTTTTCATGTTTTTCGTTTTGATTTCTATTTTTTAAACTATAAATTTTTGGATATGTTCACTTTTGAGTTAAAAATAAGTGTGAATTTGATGAAGAAACATGGATTGTACTATGTAACTATGGTATTTTAGTTTTTTAATATTTTACTACTTTTTAACCACATATTACATTTCAAGAATGAATTAAAATTGGAGAAGAATGAACAATAGTTGAAATAAGAAATTTGTGTTAAAACTAGTCTACTAACAATGTTTTGAATAACTAAAACCACAAATTTTAATGGTTGAATTGAATAATTGAAGTGAATTTGTATTTTCTTAAGTAGGCACAAAACAATTATACGATAAAATATGTGCCCACCATCTGGCAACCATTTTAGGGACAATTTTTTTTTTAAGCAAAAAAGAAACATTAATAGTACGAATAGTTTTAGATTTGTTTAAAAGCAATTTTTTGTATTTCTCAAAAAATGGAAGAAGATATATTATTTTATGGTAAATTTGGAATTCTATTTTTTTTGGAAAACATAAGACAAAGGTTTAAACATTGAAGGTTATAAGGACTTAAGTCGAAAAGTATACCAAGAAATAAAGGAATTTGTATTTTTTAAGTAGGCACAAAGCAATACCAATAAGATTTGCACAATAATATGAATTGGATGGTGATTCAAAGTTTGCAAAGGCAAACAAATCAAGAAGCCAAGAGGCATGACATGAATCCTGATCTTAATCCCGATCAAGATGCAGACCATGAAATGTATGACATGCCAAACAAGGGTACAATTTTCAAACCCAAAAGTTTATTAACAAAAGAACGACATATAGGACATCAAGTGTCTTTAGTAAGAATGGGAGCAGGAAAATAAATATGGACATGGGGTCCACAACGACATCCTGCTTTTAGAAGGGGATTAGGTCTAATGTATACCCAAGAGAAGGGGGTATTCATGATTTTCAAGCACCATTTATTGTTCAAGAACATGGAGAAGAGACAAATCCAAGGGATGAAATGCTATTGGAAAACCCTAAAAATTCTTCGAGTTCAAAATCTATGAATAATTGGCAAAGTGATTATAATAGATGCACAAATGTACCATTTGTGTACTAATCAACATTGCCAAAATATCATGAACTAGTAGAGGACTATGACTTGGACAACAACTACGATCTTAGTATTCAAGAGTGGGTAGATGTGAATTACCGAATAACCTATGTGTATGATGATGCACATGTGAATGTTTTGGAGGAAACATTACCACCTCAGATAAAAGCAAAGGAATCGAAAAAGATTGAAGGAATCCAAAACATATAAATTATGATTCAAAGGATTGAGGTAGGTTGGCTCAAACTCTTTTTTAAATATATGTTTTATGTAGAGTTAGAGGACACATCATCATGAAATGTGCACAAATTGATAGTGAAATGAAGGATGGATTTGTTAGACATGTGGGGCAACAAATGTTAAACGAATACTCTATTGAACAACTATAGATGAGAGAATAGGATAAATAGTTTAGAAGACATGTTGCATGAAATTAGTCTAGGTGAAGCACAATTTGTACAAAACAAACAGAGATTTCATAATTTTCCTAATGTGAGTATAACATAACCATTTTCTATAAGATTAGATTCTATACCACAAAAAATACATATGAATGTTGTACAAATGGAGGCTAGGATGTCTAGAGAGTTCACACCATCATCATGAATGCTTAAATTGATGAGTGGGATACCTCATATACCCATTGTTATGTCACAATAACAACATATTAAATATTTGATGCTAGATATAGCTACTAAAGCTTGTAAGCTTGGATAAGAATTTGAACCATCAAGAAGGAGTCAATTTGAGAATGGTCAAGTTATATACTAAATTCAAGTGAGTACTCAATTTGGAAAAAAACCAGACCAATTTTTTAAAAATCCAAGCCAAGTAACAATATTCATATCAAGACCTCAAACAATTTACATAGTGCCAATCATGACAACTTAAGCAAATCGATATGTGGGATGGACACCATCAATTCCTTTCAATTATGAACAATAGAGAACTAGATCAATGGTGAATAATAGAGCAGGGGCTCAGTGACCAAACCATACTAATCAACTTTGAATTATCCATATTATTAAAAAAAATGCAAATCTAGATGCTCATGTGAAAGTGTTCCAAGCAGCTATTAGAGCGAATGGAAAAACCTTTGAAAATTATATCATCAATCATTTAGCTACACATTAAGAAAGATGACATTAGATTAATGTCATAATTACATGTCAAAATTTCTAATTGGATTTTTTCTAAGCTAACTCAAGCATTCTGTAAATGTCATCGAAAGATTTAGAATGATGAATAGATTTACATGGAATTTAAAAATATCAAGTAGCGACAAATTGAGTAGGTTGAGGTGTACTATGAGCACATATAGAAGTTGGTTCATGGATTATAAACACCAACCATAGACAATTTTTTGACCATTGTGTTTCAGGCAAGATTACAATCCTATTTAAAGATTGCAACTGCAAGAATGAAGCGAACCATGTTACAATTGCATAAGGAGGCAATTTTGCTATGTTAAAAAGGGATGACAAATGTGAAAGCTCAAAGTGCATTATTGATATCACGGACTTTTGAATATGTAATGATGATGAAATTGTAAACAATTTGTTTTTTTAAAGTGTAAACATTGCACAAATTGTGGACAAGATAACCACAATGGGGAGTGATGTAGAGTTAAGGAGCAGCCCACTATAACAACAACAGAGGATACCATTCAACCTTATAAAGATTAAAAGAATAACTTGTATGATTACCACATATGTGGTTTAAATGGGCATAAGATGATGGATTTCTCAAGTTTGTAGAGATGCAAAAGATGTTCCAAGAGAAAAATGCATCAACTTCATAATGGAAAGCGATAGTTGAAGTCAAGACAATCATTACAGATGTGAATATAGTAGATGTCAACGTTGCTATAAGAAGTAGAATCACAAAAGACCAGGTGTTCCAAGAGAAAGAACCAAGGAAGAATAAAAATATGGGTGTCCAAACACACTACTAAAACCCACTTCAGGTGTAATAACTATTTAATTTAAAACTTTTTTTAACTGTTAAATCAAGTCAATATTTAAAATGTTTGGTAAATGTATACAACAATGTTTCTAATACATTATGGAAACATTTGAAAAAGTTTGAAACAAATCTAATGAGTATTGAATACCCAAAATATTAAGCAATGTAACATGTTTTTTAACATTTGAAAAACTCATAAATGACTCCTTAATGGACTTAAAATGGCATAATTTTGGGACATTATTTAAATCAAACTTTACTATGATAGTATAATGCAACATATTTGTGAACCAAAAGGACTTTAAGATTTTTTTTTTGGTTAAACTTACAAACGGAATATCCTTAGGATATTTTGAAAATATTTTGGAACAAGCAGTCATTAAGAAAACACCAAAGAGGCAGGTGTGGGTCTTAATAGTGTGTTTAAACCCACTATAGATTGGGAAAAGGAGGAGAATTTGAAGAAGACAATGGTAGACACAAATCAATAATTGCAGACAACATAAACTACCAACATATTCACATTTTAAGTTTTGTGATTAGCCTTTACAACTACATATTAGTCAAGAAAGACATATGCAACTAGTGAAGTTTGTGAGTTACTAAATTCATGTTGTTTCACCCATTTAGTTGCAAGGGACATTCAATTGCATAACCTAGTCGTTTTAATGATTAAATTTTTCAAATTTTCTTATAATAATGAGATTTTATGTCATCATTAACCTTGGTATGACATGTAAAGTGCATGCCATCTCAATTTAGTTGTTTTAATCAACTAAGTGTTACAAACGATGCCTTGATGGACGGATGAAATGTGTAAAAAATCTATAAACACATTATGAGTCATTGCACATGACCAAAAGTCAACCTAGTTTAGTCCATGTAGTTAACATAACCAAAAGTCAACCTAGCCTGACTTATCTAAACCTAGCTAGGTTAGCTACCTATGTTGGGCAACCTGGGCCACCTAACCTAGGCTAAGTGGTTTAGATTAAACCTAGGTCAACCTACCTACTACCTACCAACCTAGCCTAGACCTATACCTCCCTAAGTTGACCTAAGATGAACTAGTTTGTCAACCTATACTACTTACTAACCTAGCCTAACTTAACCTAGGCATTTTTAGGCTAAAAAATAAATTAACTTAGGATAATTATGTCACATCTAGTCGCATCATAGTCGCATCTAATCACACAAACTTGAGGTGGTTACAAACTTGATAAAACATTTTGTAACAAGGCTACTTAGGTTGATTTGGCAAAAAACCTAAAGCTAGGAGCCTAAACAAGCCTAAATAGGGTAAATTGTTCTAGGTATATTTAAACATACTATAAAAAAATAAATTCTTATGTTTAGTTAAGTAATTCACAAGGTACCCTATATTACAAAGTAGGTTTTTACTAAGTAGCCTACATACGTACACTAACTAGGTATATATACTTAACAATATACTTAAGTATATGTATGTAATTATTAAGTATATTAACTACATGCATATACTTAATAGGTATATTAACCTAAGTTAGTGTGTTAAATAGTTAAAAATTCAAGGAGTTATGTGTCACCTTTTTCAAAATGATTATTAATATTGTAGTCATAATTACAAGTTAACAATATATTGTTTAATACACATACACATGCATGTGAATTCATGACTTCAAAAACTTCATGGCACACAAAAAAATATGGCATGCCATGATAAATATTGGTGCCATAAATTCAAAATACATAAAAATTTATGGTGTCACAACAAATCATGGATTGCCATGAAATTTTGTGACACCTTAATCCCAAATGGCATGCCGTGTCATCATCATATGGAAGACCGAATTGTCATTAAATGCACAGGACAACAATATTCTCAACTATTTAATAAATGAGAATTTCATCAAGTTAATGGCATAAATCATGATATTGACAAATAGGACCACATCATCTTGTTGGCATATAGCATGCCATGTCATCATCATGGGAGATTGAGTCGTTATTAATCACAAAGGTGGATGATTCTTGCAACTAACTAACTAATGAACAAAAATTGAAAAACAAATGACAATTTTTCAAAAATACCAACAAGTTATCATATTGACTAACCATGATGTTATGTGGCATGTTGATGTCTTTTGCCATTTCTTAGTGATTGTTATGACTAAGTAGTTATAAATGTAGTTGAAAAAAACAAAAGTCATTTTTGTGTCATGTTCAAAGGACATGATTTGTTGCAGTGAAAGTGAAGTTTTTGAATTTGCATCTTAATGCAAAGAACTACATTAAGGGATAAGACAACATCTCTAACATAATGACCAACCAATAAATGCCTCATTTTATCCGAAATAGTGTATGAATCATCATGTTGATTAATAGTAAAATATTTTATTACCATCACAACACCCAAATATGTTTTTTATGATTGGTCCTATTTGACTATAATCATTTTTCTAGTCATTTATGCCATTTTATAGTCATTTTTCCCATTGTAGTCGAATAAGACAAGTTGTAAAAAACATGTTTTGGCATGTGGAATGCCACATCATCATTTTGTGAAACCAAAAGTCATTATTCTAGTCGCACAAGTTAAGGTATTTTTAATTAAATAATTTTAATTTATCTAAAATATATTATTATAAATTCAAGAATAATAATATATCTATCCAAAAAAACCCACTAATCCTCATACTAATTATAGTCACAAAACCATGACATTTCAATGGCCTTCATAACTACATAGTGGTTTTTGTGAATAAGTAGTTATAGTTCCATATGGACTATGAAAAATTGAGTTCATTGAGATCGAATGTATGTCATGCAATTAAAAGACTTTTATAATTGATGTACAAGTAAATTCTGAGTATTTGTGCAAATTTGAAATTTGTGTGAGATATGCAAAAGCATGCAACACATGGTTGTAACTTTTAATAGATCTTGGGATTTAGATTTAGGATTATTATGCACTTTTCCTTTCCCTAATCTTGGTTATGAACCCAAAGTTAAGGTCATGACATGTAGGTTATAAATTATATATTTTTCAAACTTTTGCCGAAACACCCATTAATGATATTAATTTCGTCTTCAAGAGTTTTTGGGGCATACACTACCAAAACAATGCATTGCGTAGAATTTGTTGCAAAGGGATTTGCAAAAACAACAACTCACAAAGTTGAGCTACATTGTTACAATAAATGCACATTAAGCTCATACTTAACCTAGAATTCCAATCTCGCAAGGTACTAATGGAGTCTTTGATTGGGTCCATCCAGACTTGGTTCTTCTGCAACAATTGTATTAATGTGACGATAACAAAATTGTGCAACTCATCAAATTTTGAGGTATCAATTTTAAGCATGATGCACGAGGAGTTCAATGTAGGATTTATTCCTTGACACATTGGAATGTAATATGCTTTTACATCAACAGTCAAATACCTTATAATTGAAGAAGCAATTGCAACAAGTTAAACGACCTTTTGCTTCGTCCAACAAATCACCAAGATAGATGTGGACTAGGGAGCAAATAACTGCAAAAGATTTAGAGGAAGAGGACGAAGAGGAGAGACCTCTAATGATCAAAGGAAGGAAGCATATGCAAGGAACACTTCCCAACCTAAAAGTCCCGACATCACACACCATGCTAAGACCACAACAACCTTAAGAGGAGGCACAATGACCTACACCACTTGTAGAGATTCCAAACCCACGACAAGTGACCAAACAAGAACCATAGTCAGAGGGTGAAGTTGCTCAATAAGTTCCATCACCTACAAATCTAAACATACCACACGAGCATTAAAGGGAAAATTTTGTGTCTCCAGAAAGAAATCCAGCATGGTGGTTTGCATCACATTTGTTATCTCCTTAACATAATCAACAAGAGGTTGAGTTACAAACCATAGAACCAACTATAAATAAAAAAGGTGGACCATTATTTTCAGCAAGGTTGTATGAGTTAAAGGATAGATTTGGCACATATAGGAATGCAAGGCTATTTGCAAAAACATCTAGGAGCACAACTGTAGTTTTTCAAACCCCACACATAGGAGGATCATTACGTCATGAGGCAGAAGAGGTTATGTGGATTGCATGATTGTTCCAACATGTGGCAAATTATAGTAGGAAGACAAAACAAACCAAATTTGAGTAATCAAGACTCAAGTTGTGTGAAATGAATGAAGCAGAAAAAAATGAGTTGGAAAGTGAAGTTGCAGCTACACAATAGGAAGTTTAAGATTTATTGCATCACATTTGTGCAATTGAAGTTCACATCAAAAAGACACTTCAAGCCAAGGAGAAAAATTTGAGCTAGTTGCAAATTGAGCTTATTATGGTAAAACATAGGAAGGCAACTTTGGAGTAATAGAAGCAATTGTATGAAACAATCAAGGGAGAGAAAGATGTCTTAAAAATAAATTAGAATAAAGAGACTTAGTAGATACATAATTCTTATTTTATAATTTGGTCAAAATCTAGACTAAATCATATCATGAAACTAATATTAATAAATTATGCTCAATTAAGTATACTCATATATATACATTCAAAACTTTAATCTAGTTATGAAAAGTGAAAAAAAATCAAAACAACAAATCTAGTTATGGAGTTGAAGCTTTTCTAGAAAACAATATGCTCTTCTTCCGTACTCTTCAAAAATCAATGTTCTATGATGATGTTGTGTCTTCACAAAAAATGATCATCTTAAAACAATCCTATGATCAATTCAAATTCAAATGGTGATGCAAATTATGTAAACTAGCTAATAAATCCTAAGAAAGTAACTAGGTAAGTAAATATTGACTAACTAACTATTTATAATGAATAATTACTCCTTTAACATTACCCCACCCCTACTTTGAATTACATCCCAAAATTCTAGATCAAAATATGTTAAGAAAATTGAATCAATCTATTGTTTCTGATCTTGTGGGTTAGAAATTTGATGTTGATCTTATTATATTATAGTCCGATATATTTGTGCATGTTATACTTCAAGTTGAATCAAAAGTTGATTATTTATTGTGTCCAAAATATGTTAATGTACTTCTTATACTTTTGTTTACAATTGTGCACTTGTTTGTTGATCTATTGCTATCTACTCCTATGATTACAACTTTGATGTGACTCGTATTTGTTGTTGTGATTGCAAATATGATGTGATTTGAGTCTGATATTGTTGTTATAACTATGACGTTGGATCAATCCGATCCTCATGTATTTCCTTAATTCTATGTTCTTAAGTTTGTATATGTTCTCCCATTTTAATAGTTGCAGATCTCTTGGGAACTAATGTCTTGTGGAATAGATTGTAATGGTTATAAACTTTATTCTAATACATATTTCACACCTCTAACTTTTTTTTGGGAATTATCCCTTCCTCCTTTGAAATTTGTTGGTTCTTCTTTTACTATATTTGTTTATGATGGTCCCGCACCATTAGTTTGTCCGCTCTCTTCTTCTTCATATGAGGTTTTTGGTTCTAAAGTCAAGACTAGAGGTTCATACTAGAATGATAGTATGACCTTTTCCATCTAAAATATCTTATGCATGTAGAGCTTCTAAGCTTCTCATTTTTCTCATACACTCTACAGACATTTCTTATATCTTTCTAGACTATATCTTGCACTTCATCCCATCAAAGATCTATATCCTTCTTTTCCATTCAATGCCTTGAATTTTACTTGAATCAAACTATGTTATTTCTTGAGTTCATTATTTTCTCTTAAAGCATTGTTATAGTTGAAAGGTTTGATTCCCTGGGCTTGCTCTAGAACCTATTGTAACCTTTCATTAAAAGCCATTTTCTTTTGTAGGTTTTCATCCATCTCTACCCATCTATCTTTAGATTGCCTCTATATTTCATTTTGGGATTAGTATACATTACCATTATATTCTATGAGCTCTTTTAGTTGCTTCAAGGGAGTCAACTCCATATTCTTGTAATCTCTCTAAAGTTTGTTATGTTCCACACTCAAAAAATCTTTCTTTGACTTAAGCTTCCAGTAATTAGCAATTGTCTACATCAAAGTTGCATGCAATGAATCCCTTTCAATTCTAATATTCTTCAAATCCTTATTGTGTTTCTCCATGTTGTTGATCTTTTGTTTAGTTTTCTACAATTATGGTAGTGCTTCATTATTCTAATTATGCTTCACCTACAATTTTGCTTTGAACTTTTTCTCCTTTTCCAAAGCTCCTTGCAAGTTGTAAATAGATTTGTCCTTTTTTCTAAAATTCGTTTATTTTTTATTTCCAAATCAAAAAGTCTGAGCAAAATGTTGGTCATATGTGTGTTGTATTTTGCTACTTGTTGAAACATAGCAACTCTCTTATGTTCATTTAACTATGCTTCCATTCCTTGTACAAACCTTTGTGTATGAAATCTAGGAGTTTATTCCCTATAATTAGTATATGAAAATCCTAGACTTTTGTGTGAAGTCCAAATATCTCCAAAAATGTTCGTTCTTACATCAAAACTTGGTCTTGAAGGTAGTCTACCTTCATAACTATGTGGTATTGGAATAGGTTGTTGCACATAAGGCATATCTAGTTCTATTCTTATAATGTTCCTTTGCTTCTTCTTGGGTTTGAGATTGTGGCTCCCTTTTGGGCCATCTTTGTTGCTCTTGCCCATTTGATCTCTTTTCTTACTTTGGAAAGATATGTGGTCTTATGATTGACCTAGGAGACATTGACTTCTCCTTTGGTGTTTGTTGTTGTTTTTTCAACAATTTTGCTTATTGTTAAAGGTTAACACCACCCCTCATTGTGGACTCCTCATGTCTTTTCTACCTTTTCAACAAAGTTTCCCTCCCCTCATCATCATTAGATTGGGACATTATAACTATTTTTCTAGTTGTCCTTGTTTTTTGTTCTTCCTTTTTTTTAAGAGAAATGTGTAGGGTTCAAAGGTCTTTTGTTTTTTATGAACCTCTCCCTCAAAGTCTTTTTCCTTGTCTTCTCCTCCTATGGTTATTCAATTTGTTTCTTCTTTTATGGTTTTGCTCCTTAGTATAACAATACTACCATGTTCAATAAATGGTTAGGCTAAATAACAGGTTAAGTCACTTGTTAGGTTTAGCTTCCTACTTACATTTTCAATCTATTAAGTCACTTGTTAAATTTGGGTAGCATTATCCCCCTTTGAAAACTACATTTCATCCTCGAAATGCTAGCTCAAAGTCTTAGGTTAGCTTGGTCTTCTACAACTGGTTAATTGATGGTTCTTTTGACAAGTTCAATACATGTTTCTTCCAAAGGTTTAATTAGCTTCAAATTTGACAACTTGTTGGTGCTAGAGTCTTCTATTGATCAAGTGTGTCTTCAAAGGTTGTTAGGGGTGTTGTGAATACCTTCGAGGCATGCAAGGTACTTGAGATTAAAATAATCTCTTGACCTATACCTATTTAATGTGGGGTCAAAGGTAAACTAACATATAAGAATTCCAAAAATTCTACTCTATTGTCTAAAATGGTGAATGAAGGATTAACAAGTGCAATTTATTCCTTGTTGGATCTTTCACTACCTTTCATAGGTTCATTGACAACAATAACAACTAGAACATGTATTATAAAAGTTTGAACATGTAAGGGTATGATCTTTAAACTCGTTCCACCTCTTAATGGACCAATTGGTTTGGTAATGGCAACAAGTTGTACCATAGATGGCACTGCTAGAATTCTGCTACTGGTTCCAATTTTAAAAAACACGAAACTCAGGGGTTTGTATTTGAAATCGGGGAAAGTGGTTCAATATGCATGCAACTTGGTAAATACAAAATCTCTGATCTTATATTATGATTTAAATCTAAACTAAACATGTTATAAAACTAATATTAAATAAATATGTTCATTCATATCTATTCATAACTAATTTCAAAATTAACATCTAGTAATGAAAGTATGATAACAAAACAAAAACAATAAAAAAACAATTATGGCTATGAAAGTAAAGCTTTCCAAAAATCAAAGTGTTATTTTTTCATGTTCCATTATCACTCAATGTTCTATAATGCTTTCTATTTCCTTATTTTCTCCAAAGATATTCAAAAATAAAAACAATCTTACGTTCTATTCAAATTCAAATGGTGATAAAAACTTTGTAATCTAGCTAGTAATTATTAAAATAATAACTAAGTAAATAAAAATATACTAACTAACTATTCCCTTAACACAACTCAAGTTGGTAACTTTGTTCTTCAAAGCAAGGTAGTTTTACATTGTCTTAAATTTGTTCCTTTGCGAAATCTTGAATAGTTTGCCACCATTCCTTCCACTCAAGATTTCTATCTCCCAAGGCTCCATTCTACACTTCAAGTTATTTTCTAGTAATAATTCTTCAAACTCCTTCAACCTATTGTTCATCCTAACAAACAGAATGGGGCTGGGTTTGCACAATTGTATCGTAGTTACCTTGTACTCACCTTTCTAATCTCGGATTTGGGCAATTAGACTTTGCTTTTCCCTTTCAAACTATATGTGGGTAGCTACTTGTTCCTCTTTGAGGTCTTGACAAGTTTGTTCCAAACCAGTTATGACACCTTGTTGTTCCAAATTAGAGTCTTCCATTTTGGCGTAATCTTGTGTCATTGACTTTAAATCAACTTGGAGATGCGTCAAATCATTGTGGGTTTTCTAGTTGAGCCAGTTGAACTCAACATATTTTTGTTGCAAGTTCTCAATTTTCCTAACAACCTACTATGCCTCTTTTAACTTATTGGATAAATTCTAGTTCTCATGTTGGACCCTATTCATTTGCCTTTTGATTGTGACCTGTTTTTTGTCAAGGTTTTTGAAAGTCTTTAGCATTGTCTCTAATTTTAGGCTATAGGTTTGCAAGCGGTTGTGGGTCTCAGACATGTTCTTTTTGACTTGCTCAAATTCAACTTTAAAGTTTGAATTTTTTTGCAATGTCCCTGACCATGTTGTGGCATTTTGAATAACTTGTTCTAAAAACATATTAATTTGTTTTAGGCGTTATGTGGAATGATTAAAAACTAGAACATGTTGGAATCTAAAAAATTGTGGGTTCTCCACTTACATAGGTTCAACTACAAGTTTAACATGTTGGAATGATTACGTAGTTACAACTATAGGTTGTGTAGGTTGTGTAATGGATACTATAGGTTTGATAAACACAACAAATTCAACTTGGATGTTGTCAATTACATGTTCCAAATTGGGTCCAAGTTCTTCCTTAATGTTGCCCTATGTAGTTGTTGCATCAATCTCCCCTCCTCCTCCACCTCCAATCACATATGAACAAGTTTGCTCCTCATCCTCTTTTAAATCAACAACTGATGATTTGAAAGTAATCTTAAATTTTTTTCTTAGTGGTGAGGTAACAAATTTAAAGCTTAACGTGTCCCTTGGTCTAGCCGGTTCTATATGTGTTTCAATCAATGAGATTGACGTGTTGGTAAAGGCGATGTAGTAGTTGAACGTGTTGGTCTTCTCTCCTTCAATAACTATTCCCTTGTAATAGGTTTAAATGAAACCTATCATTGTTGTGCAACTTGTCGTTCTTGGCTGGCTAATGACACATGTTCCTCCAAGGTTGTTATTATTAGTGAAAGAACTTCAGATAAAGGGAACCACTTTTTAAACAAAATATCTAGGATAGGCTTTGAAAAATAATTATATGCCTTAGTTTGTTAGAAACTAAGTTAGTTGCTACCTTCTTTTAATGTTCTGTCCAACAAGTTAATTCAACCAATAATTGGGTCAAGGCTATGGAACACCAATTGACGCACCCCCAAGTTCTTTGATGGACTCAATTACGAGTTTCAAGGTGAAGATAACAGAAGGAAAAGGAATTGGGGTGCGCTCTTTAACTTGTAGAACTTTGAGGGTAGAGGGGTGTGCTAGAGCTCTAGGATGGGATTAAGAAGATTAACAAGCAATTCAATCACTCACACGGACTTGCACTAACCAAACAACAAGTTGGTTAGTGCGTAGTTGGAGTACTTTGGTGCACGGACAAGCCACGGGCAAACACAAACTCACAAGACTCACCACGACCTGGACTTGGGGGAGGCCACCACCTTCCCCCTTATGGTATATTTTGTGCCTGGCCATGGGACTAGCACTCAAATGTCATTTTGTCCTACGACTCCCAAGTGGGAATCCCGAAATTCCCACAGTTAAGATTCTTGCAACTTTGGGGGCCCATAACTTTGTGTGAAGACCCCCGATTGAGATGAGGTCTCAAGAAAAATTATAGCCTCTTCAAGATCTTTCCAAGGGTATGTCGCATGCCACCTAAACGTAAGGAAATTGGGGTGATTCCCGACTTTTAATGGTCGGGAGTCAAATTGCCAATTTGACTCCCAACCTTTCTTTTGGCCATAACTTGTGTTTTAAGTGTCCAAATGGGTCATGCGAGCCCATTTTAGACATATAAGTTGCAAGAGCTTTCCAATAATATAACAAAATCTTCAATTAAATGGGTTTTGACCCCTAAAATCACTCTTTGAAGATTCGGGAGTCCATCAAGACTCTAATTCCCAAAGTGGGAATTCAACTGGGAGTGTGAGGGTTCATTCTCTCACATTCTCCCACACTCTCAGGACATGAGATGTGACTTCCGGGCTTCCCTCTTGGCCCGCACCCTTGCCCTTTCCTTGGTTGGAAACCCAAGGTTAGCATTGCGACACTAATTAGCAAGTTGCCCTATGGTAACTAGGTTAAAATAAAATTTGATTGCCTAAATTAGCTAACCACTCTATTTGATAAATAATTTGCAAAATAACTATAAATCTTGCATGAAATTCCTCTTTCATGTGTACTACATTCCATTGTTCATTTTCAACAAAAGCATTTGGATTTGTAATCTTCTTCAAGGCAGTTTTGGCTTCCTTAAAAGTTGCATTTACAACATCTACTACTCCTTTGGAAATTCCAAGTTGTTCATGAATAAATACATGATTAATGAGAATTTCTTGACCATGTACTCACCTTTGAATTCTTCCATCCTCCGTTGTTTCCTAGGTTTGTAAAAATCTCATAATAGGTCCTCTCTTAGTGTAATCCACTATAGGTTGAACATGCCTTCTAAACTCGCTTATCTAACCCATTTGAGTTCTTTGGAGTTTATCTTCATCTATTGCAACAATTTATGGCTTTTTTTCACCTTGGACATTTTGTTTTCTTAACAAATTTTTCAACTTGTTCTTCTACAAGCGCTTTGCCTTTTCGCTTCATCATGGTTTTGGTTCTTAATCTCAAGCATTGAAAAATAATATTGTAAGCATGTTCTTCTTCAGAAATTTCTCAAAGAAACTCTTTTCCATTGTCCTTGCTCTTAGGTTGTTGCAACTCCTCTTCTTCCATAGGTCTTGGTGGAGAAACTTGCTCTAATAGTTTTTCAACATGTTGCTACAACTCTTCCTCTTCCACAAATCTTGATACAAGAATTGGTTTTGGTTATTCTTCAACAAGATGCTGAAGTAGAATTCCACTTCATCCTCTAAATATGAAATATGAATGACTTGTGGTGTTGGCATTGTTGTAGAAGTAGTGGTTCTCCCAAGAAAGTTAAGGGTTGTTTCTAATTCCTCTTCTAACTCCCTACTTCTTTGTTCTTGCTAAAAAAATTAGTCTCCTTTGCTGTAGGTGCACACAAAGTTAGCAATTATACATAAATTACTCCAATTAATCTAACATGTTATGCTCTCTTCCTCTCTATTTGCTTTCTCCTAAAAATTTTAACTTTTCTCTCAAGTTCTCTATAGCCCTTGCTTCTCATCATAACTTCTCTAAGGCACTCTCATTCATGGCCTCTAATAATAAACAATAACAAAGAGATAAAATGAAAGTTGCAATGGTTCTTTATACAGTTTCAACTAAAAACAACCATGTGGCTGTGAATGGACATAACCTTTGGGGTTAAAAACTCCTAGAATGTAGACATCAATAAGTGCCTTACTAAATGCATCATTTTGATCATTGCAAATAACTGCATTATTGTCTTGAATAAGCACATCATGGTAAATAATGAATAGACACATGTTTTTTAATATTGCCATGTGTTAAATGATTATTAACTAGTTCAAACTATAGAGGTTGAAGATCTTCAAGTTCAACATGTAGTGGTTCAGGTTATTTGGTTCGAATAGGTTCATCAATAAGAAGGTCACTAGGTTTAACTAACACAAGTTGTAAAGTTTTATCTTCAATGAACATGTATGGTTTTAATTTGTTGATGTTGACAAGCACTAGGTTATGATCAAACTTATCAATAGTGACAAGTAAAACAATATTATTATGCAAACAATATTGGATCCTATATGGTCCAAACCATCGTCTTTGAATTTTTGGTGCATGTTTGGAAACAACCCCTAGAAACCATAATACGTAGTCTCCAAATTGAAATTTTGTTTCAATGAACTGGTTCTATGACTACATTAATATGTTCCACTAGTTAGAAGCAATTAGATCACGTGCAATCAACCTATTATCCTATAGTTCTAACTCAAATAGTCAACTAATTAGGATTCTAACAAGTTATGGATCTCTAGTTTCAAAAGGTTTGGATGGTAATAGGTATTTTGTAGGCAATAATGGATGTAATCCATATACAAGTTGGAATGGGGTATGATTGATTCCAACTTTGTACGCGGTTTGATATGAGAATAAGATTGTGGATAGGTGTTCATCCCAATCATTTATGTTCTCATTAACCTATCCATTTCCTTGTGGATAATAAACAATAGAATTGGTATGTTTAAAAATAAAGTGGTCAATAAAGTATATGATCACATCATTGATAAAATGGGTACCTTGACCAATCACAATTGTTAATGAACATCCAAATCTGATAAGAATATGCTCGTATAAGAACTTGGCAATTTTTGCAACAATGTTAGTGCGAAATGCTCGAGCTTCCACCCACTTTGTTGCATAGTCAAGGGCTACCATAATGTACAAGTTGCCTAACATTCTGCTTGCACGTTTAATAGGTCCAATAAAGACCAATCCCCATTTTTTAAATGGTTTTTTAAGTAATGTAATAACTAGTTCGACCAAATTTTGGGTCAACAAGTTACCTATTATTTGACATTGATCATAGGTTCAACAATACTCGTGAACATCTTGATTCATTATCAACCACTAATAATCAACATCCATGATCTTTCTCATAGTGATGTTAGAAGAGAAATGCCTTCCTACAACTCTTCCATGCAATTCTTGCAAAATTGTGGGCATTGGTTCTAGTTGCAAAACTTGACAAAACTTGTTATCTTATCCAAATTGTACAATACTCCTTCTTGAAGCATAAATGGTTGAATTCTTTGGGTTAAATACTCTCTTTGGGATGTAGTAAATATTTTTGGCATCACTCCCATTAATAGGTACTCAAACACTTTATAACCATTCATGTTATAAAGTGAACATGTGAACATCACAAGTTTGATCAGGTACTCCAACATGTTTAGTTTGATTGGGTAATCTACTCAATGCATTTGCCATTGGATGGGATCTACCACGTTTATAAACAATTTTGAAATCATATTCCATAAATAATAAAAACCATCTAACTAACCTACTAGAAACTTGTGGCTTGTTAACTAAATACATTACAACCATATGGTCTACATAAAATGTGAACTTGTTGCCTAACATGTAGTGCTTAAATTTTTGTAGGGCATAAACCATAGCTAAAGCCTCTTTGTGTGTAGTAGTATAGTTTATCTTGATTAAATAATCTTGATGAATACATACTGAGTTGATTTATATTACCTAGTGGGTTATAGGCTAATATTGCCCCTATTACTAGCTGAAATGCATCATTATGAACATGAAATATAGTTCCTAGTTAGGACCACTTAAGAGCTTGAATGTACCGATTCTTGATATCTTCCCAAGCAATTTGACATTTAGTAGTCCATTCAAACACTTTAGTTTTTTTGAGTAAGTTGGTGATTAATGCCATAACAAAGGCAAAATTTCTACTAAAACATTTGTAAAATTGTGCCATTCCATTGAAGACTTGAATTTCCTAAGGTGTTTTGGGTATTGGCATTTTGATTAAATATTTTATCTTCTTAGGATCAAGAATCTTACCATCTTTGGAGAATATAGATCCTAAAATGGTTCTTGACCACACCATAAATGCACATTTATGTGGATTCTAACTTATGCCATATTCTTTGCATTTTAGAAAACATTTTTTTAGTTTTTCCAAATGAGTGGATATCTCATTAAAAACAATAAAATAATCTAAAAAGATCTGCATGAATACATTCATGGAAAACTTTAGTGATTGCCCTTTGATAGGTAGGTGGTCCACTTTTGACCCCAAAAGGCATGACAACCCATACAAAAGCCCCCCAATCAATAAAAAGGCGATTTTGTATTGGTCCTCCGATGCTCTGGAAATTTGATGGTATCCTAAAAAATCATCTAAAAATGTATAAACCTCATGTCCAACTATAGTGTTAATAACCTCATCAATAAAAGGTAATGGGTATGGGTCTTTTTTAATAGTTGCATTAACCTTCCTAAAGTCCGCACATAAATTTTCAGTTTCCCATTTTTCTTAAACACTACAATTGTAGGTGATAACCAAGTAGCCTCTTCCACAAGTTTAATAAAACCTACAACAAGCAATTTGTCAATATCTTATTTGACAATAGCTAAATAGTTAGGATTTAATCGATACTTTGCTTGATGAGCAGGTGGTATCGATGTGTCCAACTTAGTTTGATGTTGAGCTTTCTTAGTTGGTATACCCTTCAAATCTTTCTAAGTCCACGTAAAGATGTCCTTGAACTCCTTTAGGAATTCAATAAGTTGCTAACTAACAAGAAGTTTTAAATTAACATTGATTTTAACATGTTGCAAGTTTTCTTTAGAACCTAGATTGATCTTGGTCAATTACTCTTCTATAGTGACAGTTCATCCGACAATACGAAGATTTTGAACTTTAATTTGAACAAGTATCTCGTGAATCTCCATTTCTTTTACTTCATGTTGGAAAAAAATCTCTAGTAAATGTTGTTTGAAAGTATCAAGGAGTATAACTATTTTAACAAGTAATACAAATATTGATTCATCAAATATATCAGACAAAACAAGTAATAGAAACATAGGTTCAACATGTACATATATCTATTCAACTAGATTCAAACTTGTTGATGTAATCAACTTAACAAGTTGATTTGACCAAATTGATGTAAGGACAACTATGGTTTCTATTGAAAATAGTCATGGTTTTATGGCAAACATCAAATCCTCTTCTTTGTTAGATATTTTAGAATGGAAATCATAACAAACTAACACTTCTTGACACTTGGTTGGTGGTCCAAGTTTCTTAATAACAGGTATGGTTCTAACTATACCAGTTCCTTGTATAGTGATAATATTGTTACTTTAATCATGAGACACTTTAACATCCCTTAACCAAGGACAATCTAACAACATAGAGTAGTTGGTTTAAATTATAGTGAAAATCAATGCATAGGGAATTCCAAGAACAAGCATTTTTAGATCCTTTATCATGGTTTGATCAGCCATGTGTAGATTTGTAAGGTGTAGGTTTTGGTTTTCACAGACCTAACTACACTTTCAGCTTTTTCATAATGATATTAATTCTAAGACCACCATCTAGAAGCACATGTTCAATAAATTTCTTCCTTGAACATGTATCACTACCATTCAATGATCAATGGCAATTGATGTAATTATCAATTATGGTAAAGCAGGTTTTGATGATATTGGGTTAAAAATGTGGCATTTGATATCAAGGATCATTCGCAATAATTGACCCAAGTTCAATGTATAGTTGGTTTCCAAGACTTGTTTATTGATATCCATTATAATTTCTTCTAAAGTCTTTTCTATTGTAACCTTTTCTAAAATCATAGGTTGCTGATTTACATCACCAATTTGATTATTTTCAACTAGTTGAGTTATAGTAGAATTATTAAGCATTCTTGCCCAATTACTTTACAATAAACCTTAATTGATGGTAGCATGTTGTTTTTCAATCCCACCATGTTGTAGCTATTTGACGGTTTCAATGAATGAATTTCGTAGACCTTTTTCTTGTTGCCAATCTTCAACTCCTTTGGCTTTAATCGACTCCCTTTCTTTAAACATTTGTTTTTTCAACTGTTGACTACGAATAGTAACAATAGCTACTACATTAACTGGTACATTATTAGTTTTAGGCAATTTAGGTGTTGTCATGACATTATAACTGATAGGTTTAGATGTGAACATGTTATGTACCTCAATCTTTTTGGGGCATTTTCCAAATCTATGTTTTGCACTGTAATAGATTATATAGGGATAACGAACATGTATTTTTCCTGATTTCACAAGTTGGGTTTTAATTCTTGCTACATGTTTTATAGATTTAACTATAGCAATTAGCACAACTGGTACCTTTCTTTTCTTGTTATGACAAGTATCTGCTGAACGACCAGTTTTACCACAATTGGTACATGTTAACGTTAATTTAGTTGTAACAAGTACTACAATTTTAACCATTGTATTAGCCTATGGTGTGGTTAGTAAAACATCGAACTTAAACTAACAAGTCCACTTTCTTCACATACTATAGTAGCTTCCTTGTGCTAATTAAGGTATTTCTTTTCATACATGCAATTGCTAATCATAGGTAAGGTAATAAACCTACCTTGAAAACAATGGTGAAGAAAACATATGTTGTTTTTACTTGTAAAAAGTTAGTTTCAATAGGCGTTCATAGTAAACCTCAATATGTTTGATGGGTTGTTGTTGTATGTTTCACAATTGCATGTAAACCTCCTCATCGTTCTTCACAGTTTTGAATCGCTTGCAAAATGTTTGCTTTAACTTTTCAAATGTGTAATTTCGATCGTTTTGAACATAAATTTCTCCCCATTCCAAAATATTATCCTTGAGAGTAAAACCAAATAGGTTGATGATGTCAACTTCCACTATTTCACCATTAGCTTTAAGTGAACACTTTGATGTGAGCATTTGGATTAATGTCTTTGACATAGGTTGGATATTGTAACTTCATGTATGGTAGCTTGGTTGCTAGTTTTAGTACAGGTTCACAATAGGTGGTTAATACCATGGTGGTATAAACATATGTGGGCCAAGAGCTAGCCATCCAAAATATTTAACAAGTGGATTAAAAGGTGGTCCTCCAAGTGGATCTCCTCCTAGTGAACTTCTTCCATGCAAGTCTTCAGGTTGTCCTCCATCTAGTGGTTGATGAGCAAAACCTCTAGGTACATAACTTGGTAAACTGGTAATAACATGTACAATAGTTGGAATTGGTGTAGTAATAGGTTGTTGAACAAGTTGTATGTCCCTACTGATCACTAGTTGAACCATTGTAGGAAATTGATTTCCAACAAAATATGGTGTATATGTTGGTAGTACAATAGTTTGTTCAGGTATTGGGTACACATTCCCAGATACATAACCTATATAATTCTTAAAGATCAAGGAATCAAGTCCTTTTGTTCCAATTGGATATGTTAAATACAAACTACAATTTAAAAGCATAAAAGGGGATATGACATTATACCACATTGGGTATGTTGAAATAGGTAACATATTAGTTTTGCTTAGTACAACTAGTGTAATAGGTTACAACCAGGTTGTTTGATAGTTAACAAGTATTGCTGTATGACCTATACTAGGATTCATGGCTTGAGTTCTCAATACAAACACATTGGGTATTAGTGTTGTAGTGGTTGGAAGAATAGGTTAATGAGTATTCATCACCTCCTCCCTTAATAATTATCTTAATCTATCACCAACAAATGGACAATGGTTGAAAAGGTGTCCCACTTGTTAACAATATAAAATGGTTACAATTCTAGCACCTTGGTTTCCTCTTAAAACCAATTTATGATGTGGGACTTGTGATCTTTCACCTAGACCAAATACTCATTTGACAAGCCATGTGCTTTGCGGATAGATTCCCTATCAAACAACTATGGGTGTTGTTATGGGTTAAACATGTTCAAAATGTGGTATAAAATTTGATTAATTAGATGATGTTTGATAGATGTGACAAAGTTGCTCCAACTTATTGATAGATGAAGTTGTTCCATCTCCAAATTAATGGGTACCAAATTGATGTTGGTGTTTAGTGGGTGGTTTTGAAAACTAGCAAATGTTGTAATTGGTGTAGATGCATCGATTATAGGTAAATTATAACATGGGGTTACAAATGGCCATGGTGTTTTGTGGAGACAACTTCATTAAATGGTTGAACAGGTTCACGATCATCATCATGATAAACACTCATTACTCGTGGTTGGGTTATTGTTCATGGTTGAAAGCATAATTGGGTTTCTTTACACAACTACTTCTGCTACATTTTGATGTTGTTCATTGACTTTTCCCCTCTATGTTACATTCATGTTTGGTGCATTCATAGGTTCATCTCCCATAGGTTGCATTTGTTGTTCATATTGCCCTTTTGCAAGGTTTGAAATAGGTTGATGTTTGACCTATTTAAACTATTTTAGAAGACTTATAATAATTATTTTTGACAATTTTGAAAATGAACAGGTTCTAAGAAAGTTCTTGCATTATTTTTTAACATATATATTTTTTCAAAACAACCCCTCCCAATAGTTAGGAATTTATAGAAAACTTATTTTATAAATTGGGCATCTATTTTACTTCAAAAACTTTACGCTAACCTCACCCTATTCCTAATGTTTTCAAATTAAATCAATAAACAAAAATTTGAATCCTTGAATTATCACAAAAACAAGAAAACATGAAACAAATTAGAATTTCAAGCGTGATTACCTTTCAACCCTGATCTACTAATTCTATTGAATTAAACCATAAAATTTAAGTGTGATTGCTTCTAAATTTTTATCCACTTCATGATTGCCAAATGTTACCGGGTTTTAAAATTCCCATGAAAGATTTGTTGTTTCTAAATTCCTCGGCAATAGGTTCTTTTTATAGCAATAAGTACATGCAAACAATTAAATAAACTAAAATAAACTACACATTCCCTAATTAACATGTACTGACATAATTAAAACCTCGAAGAAAGTTGGCTAAAAGAAAACTGATTCATATTCCATAAATGAAGATTGAAACACAAACACAAAAATGAAATCCAAATTCTTAAACTTGTTTGCCCTCCTAGTCTTATACTAGTTTTTTCAAAATACAACATAATATAACTAACCATTATAAACAGTCATTAACCAGTACCTAGACTAATGATCCAAAATTTCAAAAAACTACACCTTGTTTAATTATTTGTTTAACTACATGTTTTGCTAAGTATAGGTTCTGCATACTAGTTGACTAACTTATCAACATGTCTTCTTAACCCAATATAACATTACCTACTAGGTTCAATAATTGGTTAGGTCAATACTATAAGTTAGGTTAAATAATAGGCTAAATCATTCGTTAGGTTTAACATGTTTACATTTTAAACCTATTAGGTCATTTGTTGCTAAATGTAGGTAACAAACATGCAATTGATTTAACCAAAAATTAAGAACTTGAAAGAATATAAAATTTGAAACATTAGGAGGAAAAACCACATTTTTCAACTATATTTTCAACTACTCCTCAACTGTCATTTATAGTTGAAAACATCACTTTCAATTGCAAAATGTTTTTTGCAATTCAAAAATGACATTGCCAACTAATTTCCAAAATAGTCAACAATGTTGAATTGACCGTACAACACAATTGAAAACAACATACACGTGTCAATTTGTGGGTTAATGTTGAGGTGACAACATTTTAATTGAAAATGCATACATTTTAATAAACGCAACATTTCAATTGTAAAGTGTTGACTTGACCTAATTGACTCCATGCTAGCAAGTCAATGGATGAATTCTGACTATCTTTCAACTATATTACAACCAATGTTGCATTGGCACGTGTCATGTCATTGAGGAAGGGCATGGAATTTATAAATTTTGACTAATATTCAATTATATTATAACCAATGGAACATTGACACATGTCACATGGGCATTCGTGGTCCACCATCAAACTAAATTATTTGATGTGTGCCATGTGTATCTTAAAATCTTGAAATTATTGATTTATTGAAAATGTTAGCATATGATATTGTGCCACATGGACATTTATGTTACAAACTTGCATGACACATGGTATCTTGTTGTTTATAAGTCATCCAACATATGTGAAATCGAATCAAAGTAAATAAATAAATTACAAGGTAGTTGAGAGCTAGTTGAAAATATGTTGAAAATAAGTCAAAATTTATGTAAATTAGTTGAAATGTAGTTGAGATTACAAGTCTACACAAATTACAATTACAATTGTAAGACTACTAAAGCTAGATTGTGGGGATAATACACCTATCTAAAATTAACTAAAGAAAATCAAATCATAACAAAAGCACAATCTACCTATACATTATCAACTAAGAATGCAAAATCAATTCTAATTTGAAAATTATGCAAGGAAACATTGTTCCCGTGTAGGAATTGGTCCCATTTACATCCCAAAAATGTTAATTGTTATTAATCAAACATTTATTGGAACAATGAAATGATTCTCCTATAAGGTGGGTTGTCCTATGTTTATGCATTAATGGTATGAACTTGTTGTTGGCATGCTTAATTGGATTGTTGCCTTGTTGGACTACGTCTTTTGACTTGTTCATAGTTGCACCCTGCATTTTTGAATTAAAGAAAATGAAGGTGTTAGAAATGAGAAAAATTAGTAGGAATTTAAGTTATAATGCATCAAGAAAAAGATTGTGCATTCATTGCACACATTAAAAATCAGTAAAATATCATCATTTACTACTCAAGAATAAGGAAATTTGACAAAGAAAAAAACACTTTGAAATCTAGAAAAATTAGAATTAAATAATTAATAGAAATGGCACACATCATGGGTTTGCCTCATACATAATCAATAAACATAGTTGAAACCTAATTGAAATTTAGTTGAACCTAATGAAAATATGGGAGAATTATATAATTGAAACTTAGTTGAAAGTAGCTCACTAAAACAAACATAATCAAAACCTTACTTGCATTGATGGTTGAAAAGGTTCATAAGTTTAGCTTTCATTGCCCAAGTGTTTGTTTTGGAACTAGAAAAAAAGAAAAACCAATGAGAGTTGAAAAAAAAACTTTCATACTTACAAAACACGTTTTTCTTTTTTCTTTTCTTTGGACCTACTTTCAAAGTTCATAACTTTCTCATTTCCTCTCCATTTGCAATGATTTAAAGTGCTATAGGAACATCACCTTAAGTTCTACAAATAATTTTTGAGCTATAGTGACAACAGAACAACATAAAAGGAAGTTTTTTGGTGTTCAAAAACTAGTTGTGGTTTGTTGTTTTGAATTCTTGAGCCCCCTACTTTGAGGGGCCATAACTTTTTCATTTCTAATTCGTTTTTGACAATTTTTAGTGCCTCAGATGTGCTAAGAGGAGGGGTTCAACATGTAATTAAACATTATAACAAAATAGCCCTCCCCTTGGATTTGGATTGCCCTAAGCACATAAGTGTACTAAAACTAGCCTATTGAATTAATGAAAGTTCAAAGAAAAGCATGGTTATAAAAAAAACTAGCAAGAGTTTAAAAAAAATTCTAACATGGTGGAGACATACAAGAAGAAATATCTTGGTAAAGGGAAAATAAACAAAAAGAGGAAAAGAACTTTTAAGCACCTATAATTATAAGAGGATGTGCGGTGCGTTAGTAGAAAAATGGCCCTTTTTCAATTGATGTTTGTGATTATGTTTTAATCACATGTGACAAATACGACTAAAAAGCTTTTAGTTGTGTTAGACAAGTTACATATGTCAGTAGTTGCATGCAACATTGGATTATGGATGTAAAGAAAAGGTCAACCAAATATGATTCCATCCTTTGACTTTTAGTACACGTATAATTGTTTGCAACTTGCAATGCAACTCATTTGGTGAGTAGATGCAACTAATAACATGCTGCCACATGGAAATACTGGAAATTATTTCAAATATGGTTTTATTGTAGATTGTAAAAATTTGGGTCATCAAATGTAATTTGTCACAATCTATCCACATGGCATGCACATGAATATTTCAATTATTGAAAGTTTATTTTAATTTGGAAAAATTTGGATTGTTCAAATTTGGTGATCGAAATTGTGCCACATGACGTTATGTCCTTTCATCTTCTTCAAGATCTAGTGGCCAAACATGGTCCATGTGGTTTTTAATTCATCAAATCTACTATGGACACATGGCACATTTGGGGATTTCACATATTTATTTTCTTGTAAATGTGTTATTATTTGAGTCATTCATCTCAGTGTTATTTTTATTGTGACATGTGGTACAATTTTGGAATATCTTATAAACTGATTTTTTTGAAGAACAATAATTCTACATCGTCCATTTTGAATTGTCACAATTGTGACATGTGGCATAATTTGTGATAATTTGATAAATTTTTTTTACCAATTTTTTAATATATTTGAGTTGTTCATTTCAAATGGTCATGATTATCACACATGGTTTGAGATTATGTGTTTCATTTTTTGAATCGTTTAGTGAGAGCTAGCCCATGTGCCAATGTAATGATGACATGTGGCATAAATTTCATGCTTTAAAAAAAATTATGCATTTGAAATTTGCTAGGTCATTTGATTGATTTTTTATGATGTTGTCACGTGGTTCAACTAGATCAACCATTTTAGGGTTTAACTAGGTTTAGGGTTTGATTTTGACAGACAATAGGGTTTTAATCATTTATGTGTTTTTTGGTATTTAAACTATGGTTTTGAATCCCATTCTATATTCAAATTTGAGCTCAAAATGTTTAATGGAAATAAATTCATCAACAAACAACCTTATCTAGGTACCCCAAACTCCAACTCCAAAATGTTCAAAGTTGAACTTGTTAAACATTTTGATCAAACATGTGAATGATATATAAGGATTGGAAAAAAATGTTTCAATTCCTAACCCAAATGTCAATATACCCTTTCCAATATATAACTAGGAAATTCCATGTTGTAGAATATCCTTCATTGTTATTTAATCCTTGGATATTGTAAATTGTGCAGAGTTGTAACTCTTAAGAATTTCATCAAACATGTAAATTCTACATAATTAAGATTGGAAAAAATGTGTCAATTCCTAACCTCAATGTCGAAGTTGCCTTGCCAATTTATAACTAGGAAATTCCATGATGCACAATATTTTCCATTGTCATCAATCCTAACATACCATAGTGTTCTCCATACAATAAACCTCCAAAGCGCATAAATCGTCTTATGAAAATTCAACCTTGGTATGGCCATGGGGATCACTATAAAAGGTTACACACCCACCCATCCATTGAAACAATGTTTAGGGTTTAGTAGAATTATATGATATGAAAATTAGCAATTGCAAAGTAAGTGCCTCAATATTTTAAAATATTCATTTGTTCCATCTGGGGGTTTAAAGTTGTAAGCACATACATATTCTAAATATGTTCCAAAAAATAGCTATAATATCTCAAAATACTTTACTTGCCTACCGTAGAACCATTTTATTGAACATGAAATGCAAAAAGTAGCTTGGTGGGATTTGAATACAAATGGGCCAACCTATTATTAAGGAACAAGATTGCAATCCCATGTGCCTTGCCCATGTGTCAGCCTCACACATGACACTACAATATTTTCTCCATGATCTTGGCCACTTAAATAAAGACCCTACCCCAACTTGCCAACACAACCTTACATGATTACCAAATGCCATATAATGTGTAAAGAAAATTGAAGTATATTCAAGGTGGGATATTCCACCTATATCAATGTTTAGCCAAATTTTCTGCAATGATAGCATGGAATCCTAATCCATCACCAAGCATGTGGCCCTAACACTATGAATGTGGAGGAGCCTAGGTTCCTAATGAGATATTTGGATGAAATTGAAATAAGTCGTGCAACAACCTTGTCCCATATAAGTTCATTTGTGCAATAAAATCATTATCCATTATGTGTAGAAACCACTTGAATTAGCGTTGCATCAAATACAAATCTCCATTGATTATGTTCTTTGTCAACATGTGTTGGCATCAATATTGCCTCCCCCATTACGAACATCTCACAATCACACATTAGTTCAAAGACAAAAAGTCATTCCCCTTAGTGCACCACCTTGGGTTTAGTTACAAAAGAAAAAATCGCCCCTTAAACAACCATACAATAAATACATGTGTTAATTCCTAGATAAAACAAGTGACAATTCCACTTAGTTGGGCAAAAACTCACTACAAGAATAGTCGCAAATTTGTATACCAAACCTCTAGTCCCCAGTTTCAAAAGCTTATAGCTTCCAAAGCCTATAGCCACTTCAAACTTCAAATTTAAAAACATTATAGACCTATCTGGAACTATAAATAAGGAAAGGGGATTTTATAAATCCATTGCAAATTACTTAATTATAATGACGTGCTCCCAAGCCCCTTGCTAGACTCAAAGTGTGAGGCAATTTTTGTCCCTCTGCTTCCGATTCTACAAGGTGATTATGCTTGAAGCACAAATGCTACTAGTGAAGGGAAGAATGCAAGTGTAATTCTAGACGTTAGATTGCGCTTGTAGTTGAAATTAAATAGCCCACCTTCTATGCAACATTTATGATTAAAACTAATAAATACATTTTTTTCAAGCTCACACATTACACATCCTAGGGCTTCACGTCAAATTGACATTCATTTAGACCAATGTTTAAGACTCACACCATGTCCAACATAGTTGCAAACCACTAGTCACTTAAAATGTTGGTTCTCACACATATGTTATTCAAAGCTAACTTGCCATAGCTCTTTAGGAAGCTAACAACAAGGCGCATCTTGCTACCAAATCCTAGGCTCTGCAGCTAAACCAGCAAGAAGTTATGCTACAAAACCCGAGAGGGTTCTA
>Ga0209208_10001999_pt1 | contig 29071 bp, 17 predicted proteins | sample S1TSphfallax_3_FD_187694 | JGI IMG/M metagenome (GOLD analysis project Ga0209208, IMG submission 187694) | Host-associated microbial communities from peat moss isolated from Minnesota, USA - S1T2_Fd - Sphagnum fallax MG (SPAdes) (version 2) | ecosystem: Host-associated > Plants > Peat moss >...
CCCCCCACCCCTAATTTTTGCAGTGAGAAAACTTAGTCATAATTCAAATTTGCTTAGTCTTAACTTGATTTTGCTTTGTCCTTATCATATCTGCTCTCTCCAAGTTCAAATTCACAATATATGTATATGAGTGTTAGACCCTGTTTCTACATATAAGGAGGTGTGTTACCACTGGAAAGCTGTGGTTGCACTCCTTCGCCCAAGTCTCTGAGGTCATCCTTGGGTTCATTCTCTTTGGATGAGTATTTAATCAATTGGAAATGAAAACCAATTGTGTTGTAGATGCATATACAATATCTATTGCACTTGAAAAAGATGTTAATTAATTTATAAGTACAAAAGTATTCTTAGTTCTTTCTTTTCTCTTACTATTCATTTGCCTATCCAAGATGTGTTTGGACTCTTTCTAGTAAAAAACTAGGGACAAGGTAAATTATAACTTTGCCCAATTAGAAGAGATTGCAACATTCGATCACACTTTTGAAACTTTTGGCCCATGAAGCTCCATGCACCTCCCAACTCCTAATACTTCAACATCCTACAACACATGGGGTTAGTTTGGAATCTTCCATCTTTGTCTAAACTTGACTCATTGACTAGATTAGACTTGCTAAAACAAGGCTAGTACTTAGTCTAAATGCAAACTTTCCCTAATTCACCTTGTTACATTAGAAATTAAAAAAACAAACATCTCTATTTTATTTTGGAAATGGAGGACCTATGACATCTAGTTGAGCTTGAAACTCTAGTCTTTATTTCGTTTACTATAACCATTGAAAAGAAATCAAGTATTTCAAGTGGTTTTGAACAATCAAGTGATTTTAATTTAGTTGGTTCCATTGTAGTACAAAAATCTTGCCTAAAGATGAAATTTCAAAAAGACAAAAATGAAAAACTTTATTTATTCTTAAGCCTTCAATCAAAGATCAAGTCACCCCTCATATTCTCTTTGCTAAAAGTATGAAAAAGTGTTGGGATATCCTTATTAAGGAATTGTTTGAAGTAAAGAACAATGCAAGAAAACTGTGTGCCAAAAGTCACTTCTTTGAATTTAAGTTGAAAGAAAGGTTAAAAGTTAACAATTTCATGAGAACTATAAAAAAGATCCTGAATGAACTAGTTGAATTTGAAAACATTCCTTCAAATAAAATGGTTGTGGAACAAGTGATCAATGCCCTACCAAGGAATTATGACATTTTTATACATGTCATTTCCAATGAAAATGACATGTCAACTCTAAAGGATTTGTTCAAATGAATGCAATTAAAGGAGAATTGTAACCAAAATTGTGTTTGTTCCAATGACAAGGAAACTTTAATAATAAAGTTTTGGCATCATATGTGTCCTTGCAAATTTTACAACAATTATGGCAACAATAATCAAAATAAGAAAGGTAAGTGTAATTGATGAGATAGGAAAGGTCATTGGCCCTTGACTTCAACACAACTTTTCCCAATGAGTTAAGTCAAAGAGTAATACCATTAAAAGAAGGTGATGGTGAAAATAATCAAAAAATCACCATTGAAGATTGAAATGTTGGTTCTGAAATTTTTGATGCCACACTTGCAACTCTTATGTTTGATTCAAAAGACAACACTTGGATCCTAAACATTAGGGCATCTAAACATGTTACTAGTAATGCTTATATTTTAGACTAAATTAATCTATAGAGATGGAATGTTTGCATGAGGACATTCCCATGTTGTACATAAAAAAATGATCTTTGCCTAAAATTTTCAAATGGTGAAATAAAATGCATCTATGATGTTCTTTATGTGTTGAATCTTAAAAGTAATTTTCTTTCAATTGGTAGAATAATAGATGAAGGTATCATCACATTATTCAATTTTGATGTCTATCTTATAGTCACCAAGAGCAAATCCCCAATACTAGTTGCTAAAGGTTTTAGAGATAAGTCCACAAGCCTATACATTTTTTCTCCAAAATGAAAAAAAGGTTAATTTATTGGAAACTATATCAATGTAGCAAAAAAATGATTAGATAATCTTGCTCTAACATCGTTCGATAGGTCATCTCAATTTTCAAAGCCTATTTCATCTTTCTAACAAAAGGAGTGCTACTAGCATACCTTAACTTTACCTCAACACCTTAATTTGTGAAGGTTGTCAATTAGGGAAACAATTTTGAAAAGTGTTTCCCAAGCAATCTGAATAGTGAGCTTCCTAATGATTTACATTCATTCATATTGATCTTTGCAATCGTCTAAAAATTAAATCTTTTTCTAAAGCAAAGTATTTTATGACTTTTATCCCATGGAGATTATAATAGAAAATCTTAGGTGTGTTTTTTAAAGGGAAAATGAAACCTTGTTCAAATTCATGAATTTCAAAGGCTCTTGTTGAGAAACAAACAAGTTGCTACATCAAAGCTTTACACTTAGATCATGGTAGAAAATACCTTTCACAATACTTCAAATAATTTTGTGACAAGTTACTTGGCATTCAATATCAACTCACCCAACCAAGGACTCCCCAATAGAAAGGAGTGGCCAAACGCAAAAATTGAACTCTAATGGAAGTAATGTGATGCATGGTGCTAAATGGAAACTCTCCAAAATTCCTTTAAGTAGGAAAATTCAACACTATTAACTACCTAGTGAATTAACCATTGACAAAAACCAATTTTGGAATAATTCTAGAAGAAAAGCCCACAAGTATCCAACTTGATTTATCAAATTTCAAAATCTTTGGTTGTGATGTGTACGTGCGTGTCCCAAAAGAAGACAGAAAACATTTGAACTCCAAAGCACTCAAATGTGTCTTCTTGCACTAAGACACAAAAATCAAAGGATACAAATGCTACTATCCAAAAATCCACAAGGTCATCTTCAATTAAGATGTCAAATTTGATGAATATCAAATCTCTTCAAGACTTCAAATCTTTTTTTGTCCAAGAATAATGATCATCTTGTGTCAATATTTGATCCTAATACATGTTTTTTTGCAACACCTACTAAATTGTTCCTATGACAAAATTTCATGTGATGGATCCATAACAATGACAATGGAAGTTTTACAATTGGTTCAAAAAATGACATTACAAACCAAATAGGGCAATCATTATATGATCAAGCAAATCATTCATCAAATAATTTAACACAACCACAACATCGAAAAGGTTCTTCTCAAGATACTCATGCCCAGACAACAGTTGCTACTATATTAAAACCTCGAAGATCAAATCAACCAAGACAAAGACCACTTTATCTAGAAGATGTTGTAGGTGCAACAAAAACCCATAAACCAATGAACTTTGATGAAGATGTTTAAGATCCAAGGTGAAAAACTATTATGGGAAAAGAGATGAGTTCCATTGGCAAGAAGAACACTTAGACATTGGTAGATTATTTAAAAGGAAAAACACCTATGTTAGCCAAGTTGGTTAATAAGGTCAAGGAAGTTCCAAGAGGAGAAGTTGACACTCTCAAAGCAAGTTTTATTGCATGTAGCTTTGAGTAAAAGGCTAGAATTGGATAGAAGAAATGAACTTGCTCCAATGGTAAAATAGCCAATTATTTGAACTTTGATTGTTTTTGTAATTTCCAATGTCTAAAAACTATCACTTAGATGTAAAGACAATTTTTTTGAACATTGATATCAACAAAAACATTGTCTTCATGTATCAACCCAAAGGCTTCACTATGCCAAGAACAAAAGATAAAGTTTATAATTCAACAAAGCTATATATGACTTGAAATAGGCTTTTAGGGGTTAGTTCAAAAAGATAAACTCATACTTGAAAGATCAAGGATTGTGTAAACATAATGTTGATTATATTAATTTCTATCATTTAAAGGAGAAGAATAAGATTTGATCTTAGTACTATATGTAGATAATTTGTTAAAAACTGACAACCATGTTCAAAACATAAATTGGATCAAAGAGTCATTTTGTAAAGAAATTTGATATGTCAAGTTTAGGAAAAATGAAATGTTATCTTTGCATAGAGTTTGTGCATTTAGAAGAAATAATCTTTATGATTTAATGAGGTTATTCACAAAGATCATGATAGAATTTGGCATGGATAAGTGTAATATGTGTTTAGTGCTTACACATGATAAGGTCAAACTTTTAGTAGATATGGATTCAAAGGAATTAAATCCTACATCTATAAGAGGATTGTTGGGAAATTAATTCACCTAATTGTAACTAAAAGTCTGAACCTAACATCTCATACTTTGTTGGAGTTGTAAATCGATTCATGAATCAACCAAAAACACCTCACTTGGCTACTATCAAAAAAATATTAATATACTTACAAAAATTATCAAATTTGGCATTCATTTCAAGAAAGGAATATGTAGTGAAATAACTAACTTCATAGATGTCAATTGGGAATGTGACCCCAAAAGCTAATAATCAACCTTTAAATATGTGTTTCAATTTAAAGTATGTCCCATTATGTGGAGTTCAAAATGACAACCAACTTGGGGTTTCACATTGTACTACTTTCTAAAGATGTGCATGTTTGAATGTATCCCACTTCAAACTTTTGAAAGATTTTCATAGTGTTTTTACATACAATGTTAAATAACCTAAGCAAGATATTAAAAAAAAATCTATTTCCTTTCATTTTATAAAGTGGGAGATTGGAGTATCTTTGTGGAAAGAAATGTAATGTACATGTGTGCTCAAAAATACCAATATACTCCAAAAAGGTTTTTAATGATTTCTAATCCTTATGAAAGTTGAAAATATATTAAACTGTGTCATTGCACATAGTTTCAACCATGTTATTAATATGAAAATTTTCATTTCAAAAAATGAGTTTTTGTAGCAAAGATGTGATAGGGTGAAAGCATGATTAATTGAACACTCCATGATCCTTGTTTGCATAAATGGAAATTAGTCATAAAATACACCTTCATATAGTAAATTTTTAAAATATTATTTATTCCAATGATCATTGATTTTATACCAATGATATAAAAAAATTACATGTTTAATTTCCATTTAAGTAGATTTTCAAAACTGCAAGTACATTTTTTCTACTTTCAAAACATTTGTTTCATAGAAAGTAAACCTAAAGTAGGAGAAACATTGGATTTTTCTACTTTCTTGGATGTTGCTAAACAAAAATGTATTTATGTGCTTTCAAATTTTATTTTTAAAGTAATAATATATCAAGCTTTCAAATGTAAAAATATTTTTGAACACATTTTGGCCAATATGTTTCAAAAATACTTTTCACCTATTTTTATTATACAAAACTCTCTCAAACTTTGTATATAAGAAATTATAAACCCACTATTGAGCAACATGATGGTTTGATAATGATTGAAAACGTTTTGATTATACTTTCTTACACTTATATGCAAAAATATGACTATATGAATGATAATTATTTTGCATCTAATTGATTGTGCTTTCACTCAATAAATGTGTGATAAATTGAAGTTTTGACAAGTAATCTCATTCACATGGAAGATGATAAGCATAACTAAACATGCCATTTAAAATTTCACTAAAATTGACTATTTTAATGACTAATGAAGCCTTAAAATTAATGTGGTCAAAATTAGATAATGGCCCTATGATACCAATGTATACTATAAATATACTCATGGATCCTTCAATATAGATAATGAAATTTATTATTTTTTTAACAATAATATTACATAATCTTAGTTTTGTAGAAATGATAATTGTAAAGCCCAAAAACCAAAATCAATACCCAAAATTAAATGCGCCATACTCTTGAAACAATTATATTATATGTACTTTAGTACTAGACCCAAAAGTGCCCAAAAGAGGGTCACCATAGTGTGTTTTCACCCTAAAGGTGCAAAAGAAGCCACATGGCTTAAAGCATTGTCAACTGAGTTAGGATTTGCAAGTGATGAACCAATTCAAATATGACACAACAACCTTTGCAGATTCAAGATTGTGGAAAATCTAATCTTTCATGCAAGGAACAAACACATAAAGATTCATTATCATTTTATTAAATAATATGGGTGCATTTTCTCTTTTAGGGGACACCTTTGGTATAATCACTACTTTGGTTTGAAAGTTTTATGCCTTCAAAATGAATGCATTGTTAAAATCTTGTAAATTATTTGCATGGAGCTCTTCATTATGTATTATGCTATTAAAATCCAATGTAAGAAATACTTATAAAAATTAGGAAATGCGAAAACACAACAATGTGTATGTAATTAGTCCTTTCGCTACTTAATGAACTCCTAAAAAATCTTGAAATTCCTATTTATGACACATTTATTGGATTTTCTTTGAATAAAACTTTCACATAATAGTACAATGCAATAAGCTTTTGGGTCATAAGAATCAAAATCACTTTTTTCATGACTTGCAAATCATGATTCCAAAAATATTCATATTGTGCCACATCAATTTGATTGCCTCATCCACTCCTTATAAAGATTTTTTAAAACTAATGTTTAATGCTCTTAATAAAAAAATGCACCCAACAAGTTTTGAAAAAAGAAACTAATTCATCTCACATTATATCAAATGAATAGATACTAGATATCTTGACCAAATTTCACAAAAAAATGAAGTTTCAAGATTTCAAAAATAAGATAGGAGTTACAAAGTGTCATGATTATAATACATGTAAGGTTTGAAAGAAGGTGTTCACTATTCACACCCATGCATGGTTTCCAACATTCATTATGATATTTTGGGTGAGTAGAGGTCAATATCTTTTTCACAATTTGTTTTCCCTAAGTCCTTAATGCTAAAGCTCTTTAAGGAAAACCTACTGTCAAATAGGCCATAGTCATAAAAAGTTGGAGACAAAAAAATTCATAAAAAACTTAAAATTTTGACCCAAAAAATCTATATGTTTTTTAATTAATATTTTATATAATGCAAAGTGATCATCGTTGGTTAGATAAGTTGAACATAAAATTAGGTGTTAATTTATCCATTGAGAACAATTATATGGTCTAACAAGATTGCAACTAATATTACATATTTTCTCTTTAAATTTGTAGCTTGCTTTCAATATTATAGCAGATTTTTTTGTAAATTCAAGAAAACACAACACTAGAACCTTGAGTTTGGTCCAAAACCAAGTGAGATTAAAAAAAACCTACAAAAAAGTACATTAGCCTTCAACATGGGGTGAAACTAAAAAATGCACCATTTTTTCTACCAAACTCAATTTCATCATGTTTTGACCCCTTCTTTCTTTTTTCTTGAACACCTCCCCTATTGCTAAATATATTTCCACTACTCCTACATGTACAATTATTATACATTGTGCGTTAAATATTGAGTTTCAACATTTCATACCCAAATTTAATAAAACTTCCTTAATTTTGCGAACCTCATTCAAAGCGGAAATAGGGGGTGAAAAGAGGCCCAAAGACAGGTTGAAGATATGATAACTTTAAAAAAAGACTCTATTATGTTCATTTATTCTCATTAAGCTAACACCATATCCATCTCTTTGTAAATTTCCAATGTCCATTTTTTTTATGGAATTCATGCCCATTTGCCAATTTCCCCGACATAAACCCTTTAGAAATTCTTGCCAATGTCTCTTTATATCTAACTACTAAACAAACTCCACTTTATTATAGAGTTTTGGTGATAATCCCATAAACCAAATAAAGTGAAAAAAAATTTTCAAACCCTTCACTTGATTTTGTGACAAAATCAAACATATTCCCAACCCATCCCAAATGTTGATTTCATTTTTCCTTAAATTGATAACCAAGTCTTCATTCCATTCTAAATTCCTTTAAATTTTTCATGACCTACCACCACATTGATCCTATCTTTATTTATGCACATGTTTAAATTTTCGTAGGAACCATTGTCACAACATAATGTAATTTCCATGGCTATTTGATTATACCCAAACACATTCTATTGCTTTGAGGACATACCCCTTGCTTACAATCTTTTCATATTAGCATATTTTACAAAATTACTTGGCTTTAATTTCTATGTTGAATGCCCATTTTATGTCATTTAAATCTTTTTCCACACTCTCACTATTCATCATCACCAGACTCCCACATTCATCACTCGCCACAAGTTGAACATCCAACATTTTTAAAAAAATTACCAAAAATAATAATTCAAAATCACAACACACATCAGCAAATGACAACAAACCAAGTGCCCACAATGGTTTTGACGCACTATTCACCATCGCCAATAGTCATTTGCAACATATAAAGCATATCAAACAAACCTAGTTCTTTTGAAGAAAATAAACTAGGTTATGTTGTAATTTTCCAATCAATAATGTTCACACCATCATGAACATGAAACAACTAATAAAAAACTAGGGCACCTTTCCACACTACTCCTCCAACCTTTTCCTTTTAAAATTTCAATAAAATCTTTAGGTTGCATTTGGAGGTGTCTAAACACATTTTGATGCTACCTATCACACACTTTGAATCCACTTGAAATGTGAATAAAGGTGTAATTCACACTTGGTGTTAAAGATTCTAGTATTAAGTTCCTTAACACTAAGTTAATCATTTAGGACCTAAACCTATTTACCATGAAGATTTTATCCTAACATTCACTTAATATTAAACAATCACTCACTTAAGATGCCACCTAGATTTTTGTTTAATATTGACTTAACATTAGGTGTCAATGCACCTTAAGTGCTCAAAGTGTGAAATGGACATTATAGGCCTAAAACATTTATAACATGTGACCCAAAGTGTGTGACAGATAACCAAAATGTGTTTGGGTTTCATCCATGTTTTTTGAAAAAAAGATGTATTGGGTTAAAGGCAAAGAATGCAAAAAGAAAATAGGAAATATTTTTATATTGCCTACAATAAGGACATATAGCTTCTCTAATGTCTTCCCAACACCTATCAATTTGGTACATCAATGGAGTCACAAGCTTGATACTTCATAATGTATATGAGCTCAAAACTTGGGCATATTAAATGTATGAATTTGCGCCCACCTAAGCCCATACCTTTGGTGGTTAGTGCTTGTTTACATATAGGTCTTGGAATGCATGGAATTTTTGCTCCAACTCCTTTTAGCCATTGTTTTTTTTTCCAAGGTTTTAGGTTTTTTTTTAATGTTTTTCAATTTTTTTCCTTGAGGATTGGGATTAATGACAAAAGTTCAATCAAAAAAAAAAAAAAGGGTTTAAAGTATGCAATCTAATATTATATTTTTATGTAACTAATATTCAAATTGGTGTTATGAAGAAGCAAAGTAACTTTTTGATTAATTTGGTGGCAAGAATTTGTTTTCAAGAATAAAATCACAGTGATTTACAAATGCCCAAACACAATATTCAAACTAATTAATATTCTCAAATACACAACAGCGTATCAAATGTGCATTAGAAATGACATGAGATTCCAAGCTTAATTGAAAACATGTTATACGCACGGGAAATTTGATCCAAGATAGAAATTGCTATCAAATAATATGAAAATTCCTTTGTGATCTCTTGAATCATTATCAAAAAATATTTTAATTTTTTCCTTTCATTATTTCTTATGAACTCCCAGTTCCATTTAAAGCCTCTTTTTTGTTTAGTGTTTGATTACTTGGGATTTGATTAATGGGCCTCTCTTATGTGTGGCTACAATTTCAAAAGTGTTGTGGTTCTTTAAAAAAATTCTCCTAATTAATTTCAAGAGGGTTTTTTTTAGGATTTTTTTTCACTTTCAATTGCTTGTATGTGGGTTATGGTTGTTTTCTTTTCTATTTTATTTTTTAATTTAATTTTTTCTCAATGGTTTTTCACTTTCAATCATATCTATGTAGATTACAATTGCATGTTAAAGCTTATTTTAAATTTAATTTGTTTACAATCACTTGTTAAAAATGGATATATGTTTTTATTTTTATTGTTGTGTGTTGTTTAATTCACTTAATTTACAATTACATGTTAATTTTAAAATTATGTATTTTATGGTTGGTTATTAAAAATGGATTTTTACACTATATTTTGTTACACTATAGTTCATTCCATGGTAACACATTTATTTTTTATGATTTTTTTCTTGTTGAATTTTAATTCTAATATGATGATAGGGTGAATTTGCATTAGACCAAATTTGATATGTTCAAACTAACATGATGCATCATACCTTGGATTGTTGTATGCTTACAATTAGAATGATTTCATGTTAAATTGATTAAAATATTTAAATATAGATTGGATAATTTACAAATGTCCTTTCAAATCCTTATAAATAAATAAATTTGTTGTCCTAAGTGGAGTTTTTTTTAAAAGAGAAATCCAAAGGATTGCATTAAGTTATGCAATTGATTCAAAAGAAACTTATGGATAAACAATGTTGACATTTATGTTTTAAAAAAATTCATTGGATGTATTTGATTAAATTATACAAAAATAAAAATATTTTGAATGCTACAAAATTCATTATATGGTGCTACAAGGAAATGATTTTTATTTTTTTGTTATTTGGTTGATTGTTTGTGTTCATTGAGCTTGGAATATTTGGCTTAAATGCAAGTCACATATACAAAAAATAATCATGCAAAAAACATACATCAATGTTTTTATAAAAAATTATTTAATCAATTTTCAAAGTTTTAGTTTTGAACCATGATATTGATGCACAACAATACACACGTGAAAAATCAGCACCACCATACTAGATATTTTAATTTGGACTATTTGATTTTTCTCATTTAAGTTTGTCACTTTTAAATTTTATTTTGGTGGATAAGTAAAATTATATGGTAACAAATAAATTATATGTGTTTTCCTTTTCACTATGAAAAAAGGGTGTTTTGCATTTGGCCTTCCAACTCAATTTTGAATTGCAATGACCACTTCCAACTCATCTTATTTTTACACTATAAGTGATATTAGACAGTTGCATGAATTGTAAGAGTTGCAATTCACCGTATATATGATGTAACTCAATACAATTCATTACAATTCCATTGCAACTTTGTCAAAACAATTCATTTTCAACTATTATGCAAGTTCATTACAACTATAACCATAATATCATACTAATGTTACTTTTCATCCATTCATTAAAATTTGACATGTGGCATTATGAGGATTTTTGGATGTAAAATTTTTATTTTTATTTTTAAAATATTGATCTACATTATTTATTATGATTGTTAATGATGGTTTGAGATTATAACATGTGGCACAATTAAAAGATTGTCACATGGCATATTAATTGAATTTTGAAATATATACATATATACAATTAAGTAGGTCAATACATAGCCATAGGTAGGCAGATTTGAAGGTCCTAGGACCTATTTACCTACTACCTACCTAAGTAGGAAAATACAAGATTAATTGAATTAAAGAATAATTTCATGCAAATATTTTTATTTGATCATGTTTGGCCTAAAGGGTTAAGTTTTTTTTAAGTCATCCCAAATTGCACATGTATTTTAAAATGATACCATAACAAAAGACACATTCTTTATATAATTTGTGACATGGGACTCAAAGAAAAAGAATATAGATTAAATCCTTTAGTTTTTTAAAATTACAAATTGAGTTGCAGCCACAAAAAAACTTTCCCACATATTTTGTGTTTGTTTCCATTATGTAAGTCATACAATTAAATTAATAATTATTTGATACTTGTATATGTGAATCAACTATTTAATATTTAAATACCTAATATAGTGATTTAAATTAATTATTTTAGATTAAATAATCAATTATCAAAATATTTTATCTGATTTTATCTGAAATAATTATCAGAAAATTAAATTTGTGAATTACATATATGATAATTAATGATTTGGATCAATTATTTGAATTGATTAACCAATGAGCTAGTTGTTTAAATTAATTAGTCTAATTCAAATAATTAGTTAGTTCATAGTTTTAAATTATTAATATTAAATAGTTAATGCTTTAGTGATTATTGATGAAATAATAATTACATTGATTAATTGGTTTAATTCATTATAAAATATCCCCAACTTAAATAAATATTTATTTGACTATTATTTTATGAGTAATTATTGTTCCTATACATCTAAGCATAGGCATGGTAAAGTATCAAGAAAATGAATATCTCCATTTTTATCTTGTGTCCTAAATATAAATGCAATAAAATAACATCAAAATAAAAGGAAGTATGATAGAATACCCTTAGTGCCCTCTATTACATTTTTAAAAATTTACTTCCAAAAGATTAAGAACAAATAAATTTTAAAGGTATGTGAAACATATCCCCATTTACTACATGGTAAATTTATGACTTGGGATCCTCAACGCATTTAATTCAATGAAACATATTGATACTAGGTAAGGATATAACGATCATTGTATTCCTAATGTCCCCATAACAAAATATTCCATTTTTAATTTGTTAAAACCTAAATACCACATACTTTACAAAAGTCCACAATACAAAAAGTAAATGAAAAGTAGATTAGAAAGTTTACTTGTATTTTTAGAAATTTACTTTTAACCTACTTTTACAATTTGGAGTTTGAAAGTTAATGCACAATAACGAAAAATAATTTTTTCTTTGATCATTCAAGTAATATTCCACATACAAATGGTTTATGATGGATTTTGTTATTCTCTTTCTACATATCAAGTAGACTACCAAGGAGATTTAGTTGTTTACTTTACCAAGCTTATTCCCATCCATATTATTCAGTTTAATTAGCATAATTAATTAATTTTCAATTAATTAGATGAACTACACTTATTTATTCAAATTAATAGTGAATTATTTAGTATAATGAATAAGTTCATAATATTTAAGTGTATTAAGAAAAATTAATATTTAATAATCAAATTATTGAAACAATAATTTTCATAAAATATTACATATGAATTTGTATTCTTATTAAGTTATAAGTTGCACAATATGAATCACAACATAGTTGAACACTGGTAGTTCAATAATAGTGCACTAATGGCTCTACTAGTTGTAAATGTATCCCATAATGGACGATGAAAATGTAGACACATGGTATGATTGCATTTATGTACATCATACTTTAATGGCAACATAGTTGTTAAATCAAAAGCACATTTACAATAGTTAAAAAATAGTTGTCACATACAATTATAATTCAATTCCTCAAAAAATCAAGCATGGCTGACTATGGATGTATGTATAGTGTGTAAAAATTATTGTATAAAATATCCATTTTCAATTCACTTGCAACTATTATACAATTAACTAATTTTTTGACTTGGCAATTTATTTATTAATTCCTCATATTTCCAAGGGGATAGTTGCATAATGATTGTAATACCTTGGAAGGGATGATTGCGTATTAATTGTATATTAATTTTTTTTGAACTCTAATTGCAAGGTAATGTGATTTTGACAAACATAATTTCTCATATATATTTTTTTCTAGACTAAGTTTGTAACCACAAATGATCTTAAACCCCACTTTGAATGCAAACCTTATTTGCAAATTTATTTTGGCATCAAACACATGTTAGGTTTAATGGTTGTTTTATGGCATTTTTGTTTAAACTAATCAAGTCCAACTTCCAATGTGTTAGAATTTTGTTGAAACAAAACCTATGTAATTACCAAATATCTTTTTTTGTTTTCAATCTCCATTGTTGTACAACCCCATTGTCACCACATTATTTTCAGTATTAAATTTAAATTCAAGATTTTGGTGTTTTTCTTCAAAATTTTAATGTCTATATATTTGAATGTTATCTAAATGTGCAAGTAGGATAATAAGAGCTAGACTTGCTTGCTTTGATGATTACTTAGGAAATGGTGAATTGTTTTATAGTTAGGATGATTTGTTAAATTGCAATTAATTACAAAAGGTGATGGATTAGAAATCCATGACTTTTACAATATGACAAACTATAACAATTATGTGACACCAAGTTGAAATGATAATTGCATCAAATGTCATGGACACCAACATCAGTAAACATCACCAACATAACTTGTAATTACATCATAGTTCATTCATTGTTGTAATTCATTTGTAATTGACTCTTAATTTATTCAAAGTTCACTTGTAGTTCATTCATACCTAAAAAGGTTTCCAAAAAGTTCTTTAGATGGTGAACATATGGAAGCTTCCATAGAAGTTTCTTTGAAATAAGTGTCCCCAAATTTCAAAGGAGTATAAATAAAAGTAAGACCTTAATTACTTCACTATGTTTTATATCATTCTAAAGTACAATTTTACACCATATCATTGTTATGTTTTCTTTAGGTTTTCATAATAATAAAATTCCATACAATTTATGTCTTGTGCACCTTTTGTGTTCTCATATTTGATTTTCATGTTTTGTGTTTCAACTTAAAACTAGGCATGCCTTTGTTTTAGTTGGTTGATGTGCTTTGAAAATCCTTTTGTTTTGGTTGTGTTCACACAAATGACTTGGAGGTGTGATTTACATTCACTTTTCATCCAACTAATATCCAACCATGTGCCATGGTCATTTACAACTAATTTTTACAATTAAAATGTGTAATTACATATGCCTATGTGACATACAAATTTACAACTAGTTTTACAATGAAAATGTGAATACTTGAAAATTTTGAATTTTTCTTAACATTGTAATGTTGACATGTCCCAAGCTCCAAGTTGAACAAATGGCACCACATGGTGTACTTAAGCTAGCCTAATAGCTTAAAGTAAACCACTAATTAACCTAAGCGAAATATATTTGGCCACCTAGGCTAGATTAACCTACTTAACCTAGGGTAGGTCACCTAACTTGAATGGCCTAGATTAGCTAGCCTACGCAAGGTAACCTAACCTAACTAAATTAAGGTGTTTAGGCTAGCCAACTTAACCTACCCAACCCTTAAGAAAAACACTAGTAAAAAACTGTAAAAAATATGTAAGTAAAAATATAAGGTGCAATATATTAGTTGTTTGGTAAAAATTATATGTTAATTAGTTTTTAAATAAAGTAAATCTAATATAGTCAATTTAATTATAATATAGGGTATGTAATAATCTAAAATAATGGATTATATTTAATATAGGGTGGTTTTAATAATAATAATAATTGGGTGATAAAAAATAGGTTGGACAATTATTAAATACGCCCCCTAAAAATGGTCATTTGACACATGTAGATCCCAAACTTTACACTAAGTGTCCCCCCTAGGACCCAACCTAGGTTGCCTAGGTGAAAACATGGGTTGCAAAACCTAAATGGATTAGGCTAAACACCTTAACCTAAAGTAAACACTTAAACTACCTAGCCTAGATTTAGGTTGATACGTTGCAATACTAAGGATTTGATTCCTTCATTCCTACATTAAAAGGCCAAATGTATATTGTTACCAACTTCTTTTAAGTAATTTATAAAATGGAACCACATTTAAATACATATATTTTTTAACCTATTAATTGACCTACTCAACCTATTGTAGGTTATGTAGGTCACTTGGGGGTTGCCTAGGGTACATCGGGGCCTACATAAGGGCTATTTACACTGCCTAAAGCTAGGCAACCTAAATTAACATGACATATTGCATGCACTAATTAGCCATTAACACGTATATTATGATATGCAATCATAATTCAAGTTGAACACGATGCCACATGTTATTTAGTCATTTATGAACCACATTACCAATCACAAAAACAATTAAATTTTCATCTATTATTGGACATCACAAATTAGGGATGACATTAACACACTTTTCATTTTCAAATTTATTGAAACTAAGGTATCTTGCCCTATTACTGTGGGCCTTCCTATAATTGTGCCCTACAAAAACCCCCCATTTTTGTTACACTATATGCATAAGTTTTTAAACTTGTATCATGGAAACTATGATAGGTATTATACATATGAAGGATAAGTACACCTAAAGTCAATAATTGAATAATTGAGTTGTTATTTATTACTAATTAATAGTGGAATCAACTTAAAATGATGGCTAAAGATAATATTAGGGCTAGTTGTCCTTGAAAATTCAATTATGCATGAATAGTAATAGACATAAATGATGACTATTTCATACAATAAAGCTATAAGTAATGAATGTATTTGCTAATTACTTAGGAAGCAATTCTAGATGCTTCTAAACTCTTTTGGTCATAATTTGAAGGCATGAAGCCCATGTGAAATTTTCACTTTTCCTATTCTTTTTGGCATTTCTCCTCTTTCTTATTTCCTTCCATGGTTCATTACTCATCTAATGATAAAGTTAATCCACAATACACCACACAATGTGTTTAAGATAAGATGGATGTACACCAACATTGATGTTGATAGTTCAATTTTTAAATCTTCAAGCTTTTCCCTTAACATCTATATGTTTTGTTGCAGAAAATAAAACAAAGACATATTTGTTTCATATAGCTTTTCTTCCAACCCTAAACAATGACCTAAAACTATTTGTATTGACTTAACATATGGCTTAAAAAAAAAAGTGGTAATGTCAGTCTATACAATTGACAAAGGTGAAGAATGGAAAGGGTGAAAGGAGTGAAAGAGAATGTAGGAGATGGCTTCAAGAAACAATTTGGTTAGCAAATTTGAAGAAAGTCAATTCATGAAAATAGAATACAAATACAATGTTAAACCATAACCAACACAAAAATGACATTTGAAAAATAAGGATTTAAACTTAAACCAACATGTAATCCTATGAACTATGACATTTAGGGCATGATGTTAGAAAGGGGTTGTGGCATTATTAAGTGTCACACATTTCTATAACATGTTTAATATGTATTTATAATACATTACATTATAACTTACAATTACATTGTCAACTATTCTAGATGAATAATCACACAATACAAGCTATTCATGAATGCAATTGACTTCAAATATAAGCTAGATGAGGGATATTATTTTTTTAAATGCACATGTTAATAACCCTATCCTAGGTTTATAATAAGTTGTTTTATCATCAACTTTCAATAAATCATATCTAATTCAAAATAAGGCCAAAAAATAAGTTGAAAAAGTGGATTTTTTGTTACATTGTATTCTTTTTTCAAAGTTTAAAAAAGAAAATCACACAAAATGACTAGGTGAAATTTGAAATCATTCTTATTCACACAATAATAAGGTAGGATACCAATAGTTATGTCATAGTTGCATAATTTACAATTGAAAACCATTTCATAGTTGAATATGCATTTATAAACCATTTTTAACATAGTGCCACAAAGGATAGTTGAAATAGCAATTGCACAAGTGGTTGATTTCAACACAATCACAAACATATGGGTTGGTATGAAAAAGATTCCTTGTAGTGTGACCATTTTTCATTATCTCACATGAAATGATATTTCACATTTATGTGCTTTGGACAAACATATGCAATTTGTTGAACAAGACAATGTATTTGGTTATTAACAAATGTTCCAAAACTTCCTTGTTAATTAGGTTGATGTCAAACTAGAAATTTTTTCACAAGCAAAATGCTTCTTATATTTCTAAGATTACAATTTCATATTATACTTCTAGGTGGATAATGCATCAATTGGAAATTTGAAATTTTGTTAACTAACAAATATGATTATGGTTACACATCAATTTGTGTCTTTATACAACTTCCATAATCTACATCACATCATCTAACCAAAAATAATAATGCATAGCTTGCAAAAATAAAATGTACATGGACTTCAAATTAATGAAACCTATGGACTGTTTTCCCTAACAACAAGTTTCATATATGGACTTCAAAATGATTTAATAATTGAAATTATAATTGTTAAGGATTCCATTTTAGTTAGAAAATACATCCTTAAAATCAAGTTTTAGAATTTTGTAGCATGTCAATTGTAGATTAATCTTAATGGACTTTTTCCTACTAATGTTAAAAACAAGTTTCTTTTCAAAAGTCCATATCATTATGAAAAACTATTCATTTTATGTTGGGTTTGTGCACATTTTTATAGAATAATTATATTTAAAAGGGTAAAAACATATATATAATTACTTGAAATTGATGGATTGTTTATGTTTTACTACTTAGTCCTTCCAAGCTCCCCAAAAATATATATATATATATGGACTTGGGTGATCTTTTCATGTGCCACTTTGTGAACCACTAGTATAGCTTGCACTCACATTTGGTATTCATTTAAAGAAGAATAATGTTATATTGTTATACCGTTATTGAGTCACAATCAATTTTTTTGTATGGATCACATGGTGCAATTACATTAACACACACTACAACAAATGTAACCAATGTTTAGTTTTCCATATTTTAGTGTCAAAAATAATATTAATGAATGTTGTAAGTTTTTAGTTTGTGTTCACATGAAAAAAATTAAATATATTATTGTAACATGTGCAAAACCATTTGAAATGAATATAGTACTCAAAAACATTTTGAAAGCAATATAATTAATGTTTTCACTACTTAACCTTTTTTTGAAGGACTTGAAATGCCTTGATGACATAATCATGAATAACAATAATATGTGCACCTTCACATCATAGTATAATTTGATTTTTTTTTTGTCATGAATATTTTTGGTCATTATCATTTATTTATGATTTTTGAATCCATCCTCTTATATATATTCAATTCTAGTCTATCACATTATTTTAACAAGCAAACCTGCTACTTTCTAAATGGTCACCTTAAGCAACAAGTGTGCCTCTTGTGGTGTGTTTTCACCACATGAATTATTTTCACTGCACATCTTCTATTACAACACATATGGAGCTTGTAAATGGACTTATAACTTTCATTTTTGTGAACCACTTGTAAAAAAAATTCTTCAAATTTTGTATGGCTGATTAACTGACTACAATAATGATTTAAGGTGTCATGAGCAAAAAAAATATTAGTAAAATGTTTTGACGTTTAAAAGCCCCCAAATTACAAAAGTTACGAATTCCTTTTGGAGAATAAATCATAACAATTTTTGTAATCTTTGTCAATTCACTACTATATACTATTTATAAGGGAATTGAAACCAGTTTTTCAGAAAAATGAAATTAGGTGACTAAAAGATGATGGGAAGAAGATGGAGATAGTGGAACATATTTTTATTTAGTTTTAAAATTTGGTGAAAATAAACTTCTCATGTGCGAAAATGAGTCACCATAACTTGCAAAATACACATAGGATGACAAATGAATTCAACTTAACCTATTTCCATTCATCAACAACTTTTATATGCTCTTGTTTCAATATTTGTATGTTGTACATCATGGGTGGAATAACAGGCTTACAATCTTCAAAATCAAAGATGTGTATGTCTATAATTAACTTTTGTGATTTTAAACCTTGAAGATGAAGTTGGTCTATGCTTGTACAAAAAAAAACCATATGATGTCTTCAGCATTAAAAATAGATCATCATTGAAACAATTCCCATTTGATTTCCATAGATGGTCTCAACAATTGTTTCATGAACTTTCTATTCCATAATGATCGCCAATCTTCTATATCAAAGTTGAGAAGACTACTTCTGAATTAATGTTGTGATCAATTATGCATTTGGTGCTCATTCCTCTTGGACCAAAACATGTTTTGGTTACTCCATGAAGATCTTTTACAATCCTCACTTGACATTTGAAATGAAGCAAAAGGATCAACATATTTTTAATCCTCATATATATACATATATATGCATTTAAGTTGGGACTTAATTTGGAGGTTACATCAAAGAGCATGTTGATGAATGTGATCAAATTGGTAGATTCTGAAGCAATAGGTTAAGTTGGATCAAATGTTCAGGGTGCAACATGTGAGCATCTTGAGGTTTATGAAAGCATCCATAATTCAAAGCACCTAGGGCATTGCATTTTCAATGAAGACTTCAGGATTTGCTGCTAATGCAAGTATTGCATCTTGGTTAATACACAGCAATTATATTACTACCATAATACTCATCTTGTCACCACTCCAGGATCCTACTGCATGCTTGCTAGGAACAGACTCAATGTTTCATCTAAGGTTTGAACACTCAAAGTCTGCAAAACCCTGCAAAAGACAAGCTAAAGACAGTTTATGTGATTGTATGTAATCCAACGACCTTTTTGGAGCTAAGTTTCTATATCTTGAAAAAAACAACTAACTAACTTTCACAGAATCGCAAGTTTGCCCCAAGTGTTGTGAAAGTTCCTTATCACAGCATGTTGAAAGATACAATTTCAAAAACACACTCAGCAAGTATGTATGATCTGGAATTTTTCATGTGTAGTGAAGCCCTTGTATCTTTTACCATGATCATCTACTAGCCTCTTAAGGCAATGAAAGAGATCCTTTGGTTTTAAATCTGTATCTCTACAGAGGACTGTTACAAAAGGAGCATATATGAGCACTTAACAAAATAGATAATGTACAAAGACACTAAGCATGTGTATACTACACTATAACCAATGAAATGTGCCCACATCAGGGCATCTGGCAGTGTTCTAATCTACAATTGTAAGTGCTTAATGAAAAGGGAAGTTTAGTTTTTATCTTCCCAAGTTTGAGATTAATGCCTGTGCAAATTAGCCTAGAGCCTGAGACTAGCTCCAGCATCTCTGACAGTCTCTGTGACTGGTATAAGGAGATGACCCTTCCTGGGGGCAGAACCACCCAGTTCTTATGGGGTAAAAGTTATAATGATTACAGGTTATGGGTATTTTGATTGAAAATAGAGCAGCATACCTCAGTGACAGGAAATTTGAATCTGTACACAAGCTATTGGAAATCACAACAGTCTAACGAAATCTCTTTTAGGGTTGCAACAACCTGAAGCATAGTAGGGCGATCGGCAGGATTGTCTTCAAGACAATCACAGGCAATCCTCAAATACTGCACAAGTTCAGCATTGTTGTTGCACTTGCCTGCACCATTGTGTTGCAGTGTCGGGTCAAAAATTTCATTGAGTGCTGCTTCATCATGGAGCTTCAGCTTTGTCCACCCAACTAGATTGGAGTCTCCAAATTCATCTTTGTCAGTTGGGCATCGGCCAGTTATAAGCTCAAGCAACACAACCCCATAACTGTACACATCACCTTGTCGGGAGCACCGGAAGCTTTGGTAATACTCTGGAGGTACATACCCTGGTGTCCCCGCTAAAGTGCTCACACTTAGATGTGTCTCACATGAACTAATAAACCTCGCCATTCCAAAGTCACAAACTCGGGCCTCAAAATCTGCATCCAACAGCACATTGGCTGACTTAAAGTCACGGTGGATGATGTGTGGATCACATCCATGATGTAAATATGCTAGCCCTCGTGCTGCTCCAACTGCTATTACTTTCCTAGCTGCCCATGACAAACTTTGCTGCTCTCCTGAACATAACTCCTGTGGTATTTGAAATTCCCCATGTAACATTCGTTCTAGGCTTCCATGTGGCATGAACTCGTACATTAGAATCCTATCTTCTGATGTAATGCAATAGCCAAGCAATTGGACTAAGTTTTTATGCTTTACATTGCCGAGTGTCTCCATCTCTGATTGAAAGCCTCGTTCGCCTTGGTTTGTGAGATAGATGAGCTTCTTTACTGCCACTAAAGACCCATCTCTCAGCTTTGCTTTATAGACCTCCCCAAAGCCACCAGACCCAAGGATGCATTCTGAGCTGAAGTTGTTGGTGGCCTCAAGAAGGTCACCGAATGTGAGCTTCTTGAGGCCTTCCTGCAACCCAAAGTCAAAGGTGGCAACACTAATTGCCTGGTCTTCATTCTTCAAGGCCCTGACTGAAGAGGAGGTGATTTCTTCGGTTTGAGCTTTGAGGCAATATTTCAAAGACTTACGTCGCAGCCACAAGGTCCAGAGCAGTACAAGTATAACCCCCAATGAAATAAAGAGCACCATCACAACATGACCTGCCCGCCCCCCCCTCCAGGATGATTTTGAGGGTGCAGTCTGATTGAGGGATATTGACACACACAGATTTGGGAGTGGCAAACCACACAACCCTGGGTTGTTGGCATAAACTGATGGTGGCCAGGCAAGGAGCTGACCACCAGGAACCTTTCCAGAGAGGTTGTTGTTTGAGATGTTGAAGTCCTGAAGCAAGGTTAAGTTTGTGAAAGATTCGGGTATTGGACCGCTGAAATCATTTGATGATAAGTCAAGGGCCATGAGCTCTGCACATTCACCGAGGCTTCCTGGCAACTCTCCTGACAAGCTATTGTGGTCCAAGTTGAGGATATGAAGCGAATAAAATTCACCAATGTCACTTGGAATTGAGCCTTCAAAAGCATTGTGGGAGAGGTCTAAGAACACAAGTGTGTGAGCATTCTGCAACTCCTCTATATCAAGGTTGTACAACCTAGTACGACAATTGTGTATTGCACTTAAATCTGAGAGGCGTATTCCTGCTGTATACATCAACCCCCCAATGCCTTTGCAAGATGCATCTAGAAATATCATAAAAGACACCTCACAGTTGTCTAGGATTCTGTTAGCAGAACGGGATGTTCGTCCTAATTGTGGTGGGATAGTGCCATTCAGATTATTTAAGCATAAGTCTAGCCAGAACAGATTCACGCTGTTTTTAATCTCAGGAGGTATGACACCTGTCAGCTTGTTGTTGCCCAGCTGCAGAACCCCAAGTCTTGGAAGGTTAAAAAGACTTGGTGGTATTGTGCCAGTCAAGTTGTTATCAGACAGTGACAGCCACTGTAGCATACTGCAGTTTGAAAGCTCTGCCGGTATACTTCCTGCAACTCTTGCCCACACCCACCAGCAAATCTATGAGATTTGGAAGAAAAGAGCTACTTGATCTTTTGATTCTACAGACATGAAAGTTCCCCTATGAGGAATAAAACCCTATTGCAAATCAAAGACCATACAACCTACTACTCTCTCTCTCTCTCTCTAATCAGAGGTTGTTCTGGGTGATGGACTATGTTGATCCCATGTGTACATTTCCCCTGAGCTTGATTAGATCACAATTGAGATCTTCATGTTTTGCTCTGGGCTGCAGCAGGGTTTTTACAGATTGGACTTCAATCAATTTCCAGGCGCGTCAAAGGATGTGCAGAAAAGATGGGTAGTAGGGAGCACAAACTGTGAGCACATTGACTCTTTTACAAAAGATCAAAGAAAAGTGACTCATGAAGTGGTACAAAGTTGTACCTTGCAGGTTATTGTTGTTGAGGATCAGATTTTGAAGGTTAGTCAAGTTTGCAAGCTCAACAGGAATTTGACCTTCCAAATTATTGAACCAGAGCACCAAGGACTCAAGGTTGGTAAGCTTCTGGAGATCACTGGGGATTGTCCCACTCATGTTGTTGAAGCTGAGGTCAAGGCTGATCAACTGTGAACAGTTGGAAATTTGTGGCGGAATTGACCCATAAAAGCCATTGTCTTGAAGCCATAGCCACTTGAGTTGTGAAGAAACAGGGCATATCTCAGCAGGAATGATCCCACTGAACCAATTTGAGCTCAGGTCAAGAAACATCAGGCTGGAACAATTTAAAACTGCATGTGGGAATGGACCAGAGAAATTGTTTGTTCCCAGATCAAGATCCTGGAGAAGCTGCAAACTGCCTACATAACTGGGGATTTCTCCAATGAACTGATTATGCGCAAGAGAAAGGACCTGCAATTGTGTGCAATTCAATAGAGAGGAGGGAAAGCTGCCCATGAACTTGTTATATGAAAGATTGAGGTGGGAAAATAGGGTCACTGAGAAATCAAATGGAATCACACCAGCAAGCAAATTGCAGGAGAGGTCCACATATACAAGCTTTGAGCAGGCACTGAATCCCCCAGGTAATCCTTGTGAGAAATTATTGTAAGAGAGATCTAGGTGTTCCAAATTGCTGCAATTCACAACAATATCACCTGGTATAGCTCCAGAAAGATTATTGTGTGACAAATCCAGTAGGTTCAACTGCAAGCCTCCAAGCACCCCTGCTGGGATCCCATCAGTCAATTGGTTATTGGAAAGATTCAAGCTTTTGAGCACCTTGCAGCTCCCAACAGTATTCCCTGTGACTTGACCACATAATGAATTCGCCGAGAGGTCGAGAAACTCATAACTGCACTTCATTCCTACATCATTGTTGAAGCTGAGTGCCTCTGAAAGTGCACCTGAGAAATCGTTGCCAGCCAGAGATAAAAAACTCAGCATTTCCAGCTGACCAAGCTCACCTATGGCTGAAGCATTGGCAATTAGGTTAAAGCTGTTGAGGGTTAGGCCGGTCACTCTGGAGCTGGTGCAATTCACCCCATTCCAACTGCAAGGATCTGCTGCCGCATCAGGTCCCCATCCTGCCAGTGCCTTGAGAGGATCCCCTGTCACTTGCCGCTTGAATCCAAGCAAGATCGCAGCATCATCATCTGAGGAGGAAATCCGCGCAGAAAGGCCATGAATTCTCACGACACCAAGAGCAGTGAGAAAGCAAAAGCCAATCACAACAGATATGAAGGAAGTCATTCATGCAACAAACCCCCCCCCCCCACAAAATGAGACTCTGCCCTACTCTCTGTCTCTGTCTGTGTGTCTGTCTCTCTAATCACAACCCTCAGCAACAGCTCCAGGAGTCAATTCCAGTTCAGGATTCCAAAACCAAGATCGAGTTCCCGCCACTCCATCTGTTATTTCCGATCTTCTCTTCCAAGATGAGAAGAAGATGAAGCTTCTGAACAACGACCCACTACTGTCACAACAACAACAACAAGATGATGGGCCAATGCACAAAAACAATTCCATAGCAGCTTCTTCTTCTTCTTCTTGAGCTTCTTCTTCAAGTCTTCTTAAGCCAGATGTTTTGCAACTGTCCCGTTGTCCGCCAATCCACTCACTCCTCAACAACAAGAACCACGACGATCATGATGAAGCTCCTCCTCACAAAGAATTGACGAGTCACCAAGAGGCTTATTCCAATTCTTTCTGTTTTGGTTTTTTTTTTCCCCCTATCATTTTGTTTGTTTGGTTTCCGGAGCAAAAGCATAAGAGTTTTCCAAAAGATTTTCTTTCCGACAAAACATAAAGAAGGTTTGCTGTTTGCTCCGAAGAACTCTCTCTCTCTCTCTCTCTCTCTCTCTCTCTCTCTCAGAGAGTCAGTCAATCAGCTTGTTTTGTGAAGCTGTTGGAAAGCAACCAAATGCACCCACCAGACCATATCCTGTGCGACGACAACAAAAACTACTTGACGCACAACCTACAAGAAGAAAGAAAAAGAAGGAGCAGCAGCAACAAGTGCTCGGCAAGCAAAATTCTTCCTTCTTCCTTCTTCCTTCCTTCTTTCTTCCGACGGCCTTGCGGATCGGAAACAAAGACAAAAAAACACGGACTCAGACGACCCCAATTTCGTACCCAAAACACGAAGAGACGACCCCCATTCCACACCCAAAACATCACAAACAGTGTCTCAACTTTCTTCTTGTTCAAGAAAATTCATAACCACGTCCACAACTAGCCCCACATTCCTTTCTCCCCCCGCCCCCTCTTTTGCTCCCCTCCTCTTCTCCCATGTAGCTAGTTTTTTTTTTAATTTATTAATTAATTTATTTATAGCTAGTTAGTTGGTTTGTTTTCCCTGACAAGGAAAAGAGAGAGAGAAACAAATAACACAAACAAAAACACCAAAAAAATAATAATAATAAAGGAAAAACAACCAACCCCAAATAGGTAACCCCCAGTTTATAATCAGGGTATTAGTCCAGGCCAAAAAGTCAAAACAAAACAAAACACACCACGTTTTTAAGGTACCTGTTTCTAGCCCCCAAAACAGATTTTGCAACTTTGACAAAAGTAAGGAGGAGAGATAGTGTAGGGTTAAAGCCCACAGAGTGCGGAATTTCCCGAAACAAGGAAGTGGGTCTAGGAAAAGCCGTGCCGAGTGGGTATCTCTAGTCGAGTCTGGCCTCGCATTTTTGGGAGTGCATTCTTCCCCGACCCATATATGTGCTTTTTACTCGTCATTATGCATGAGGGGAACGTTATCATGAACGTATTAAACATATATGTAAAGAGATTAGGATTTTATTTTCTATTTTTTTTTAATTTCCTTTGTTATTTGCTTTCCAACTTTTAGAGAACAACCCAAACACTACAAATAAATAATAATAATAATTCCAAAAAAAATTTAAAAAGCTTGACAAGATTTTGCTTTCCACAAGATTTGGTGACAAAACACACCAACCCTCCAAAAGAAAAAAGAAAAAAAAGACACCACCCCTAAAAAAGGATTTTTTTGTTTTTTGGTGTATATAAGGTGCCCTCTAAATACATTGGAAATTTGGAAATTTTCTCTAAGTGACATTTCCAATAAATAGAATCCAACTTTTAGAGAACAACCCAAACACTACAAATAAATAAATAATCGCAATTCCAAACCCTTTTTTAAAAAGCTTGACAAGATTTTGCTTTCCACAAGATTTGGTGACAAAATACACGAACCTCTCCTCCCTCCCCCAACCCACTTTCCCAGTGCAGTTTCCTTAAGACACAACAACAATAACAAAAAGCCCAGGTCTTCCAAACATGGACAATAACAAATAGCTTTGGCCTTTTTAAGTTAGTTAGGTACCTAGGCAAGCACCACCAAACAAAATGAGTTCCTTACACACTAGGTACTAAGTTAACTACTACTTTTAGAGGGAAAAAATTTGAGTGGAATCCTAGTGACTTTTTTCCCTTCTACATTTTCCTCAACCCCTTTTCTTTGTGGTGAATTTTTGGGCTTTGCAATTTACGCACACCAATCTAGTATAATATCTCAAACTACCTTTTAGTGCCAATCCCACCACCTTCTTCATAGCCTTTGAATTAGCACTTCGAGGACTAAACTTAACTCTTCAAACTACTACCTACTCCTCGCTAGTATTATCATGCTACTAAAAACTAAATGTTGTGGTCGGAGGAGGAGGAGTATTGGTCAAATATGTTTTTATCGGGTCAAGAACACATGACCCACTCTCTCATCCACCCACCTACCCGCCAACCCAATTTTGCGGTTGGGAGTCTAGAATATTTGTTCTATAATATAATTTTCCGTGAATATCACATGACCCACTCACTCACTCATCCATTTTGGTCAAAGGAAAGGAAGCAAGGAAGGAAGGAAGGAGAGAGGGAGGGAGAGCTATTAGCCTCCTCCCTCCCCACCTGTCCCATGCCTGCCTTCCAGGCAAAGCAGTCCTTGGAGGGTGGGCAAGATCGTGCTGAAGTGATGAGGGAGAGGACGGGGATGGGGCATCATCACCAAGTGAATCCATGAGCAACATGAGAGAGGCTAGAGAGAGAGAGAGAGAGAGAGACCCTTGTTGTGTTGGGTGGGCCCTTAAACACTTTCAAAAAATTGTTCCTTTAAGCTGCCTGGGTAAAGAGCTTCGAGGGATCTTCCCGGAGTGGAAGGTCCCAGATCAAGGTCATTGATGACCTTCTTCCCCTAGTGGAAGGTCCCTTTTCTTCTTTGAAAGGGCAATTTTGTCAGGAGGAATTGCAAACCACATTCTTGGAAAGATCTTTACATGTTTTTTCTCTTTCTTTCCTTCGAGGTGCCTATTATCTCATGGCCAACCCCAAAAAGAAACACTTGAAAGAAGTTACTAGTTCATTGGTGTGAAAAGAATTCATTTATTTCTCTCTCTCTCTCATATATTAGAACCTATTTCAGTTCAGAAAAACCTTATGTCTCATTTCTCAGTATTGGGAACAACAATACTTCTCCCATTATTTTGAGGCTCCCTTGGCGTTTGTTGGGCTTGCCCACCAAGGCCAGGATATTGTGTTTAGATTCATTATAGAGTATAGTAACTTAAGGGATTTTGGCCCCTAGGGAATAATAGGTCTATATGTATATAACGATTTTCGAAAGATGGTTTATTTTGGCTTGTGTTGAAACTTGAGATTAGTTAGAGTTATGATAGCTTGAAGGATCTTGATTTCTTGTAGAGGGTTTTTTTGAAGATTATATTCTTTCATGGTGAAATATTTAAATTTTTATAGTTCTTCTTTTGCTTTAAGATACTATTTACCGTAAATTGCAAGGGCACAATGCGACACACCCCTTGTTTTCAAGGGAAAACTTGTTACTTTCTGGTTCTGAGTATGGGTACTTTGTGTTATAACACATACCCTTTTCATGTAGTACATAACTATGTGAAAAGTTATGTTTCAACAACTGATGTTAATCTGTGCAAAGACTGATACAAGTTTTCAGCTCCTGTATGCATACCATGGTAATCAAAAACATACATTCGTGATATGGCCCATTGCTGCCCTCCACATACAATAACAGATTTCAAATGGAGTTGCCAATAATAAGTGTTACCACATGGATATGATGGTCCATGCTAGCCTACTCGGGTTTACACGCAACGCTTGTTAGCAAGTGCAATAAGGCTTCATGTAATGGCATGTAAAGGAAAAACCCAAGCAAAAGAAGGAGAAGCAAATCCATGTGTCAATGGAAGTAGTGCAGTGAGAATCTATAGATAGAAGACTTGAACCTACCCATTCTGTTATAGAAAAAGGTGATAGTTCTCGTTTGCCTAAAACAAAATATTAAAACCCTACCAACCTAATAAGTCTAAAACTTATTTTTGGGGAATTTTAAACCAATGGAGCAAGCAGATTTTTTTAAAACTTTTTTAAACATTTGTGTTATGTGGAGCGTGATCATAGTTTCCAAATGGCATGCTACCCGAGAAGGCTGAATTACACATTTATACACATTTCGCATGTAAGTGTTAGTTGTTTCATTATTTATAAAACATCTTAAATATGTGTAAAACATAAAACAAACACATGCACTTATATAAAATGTATGCAAAACTTGGCTTATTTATGCAAAGTTAATATAGCTTCAATCAATGTAGATTCTTAAATGGCAAAGGCATTCATGTCTAAACTAACACTTGTGAATGAAAAGTCTTGAGTGGCCTCTAATGTAAGGTCATTTGGAAACAAGCAAACAAGAAAAACTTCTTCATTTGGGAAACTGATATTGTTATCTTTGTTTGATGAGCTTCAAGCTTCCAAATTGTGTCCAAATCTAAATAGCTTTGTCCACTTGCCATAGCCCTACACATAAAACCAAAACATGAGCCATGAGACTTTATTTTCGTTTTCATTGTTGGAAAATACAGTAGTCCTAAATCAAAATCAAATTCTTATGAAAAGATAGCAAACAAAGAAAAAATGAAATTTATGCATATGCGAGGGGTGTGTTATGGTCACTCTCTCACAAAAAATTGAAGGTTATAACAAAATGGG
>Ga0209208_10002000_pt1 | contig 29063 bp, 26 predicted proteins | sample S1TSphfallax_3_FD_187694 | JGI IMG/M metagenome (GOLD analysis project Ga0209208, IMG submission 187694) | Host-associated microbial communities from peat moss isolated from Minnesota, USA - S1T2_Fd - Sphagnum fallax MG (SPAdes) (version 2) | ecosystem: Host-associated > Plants > Peat moss >...
CGCATGGGCACAGGCTTCTCCGGGTCGCGATGGTAGCGGGGGTCCTCCTGCGCGAGCGTGGGGATGAGAAACGTGCCGAAGAACTCGCCCTGCGTGTCTTCCAGCAGCGAGTAGCCGGAGAGGCGTCCGAAGCCCTGGAAGCCCGGCCCATAGGGCGAATGCGACTCCGCCGCAACATAGATGGCGGAGTAGCCGAAGACGGTGAGCAGGTTGAAGGGGCTCACGATCTCGCGTGCGGCCAGCTCGCCCTTCTGCTCCGGTGAGAGCGGGGCGACGTGGCCGGTGCTCACGATGGACTGCAGTGGGCTGTCCTGCTCGCAGGGCTGCTCGCCGGGCGTCGGCGCAGGCTCATGCCAGCGCCAGCTCATGGCAGGGCAGCGCGCCCGCGTGGCGGAGGCCAGCTGGTTGGCGCGCGCCTGCTGCGGCGTCTCCTGAGCGGCCGGCGTCTGGGCTATGGCCGGCTGGGCCACGGTCGGCTGGGCCAGGCGCACAGGCGCGATGGCAGTGGCCAGCAGGCCGGGGGCGTCCGGCAGAGACGTCGGCTGCAGCAGCGTGGGCGCCAGCTCCGCGGTCTGCGCCGGTGCGGCTGTCGCGGCCAACACCAGCCCCAGCAGCAGCGGCGTGTGCCTTCGAATGCCGCGCAGACGAAGGCCGGGCTGCAAGGGGCCGGGCTGCAAGCGCAGCCGGCTGCCCACATTCCGTATGCAGAATAGACGGATCATCTCGCCTTCCTTCATGCGCGTCTTTCGGGCCGCGCAAATCGACGCTCTGGCCCGCGCGCCGGCGGATGAGGGCCGGCCATCTGCTAACGGACGCAGGCAGAGCGCGTTGGGTTGTACTCCTCCTCGGCGCTCGCATGTCCGCAATGAAAGCCGCGGCCGTGCTGCGTACCTCCGCAGGCACCCCCGTTGACGCCGCATACACGCCGACCGAATCATGGAGGAGGGACAAGGACACAGATGGCGACAACAGTGGGCAGGCACACGGCAGCAAGCATGGCACAGCAGACAAGAGTGCGCTGGAGGGCCCTGGCCGGCGCGGGCGCTTTGCTGCTGGCCGGCTGCCACCACCGGACGCATACTGCCTACGCGCCGCCGCCCGGCCTGAACGCCGACGCTCCTGTCGCCGACACCCGGGCCGCGAATACGCCGGCCACGCCGCTGACGCCGGACAGCGAAGTCGCCGCCGCGCCGCACGGCTTCTTCGACGACACCCGCAGCCGGCCGGTGCTGGTGGAGACCGGCATGGCCAGCTGGTACGGCCCCAACTACCATCGCCACGCCGCCGCCGACGGCAGCACCTTCGACCAGAACGCGATGACCGCGGCGCACCGCACGCTGCCGCTCGGCAGCACCGTGCGCGTTACGAACCTCGCCACCGGCCAGCAGGTGCTGGTGCGCATCACGGACCGCGGACCGTTTGTACCGGGGCGGGTGCTGGACCTCTCGCTGGGCGCGGCGCGCGCGGTCGGCGTCTATCGCGCGGGGGTCGCGCGGGTGCGGCTGGAGGCCTACGCCCACCCCAACGCCGACCCCGCCGGCAAGTGGGCCGTGCAGACCGGCGCCTTCAAGGCCGAGCAGGATGCGCTCGACCTGAAGGCCGCGCTCGCCGCGCGCTACCGCGGCGCACGCGTCAGCGAGTTCGCCGGGCCCACCGGCTTCTGGGTGCGCATCGACCCCGCGCAGCACGGCCGCCGAGAGGCCGAAGCCATGCTGGACTGGATCGGCAAGCCGGATGCCCAGGCGCTGCCGTATCTGGTGCGCATCGATTGAGAGGCAGTGAATAGGGCAGTGATTAGTGAATAGTGAATAAGACAGGAACCCCTCAATCAGGCAGTCTTGGCCTTGGCCTTATTCACTATTCACTATTCACTGCCTACCGGCGGCGGATAATACGGCAGCTTCTGCTGCTGCTCGCTGGCGCGTTTGACGGCGATATCGGCAAACAGCAGCTCCGGCACGATGGTGGTCTGCGGTACGGGCGCGTAGCTCTGCGCGATGTACGGGCGGCCGCCGGCGGCGAGGATCTCGCTGCGGATGGCGCGCTGGTCCAGCTCATCGAAGATGGCGCCGCGCACCAGCGTGCGCTTGCCCGCGGGCGAGACGCGATAGAGCAGCCGCGGCACCAGCTCGCCGCCCAGCGTCTCCACCTCATACACATCGCGGCCCTGTTCGCGTGCCAGCGCGAGCAGCCGCTGGCGCATGGCCTCCGCCGTCAGCGGCTGCGTGGCGCGCACCACCACCACGCCGGCGTGCGCATGCGCAGCCTGGCCCAGCGCGGCGCGGCCGTGGCCGTTGCTCTGGGGAAAGTCCTTCACCGGCTCGCGGCTAAGCAGATAGCTGACCAGCTTGCCGCGGTCCACCAGCGTGACCGGCGCGGCCGGCCAGCCCTCATCGTCCACCTTGTAGGCGCCCAGCAGCATCTGCCCTTCAAAGCTGCGCAGCGTGGGGTCGTCGACCACGGAGAGAAAGGCGGGCAGCACCGGGCTGCGCAGGCTGGACTGGTAGGCGCCCTGGGTGCGCGCGGTGGTGCCGGGGTCGGGGCGGTCGGCCTCCACGTTGGGCGTAAACAGCCGCGCGATCACATCCGCCGCGGCGTCGCCCGAAAACAGCACCGGCCCGTGGTAGTCCTCGGCATCGACCACCGGCGCACTGCAGAGCTCGTGGAAGCTCTGCAGGTCGTCGAGCGTGCGCCGGCGCAGCGCCGCGGCGGACTCGAGTCCTTCGGCGGTCGCTGCGGTAGAGCCGTTGCTGCGGCCGAGCTCCATGCCGTCCGCCGCCTGGCCCCCCACGCTGATCGAGTCCGAGTAGCCGGCGTAGCCGTGGCGCAGCATCGTGCCGTCGGTGTTCACCGTGTAGCGGTTGGCGGCGAGCGCGTTCACGCTGGCGGTGCTGTACTGCACCGTAGCGGAGAAACCCAGCACCGTGGGGTCGGTGGCAAACAGCCCGCTGGCGCCGACGATGCGGCGCTTCCACTCCTCGCGGTCCAGCTGCAGCGCGACCGGCGGCTCGATCAGCGTGACCGGCCTGGCAGGCGTGAAGTCGTTGGCCGTCGGCGCGCTCTGGAAGCTCTTCAGGTTGGCCTGCTTGGCGGCGAAGGCGCGCAGCGCGTTCTTGTAGGCCTCGTCGGTGGCCGTCCACAGCGCGAAGCGCAGCGCGGCGGGGTCGTCGTCGCGCGGCGCCAGCTGCAGGCTGCCATCGCCGCGCGCCGAGCTCGAGTCCGAGGTGTAGTCGCCGATGCGGATCTCAACCCGCACCACGCGCTGGCGGCCCTCGCGCTCGTGGGTCAGCGCGCCGTAGTTGGCCACGGCCTCATAGGTGTGGACGTCCTCCAGCCGGTACTCCATGAAGTACGGCCGCTGCATCCCGGGGAGCACCAGCAGCGACTGCTCGCGGGTCAGCTCGGCCTTCATCGCGGCGAGGATGGGGTCCTGCGTTGCGGGCGCAATGGGTCCAGATTTTGGGACCTGGGTGTGTGCGGCGAGGGTGAGCGCGGAGGCGGCACAGACCAACAGCAGGTCCTTCGCTGCGCTCAGGATGACAATACGCAGAGAGGACGTGATGACGCGGCGCCGCGTACGCAAGGAAGCTTGCATCAGCGGCCGCCTTTCACCGCGGACGGCAGCGCCGGCGTCTCCGGCTGGCCGTCCAGCGGCGGCGGCGCGACGATCGGCGGCCGCGACGTGCCCTGCGACTGCCGCTGCGTCTCGATCGCCGAGACCAGCATCGCCGGCGCGACCGCGCTCACCGGCACCGTGCCGCTCTCCGCGCCGCACTCGCCGTTGAAGATGTCCTGATGGTCGCCGGTGGCGACGATGCTGGACAGCGCCGCCTGCGGCGTGCCCACGATGGAGACCCCGCGCACCAGCTCGTCCGGACGCCCGTCCACGTAGACGCGGTAGACCACCAGCGGGATCACCTGGAAGGCCTGCGGGCTGCGGCGCGTGGTCACCGCGAAGCCCGAGCTGATGTCCTCGAAGTACAGGCCGTAGGCCTTGCCCTGCTTCTTCGCCTCGGCCTTCAGCATCGTGCGCAGCTCGGCGTCGGAGACCGCATGGGTAGAGCTGACGATCAGGTTGCCCTGCCGCCCGGTGGGCATCTTGCCGGTCTCGGCGCGGCCGTGGCCGTTGGACTGCGCGAAGCTCGCCACCGGCAGCCGCGACATCAGGAAGGTCTTCAGCACGCCGTCGTCCACCAGCTCCACCCGGCGCGCGGGCTGGCCCTCATCGTCGAACATGTAGTGGCCGCTGAGCGGATGGCCGTCGAAGGCGGCCAGCGTGGGGTCGTCCGCCACAGAAAGGAAGCTGGGCAGGATGGGCTTGCCCAGCAGCTTGGTGAAGGTCTGGCCCTCCTCATCGCCACGCTGGCGCTGGCCCTCCAGGCGATGGCCCAGCACCTCATGGAAGAACACCGCGGCGGCGCGGCCGGAGAGGATGGCCGGCCCGTTGTAAGGCTCGGTAATGGGCGCGACCCGCAGCTGGTCGAGGTTGTCGGCCAGCGCCTCGGTCTTTTGGATTACCTCCGTCTGCGCCGGAAGCCGGTCGACGACGTCGGCCTCGAAGGTGAGGGCGCGGAACAGGTCCATGCCGTCGGCGGCGCGGGTGCGCGCCACGATCACCAGGCGCGCCACCTGGTTGGGCGCGGAGACCCGCGTGCCCTCGCTGGTGACGATCGAATCCGTCTCATGCGAGACCTGCAGCACGGCCATGTCGTAGTAGATCTCCGCGTGCCGCCGGAAGACCGCGCTGACCTCGCGCAGCCGCGCCTCCCACGCATCGCGGTCCACGGCCAGCGGAGTCGCGGCCGGCAGAACGCCGGTGTCCGGCTTCTCCGTCGAAAAGTCCGGCGAGGCGTCCTCCTCGCGCGCGCGCACCTGCTGCTCGGTCTTCACCTTCTCCAGCGCGTCCAGCGCCTTTCCATAGCCGCGGTTGGTGGCGTACCACAGCGAGCGCTCAATGGCCTCGCGGTCGTCGCCCAGCGGCAGCGGCTGCGTAGTCAGCGCGCTGCCGCGGTGGGTGTCATGCGTGTTGTCGAGCGCGGGCGAGCCCAGCCGAACCTGCACATCCGCGGTGCGGGTGCGGCCGGCGTTGGAGCTGGTGATGGCCCCGTACTGCGCGGTGATGACGAGGTGCTCGGCGTCCGCCACGGAATAGCTGAGGAAGTACGGCTTCTCTGGGTGCCCCCCATCTCGCTTTTGAGATGTGGGATCGCCCACTGCTTTCGCGCCCAGCTCGCTCATGGCGCGGTGCAGCTCGGCCTCCATCGCCTGCATCAGCACGCTTGCGTTGGCAGGCGGTGCGGGGTCGTTGGCGGGGTCGTCGTCCGCTGTGGAACGAAGGTCGGCATGGGCGGTCGCGGCCAGCAGCAGCGCGACGCACGCCGGCCACCGCCGCATACGGCGGAAGGGCTGTGCGGGTGAGGCAAAGGACATGGGCAAAGGCGGAGACCAGCTTCCGGTGAGCAAGTTGTCGTACCAGTGAGTGTAGCGGAGTGCGCTCGATTGCGGGAAAGCGCCGCCGCGGCAGCGGGAAACAGACCGCTTGCGCCCCAGAAAACGCTTGCTCCAGCTCCGGCGCGTCATGCAGACTCGTAACCACACCTGCGCCGCGGAAAGGAAACCCCCTCATGAAGCTGCCCCTGACGCTGCACCGCCTCGCCCTGCTGCTCTGCCTGCTGCTGCCGCTGGCTACCGCCGGCTGCGCCAAGGAGACACCCGCCGAGCACGCCGCCAACGTCTACGCGCAGAATGAGGTCGATGCCGCGCCGCCCTACGGCAACCTGCCCGACTACTCCCTGCCCCCCGCCAAGCTCGCCACGGCGCAGCACCTGAACTACGTGCACATGACCATGCACTTCGCCGAGGAGGCCTGGGGCATCGTGGGCCTGCTGTTGCTGCTGTGGCTGGGCGCGATCGGCTGGATGCGCGATGTGGCCGTAAAGCTAAGCCGCTTCCGCTGGGTGCAGGGCTACGTCTTCCTCTTCCTGTACGTCCTCGCCGGCGTGCTGCTGAGCCTTCCGCTCGATATGTACGAGCAGCACCTGGAGCTGAAGTACGCGCTGAGCGTGCAGAGCTGGGGCAGCTGGTTCGGCGACCAGGCCAAGGCCTTCGGTCTCACCTGGGTCTTCGGCGGGCTGGTGCTGATGCTGCTCTTCTGGGTCATCCGTAAGTTTCCGCGGCGCTGGTGGCTGGTCTTCTGGGCGTGCACCATCCCCATCGTCTTCTTCCTGATCTACGTTGCGCCTTACATTGAGCCGATCTTCTACAAGTACGAGCCGCTGGCCAAGACCAACCCCGCGCTGGTGGCCAAGCTGGAAGAGGTGGTGCAGAAGGGCCACATGGACATCCCGCCCGAGCGCATGTTCCTGATGAAGGCCAGCGCCAAGGTCACCACGCTGAACGCCGACGTGGAGGGCTTCGGCGCCAGCAAGCGCGTGGTGGTGTGGGACAACACCATCGCCCAGGCCACGCCGGATGAGATTGCGATGATCTTCGGGCATGAGTCCGGCCACTATGTGCTGGGGCATATCGCCCAGGGCCTGGCGTTCTCCATTGTGCTGCTGCTGGTGACGATCTACCTGGGCTTCCTGTTTGTGCAGTGGGCGCTCCGGCGGTTCGGCGTGGCGTGGAAGATTCCCGCGCAGCAGGACTGGGCGGCGCTGGCGGTTCTGCTGCTGGCCTTCTCCATCTTCGGCGCGCTCACCGAGCCGATGAACAGCGCCTTCAGCCGCGGCGAGGAGCATGCCGCCGACGTCTACGGACAGGAGGCGGTGCACGGCATCGTGGCCGACCCACAGACCACCGCCCAGGCAGCCTTCGACGTGCTCGGCGCGGCCTCCCTCGCCGACCCCAACCCCAACCCGTTTTACGAGTTCTGGACCTACAGCCACCCCTCCATCGGCCGCCGCGCCGCCTTCGCCAAGGCCTATGACCCGTGGGTGCCGGGGATGGAGCCGAAGTATTTCAAGAAGCAGTGAATAGTGATTAGTGAGAAAAGAAAAGGCAGAGCAAGCCTCTGCTGATTTACTGCCTTTGCCTTATTCACTATTCACTAATCACTAATCACTAATCACTCCCCTATGCTATTCACTATGCACGACTGCCTGTTTTGCAAGATCGCCGCCGGCGACATTCCCGTCACACGCCTCTATGAGGACGAGCAGGTGCTCGCCTTCCCGGACATCCACCCGCAGGCGCCAGTGCACATCCTCATCATCCCCAAGCTGCACCTCCAATCCCTCGACGAAACCACAGCAGAGAACTCACCGCTGCTAGGTCATCTCCTCACCACCGCCGCCGAGATCGCCCGCCAGCAAAGCCTCACCCACGGCTACCGCACCGTCATCAACACCGGCCCCGACGGCGGCCAGACCGTCGGCCACCTCCATGTGCACCTGCTGGGCGGACGCGCGATGCACTGGCCGCCGGGATAGTCTGGCTATTGGCAAGATCGCAACAGTTCAAGTACGGCTTGAGGGTGAGTTAACCACCCGGGTTCCCCGGCCTGCCCATATGCACCGCTTACGGTGCACCCACAGACATATAGCGCTCCAGCCGTAGAGCGCTGCGAATCGCCGCTCTGGATCGCCCGCATTCGGGCATCGTTGTCCGGGCGTTTGCGTCCAATAGTTTGTGGCCCTCCCCTCGCTGTCCGCGTTCGACTTCCATGGGGCGGAGTTTGGCCTTGTACTGGCGGCAGGGGTCCTGCTCTGGAGGAGACGAACCGTGGCTGGCGCATCGCAAGCAAAAATTGGTACGGTCCCCGCACCGCTCGAAGACATCCACGCCCCGGCCTCGGGGTGGGAGGCGGGGGAGCGCCAGACGGCGGTCTTCGCCGGCGGCTGCTTCTGGGGCGTGCAGTCGGTCTTCCAGCGGGTGCGCGGCGTGCTCGCGACCACCGTCGGCTACTCCGGCGGCGCGGCCGAGACCGCCAACTACCGCGCTGTCTGCGGCGAAGATACAGGACATGCGGAGGCGATCGAGATCGTCTTCGACCCCGCGCAGGTGAGCTATGGCACGCTGCTGCGGGTCTTCTTCTCCGTCGTGCACGACCCCACCCAGCTCAACCGCCAGGGTGCCGACGTGGGCACCAGCTACCGCTCGGCCATCTTCTACACCGGCCCGGAGCAGGAGCGCGTGGCCCGCGCCTACGTCGCGCAACTCGATGCCGCGCACATCTTCCACGCCCCCATCGTCACCCAGATCGTGCCGCTCGAGGCCTTCTATCGCGGCGAAGACTACCACCAGGACTACGCGGTGAAGAACCCGCACAACCCCTACATCCAGGTCTGCGATGTACCCAAGATCGCCGCGCTGGGCCGGCAGTTTCCAGAACTCTTTCAGCACTACCCGCACTGAGCTGGCCCACCGGCGGCCCCCGGGCAATCCCCTTTGCTATCCGGACAACAGCTATCCGGACGAAAGCGACGAAGCGAGAGAGTGAGCATCGACCACCCAGTAGGCCACCCAGAGGCGCGCCCCCGGCACCACACGCGGCTGTGGCAGCGCGGCAGCCGCACCGCCGCCGCCGCGCTGGCGCTCGCCGCCGCATGGACGCTGCCGGCACAAGCGCCTCAACACCCCACGCCGCCACCCACGCCGCCGCAAAGCGGCACCCAGTTACCTGCCATCCAGCTGCCCGGCCAGCCGAATCCGGGCGGCAGCCCCGACAAGACGGGGCAGGACAAGACCTCGCCCGCCAAGCCGGCCAGCGCGGGCGAGAGTGCGGCCAGCGGAACCCAGCTGAAGCTGGGCCCAACCGCGCCCGCCACGCCACCCACCGACGTGCCCCATGACCGGCCCGTGATCGGGCTCGCGCTCGGCGGCGGCGCTGCGCTGGCCATGTCGGAGATCGGCACGCTGCAGTGGCTGGAGGAGCACCACATCCCGGTCGACGTGATCGCGGGCACCAGCATGGGCTCCATCCTGGCCGCGCTCTACTCCACCGGCCACACCCCGGACGAGATGAAGCACATCATGACCGAGGACTCCGTGAACAGCGTCTTCCGGATCGACTCGGCCTACAGCGCGCGCAGCTTCCGCCGCCGCCAGGACAGCCGCGATGTGCCCAACGCCATCACCATCGGGCTGCGCCACGGCGCCAGCCTGCGCAACAGCCTGCTCACCGACACCGGCCTGAACGAGCTGCTCGACAAGGAGTTCCTGCGCTACAACGACCAGCTCGACTTCAACGATCTGCCTATCCCCTTCCGCTGCGTGGCCACCGACCTCAACCAGGCAAAGACCGTGACCTTCGCGCGCGGCAGCCTGCAGGACGCCGTGCGCGCCTCGGCCTCGCTGCCCGGCGTCTTCCGCCCCTTTGAGCTGAACGGCGACGAGTTCGTCGACGGCGCCGTGCTCGAGGACCTGCCCACGCCGGAGATCGTCGCCATGAAGGCCGACGTGGTGCTGGCCGTGAGCCTGCCGCTACAGCCGGTGGGCAAGGGCGACCTGGATTCGATCTTCGGCGTGCTCGCCCGCACCGCGTCGGTGGGCATCGCCGCCAACGAAGACCGCAACCGCTTGCTCGCCGCCGTGGTGGTGATCCCCAACATCGACGGCTTCACCGGCAACGACTACCTGAAGACCGAGCAGCTGGCCGCGCGCGGCTACGCGGCGGCCGAGGCCAAGAAGGCCGAGCTGCTGCGGTACGCCGTCTCCGACGCCGAGTGGCAGCGCTACCTGGAGCACCGCGCGGCGCGCCAGCGCGGTGCGCCCGGCACCATCCAGCAGGTCAAGGTCGACACCCCGAACCCCTCGACCGCCGTCGTCGTCCAGCGCATCTTCGCGCCGGTGGTGAACAAACCGCTCTACACCGCGCAGGTGGACAAGCTGCTGGCCCAGGTGCGCGCCGACGGCCGCTACGACGCCGACTACACCGTCGGCTACCCCAGCGACGGCACCCGCCGGCCCATCCTGCTGGTGACCGTGCGCGACAAGAGGACCGGGCCGCCGTTCCTGGATCTCGGCTTCAACCTCGCCGCGCAGACCGGCGGCGTGACCCGCGCCACCGTGGACACGATCTTCCTCTACCAGGACCTCGGCGGCTATGGCAGCGAGTTGCGTGCGCGCGTCGACTTCGGCTTCTACACGCGGCTGGACACGGAGTACTACCGCAAGCTCACCTGGGGCGGCCTGTTCGCCGCGCCCCGGGGCACGTTCGAACGCACACCCTTCTACATCTACAGCGGCGACACCCGGCTCTCCGAGCGGCAGCTGCAGTCCACCGGCGGCGGCGGCGACGTGGGCTGGAGCGACGGCCGCGACCAGGAGCTGCGCCTCGGCTGGCAGGGGCGCAACGTCCAGTGGCAGAACACCACCGGCAACGACGGCCAGCCCAACTACAGCGGCCAGGCGCAGACCGCCCGCGCGCAGTACACCTATGACTCGCAGGACCGCGCGCTGGTGCCGCAGTTCGGCGTGCGCTCGGTCACCGACGTGGGCTACCTCTACAACACCCCCGGCAGCCCCAGCACGCTGCAGTTCTCTACCGCCATCAGCTTCGCGCGCAGCTTCGGTCCGCGAAACATTGTGCTGACGAACTTCGAGGGCGCCACGATGTTCAACCACGCCGTCGCCCAGCCCTTCCGCTACACCCTGGGCGGGCCGCTGCGGCTGGCCGCCAGCGCCATCGACCAGTACCGCGGCACGGACTACTTCCTGATCACGCCCGGCTACCTGCGCCGCATCCGCTCCCTGCCGGCGCCGCTGAACTCGAGCATCTTCCTGGGCGGCGTGTATGAGGTGGGGCAGATGCGCGCGCCCGACGCGCCCAACGTCTTCCGTCAGGACATCTACTTCGGCGCCATCGTCGAGACCCCGCTGGGCGTGATCTCCGTGGCGCCGGCGATCGGCAACGCCGGCGAGCACAAGCTGGTGTTCACGATCGGCAAGCTGTTCTAGGCCGTATCGGTGGCGGAGACCGCCTAGTTCCCCGGCTCCTGCGCGGGCTCCGGCATCGGACACATCTCGTGGCGCAGGTCGTTGGTCCAGCAGGGCAGCATCCGCGCCGCGGCCGCGCGCACCTCCGCCGTCGTCGCCGGGTCGTCCACCAGCACGCCCACCCGTTGCTTGCCGGTGAAGAAGGCGTCCGGCGGCAGCGAGATCTTGGGCAGCTGCTGCACCAGCGCCAGCTGCACCTGCGGGCACTCATTGTCCAGCAGCTTCACCAGGGTCGCGTTCACGCGCGGGTTCTGCGGCAGCGCGAAGGCCAGGGCGCGGATCGACTCCGCCAGCGTATCCGGCGTCTGGTCGTCGCGGTTCAGGAACTGCAGCATCGCGTCCTGCGCCTCCTGTGAGTCCCAGGCCACGGTGATGTGCGTCGCTGGATCGGTATAGAACGTCGCCGCGGAGGGCAGCAGCACCCACAGCAGCTTTGGCCCCAGCGCCGGGCCGTCGGTCGACGCCAGCGTGCTCTGCCGCGCGGCCAGCAGCCGCAGCAGCCCGCTCACCAGCGCCGGCGGCACCGGCTTCAGCCGCGAGATCTCCTCCACCACCGAGAACGCCTGGGTGCGGTCCATCGCCGAGCCCCGCGACAGCAGCCCCAGCAGCTCCGGAATGTAGGGGATCAGCAGCTCGGTCGCGGCCGGGTCCTGTGCCAGGTCCGGCACCGCGGAGGCGCTCATCGCCGGGATGCTCTGGCTGCCCTGGTTGCAGAAGCCCACGTTCACCAGCGCCAGTAGCCCGGCGGTCCGCACCGCCTCACTGCCGGACTCGGCCAGATCCACCAGCGTAGGCACGTTGGCCTTTACCTCCGCCAGCGGCGCATTCTGCAGCCGCTCAATGATCGCCGGCATCAGCGTAGGGTCGTCCGGATGCACCGGCACGCGCCGCAGCAGGGAAGCCAGGTCTTCCGGAGGAACTCCATTGTTGAGGGAGGGCGTGGGGATCTGCGCCGGGCTGCGCAGCCCAACGCTGCCGGCGGCAACCAGCACAATGCTGCTGACGAGGAAGCACATCGCACGTCGCATCATGGTGCACCTAAGATTAGCGCAAGTTGCCGGTACCGCAATGCAATATTTTTCTGGCCTGCGCATATCGCCGGGTTCCTCCGCTGCTGCGTGCCCGTACCCGCTCAGGCCCCGCGGCGCCGGCAAAGCCGCCGGGGTGGCCTTCTTACCACGCCCTTGCGAACGCCTCTGTACCGCACGGCTCTGCCCCGATTGGATGCGGACTGCAACGGAAACCGCCGCGACACATCTATAATTGTGCCGTTGCGCATTCTTTCGTCGCGCCCAGCGTGAGCGCGCGCGCCCCAACACCACAGGAGCCTGCCATGGCCAATCTTCTCGACCAGCTGAAGCAAATGACCACCGTCGTCGCCGATAGCGGCGACATCCACTCGATCGAAAAGTACAAGCCGACCGACTCGACCACCAATCCGTCGCTCATCGCGGCCGCGGCCAAGATGCCTGCCTACCAGTCCATCGTCGACGATGTGTTGATGGACGCGCGGCGCAAGGCCGGCAGCTCGGCCACCGATGAGCAGGTCGCCGCCGCCGCCTTCAAGTCGCTCGCCGTCGCCTTCGGCCGCAAGATCCTCGACATCGTGCCTGGCCGCGTCTCCACAGAGGTGGACGCCCGCCTCAGCTACGACAGCGCCAAGACCATCGAGCAGGCCCACGACATCATCCAGCAGTATGAGGATGCCGGCATCTCCCGCGAGCGCATCCTCATCAAGATCGCCTCCACCTGGGAGGGCATCAAGGCCGCCGAGCAGCTGGAGAAGGAAGGCATCCACTGCAACCTCACCCTGCTCTTCGGCCTGCACCAGGCCATCGCCTGCGCCGAGGCCAAGGTCACCCTCATCTCGCCCTTCGTCGGCCGCATCCTCGACTGGTACAAGCAGGACACCGGCAAGGACTACCGGGGCCAGGACGACCCCGGCGTGCAGAGCGTCACCGAGATCTACCACTACTACAAAAAGTTCGGTTACAAGACCGTCGTGATGGGCGCCAGCTTCCGCAACATCGGCGAGATCGTCGAGCTGGCCGGCTGCGACCTGCTCACCATCGCGCCCAAGCTGCTGGAAGAGCTGCAGACCACGGAAGGCACCCTGGAGCGCAAGCTGGACCCCGCGAAGTCCGCCGCCGACCCCATCGAACGCCTCGTCGTCGACCAGGCCACATTCGAGCGTATGCATGCGCAGAACCGCATGGCCCACGACAAGCTCAAGGAAGGCATCGAAGGCTTCTCCACCGCCCTCGAAGACCTCGAGAAGCTGCTCACCAAGCGCGTCGCCGAACTCGGCGTCGCCGCTTAAGATCAGAGCAATGTCGCCATTGGTCTAGAAGACCTTTCAATTTTGTCATTCCCGAAGGAATCTGCGTCTTCTCGTCCCCTCATGCATGAGGGGACGGGTCTTCTATCCTAAGACCGGATAGAAGACCGGATAGACCACGCCCGTCAGCGCCTCGGAGACAGCCCACAGCTTCTCGCCGGTGGCCACGTCCAGCCCGTTGGCGCGCGGCTGCACCACTACCGGCGAGCCCTTCAGCTCCATGAACCCGTCCGGCCCGATGTAGTCGCCGCCCTCGGCCTGCGGGCTGGTCGCGGCGTAGAGCGTCGGCAGCGCGCCTATGGCGTCGGGCTGCATGAGTACCGGTGCCAGCAACTTAAACACCTGCATCTTCAGCCCCTTTGCGCCTGGCCCGTTCTGCACGATGTTCGTCACCGACACACCCGGATGCACCGGCAGGCTCAGCAACGCCGTCCCCGCCGCCCTCGCCCGCCGCTGCAGCTCCTTCGCAAACAGGATGTTCGCCAGCTTCGACGCCCCATACGCCCCCCACGGCGAGTACTTCTTCTCTGCCTGCAGGTTCTCAAAATCGATCTTGCCGTTGCGGTGCGCGAGCGAGGCCACCGTCACCACCCGCGGCGACGGCGAGGCCAGCAGTTGCGGCAGCAGCAGCCCGGTCAGCGCGAAGTGCCCCAGGTGGTTGGTGCCGAACTGCCGCTCGAAGCCGTCCACCGTCAGCTCCCGCTGCGGCAGCGCCATGACCCCGGCGTTGTTGATGAGCAGGTCGAGCGGGACGCCGCGCGCCGCGTAGCCGGCGGCAAACGCCCGAATCGAGGCCAGCGAGGCCATGTCCAGCTCCACGACCTCCGCGCTCGCTCCCGGCGCCTCCGCGCCCAGCCGCGTCAGCGCCGCCTGCCCCTTGGCTGCATTGCGACAGCCCAGCAGCACATGCGCGCCGTGCCGCGCCAGCTCCAGCGCCGCCTGGTAGCCGATGCCGCTGTTGGCGCCCGTTACCAGTGCCACCTTGCCCGTCTGCGACGGAATATCCGCCGCCGTCCACTTCGCTGCCGCCATCGCCGAGACTCTCCTTCAGACCTCCTTGAGCATAGCGGATGTGGCGGCAGTGCGGTTTGTGGCAGGGGTCCGGACCTGCGCCTGAGTGCGGATTCCGCGGCGCCAAGCCCGGCCGGCTGCGTCTTTCCGGGCGGCCAGACCGTCCATTTCGCATCCAATGCAGCTGTCCGGACTCCCGCAGGTGCCCCCCGCGGTCTTTACCCCGCCGGGCCTGTCCAGCCGTACGTCGGGCAGCCGATGCCCGGCAACCTCGGGCCCACTGGTAAACCTTCGCTCTCTGCCTTTACAATCAGTTCGAAGGCCTACAGTATGATGTGCATCTCACGCTCCGTTCCGGTGGCTGCGGGCGATTCCGTTGAAGGGGAAGGTTTTTTGACCATGAAACTTTGCGCACGAATTTCTGGCAGCGCGGTACTGTTGCTGCTGCTCGCCGGTACCGTCGGCTGCACCAAACTGCGCGCCCGCGACCAGCTCGTCAAGGGTGTACAGGCCTTCAAGGCCGGCCAGTATGAGCAGGCGGTCGACCACTTCCAGACCTCCATCGCGCTCGATCCCAACTACGACACCGCGCGCCTGTACCTGGCCACCTCCTACAGCTACCAGGTGGTGCCCAACCTCACCACGCCGGAGAACCTGAAGGTCGCCCAGAAGGCCCTCGACGGCTTCAACTACGTCCTCGCCCAGCACCCCGACGACCTGAACGCGCTGCGCCAGGTGGCCTCCATCGACCGCAACATCAAGAAGTACGACCAGGCCAAGGCGGACGAGCTGAAGATCATCTCCCTCGACCCCAGCGACGCCGAGGCCAACTACACCATCGGCGTCATCGATTGGACCCAGGCCTACAAGCACGCCACCGATATCCTCGGCGGCGTCGGCATGCAGGACGACGGCAACGGCAACCCCAAGAAGAGCAAGGACGTCTGCGCCAAGCTCGTCGCCGCCAATACAGACCTGGTGAATGAGGCCCTGAAGTACCTGACGAACGCCGTCAACATCAACGCCAACTACGACGACGCCATGCAGTACCTCAACCTCACCTACCGCCGCAAGGCCGACCTGGAGTGCGGCAACGACAACGCGCGCAAGGCCGACCTCGCCCAGGCCGACATGTGGGTGCAGCGCGCTATCGGCGCCCGCAAGGCCAACGAAGCCGCCAAGGAGAAGAAGCTCGGCGGCGGCGTCACCATGCAGTAGCCTCCCGCCTCCCGCACACGCAGAAAGGCCTCCCGCAAGGGAGGCCTTTCTGCGTTGACGTCTGGCGGTTGCATTCTCTACCTATGCGCTTGCGCCGAAGTTGTCATGAGTACCCTCTGAATTGGCCTGGCCTAGCCGCAGCGCGCTCTCCGGCGGCAGACCCGCCAGCTCACCGCGCACGATGGCCGCCAGAATCTCCAGCCCGTCCACCAGCCGCGGCCCGGGCCGTGAGAAGTACGCCGTGCCATCCACGGCGTACACCGCGCCATGCCGCACGGCGCTCAGCTGCCGCCACGCCGGCGGCATCGCCAGGGAGCGGAACTGCGCCACCGTCTCGGCCAGGTGATAGCCGCACGGCATCGCCACGACGATCTCCGGGTCGGCCGCGCGCACCTGCTCCCAGCCGATGCGCACGCTCTTCTCCCCGGCGGTCGCGAGCACCGGCTCGCCCCCGGCCAGCTCCACCATCTCCGGGATCCAGTGCCCGCCCTGGAACAGAGGGTCCAGCCACTCTAGGCACAGCACCCGGGGCCTTGGCCGGCTGGAAGCCGATTCCTGAGCACAGCCTGCGCCGCGCCGCACTGCCTCGACACGCGCCCGCAGCCCCGCCGTCAGCGCCCGCGCCTCGGGCGCTCGGCCGACGGCCTCACCCAGCAGCTCGATCTCCCCGAAGACCCCCTCCAGCGAGTGCGCCGAGAGCGACACCACCCGCGGCGCGGGCCAGGCTCCGCCGCCCAGCTGGGCCATGTCGCGCGCCAGCGTGGGGCTGTCCAGCGCGCACACCCGGCAGAGGTCCTGCAGCACCACCAGCTCCGGCCGCAGCGCCTCCAGCCGCGGCAGGTCGACGAAGTACAGGCTGCGCCCCTGGGCGCCCTCCGCGGAGACGATCGCGTCGATCTCCGCCGGCGTTAGCCCCGGCGGCAGGTGCGAGAACACCACCTGCGGCAGCGCCTGGGCCTCCGCCGGATAGTCGCACTCGAACGTCACCGCGCACACCTCAGGCCCGGCGCCGATGGCGAAGAGGATCTCCGTGGCCGAGGGCAAAAACGACGCAACGCGCATGCCCCATCGTATCCGGCGAGGCCACCGGCAGTCCGCCGGGCAACCAACCTTACTAAGGCACGGAGGGACGACGAAACGGTCCTTATCGCCGTTGCTACCCCTCGCCCAGCTAGGCGATCCTATGGGGCGGCTGTATGCCCAATCGTTGTTCAAGGAGACCTGTTCAAGAGTGTAGAGACAATGGAAGAGCTGTTCGTGGACGAACTGAAGGACCTGTACTCGGCAGAAAAGCAGATTGCAAAGTCGCTGCCGAAGCTGGCCAAGGCGGCCACGTCGCCGGAGTTGAAGGAGGCGTTTGAGAGCCAGCTGCAGGAGACCCTGGGTCAGATCGAGCGTCTCGATCAGGTATTCGACCTGATGAGTAAGCCGCACAAGGGGGAAGCTCTGCCATGGCATGCAAGGCGTGCTGGAGGAAGGCTCCGAGGTGCTGGAGGATGTCGAGAAGGGTGACCTGCGCGATGCGGCGCTCATCGGCGCCGCGCAGCGCGTGGAGCACTGTGAGATGGCAGGCTACGGCGCCGTCATTGCGTACGCGACGGCGCTGGGCCACAAAGAAGCCGGCAAGCTGCTGAAGGAGACTCTGAAGGAAGAGGAGGCCGCCGACAAGAAGTTGACGGCAATCTCCGAGAAGGTCAATCAGGCCGCGCTGCAGCAAGCAGCCTAGGCTATACGCAGAGTTAGATCGGTAACGCAAGAGGCCTCGCCACTATGGCGAGGCCTCTTGCGTTACCGATCTAACCACTAAACACAAACCACTGTACTTAGTGGCCGGCTTCGATCTGCGGCGTGATGATGCCGATGTTGGTTACGTCCGCCTGGTGGCCCATGCCCACGACCTCGGCGATCGAGCCGAAGTCCAGGTCCTTATCGCCCTTGACGAACATCACCTTCTCCTGCCGGGTCTCAAAGATCTTCTGCAGCTCCGGCTCGATATCGCCCTTGGCGAACTGCTGGTCGTTGATCTTGTAGACCGGCAGCGCCCCGGCCGACTGCACCTGCACCACGATGGTACGGTCGTTCGGCTGGTCCTTGGTCTTGTCCTTGGGCGGCTGCGGCACCAGCGCCTCCAGCCCCTTCGGCGTCACCGGAACGATCACCATGAAGATGATGAGCAGCACCAGCAGCACGTCGATCAGCGGCGTTACGTTGATCTCCGAGACCGCCGTATTGGTCCCGCCTCCTCCACCCATTCCCATACTGTCACTCCTTCGTGGCCCGAGGGCCGGTTGCTTTGTCTTGATCCGGTCTGTAGCTGTGCCCTGCCAAGCGCGGCCGGCCCAACAGCGGGGCCGGCCCAAAGGCCGCTCGCTACGACTGCGAGTTCATGTCCGTCAGCAGGTTCAGCTGGCTCACGCCGGCGGTGCGGATGGCGTCGATGGTGTCCATCACCTTGCCGTAGTTGGCGCGCGAGTCGGCGCGCAGGTACACGCTCTTGTCCGCGTCCGCCGCCGTCTTCTTGGACTCCAGGTCGTTCACCTTGGGGCCCAGGTCGGCCAGCGCCACCGCATCGCCGCCCAGGAAGACCTTGCCGTCGCGGGTCACTGCAACGGTGATCGCATCTTCCTTGTTGGCGTTGTCCATGATGGTCGCCGCGTTGACCTTGGGCAGGTCCACGTTCACTTTGTTGTTCAGCATCGGTGTGATGACCATGAAGATGATCAGGAGCACCAGCATCACGTCCACCATGGGCGTCACGTTGATGTTCGAGTTGACCTTCTTGCCCTCTTCCCGCTTTGAGATCGACATAAAATCCAGCTCCGTCCGGGCGTATGCGCCCGTGCTCTATGCTCCCGTGCTCTAGGCTCCTGAGCTCCGGGGGTGCTGCGCCCCGCGGTTGCCCGCGGGGCCTCTGCAAGCTGCCGCCGTTGCCGGCGCAGGCCTAGCGGTGCGACTGCTTGATGAAGTAGTCCACCAGCTCCGACGAGCTGTTGTCCATCTCCACGTCGAAGGCTTCCACCTTGTTGGTGAAGTAGTTGAAGGTCATCACGGCGGGGATGGCCACCAGCAGGCCGAACGCGGTCGTCACCAGCGCCTCCGAGATACCGCCGGCCACCGCGCCGATGCCCGAGGTCTTCTGCGTGGCGATCTGCTGGAAGGCGTTGAGAATGCCGACCACCGTGCCGAACAGGCCGATGAACGGTGCGGTCGAACCGATGGTCGCCAGCCCGCCCAGGCCCTTCTTCAGCTTGGCATGGGTGATGGACTCGGCGCGCTCAAGCGCACGCTTGGAGCTCTCCACCTGCTCTTCGGTGATGGCGCCGCCGGAGCCGAAGGAGCGGAACTCGGTGAGGCCGGCGGTCACAACCTCGGCCAGGTGCGACTTCTTGGAGCGGTCGGCGACCTTGATCGCCTCGTCCAGACGCCCTTCCTTCAGCGCGCCGGCGACCTTCGGCGCGAACTCGCGCGACTGCTTGCGGGCGGCCGAGAAGTACAGCGCGCGGTCGATGATCACGGCCAGCGACCAGATCGACATGATGAACAGAATGATGACGACGGCCTTGGCCAGCGAGCCCATGTTGCTCCAAAGCTGCATGGGGCTGAAACCGACGGCGGGGGCGTCGTCGAAGAACATGGCGAGCGACGCGGCGGGGGCGTGTGCGAAGTTGGCGAGGTGAGCGAGAATCACGGAATTCATTCCTCCTGATGTGGGCTTACGGATGTTTGACGTGCGAGAACCTGAGCTGCGGGATACTGAAATTGGCTGATGCTGGAAGATGTGGAAGACACACTCGCCGCAAGCGGGCCGAACATGCCCGGAGGACGAGCCGGGGAGAGGGTGCTCCGTGAGGGTTCGGCGAAGCGGTTTGAACCAGGCCGCGCCTCACGGAGCATACCAGAGAGCTACAGATCAACCCCCGTTCATGTTGAAGTTGACGGTGATGGTGGTGTCGACCTCGGTCGGCTCCCCGTTGAGCAGATAGGGCTTGTACCGCCACTGCCGCACCGCGTCCAGCGCCGCGCCCTTGAGCATGTCCGGCCCGCTGACCGCCTGCAGGCTCTCGATCGAGCCCGACTTCGAGATGATGGCGTGCAGCACCACCGAACCGCTGACGTGCGCCGCCTTGGCGATCGGCGGATAGACCGGCGTCGGCCCGGAGATCTTGAGGCCCGAGACCACGCCGCTCGAGATGCGCGCCGGCCCGGTGGGCTTGGGCTTGGCCACCACGATCGCCGGACCGCTGCCGGTGCCGCCGGCGATGCCGCCGAAGACGCCGCCAGCCGAGCCGCCCATGCCGCTCATACCGGCCACACCGGCCGAAGGCGGCGGCGGCGCCGCATCTTCCTTGATGATCTTGATGTCCTTCGGGATCTTGGTCGGCGCGTGCAGGCCCTGGTCGATCTCCGACACATGCGGCACCACCTTCACCGGGGTCGGCGGAGGCGGCGGCGGGGGTGGCGGCGGAGGCGGCGGCGGGGCCGTCAGCGAAGCCGTCAACGAGTTCTTCGGCAGCGCCTCCGGATACAGCAGCGGGATCAGGATCATCACGCCCAGGATCGACAGGTTCAGCACCGCCGTCCCGATCATCCACCAGCCGGACTTGGTCTTCAGCTTGCCGCCGGATTCCATCAGAGAGTCTTCAAACATAAGCAACCTCGTGTGCCGCGAAAATTTGCGAGGAGCAGCTACCCGCGTTAGACACCACAGCGCCCGGAAATGTTCCCGCCCCCCAACTCCGCTCCGGCTCCGTTACAACGATCGGAGAGTGGAACTGGACCTGTGGGCTTGAACTTCGCGGACGTCACGGTGCGCGAATAACTGCTTTTGTGGCTTGAGACCCCATCCTACAATAAAACGCGCCGCGACGGTCAACCATCCCCGCACGCGCCGCACCCTGGAAGACGGCAGAGCCGCCAGCTTGCACAATCATCGGTGCACAGCTTTGAAGGGCGGGGCTTGTCTTGCTTTGAAGGGGGCCTGTCTTGCTTCGAAGGGGCGGGGCTTAAGCCCCGCCGTAACAAGGCCCACAAAAACACCAGGGCGTTAGCCCTGGAGGGAACGGGCCCCCAAGCTCTCTACCGCCGTACCGCCTTGGCCGCCGGCAGCGCCACGCGCTTGCCCGCCGGTGCGCGCTTGGCGCGCCAGTCCTGGTAGGCCACCAGCATCGGCGCCGCCACCGCGATCGACGAGTAGGTCCCGATCAGGATGCCCACCACCAGCGCGAAGGAGAAGCCGTGCAGCACCTCGCCGCCGAAGAGGTACAGGCACAGCACCGTCAGGAACGTCAGCCCGGAGGCGATCACGGTCCGGCTCAGCGTCTGGTTGATCGAGCGGTTCACCACATCGGCCAGCTTCTCGCGCCGGTTCAGCGCCAGGTTCTCGCGGATGCGGTCGAAGACCACGATGGTGTCGTTCATGGAGTAGCCCACCAGCGTCAGGATCGCCGCAATCACCGTCAGCGTGATCTCCTGGTTGGTGAGCGAGAAGAAGCCGATGGTGATCAGCGTGTCATGGAAGACGGCCACCACCGCGGCGACGCCATAGATCAGTTCAAAGCGGAACCACAGGTAGATCAGCATCCCCAGCAGCGAGTAGCCGGTGGCCAGCGCGGCCTGCTTCTGCAGCTGGCTGCCGGCCGTGGGGCCGACGATATCCACCTGCTGCACCACGAAGCCGGAGTCGTGATAGTTCGCCGAAAGCGCACCCTCCACCTCGGTGCGGCCCTGGTCGTGCGCCGCGTCGCTGGCCGAGGCGAGCGGCAGCGAGATGATCACATCGTTCACCGAGGCGCCGCCCGCACCCGAGATGCGCTGGATGCGCGCGTCCTTGATGCCGCGCCGGTCGATCGCCTGGCGGATGTGGTCTTCGTTCGGCGTGGCGTCGAAGTGCACCGTGATCTGCGTGCCGCCCTTGAAGTCCACGCCGCGCGGAATCCCGTGCCAGGCCACCATGCTGAACACCCCGGCCACGCTGAAGATCAGCGAAAACCCGAGGAAGTACCACTTCTTGCCCAGCCAGTCGATATTTGCGTTGCGAAACAGTTCCACGATGCTTCCTTTAGCTGCTAGCTCTTCCTGCGATTTCGTACTGCCGTGGCTCTTAGCTAAGAGCTAACGGCCAATAGCTGCCCTTAGATCGATAACGCCGCGCCCCGTGCCCGCCTGCCCAGCAGGTAGTCGAAGATGGTGCGCGAGACGAACACCGCCGTAAACACATTCGCGATCAGACCGATGGTCAGCGTCACCGCGAAGCCCTTCACCGGCCCGGTGCCGAACAGAAACAGAATGCCCGCCGAGACGATGGTGGTGATGTGGGTGTCCACGATGGTCACCCAGGCGTGGGCAAAGCCGTCCTGGATCGCCGCCGCGGAGGTCTTGCCCAGGCGCAGCTCCTCGCGGATGCGCTCGAAGATCAGCACATTCGAGTCCACGCCCATACCGATGGTGAGGATGACGCCGGCGATGCCGGGCAGCGTAAGCGTCGCGCCGGAGAAGCCCATGAAGCCGAGCAGGATCAGAAGGTTCAGCAGCAGCGCCAGGTCCGCGTTCACGCCCGCGCCGCGGTAATAGATCAGCATGAACACCAGCACCGCGACCAGCCCGGCGACCGCGGCCAGCACGCCCTGGTGGATGCTCGCCGCGCCCAGCGACGGCCCCACCGTGCGCGTCTCCAAATAACTGATGGACGCCGGCAGCGAGCCGGTGCGCAGCATCAGGCTGAGGTCATTGGCCTGTTGCTGCGTGAAGCCGCCCGTGATCCGGCCCTGGTCGCGGATGGCCGACTGAATGGTCGCCACCTCACGCACCTTGTTTTCGAGCACAATGGCCATCGAGCCCGTGCCCTTGTTCGCGTCCGTGTACTTGTAGAAGCGGTCGCCGGCCTCGGTGGTCAGGTTGAAGCTGATGTCCGGCCGGCCGTTCTCGTCGGTCTCCGGCTGCGCACCCTTGAAGTCGGTACCCTCGACGATGGAGGCCCGCTTGAGCAGATAGAACTGGTCGGGGCCACCGACGCCGCTGGAGCCCTTCACCAGCTCCTCATCGGCGGGAACCACGCCGTTCAGCGCCGTCATCGCCGCCGCCTCATCCGCGTAGGAGCCCACCACCTGGTGGATCTCCAGCTTGGCGGTGGACTGGATGATGTTCTCCACCCGCGCCGGGTCGTCCACGCCGGGCAGCTGCACCAGGATCTGGTTGTCGCCCAGCCCGTACTGCTCGATCACCGGCTCGGACACGCCCAGGTTGTCGATGCGCTGGCGGATGGTCTCGATCGACTGGTCGAGCGTCGCCTTCTCCAGGTCGCGGATCGCCGACTGCTTCATCGTCAGCGTGTAGCCGCCGGCGGGGGCCGCGCCGATGTCGTAGCCGGCATAGTCGTTGCCGCTGATGGCGTCGTGGATGGCGCTCTGCTGCGTCGGCTGCCCGCCCTGGATGGTGATGACCTCCGGATGCAGCGGGTCCAGCTTCACCGCGGTCGCCCCGGTCGCGGCCAGCGCCGCGTTCAGCCGCTGCACGTCGCGGTCGGTCGCCGAGTTGATCGCCTCGGCCACATGCACCTGCAGCACCAGGTGCGTGCCGCCCTTCAGGTCCAGCCCCAGATGGATGCGGTCGGCGATGGACTGGCGCAGGCTCCCGTGCGGGACGCCCACGATGCCATACACAAAGATCACGATCACCGCGACGATAAAACCGGTCTTGCCCGTAAGTTTGTTGCCCATCGCTCCCTTGCTTCCTTCAGGCCCGTGTCTGGTTCGCACTCCGCGCGCCGGACTGTACGTCCTTCCGTCGCGGCCCGTGCGAAGACCCCGGGGCCCCTGCGTTCGTCTTTGCTTCTAGTGCCGGGCTTGTCTACTTGCTCTCATCGTCGGTGGTCACCGCGGCGATTGCGCTCTTGACGAACTCCAGCTTGATGCCGTCGGGCTGCGTGCGGATCACCAGCACGTCGTCCTTCACGCTGACGATGGTGCCGCGGAGGCCGCCGTTGGTGGTCACACGGTCGCCCGGCTTCAGCGTCGCCAGCATCGCCGCCCACTGCTTCTGCTTGCGCTGATTGGGCGCTACCAGCAGAAAATACATCGCCACGAACATCAGCAGCAGAAACGGTATGCCGCCGAACTGACCCAGCAGACCGGGCGCACCCGCGAACACGAAAGCCACAACGCTCAATGCAACTCCATCCTGAAAACCGGAGACGGGGCGCAACGCCCAGGCCGCGGCCGGGACTGCCTTCGCCCCAACGCGCGCCTGTACCGAGGCGAACGCACTCCAACCTGAACCTTAAGCATCGCGGAACCACCCCTCCCTGTCAAGGAAGCGGCCGTCGAGGCGGTGGGGCATCCTGCCCCTGGGACCGCGAGGGGTGCATGCGCAGGGGAAGGGACCTCCCCCGCGCGCGCAGCCCGAAACCGCCGACCTCTCCACCGCGCGGGACGATACGGCCGTCCCGCGTGGGTAGAAATGGCAGTTTCGGGCTGCTTCTATGCTGTTGCAGCTGGATCCGGCAACCCGTTCCTATGCCGTAACCAACTCATGCATGGCGGCCTCATGCGGCGCCAGGAAGTCCGCACGGTCCGCGCCGTAGTTCAACGCCGCCGACCCGCCCGCCGTATGGAAGACCACCTCGCTCACACCCAGGAAGCCGAAGACCGTCTTCAGGTAGGGCTCAACGAAATTCAAGCCCTGGGTCGCGGTGCCCTCGTCATACTTGCCACCGGCCGCGATCACGATCGTCGCCTTCTTGCCCGTGAGCAGCCCCTTCGGCGCGCCGTCCACGTAGGCGAAGGTCACCCCCACGCGCGCAATCTGGTCGATCCACAGCTTGAAGACCGCCGGCGTCCCGAAGTTGTGCATCGGCACGCCGAAGACGTACTCGTCAGCCTCCAGAAGCTCCCCGACCAGCGTGTCGGAGAGCGCCAGCACCTGCTTCTGCTCCGGGCCGCGCTTGTCCGGCGGGGTATACGCCGCGCCCACCCAGGCCGCCGTCACCGGCTCCAACTTGCTTGCGTACAGGTCGCGCGTGATCAGCTTGCCGCCGGGATGCGCCTTCTCCCAGGCCTTCGTAAACTTCGCGGTCAGGTGGCGACTTACCGAGTGGTCGCCCATGGGGCTGGAATCGATGTGAAGTAGGGTCGGCATAGCGGATAAATCTCCTTTGCGACAAGTGATGTTTAAACAACAGGTGTCGACTCAAGAAAAACACACAAACGTCGTTTAGACAACACCTGTCTATTAAATTGTTTAACTGATGTAGAATGCCGGGTATGGTCGAGCCCGCCGAACTCGAGCCCGCCGCACCCCTGAGCGAAGCCGCGGAGGCCGCCGACCCACGCATCCGCCGCAGCCGCGAGCTGCTGCAGCAGGCCCTGGCTACGTTGCTTGAAGAAAAGAACTTCGAGGCAATCTCCGTCCAGGACATCGCCGCCGCCGCCACCGTAAACCGCGCCACCTTCTACGCCCATTACCCGGACAAGTTTGCCCTGCTGGAGTGCCTGGTCGCCGGCCGCTTCCACGCCCTGCTGGCCGCGCGCGGCATCGCGTACGATGGCGCCTGCCTGGCCGCGGTCCACGCCCTCGCCCTGGGCCTGTGCGACTTCCTGGCGTACACGCACACGCTCGACACCCGGCCCGACCAAACCGGACCCAGCCGCCAGCTGGAGCCGCACATGGAGAACGCCATCGTCTCCGTGGTGCGCAAGATCTTTCTCGCCGGCATGCGCCGTCGCAACGAAGCCGACGCGGTCCCGCTGCCCGCCGACCCAGTCGACCCCATCACTCCGGAGCTGCGCGCCGCCGCCGTCAGCTGGGCCCTCTACGGCGCGGCCCGGGAGTGGGTGCGCACCCCGGAGCGTCCCAGCTCCGAGGCGATGGCCGAGGCCCTCGTCGGCCTCATCGCCCCGCTGCTGCACCCTTCCGCAACCACAAGCTAAGGCTTGGTCGCCACAGGCGTCAGCATGACCGGCAGCCCGGTAAGGTCCGTATCGGTGACGACGACCGTCTCCGAAAAGCTCTGGAAGCGGACCGCCGGGGTCGAGCTGGCGCTCTCTCCGCCGCGTCCGCGGAAGCCGCTGGCCTGGCTGCTCGCTCCGCTGACTGTGAGCGTGTAGTTGCCGGGCGGAACGTAGCGCACCGTGAAGTCGCCATGCGCGTCGATGGAGCCCTGCATCTGCAGCGTCGCATCGCCGGTATCGACCAGGCTCACCCGCCCCGAGGCCACGCTGCTGCCGGGATCGGTGGAACCGGCGTGCCCGGCGACCGTCTTCAGTCCACGCAGGTCGAGGACGATGCGCACATCGCCGCGCTCCTCGCCCGCGCGCAGCGAGACCGGCTTGGCCGCCGAGCGGCGGAAGACCCCCGGCGCATAGACCCGGACCGGCGAGAAAACCTGCTGCCCGCGGCCTCCAAACTGCCCGCCGAACTGTGAGAATGTCTGGATCGTTGCCTCCACAACGTAGTCGCCCGTGGCCAGCCCGCTTAGCCGGAAGACGCCGCGGTCGTCGGTCTGCGCCTGGTTCGCGCCGCCCGGCGATCGCAGGAACTGGAGCTGCGCCGGCAGCGACTGCGTGGCAACGCTCGAACCGCTTCCACTGCTCGGCAGCACCGACACGTAGATGCCGCTGGCCGGGCTGCCGTCCTCCCACTGCAGCCGGCCCGTGACGCTGGCGCCGCGTTCGAGCGTCACGGTGACGGAGCTGGTCGAGCCCGCGGCCACATGCACCACCGGGACCGCCGCCAGCAGCGCCGCGGGGTCCGCGCCCGCGGCCACCTGCGCCAGCAGCTGGGAGCGCAGCGGGATGAACCCCGGCGCACCCGCGGTCACGTAGTAGTCGCCCGGTGCGACGTTCTCGAGTGTGAAGCTGCCGTCGGCTTCGGTACGGCCCTGCGACCCCCCAAAGCCGCCGCCAAAACCGTTGCCGCTACCCACCCGGCCACCCGCCTGCGGACCGTCGCCTGCCGGCTGCCCGTCGGGCTGCGCGGCGGCCACGCTCTGCAGCGAGACCTGGGCCAGCCGCACCGGCCGCTGCGTATCCTGCGCCAGCACCGTGCCGGTCACGGTGCCGGTGGAGCCGGGCTGCGGCTGGGCCTGCGCCCCCGGCCCCGGCGGCTGCGCGCCCGCGTACAGACACTGCCCGGCCAGCGCCAGCCCCACCATCGCCCACCGCCATCCCCGCATCCAGACGCCTCCGTCTCTACCATGCCGGAGCCAACGCCCCGGCGCAACCGGGAGGCGGCGGTTTTACCCTTACCAGGAAATTTTCATCTCGACCGGAGGCGGCGGTTTTGCCCTTACCAAGAAATTTTCATCTCGACCGGAGGCGGCGGTTTTGCCGCCGCAGTGGAGAGACCTGCATTTTGCAGGTGCAGCCACCAAAATGCGGGTTGCTTCACTACGCGCGACGATGGAGTCGGCGCAAGCTAGCCCGCCAGCGCCGCGCGCACGCGCTGCATCGTCTCCATATAAAACGCGAGGTTGTGCACCGAGTTCAGCGTCGCCCCCAGCGGCTCGCCGCTGGCGAACAGGTGCCGCAGGTACGCCCGCGTGTAGCGCCGGCACACCATGCAGCCGCAGCCCTCGTCCACCGGCCGCCGGTCTTCGGCGAACATCTGCTTGCCGATGTTCATCCGCAGCACGGCGCTGGCGCGGTCCCCCGGGTCCTCGCGCACGAACAGCAGCCCGTGCCGCCCGGCGCGCGTGGGCAGCACGCAGTCCATCATGTCCACGCCCATGCGCGCATACTCTTCGATCTCATCCGGGTAGCCGACGCCCATCACGTAGCGTGGCTTGTCCCGGGGCAGGTGCTCGAGCGTGCGGGCGATCATCTCCCGCGTCACCTCGCGCGGCTCACCCACCGCCAGCCCGCCGATCGCGTAGCCGGGCAGGTCCATCTCCACCAGCCGCAGCGCGCTCTCCCGCCGCAGGTCGGCGTACATACCGCCCTGCACGATGCCGAACAAACTAGGGTGCAGGGTCCAGGGTCTGGGGTCCAGCGTGCCGGACCCCGCGGACCCGGCGTCTTCTGGGCCCTGGGCCCTGGACCCTGGACCCTGTTCCGCCCATGGCGCCTCATGCCGATGCTCGACCCAATACGCCTTCGACCGCTCCGCCCACGCATGCGTCAGCGCCATCGAGTCGCGCGTCCGCTCCCAGCTGGCCGGCGTCTCCACGCACTCGTCGAAGGCCATCATCACGTCCGCGCCCAGCGCGATCTGCACCGCCATGGAGTGCTCCGGCGAGAAGAAGTGCTTGCTGCCGTCCAGGTGCGAGCGGAACTCCACACCCTCGTCCGTGATGCGGCGCAGCTTGGCCAGCGAGAACACCTGAAAGCCGCCGGAATCGGTCAGCATCGGCCGGTCCCAGGCCATGAAGCGGTGCACCCCGCCCAGCCGGCGCACGGTCTCATGCCCGGGCCGCAGATACAGATGATAGGTGTTGGCCAGGACGATCTCCGCGCCCAGCGACTCCACCACGCTCTGCTCCACGGCCTTCACCGTGGCCGCCGTGCCCACCGGCATAAACACCGGCGTCTGCACGCGGCCGTGGGGCAGCGCCAGCACGCCGCGCCGCCCACCCCCGGGGCCTTCGCCGGCGATCGCAAATGTCAGGGACATCGAGATCTATTGTAGAAGGCAAACTGTCTGCATTGCCCGCGCGTAAGCACTCTGCGTGCGTAGGCGGTTAGCGCAGCAGCCGCTGGCAGGCCTCGGGCACCGTAAGCTCGTGGTCCAGCAGCTTGAAGTCCGAGCGGTAGACGTCCACGTTCAGATCTACGGTCTTGAACAGCACCGCCTTGGCCCGCACCTGCGTGGCGACATGCATTGTGTGCCAGCGCCCGTCGATCCGCTGTCGGTCGCTCAGGAAGGTGGTGCCGGTGTGCACATCGGCCAGCAGCCCGAAGCCGATCGGCACGTCCTGCGTGAGGTGGAACTCCATGCGCATCAGGCGCAGGTCGTGCGCGTCGATGTCCAGCTTGCCGGCCATCGCGTGCAGGATGCGCTCCTCGATGCCGTTCGGCGTGTAGTCCGGGTTGGGCCGGAAGCTCATGTGCCACACCCCGTTCTCCAGGCGCACGTTCTCGAACAGGAAGTCGCGCGGCAGCACCTCCATCATGTCGCGGGCGCGCTTCTCTTCGCCGCGCGTGTTCTGCTCATGCTTGATGAAGATCTCCGGATGCGCCTCGATCTGCTGCACGCGGGCGCGCTCCTTCTGCATCTGGTCGGCGGAGAGCGGCTTGCCGTCCACCGCCAGCAGCAGACGCACGCGGCCGGGAGCGGTCTCCACCACGCGCTCGGTCCACACATGGCCGCCGGTGCGGCCGGAGCGCTCCGTAGACAGATAGTCGTAGCGCTCATGCCGCGCCACCGCGGCATTCTCATTGTCGATGGTGGCCTGCACCAGCTCCTGCGGCGTACTCTGCGCATGCGCTGGATGCGCGACGGCCAACAGCAGACCGCACAGCCAGGCAACATGCAGGCAAGCGGCGGCCCGGCAAGTGAATGGCGAGGAAGCGGTGAGAAGCGGTTTGCGCTCGGTCATCATGCCGTCCTGTCCGCAGTGTAGCCGCTG
>Ga0209208_10002001_pt1 | contig 29062 bp, 28 predicted proteins | sample S1TSphfallax_3_FD_187694 | JGI IMG/M metagenome (GOLD analysis project Ga0209208, IMG submission 187694) | Host-associated microbial communities from peat moss isolated from Minnesota, USA - S1T2_Fd - Sphagnum fallax MG (SPAdes) (version 2) | ecosystem: Host-associated > Plants > Peat moss >...
CCCCCACAGGACCAGAGACGACATACTCGGCTAGCCTACTGATGGGTAATGGTAGCAGAATCCTGGGTTTAGGGTTTAGGGTATTCCTGGGGGCTAAAAAGTAAAGGGTCTAAAAAGCAAAATGGCCTCCTTCCAGTTGTTCAATTCCCGAAAAAAGACAAAAGAAAAAAGGGTCTAGAAGCAAAATCGGCAGGAGAAGAAGAATTGGCAGCAATTTCAAATTCTTTTCTCCAATGATGGAACAAAGGGATGATCTAATTTTTGTCCGGCTGCATGAAAAACCGAAATCATGTGCAAAACTTCTGATTTGTGGTGCAAAAATGACAAGTGTACGGAGTCAATTACAGTCTCACAGATTTATTCGTGTGATTTGTGTGATGAAAATATAAGCTAAAGATTTTCATGCCTGCAAACACTGGACAGTGGGTCTCAGGAGAGTAATAGGGAGATTGCTTGATTCTTCTTCCCTCTCTCTCTTTCTTTCAGTTTGGCAGGAGTAACATCAGCTTTGTAACGTCGCAAAAAGACAAAGGAACTTGCCCAAGCCTACCCTCATCAATCTGCTCACCTCAAGCAGGGACAAAACAAGAACCTCACATACGACAAACATTTATAAGTATTAAAGTCTTATTTGCCCATGTGTGGTGTGCGGTCGGAGTGAACCAGCCCACAAGGGCACTATGAAGGCTAAAAATTCGTCTGAATTGCTTCTGAAATCTTATAAATATCCTCATCACACCTAGACTCACTAAATCAGGGTCTCTGAGTCCAAAATCTAACGTTTCTTAGGCATAATAATTGTGCCATTAAAAGATGTGATGAAAACCTTGCCATTCATCAATAAAACAAAGAACCCAACAAAGTGGAGAAACAAAAAGTTACAAGATGGAAGAACCCAAGTTCTGACAAATGAAGAATCCTCAAAGAAGGATGGATTGTGCTGAAGGAACAGGAACAAATTTAAGTGCTTCAACCCCCAAGTTGTAAGAAAGAAGCAAAATATCAAATACGGAGAGGGGAAGAACACCTACAAGAACGCCTAACCTAGAAGAACCCTCACATACAGGCCTCACTCAAGAACTGAAGGTATGGGTGTGGGTGCTGGTTCACCCTGGCTGTAAGACAGATGGATGCTCGGTGATGGACTTCAAATGCTTTTCCATGTGATTCCTGTGTTCAATAGCTTAGATGCTATTTAGGCTATTAGTGGGTGCTGATTGCTTTTGGAAATTGTTGGAGTAACCTCACTTTGCAAATTTCTTTGTCAATTTCAACAATTCAAAATACTGCAGTACCTTGGCAACTTGGGCACATTGTTTGTTTGTTGAACAATCAATAAAATTCGAGGATTTTGATTTTTGATAAGTTATATATTCCCTAATATATCATCAGATTCTTTAATTTTTCCTTCATAAAAAAAAATGGTTAATCTCTTCAACTTGTCTGCAAATAATAGAATTAGTGTTGGACTGGCCCAAGCAAGCACTATGTACGGTATCAGTTCTGTAAAGAAATGCACTTATTTTCAGGAGCCATAAATTCTGCAAGTGCAAAACAGATGAAATTCCCCGAGTTGAAGCTTTGCTTGGTACATAGTATGGTGGCCCAAGTTGGGCAGTTGTTGGGAAGGTAAAATATCAAGTTGGTACGATACGGATCATAGTGGCCAAGTTGGGCAGTTGGTGGGCAAGGAAAATATCAGGCTATGCAGTACCACTTATGGTAGTAGGGGTAGTGAGGCCAATCCTACGCATTACTTTACTAATGACTAGACCCCTAGATCATCTTTAAGTACTAAATAGAGAGTATCATCACTATGCATCTAAACTAGTGTTGAGTGAATTCGGAATGCCACCAGATGCAGCAAAGGGTATAACCAAAAACAATGGATATCAATATATACATATACATATATATTTATATATATATATATCACACTCTCTCTCACAAAGTAAAAATTTTCTATTTGTTGAACCTAAATGGGTGTTATATCACCAAATAGGTGATTGTAGACATAGGTGTATATAACATCTCCATACTTGTTGCCAATGCATCCTTCTTTGACTAGCATGTTACATGAGTTTAACCTGAGTCTCCCCAAAAAAATCTTTCATTGTTTAGATCTATCAAAAAAAAACCCATGCGCATTGTGCACATAGGCATATAGGCATAGACATAATGTTAGTCGTAGTGGTTTGGAGTGGGCCTAAAACTTGGTGGTACTTATGGTCTGCAGATTTCCACACTTTAACCACAACCTCTATTGGATGAGTGGAGATTATAACACATGGGTCATGGGACCACACTCAACCCCACTTGAGTCCCTTCACCAATGACAAATTGTGCAGCAAGTTGGCTACTTTCCAAATCCCATGGATGGCCATAATTTCTTGTTGACTTCACAGACTCCAATTTTAAAAGTATGTAGAAGAAGTTTGTGGCGGAGTGGATCTCCCTAGGAATGGACTTTCAACTTCAAGCACCGTTCTTGTTAAAGTTGACTAATTAAGAAGCAAATTAACCTAAATAAAGACACTCAATTTGAGATTTCCAATGTAATGTAGACTCAAAACTACTATCTCAATTTTGTAGGTGTTCACTTTCCTTCCATGTAATGTTGCCCAAAGTTCCTCAAGGTTTGAAACCAAGATATTTTAGGATTTTGGGGGACCTATTGATTTGGTGACTTGTGTTGTAATTGGGTTGATTACAATGATCCTTAGATCTTTTAGTATTGTTTGGCAAGCAAATTGTTGAAAGTTGAAATTAAATTTTTTATGTGCATAGTATTTGTGTTATTAAGTTTTTGAATTGTGTTTGTGTTTTTATATGTGAGAATTAAAATATCAATTGAATATGATTGTGAAGAATTCAAACATTCATTTAATCAGAAATTAAAACAATGGTAATTCAATATACATTCATAATTCATGCCCTTACCATTAGCCTAAGGTGGAAATGAGGTGAGGTAAAATGCACCTACAATGCTCATGTTTTGTTTTGTTTTGAAGGAGAGTGGGGGAGTTGGATTTTTTGTTCCCAATGCATTCCCATCAAGTTCCCAATGGGTTTACAACATGTTCCTCAAAATATTCCCAATAGCTCCTCATTTTATTTTGTATTCTTTGCCTTAAGTTCTACTGCTCTTATAACCTAAATTAGCAACCCAAATGAGTAGATTAGAACACACGTATATCAAGAATATTTAAAGCTTAATTAAATTTTTTTGGTGATGGGCCAATCAACATGCCTTAGATTTGAGCATTTTAGGTTTTTTTATTACCCTTTTAAAAATATTTAATGTTATTTCAATTCAAAAGTGCAAGTCTGGAGTGCATAAATCTGTAAATCTTTTAAATTTTATTTAACGAATTAAAAATATATTTTTATTTCTGAAAAATATACCAAAGGTTTGTCCTTTTACAAGAGTTATTATAATTGCAATATAATATTTGAATGGCTAGTTCAAAATGAAAAAAATGGAATACATTTGATTTCCCCAATCAAGCATGATTCAGTAACTTTTCACCATACAAAAAGTACATATTTGGAAAAAGGATTTTGTTTTTATTAAACTATATATTTGTTTTGTTTATTGAACTATTTGTTCTTTATTTGTCCTTGAATAAAAACAAAAGCCTTTACCTAACCATTTCTGGGTACATAAAAAGACATGTAAAACATAAAGCTACGAAAATAGGGTTTATGGGTAGGTTATGTATCTTATATGTACAACAAGCATACATCTAGGAAGCCCAACCTTACTATGGTGGACCACTGCATCCCAAGAGAACTCAAAAACACAGGCACCACATTCCCAAAAGAAGCACCCTTTGAAACTGGGATCTTAGACAAACTTTTAGAATTTCACAAAACATAATAAATTGAAAGGTATCAAACATGGCAATTGAAATATTTTATTTGTCTTGGACATATTCATTTTTGCATGCCAAAACAATTGAAACCTATCAAGCAAAGATTTCAAATCGCACAACCATGGTTGTCCATGGATAGTCATACATTTGAAAAAGGCCTATTGTAATACTTATTATAAGTGAGCCCATTGATTGTTCAAAAAGTTGATAACAAAAGCAAAAACATCACCTCTAAAATTTGCTCATGTCCAAATAGAAACTTTCAAAAATTGTGAGTGAAGTGGCTAAAAGTGGTGACACAATGATAGAGAACATTGTGGTCATGATGGAAAAATACAACCTCTTCAACAAAGTTCTTTTGAAGAGGAAAAACAAGTCTTTTAGTTTCAAAATAAAGTATTGGAAATATATTACATACAAGATGTGATCCTTAAGAAACTTGATTTTTGGTCATCTTTTTGGTTTAGGGGTCGGCAAACCCACAAAAGTTAGTAATAGCATTACCATATTGGGCTTGTTGGAATTAGATGAAAGGTTTGAACACTTGATCCACTAATGTGCAATCTTTTTGCGCCTTTTGCAAGTCAATGTGGTGTTGCCAATATTCTTTAACAAAACTATGTGATCATTTTTCTAAGGATTGTTTTGAAAACGATAAACCACATTGAACATATTTATCATATGTCATGATTTTATTGTCCTTGTCCTACTTCACAACACATTTTTTCAATTCAGTGTGTTGTATATGAAGGTAACCAACAGCAAATTTGCAAAGCATGGCAATGTTTGTGATTTTGCACTATCTTGGCTGCATGATAATTTATATCAGATTAAACAATCAAGAAATAGAGCCTCAATCCAAAGGTTTTCAACATAATGCTTAACACTTAAATTACTAGATGGTGAAAAAATCAGCAATGTTGACTCCAATTATTAATACCAACCTCAAGAACAACACCAAATGGCTAGAGAAATCTATGGGACAACTTTAATCCCCCCAACAAAGTTGCCCCTAAGTCAACCTTGTTATCAAGGATGGTTGGTGAATTAGTTGTTCTGAAAAGTGATGAAACTAAATGTGCTTGATCCCAATCATAGAACAAAGGAGATGAAAAACACCAATGCTTGTTGGGACACCCAAAACCTGTTATTACTGAGAGCCAAGAATTGAAGCACAAGCAGATCTTCCAACCTTTGAATCTGTTGTAGGTAACAAAGAGAGAAGCTCTTTTGCGTTTCCATCACCAACTAAGATAGCTGATGCTCAATTTGGGATTCCCTGGTCGCATTGCAACCAGATTGTTGATCATGGCAGAAAAACATGAGCTGGTCATCCATGTATGGGTGGGAGTGTAGGGCAATGTCTGAAGAGTGGGGACTGAGGTGGAGCTGAAGGGTGTTTATTTCATGAACACCCCCATTCTAAAGATCTAGGGTAGACCTGCCGGTGACCAAACACTTAAGTGCTCAGGACCCACCGGATCCAAGGGGAGGGTTTCGTTCTTTTTGGTGTCCAAACAAAACTTGAACGCCCCTCCTCTTGCTGCATCTGACACACTAACAATCGTAACAAAATGGATTAAAAACGAGAAAGTTCTGGCCTTCCAAAGTAAAGGGGCCAAGAACTCAAAAAAACACACCATCCAACATCACAAAGGTCGATTCCTGAACACCCAAAACATTCCTCATATGTTGCTCTATTACTATTAGAGTTCAAAAATGATTTGTAGAACTTCAGGTGGCACTTCTGTAACACTTTAAATCGTTTAAAATGAACAAGAAATAAGAAAGTTATGAGGTTTGAAAATAAAAGAGATCCAAAAAAATGAAAAAACGTGTTTTATAAGTTGAAAAGTTTATTTATTATTATTATTATTTTATTACTTCTTTTCATTTGTGTTTCAGAGCTGATTTCTAACGCTTAAGCTAGTGCTCCCATAATATTTTAAAATCACTCAAAATGAAACACATATGATGAAGATATAAATAAGTGTTCAATCATCAACAGGTGATCGATGATGAGCTGATCCATCATACACTCCATGTATAAAACGTCAGCAGACATTATTAATTTTCATTTTTTGGGCATTTATCAGATGACAGGAGCAAAATGAAAACAAAAGGTGAGGCATTTCAAAAAACAAAATGCTCATTTTTGTGTAGGCATCTTGTTTTTCAAAACACCTTTGGCTTTTGTGAAGAATACATTTTGCTTATAATGTGTCCTCCAAGTAGACCAAAAAGTTTTTGCTGAGGAATTTCCTAGTGTATTTGGTGGGCGCCTTGAAATTCATCAATATTCCTAAGTAGAAAAGAGGAGGGGGTCTTGCACCTACTCAATTAGGAGAGGGAAGAATGGATCTTATTTGTCCTAGGCCCGTTATTTTGAGAATGTAACCACTCTTGGGGCTTTACCCTACATGTAAAACACTTAGTATTTTGTGGTAGTGCAAAATGGAGGGCACCTTATATTTGGAAAAGAGTAGTCATGAACAAATGGGCATTTCAAAAATGGTGTATGATGGTGTTTCACTTTTCAAATACATCACATTTTATGCCCCGCGAATGCCCTTAGGCTGAGGCACTCTTGAAATAAGGGGTCCTTGAGGCCAGGGTTTTACCCTACACATAAAAGCAATTAGAGAAATTTCCTAAGTGTCTTTTGAGGGTTTCTTCATCCTAGGTCCCTTATATCCATGAAAATCCCTCCCCCTCTGAAACTTGGACATATTTTTAGGTTCATGATATCCTTGGCCTCACACTTGATGCTGGGTAAAGTCCATGGGTGGAGGAGGCATTCCCCAATTGCGGGGCTTGACATGGCTATGGCATCCTTGTCCAAGGTCCCTTATTTTGGGAACTCCCCTTCCCCACCCCAACCCTGGGGCTTTCCACTAAGAGGAATATTGCATTCTTGAGGCCTTAGTATACAATAAAATATTGAAACATCTGCTGATATATTACTTATTTTGGATTTTCCCATTGGAGTGTGATTTTATTTTGTTGGTGACATAGGAGAGAGAGAGAGAGAGAGAGAGAGAGGAGGTGGAGGCCGTGTTTTATAAAAGCATCAGAGAAGTGGAGAGGCGAGTACCAAAACTTAATTGGGAGTGAGGAGCAAATTTGTCACAAGAGAGGGGAGAAAGCGTGGCAAATTTGTTTGTGAGTTGGGGATTTAGGAGCAAATTTCTTACAAGGGAAGGGAGCAGGAGAGAGTGGCAAAATTTGAGCTGGGAGTGAGGCCCAAATTTCTTACAAGAGAGGGGAGAGAGAGTGACAATATTGGGTTGACAGCAAGGAAGGATTTTCTTACAGGAGAGGGGAGAGGAAGTGGCAAAATTTGGGTTGAGAGGGAGGGATTTGCGAGAGAGAGAGAGAGAGAGAGAGAGAGAGAGAGAGAGTTACGACTGAGAGCAAGTGCAGGAGGACATGTTATACCCGTGGCTTCTTTTGCACAAACCCATTGTCATAGAAGCCTTGTTTCCCGGATTTTCTTCTCATCCATTCTGTTGCACCTGTTGTACACTCATTATTGGCTCCCCACCAAGCTCACAAGTATTTTGTTTTGAAAGAACCCAAGTCTGATTGATCTTTTGCTGATTGATTTTCTTTCAGATACCCAATTTGCAGGGATTCCATAAACCCCCAACATCTCAAAAGAAATCTCTTTTGAGCTGTTGTTGTTGTTGTCGTTGTTTCTTTGTTTTACATCTATAGCAGCAGCAGCAGCAGCAGCAGCAAAGTGGAGCATTTATGACTTTGCTGCTTTGAAAGTGACTGCAAATTTCAAGTAGAGAGAGCATTTGAGAACAGCAGAGATTTTTGGGTAGCTTGGGGAGTTTTGAGGTTGCATTGCTGGACGAGAGAAGACATCGACGAAGGGAGTGTGTGGTTGTGGAACGTGAGAGAGAGAGAGAGCGAGAGAGAGAAAAGGGCGGTTCTTGGTATTTCGGTTTGGGGAGGTGCGAGAGGTTTTGGGTTGCGGGCAATTGCGTAGAGATGGAAGTCACAGGGAGTTGTAGATTAGTATCGAGGCAGTGTAATGTCCCTGTTTCTGCAAGAGAGAGCAATGGCATACAACAGCAGCAGCAACAGAAGCAGCAGGTTTGCAATCTGGGGGGTTCTGCTTTCATGGGTGAGAGAGTTGTTCATGCGTTTCTGAAAACGGGACAATGCACTTCCCTCAAAGGCAAAGCGCAGTCGAGAATCAGACCCAAGAAGCAATCCCTGGTCGTCTCATCAGTACTTGCTGACTTTCCTCTGGAGACCGTGGTGAGCTCGAGAGCCTATCTATCCTGGCCAAAACCGAACTGTTGTTGTGTCTGTTGCTCTGTTCAGGTTCTGTGGGTTCTTGATCTATCTATAGCGCAACCATCACAATTGCGCAGCAATTTGTGCTACACAAACGTGTGAAAAATTCTCCAGATACAGAGCAACCATAGAAGTTCCATAGATAGAGAATTTTTCTCTGATGGGTGGTTTGTGCGTGTGGGTTTTAATACTGTAAATCTGTCTTGTGTTCATGATCTGAAAGACTTGTAAATTCTAAACTTGTGAAGTTGGGAATCAAGAATTGTGAACTAATTAAAGCTAATTTGGTGATGGTCTATGATCGTTATCCATGCCAAGCTCATGCTTCTTGTCACATGAAATCAGTCTCAAAGCAGATTATGGGCTTGTGACATGAAATTGGCCTCAGAAGAGATTGTTGGTGCATCTTCCTTGGTGTCTATTCTTTCCATTGAGCTCAAGATTTGATGAAGTTATTGCTTCATAGTGAACAACTGCATCTTCCATTGCTCTGATCACATGCAGTTATTTTCTAAAACAAGCAGGTTGCACCAAGGGAGCAGAAAGTGAAGAAGTTAGCAAACCCCAATACAGTGTTTTCCATAATCCTGGGAGGTGGAGCAGGCAAACGTCTCAACCCACTCACACTCCAACGTGCAACACCTGCTGTAAGTTCTACTGCTTCAGGTTCTCTGAAAATTTCCTCCTCTGTTGGGAAGAATCCACTCTGGAGCAGAGTGGTGAAGAGATGTCCAAAGTAGTTGCCTTTTCTTTTACTTTTCAAAGCCAACTACATCAGATTTTTTGGATCACTTCTTAAGAGATTGAAAAGCTGAGACCCTGCTGTGACCAGGTGCCAATTGGAGGTTCATATCGACTAATTGATGTGCCCATGAGCAATTGCATCAACAGTGGGATCAACAAGATCTACATTCTCACCCAGTATAATTCAACGTCCCTCAACCGTCACCTTGCACACACATACAATTTTGGCAATGGTGTAAACTTTGGCAATGGATATGTGGAGGTATGTGCATTGACTACGAGCTCCAATCTATCATGTGTTCATGAATTCTTTTCAATAGGAACATGAAGGACAGAAAGGTTTTGGGCACAATCTACTTTGTTGAAAGTAGATCATTGTGCTGCCACACTGCACTAGAATATAGTCAAATTTTGCGGTCTTCATATGAGCTGTTGTACACTGTGACAGGTCTTGGCAGCAACACAGAGGCCTGGGGTAGGTGGCCAGGACTGCTGGTTCCAAGGAACAGCTGATGCAGTTAGGCAATACATGTGGTTGTTTGAGGTAAGTGGGTTTTATTGTTTGATCAAATTACTTTTCTACCATATTCACAAATGACTGTTTCTTATTTTGTCAGATTTGACTGAGGAATAACATGACCAGAGCGTATTGTTTGTGTTTACAGGATGTTAAGAACAAGGATGTGGAGGATGTCATCATTCTGTCAGGGGATCATCTGTACCGTATGGATTACTTGAAGTTTATGCAGGTTTGTAGTAGTCCAGCCTGTTAGTCCTCCTTTTCTATCTTGTTGTGCAAGAAGCACGTAATGAGATCATATACAAGAGTTGTTTGGTATTGAGAATAACACATTGTGTGATGACATCTCATGAATTTGCAGAGACACAAGGACACAGATGCAGATGTCACTGTTGCATGTGTGCCAATGGACTACAGGTACACTTGCTGCTATCCCTCCTTTCAGCTTTCCCATCTGCGAACAAATATTTGTCAGTCAGGTTGAGTCATGGAAGCTGTGCATTGATAGTAATATATGTGGGTGGAGTGACAGCCATGCAGCAGAATACCCATTGATGAAGATTGACAATGAAGGGCAGGTTATTCAATTCAACGAGAAGCCCCGATGTGAAAGTCTGACTTCTATGGTATGTCTGCATTGTCTGGAACATGCAAATTCAACTGCTTAAGATATCCTCCATTGGAAGCCTGATTCAAGAAAGTAGTGTTTCCAGTTAATGAGGAGAGTTGATGGAGGTTGTGGTTTTGCAGCAAGTGGATGCTACAGTATTGGGGCTCTCTCCAAATGAGGCAAGAAGGAAGCCATTCATTGCATCCATGGGCATTTATGTCTTCAAGAAACGGGTCCTTCTCAAGCTCTTGAGGTCTGTCATGGATCACTTTGTTATAGACTTCAGCTGAGTTGCTTCTTGAGGATGTATTACAGTGAGTTTTGGGGTCCTGATGATTCCTCATCAACTTGGTCATTCTGACATGGTACATAACTGACACAGATGGCGTTACCCAAGTGCAAATGACTTTGCAGCTGAGATCCTGCCTGCATCTGTCAATGAATTTAATGTTCAGGTGTGGCATTTCTTGCAATGAAAGATGGCTCTCATCAGATTGACTCATTAGAGGTGGCTGACAAGCATTGAGATGTTGTGATGTCTTTTCAGTGATTATGAGAGACTAATTGTTTCTTGCATTGACAGGCCTACCTCTTCAGGGATTACTGGGAAGACATTGGCACCATCAAGTCCTTCTTTGATGCAAACTTAGCTCTTACAGCACAGGTATTCCTGCTTGCCTTTTCCACTCAGTCAAAGCATCTTGTGTGGATTGGACTGCTCTTGTTTGGACCACTGAAAATTGATGCATTTGGTGTTTGATGTGGTTTTGGCAGCCACCCAAATTTAGCTTCTATGATGCTGCAAAGCCTACCTTCACATCACCTCGATATCTTCCACCAACCAAGATAGAAAGATGCAGGGTTAGTACAGGGCATTCTCCTGACTTCTGTACACATGCTGAAATGGAACTACAAAAGGGAAATATGGAATCTTCTTCTAAGTACTCTCTGTGTTTGCAAAATCTGGAGTTGGAACAATGAGAATCAATAAGGCTTATCTTGTATCCTTACGATTTGTGCAGGTCAAAGACTCTATTATCTCCCATGGTTGTTTTCTGAGAGAATGCAGTGTCGAGCATTCAGTTGTTGGAGTTCGATCTCGACTTGAGGGTGGAGTTCAGTTGAAGGTATGAAGGGAAACAACAAAGTTGTCACCATTGACATGACCTGCATTCCATCTGTGCAGCGCTTCAGTTTGATTGCATACAAAAGTACAAAGACTTGCAAGTTTGTGATCTGTTCCTTCTGACCTTGAGAGGGTAAAAATTGCAGGACACTGTGATGATGGGTGCTGATACCTATGAGACAGAGGTGGAGATGTCCACCATGTTGGGTGAGGGCAAGGTTCCTCTGGGTGTTGGAGAGAACACAAGAATAAGGTATGCAATCCTGACCAGACCCTGGATCTGAGTTGTAAATCATGTTTGCTTCTTGGAGGAGAAGTCTGAAATCTCAATAAATTTTGTGGTTGTATGTTGAAATATATTTCAATTTGAGAGCTAACTCATGAAATGGCTGCTCTGTTAACTCTCAGGATAAGTGAGGAGTAGAGTCTCTGATATATATTGAAGAAATTAATTGAACCTGACATTACATATCACTCATATCCGTAGCTTCCAGATTTAGCAAAGTGTTTTGTGTATTAGTGTGCTAACTGGCTGGACTTTATTTGGGATTGCTATTGTTATTTTATTTTCCACGCAAACATAATAGAATACAGAAATATAAATTGTTGTTGGCTATTTTGTACATGGTCAATCATAAAATGCCTGGGTTTTCAGAATTTGGTGGGCTCCTTACAAAGAAAAAATGGACACTTTGAATTGTTAAGTGGGGCAAACTGCTAACGATACACATCAAATTGGTTGGTTGCAGCAATTGTATAGTTGACAAGAACGCGAGAATTGGCCATAATGTGGTCATTGCAAACACTGATGTATGTTCCTAAACTCCTTGCCAGTGAATCAAGTGTGTATTAGTAATTGCTCTCAACCTTCATGTGATCCAAGTTTCATACACAGGATGCACTATATGAACTCTGCCTTCATGACACTCGTGTGGGTTATATGTAGATGCCATTGATATTCAAACTGTACAAGTGGAAAGAATCTCATTCAAGATTGTGTACTCTATTTACTTCTTCCATGAGTGAAGGGAAGAGGGAAAGTAATTAGGCAACCATCACCAAGAGGCTAATTTTGTGAAGGGTATTAAACATTGCTTTTTGCAGGGTGTGCTAGAAGCTGCAAGACCAAAGGAAGGGTTCTACATCCGATCTGGCATCACAATTATCTTGAAGAACTCAACAATTGTGCCTGGAACTGTGATTTAGAACTTGTGTCTAGCTTTACATTAGGGTGAAAATTAAGTGCAAATGTGAGTACTCAGTTGGATAGTCTAGATCCTTTTTGAGTTGAAATCAGACCATAAGCTACCATGTATGATATATACAGAAACTCCATCCAAAGGATGGAGCAATCTTTTATGCCAAAAATATACCACAGAAATTGTGTATGCACTATTGCAGAAGTTTAGGATTGTTGCAATTTAATGCTTTAACATCTGTGGCTACTTCTTAACACATTTCCTTACTGTTCAAGTTAATAGGTTCCGTCTGTGATGCTGTTATAGTAGACAAGAACCAGTTTGAAATGTGTGGTAGGAAACCTGGAATCTACTGCCAGCAAGTTGCACTACTAAATTTGAATGTTTGTTCTACCTGCAACAAAAGTCTTCCAGCATAATCTTCTTGCAAGAGATGTACCAATAGTAATGTGTCTAGTGCCATGAGCAAATATCAGGAGATGACACCACACATGTTCAAGCTCACTTACATAAAGTGCTGATCTTGAAGTCTGTGTTAAAACATAACATTGTTCTTTGACACCACAAAAGATGTCCAGCAGTCCCATCCCTCATTCTAGTGTTGTGATTCACACCACAATCTATCAATGTGTCAAAGTACTATGTCTCCACCATAGGTTCAGGTCCTGACATATCCAGACTCAAACCAAGTGCTGTGGTTGCTGGTGTCACTGAATTAAACAATGTGTCCTTGATGACCTGCAGCATAAACACATGACAATCTGCGTCAGTGGCACTAGCTCTGCATGCTCTTGTTGCATCATGCCCAAACTACTGTGGTGGGAAAGATCTCATCCTCGACAGAGATGGAAATTTCTTTTCCAAACATGTTTCAGCAACTTCCTTTTAGTTGTAGACTGATCCATAAGGATGCAGCATTTAAAAAATAAACCACATAAATGCATTCAATGCTATGATGAAGTAATTTTCACCTGTGACATCAGACCATGCAACTGCTCAACAGTGATCTTGGAGCTGTCTCGTGAGATTTTGGCAAGCTGTGACTCTTCCTGTTCCAAGCCACCAAACCATATGTAGCAAACAACTCTGTTTTGACATATGTTCAGGACAAATTATTATTGAGCACAAAGAACAAGCAGCAAACACATAACTGATGGCAGAAGAGTCAATAGCCTTCCATACCTCCTTTTTACGTTGAACAGGCATGAAAAAACCTCCCATACGTCCTGAGTGTGCTAGTTGGCTCTCAGCTTGCTCTAGCTTCTCAGCTGTCACAAAATAAAAAAGAAATCTACCTTTAGACCTCAAATGTATACAGTCTCACTACAAGTGAGTTTTGCAGTGATGCAACAATATTAGGCTTCTGACAATGCCATCTTTGAAGGTGCACAACTGCAATTGAGAGTCTGAAGGGTATCATCCTAACACAAGTTTAGGGTTTATAGTCAACCTGAACTTTCTACAGCACAAACATTCAAAATAATCTACCTTTTTGACAAAACTGGCAATCTGCTTACAGATCTGTCATTGCAGAATAATATCCAGTAGATACTCTGATAAGATATGAGCTCTATAAATAACTGATGATAGCAAAATCACACTAGACTTCTTCAAGAAAATTCTAAGTTGAGACCAAACATGAGTGTTGAAGAGAGGTGCTTACCAAGATCAGCAACTTGACCTGCAACATAATCACGGTTACCAAGCAGGGGCGATGATGAAAGGGTGTTAACCCAATATTTGTTCCATAGAAGGTCTAGCAGGTGTGAATCCAATGTTGACTTGAAGTATGTTATGTCCAACGAGTAGTACTGCAACCCAAACAGGAAGGCTTTTCAATTGTAGTTTTCCATACTTTCCACCTGGTGATTCTACTTAGAATGGGATTTCACCATTGCAACAAAACTTACATTGAGTCCTACTTTGTCTCCTGGATATCAGTCACCAGTAATCCACAAAAGGTGTTCTCTGACCTGTTTGTAATGCACACCAAAATCTTCAATCTTGTTTAGAGGAATGGTTTGGTATTCCGATGGTGGCTCATCCGGAGGCTTGTGACCCTGCGGGTATGTTCGAAAGGCACCAATCTCCACTTTCCCTGCTGATACTGTGCGAGTAGGGTCAATCACAACTGCCAGAAAGGGCTCCTGGTATGTCTGATTCAGCATCTGTGTTGAGACATCAATGCCTGAAAGCCAGCAGCCGTAGCCAGGGTGTGAATGGTACCACCCAACTACATTCTCCAGCCTTCCAACCTGTTCCAACAGAAAGGCATTCATTTTAACTACAGCAGTCCTGAGCTACTGCAGAGACAGCGTCATTTTGCCTTAAGCAGGCAAGAACAGGCTATTCCATTTGCTGCTACTCAAATGAAAAACTGACCTGTTTATTAGTCTGTGAGTATTGAACCATGTACTCGTAGGCATCAGCCTGTGCATTGACGCGGGTTTCTGTCCCTTCAACAGGTAATGCAAATGCATCCATTATGATAATAGTCTCGCCATCTGTCTTGCCTTGCATGAGACCCATGATTTCAATAGTGCCTCCAGATCGTGCATGCACTACCATCTTCACAATCCACAACACGACATTCTCTCTTTAGGAACAGCTAGCAAGACTAGGATTGAGTACCGTATGGGAAACGCATATGGAAATTTCTGGTCAAAGAAATTGGCACACGAATGCAAAATTGTGCTTGAATTAGGGTTAAGACGGCCCCCATGAATTACTGAAGCAAAGGACTAGCATGCAAATCTTCGAAATCTATTTTTGAGAGCTCAGGAATAGTAAGTACCTTGAGGAGTGCAAGGGCGGAGATTTTCACATTCTTGAAGTAGTGAGGGTCCCGAGTCCAAGGCTTCTGCTGCAGAATGGCGCTCTGCGCCGCGTCGTCGTACTCGAAAATCGCATCGGAGTCCCCGGACGGCGTGTCCATGGGAATGTTATTCTCGATTTCCCACGTCTGCCTGGCCACTGCCGCCGATGACGTGGACGCCTCCATCTCTTCCTTCGCTCTCTCCCTCTCCCACTCCGTTCTGTCCTGTCTCTTAAAACTTCCTCCCACTTACTCTTTCTGTTACGCTCCCCTTCCCCACTATCCTTGCGAAAAATCGCGATTCCCTCTCTAACTACATCAAACAAATAGCACTGAATAAAGAGTATCGACTTTCTCCTTCTTCCTGTATCTCTCACAGATCTTTAGCAAAAGCTCATAAAAAAAACTTCAACAAATTTTTTTTCTTCCTTCCACTCAAATGTATGCACCACTATCTAGTAAAAACTCCTGCTCTCAGCTGCCGAACTCTGCGAACAACAATCCAAATCTAGAAAAACTGTGTGTGGAGAAAGCACATCTCTGCACTCCCAGGCTCCTGCTCGCCCTTTACTTCGGACTTCGGAATTAGGGTTTATTTGGGCACCTACGAATTAGTAGCTAGTGGAAATGGGTACGTACCCTAATACAAAAGGACCAGGCTCATCATATGAAAATGCAAAACAAGATCCAATACCAGTGCCAGACTAAAAGCATAAGCACACTTCTCAGAAGCATAAACACACCCATGAACATTTATTAATGAATTATTATCTCTTTCAATGCACATCAATCTCTTTAAAAAAAAAATGTTTCCTTTCTCTTAAAAAAATGTTTGTGACAAATAATGTCCTTTGACTCTCATCACCAAAGTGTTTTAAGGAGTCTTTTCAAATGTGGTGCTTGGGGAACTTGTTAAGAATGCACTTCATAGGACATGATATCGTATAACCCCTATAATTTATTATAGAGCATGCTACTTTATAACCTTCTTCTTTGAACTCACATTCAGAGACCCTCTCTTAATCAAAATCTAACCACACCTACTCACAAAACATCACACTTGCAAGCCTTAAACCCTAATCATTGGGAAAGAGAAAGAAGCCAACCTAATGACAAAACTAGCTCAATTTCTCGAATTTTCAACATTTTGCGATGATTCGCTTAAATTTCGATATTTCAAACAAGTGGATTCTAAAAAAATCGACACTTCCAAAAATACTTCCATCACCGCTGAACCTGAAAAGGTATTATTTTACAGAAAAGTATGAATTTTTCTTTAAGGTTCGATACCAGTACCGGCTGGTATGATCAAAAGCTGATACCCGCCCAACCCTGTTTCAACCCATGGAAACTTAACGTTACCTGGGTCCGTCTTTGGGTGTTACAAATCGAGGGCTCAAATATTTCAAGATGTGGATCAAGCCCTGGCGCTCTGCATTCTGAAGCCTTTTGAACTAGAGAGTGTTTATAGCTTGTTGTGTGTGTGATGAATGTTTGCCCGCGTGCGGTGTTTCTCGATTACATTGCGCACCAAGTCTGGGAAGCCGAGGTTGCAGCCCCTCAACGACAGGCATGGTAGAGCTAGCAACTTGTTCTGGGTTTGGGCGCTTGGTCAGTACTTTTTCTCTCCGCCTTTCACCAATTACGTGAAAATCATGTCAAAGAAGCTTCACCCATGATAAGAGAAGAATTGTTTTGTTCCCTCAAGTAATTGCTGTATCTTCTAAGGGGCGGGGCGAAAACTTAGTTTCATTTATAATTCTTTTTGTGAAATCTCGGTAGCCTACTGTTTCTTGAGTCTACTGTCTGTCTTTTGCTACTAATGCTATTCCTTCCTCATGACCTAATTCCTCGTACGTAGCTATTTTGCCCCCAAACGTATGCTTTATGCAATTCCAGCATCGATATTTTTCTGGATTCTCCATAGGAATGAGATTGTGAAATTTTGTTTGAAGTTCAGTCTTGATGACCGGTCAAAGTGTGTTTTGTCGAGTTTTTCTCTGCAAGCTCATTGACATTTACATGACTGCCCCACCCCACCAAGATCAGTACAGTGTACTTCCCTATCACTGGTTAGAGCTAGCGTGATATTGGGCTCATGCATTCATGTGAAATTATTACGTATGTGGGAGCAAAATTGTTGACAATGGCCCCTTGAATCTTATGGTTGTGGCATGGGCTAAGAATCGTGAGAAGTAGCTTAGTGCCTGAAGCTCTGGTTGTGTACATTAGGTCCTTTCGATTCATAACCTACTGGCCAAGCTTATGTGCTAGTGGTAAAATGAGTTGTGTGACCAACCTTAAGCTGCAATGCTTCGATATGCATCATTTCTACACAATTAATGTGCAGAGGCATAAACCAGATGTGAGGTTGGATGGTACCAGCAGAATGTGAAAACTGACTTGTGTAAGAGCCTAAGTGTACAATATGCTAGGTGATAGGCAAGTAATCCATGGTTTTGTGAGAGTTAGGAATTTGTGGAAATTGAAGTTGTGCTCAAGTCATCTGAAGTTCTACCTCCACTATACAATTTTATGCAGTCTGTCCTACTTGTTTTGTAGCTTGGTATACGTGATGATTACTATGATGGTTCCATTTATGTCTCTACCCTGTTTTAGATTGGTCCACTTAGTCAGTTGGGATGTGTAGTCAGGTGTTTCTTTATCATGGCAGTTTACTGAGCGCCAAACAATCATCAAGTTTTTGGAATCTTTGATTTGAATGCCCTCAATCATATTGAAAGTTGAGGCTTTTTGTGCCTGGAAGCTATCCTTGCAATTTATGACCTGACATCAAGGAGCTTGATTTCATATATTTAAGCTGTAGGATGCGAATAATGTCTTTATGCAGTGCCTGGGATGACTATGACCAGGTTGTCATGGTTAGGTTGGTGTCATGTTGTACAACTGGGTTTGTAAAAACTGTTCATGTGGGTGTCTTATGTGCCATGATGCACTCATACCTCAGCAATCATGGATCTTATGATGTGTTTTGTAATCAACTCCACTTTTCTCCTTCCAAACTATTCTTCATCTTGACCTATGCAGTCCAGCAGATGTGATCAAGGGTTTAGCATCAGCACAAAGAATTTCCCAAAGAGACTGGAAGTGTCTGTGAATGTCAGAGATGGTCCGGGTGATGACTGTGAGACTGAGCAAAGCAGAGGCAAGTGTCCTTACTGTTTCCTGAGGGGAAGCTGTATTTTCAGATGTCCAAATACCTGTGGGCTTGATTTCTAATGCAAATGAAAGACAATCCATCTCTTTCAACAAGTTGGAAGATGTTTGATGTTTCCTATTTGTGCAATTGGCTCCAGTTATGCCCTGAGGATTTTGGTGCAATGGATCATTGATTTTTGATTTATGAATTCTTTCTATGGCAGCATGGCTGTTGAAACATGCATGCAGAGTCAATTCTTGGAATTCCACTGGAGGATTCTGCAAACTTTCCAATCTGACAACTCCAAACAGATGTGTCAAACTGCAGTCACATAACCCAACATTTGGAGGTTATGAGAGCCAGGGAGAATCGACATTGAAATGCCTTATGTGCAGATGTGTACATCAAATCACACTAGACGATTCTAAATCTAATAAACATTTAGGGCGAAGAGGTTTCATGAACTTGGCACTAGGACTCATAGGTGCTCTAATTGGAGGAAGATGGGGAGAAAAAGAGTCTGCTTTGGCAGTTGCTAAAAAGCTGGATGCACTTAATAGTCCCTATGATGAGAAACGCCTGCTTGAGCAAAACAAGCGCATGCAAAAATTGAACAATGCCCCCCCTGACTTTCCAGGCTTCATTCGAGAAGGTACCATGTTCTCACTAAAGCCTCAGGTTTGATGTGAATTTCTGTCCTGTTTTGTGTGACCTTAACTACATTTCTGTCTGATCATGTCAGGAATCAAAATGTTTGGGTGATAATCCTTGCTATGAAATAATGTCTTGCTCATTTTTCTCCTATTGCCTCGTCCCTGAATTGCTGATGAAAAGTTGTGGATCTTATTAGTTTTGACATAAATGTTCAATAGATTGACTTTCAGCTTCATTTATAGAATATCCTTTGTGTTGGCAGGGTTTGACGTGAAAGTGATTACCGATGATAGGTATGTGAAGGCAGAGTCAGGGCTCATATATTTGGACCTTATTGAAGGTGAAGGCAAAACTCCAAGCGATGGTCAACAGGTCTAAACCCTAACCCATGTGTCTGAACATTAAATCAGAAACCTGATCTTTCCTGTTGGGAGGACAAATCATTTTTGTGTAGAGAACTTGTGATGATGTATCTGTCTGAAGTGTTTTTGGAACCAAGAACCAATTAAGCTTTTATTTCTTGGATTTTATTGGAGGCAGGTGGTATTTCACTATACAGGATACAATGAGAATGGGCGCCGAGTGGACAGCAGCTATCAGCAGGGTCAACCAGCACGGACCCGCCTTGGTATCAAAGGCATGATTCCTGGTAAGTCTTTTTTGCTCTTCTGTTACATATTTTTTGTGTTGAGATCTGTTCCTTGAGGGTGTTACATGTTCTGATGGCTTCTTGTCAGCTTTACAGGACAACTGGAAAGTGCAAATTGGCCAAACACTTCACAGATGCAAACATTTTAGCAATTTCTGACTCATTCAGTGGGCATTCTCCAGGGTTTGAAGAGGGCATTCGAACTATGCGCCTTGGTGGCACACGACGAATTGTCATCCCTCCTGAACTTGGGCCTCCAGTAAGTCCACTGACCATAAAAGTTTGTCAAACTGTGGGTGTCAAAGCCTTTCTGCCATGTACCCTGGCTTATTACTGGCTAGCCACTTCATTTGGATTCAAACCAGGTTAAAATAAAGCACTGGGGGCTATCTTGTTATGTGTCCTGATTATAATTGGGTCACTGGATTCCCAGCTGAGAAAACTGCACACTAGACACCTGAACTAATTGGCAGGATGAACGATTGGTCTTGGCACCTATTTGAATGAATACTGAGACAAATGGTGGTTTGTGCAGGTGGGTCCATCAACGTTTTTTAGTGCAAAGCAATTTGAGGTGTTTGATGTGGAGTTGTTGGATGTCAAGGATTGTACAAGGAGAACTATAGCCTTCTACTCTGATGTTGTTTGTGATTAGAAATCAACTAATCCTTTGCACTCCTTTTATTTTACCCCAATTACCATGTTAGTGACAGGAAAATTGTTGCTTCATTGATTTGACCATGTATCCATTGAATGATGTCAAAACTGAGGTGTAAAACTTTGAGTGTGGATTGGTGTGTTTTCAGCAGTCATATTAACAACTGATATTGGAAGGTAATTGCATTAGTATCTGAGTGGCCATAATTTTGTAAGAACTTGATCATGTACTTGAACCCAAGTAAGAGTTAAGAGGGCATAGAAGCATCAATCACTGTAGGCTATGGCTCTTCAAAGTAATCTCCTGCTTCTATCAAATTTGGAGTTCTCTTTGGCCACAGCATTTTTAGCTTTCATTCAGTCCTCCAGATGTATCCAGCCTGCTATTCAAGTGTGGATTGTTAGCCAGTTTTAAACCACAGTGATGATTCAATCTAAGTTTTACACTTGTAACCTGTAGGATTGTAGAATTGTTCTCACATTGTATTAAAAATCAAGAAAAATTGCATAATGATGTCCCACAGTTTTCCACAAGTTGTAAGGGTTTGTTATCATGTTGGTACTTGTGAGCTTGATCTATCAAATGCTTTCACAAAGTAGAGAGGATTGGACTTAGTAACTTCATGCAACATGTTTCTATATGTGAGAAGAGCAGTTTCACACCAAATTGGTTAAGAGTTTTTAGTCCCATCAGCAAATTGTGACATCTTAGCTTTCAAATTGATTCATATGCTAAGAACAAAAATCAAGGCATTTGACAATACCCAATGACCTCTTGATTGGATCATCACACATGCACTTATAATAAGGTTCAAGCTTGAAGTGACCATTGCTTTATACCCATTGAATCCATGTTGTCATTTGTAACATACCAGCATGTCTTTAACAACACATGCCCAAACCAAGTATTTTTAAAGACCCTTAGAAGGCTCAAAGGTTCAACATCATTAATGAGGGACCAAAATCTTGTTGTCATGATTGACAAGTTATTGCTTTCATCTTTTACAAATGAAAGCACATGATGAAATGAACAAAACTTCTCAAGCTAGGAAAGATTAGAGTTGTATAGCCATGCAATCCTACTTATTTCATTCACTCCAAAAAACCCCACCAGTAGCATGTGTAGTGATCCTTGCTTCATTCATATAGTTGAGTACTAAAGTAAGTGTGCCCATGCCACTTCTAAACATCATAAATGGAAACTTGTAGACACAATTGTTGTCGATGCAAAATTTAGCAGGACATGCAAATTCAAAATATTTGTGAAAGAAACACTTCTTGATAAGAGAAGAACAAAATGGAAACACAACACAAGGGCATTGGCATAAGAGTAACTTGCATAACCAAAGGTTAGATCACAAGTGGAAAGGGCCCTATAACCCTTTAAGATATAAAGCATGTCAAGTTCTTCAAAATGTTTTAATTTGCATCTCATCATGTTGTTTGTAAAAGTTAATGGCTCAAAAAGTTGCAATGACTGCACATCCAATTGGCCCAATCCTTTTGTTCTAGGGTTGTTGACTTTGATATATATTAATCACCTTCTTTGCCACCTTCTTAATGAGTTATAGCTTCCTCTCAACAAGTCACCTAGAGGGCACACAATCAAGATGCATCCTCATAAGAGTAATGCCATTATTTTTGTCATATTTGATAAGACCTTTCATGATAGTAGATTTATGGGGTGAAAATATTACTAATTGTTTACTATGATTTGCTAATAATGCATTGCAATATCTATTGGTTTACAACATTAACAAGCAAGTTGTCCATACCAATAAATAAGTTCCAACAAATAGATTCTAAACATGATGTTTTTTAGTCCAAATTAAAGAATTGTGTGGTTCTTAGAATGCAATTTGACCTTATATAGCTACAAGCTTTACCATCTCAACATCTAAAATGATGCCAATCTTTTAACTTTGCTTTAGCACTCACACAAAACACAAGAAACCTAACCATGACAAGCAACCAATGCAAAATTGGATTCACCAATGAAACAAACATTTGACAAATTAAAAAAAAATGTCAACACCTCATGCATTTGACACAATCACAATAACAAAATGGAACAATGCAATAGTAATGAAACACAAAATTTCCAACAAAATATGTAAGTGTAGAATTGTCCATGCCTCTCAAAATTGAATACCCACAAAGATACAAGGCCATCAATAAAGGATACTAAATTAAAGTTATCACCACATATGTTATCTACCAAATGCCTATGCAAAGATATATAAAACAAAATATTAGGGTGATTAAGAGATTGTTGTTTATAGAATTACAATTGGCTTACCTTAATCAAGATTATTTAGATCCTAACAACCTGAAATATTAATCTATTCAATGATTTATACATATACACAAGTAAAGGACTATCCATGCATGACCCAACTCCATCACTCCAATCCACTATTATATAGCATGAAGTGGTTCATGGTGAACCTAGAAATAATAGAATAGATGGTGAGGACAATGACTAGAGTGAAAATATTAGTGGGCACATGGGCTAGAGAAACTTCTAAGTAGGTGTCATTATGGGAATCCATCATGCTTTTTTTCATGTTAGTTTGCCTCTTCTTTTACAAGTTGAAAATGTTTTTGACAACAATTCTACCATCACCAATAGACAAGTATGATGAGTTTTTGAAGTTTTTGTTGCAATAAGTCTTGATAAGGTCTTCCCAAAACAAAAAAAACTCAATAATATCATGTAGAACAAGGCAATTATAAACAAGTTTGTCAAATCAACAAGAAAAGAAACTCCATAGTTGGCATGTTCCCCCTAGGTCTTGTGAATAAGACAAGTTCTACTTTCAACGCAATCTCATCCAACTTACACTATTTCCTAATAATTATTTTTAGGGAGCATGTTTAGATGCAATGAAAGTGTCATAGTCTATTTCATTATTTTATTGTCTACATTGAATAAACATAGAGTGGTGTGATTTCATTCGAACTACTTTAAAGTGGATTGCACTTGAATTCATTAAGTTAGATAATTCAAAATCTGAACATTTCATCACAAGAGACTCACTAGGTTTGAAAGATTTGTTATTGAAATGGGAAACCTTAATGTGGTGCTAGATGAACCATTATTTTTTATGAATGGTTGAACGTTAACCTTATTTGTGAATAGTAGTAAATATGAACATAGATGATACTCTAGGTACTACACTAACCTTATCATTAACATGCCATTTTCTTTGTTTTAATTAAAAATTGTTTATTGTAACATTTGGAATTTTTTTAATGTTTGAGTTGCAAGCATATTCTTAGTTCTTAAAAGCCCACTTCACTAATGGGCTTGATTAGAATGTATGTTGTTTGACCCTTAAATTGCACAAAATCTAAAGCAATTCATCCTTGTTTGATGTGGTCATGGACATAATGGCAAGACTTTTCAATATGTTTCATTCACACATGTAAAACATGATTCTTCACCATCTTGATTAGTTTTGGTTATTAATAGTCATGTGTTTCAATAGAGGAAATCCAAGCTCCTCAAGTTAATTTATAAACCACAGATTAATTCTTTTGATCCTTCTACCAAGGCATGATATTCAACTTCTAACAAATCATGAGTCATATGCAACTAGTCATTTGTAATTTGTGTGCAACTAGTAGTCATTTACAACTAAATCATGAGTCATGCTTACAATTACAAAATTGGCATTGTATAATTTTTGGGCTATATAATTGTGCGTGCAATTAACATGCAATTAATTGTGTACAAAATGAATATTTTCCATACAACTCATCCTACTTAATTAAACTTATATATTTAATTACCTACCTGTTTAAGTGCCATGTGTCAACGTTATATCTAAACACCACATGTCAACATCCTATGTTAAAATCTAGATGAAATTAGTTTAATATCAAATTAAGTTTGAAATTGGTATGTGTCAACAAAATAATTTGTTGAAATAATAGATGTGTCATAATACAAAAGGTTTCATTTAGTTGCATGTAGCTACATTTCATACATGGTATATACATGTCAAGTATGGATTGTCACATGCAATTGAAAATTGTGTGACTTGTCTTAGGCAACTACAATAATTTTTAGTTGTATGTGCCATTTGTAACTAAAAATCAATCACAAATGATAGTTGCAAAATGTAAATTTTTTACTAGTGCAAACTAGATTAGGCTAATTTTTTTTGCAACTTGTTTTTCCATGAGATTAGATTTGAGCCCATTTTAAACACATACCTTGAAGTTGGTCTATGATTGTCGAGATCACCCAAATAGTCATTGTTAGTGTAAATTGAAAAAATTATATTTCCCCTTCACTAATAATGAATGGTGAGATCAAGAAACCATTTCAGATTGTGAAAAATATGAATCATGGCATTTAGATGAACTTCATGGGGAACAATGGTAAATCATGTGATTACACCAATAAAATAAATAATGTTGCATCACAAGATGGTCACATGTATGAACTTACCCACCCCCATGTGGTACTAGGTAATAGCAAATCTTTCAAAAAGATGGGAGATTAAGTTCAGCAACATTAGCGGGTGAACAACAAACAAGTGGTGAGTGGGTGAGTGGGCTCAAGTGAACAACAAAGAATCTTTATAACATATTCCATGCCACATCATCAAATTCTTTTGCATATTTTCATGCCATGTGGATTCACTTTTTGTTTGGTAGAAGATTCTTTGCTAACATGCAAAATATTTTGCTATGTGGAGAAGGGTCCAACTGACACATGTAAATTGCTTTGTTGTTGTATTTATTTGTTAAATGGTGGTTTTGATTTGTAGCATTAACTTGGGGGGCTTTTGAAGAATGGAAACCAACTTTGGAGCATTCACCATAATAGAAAGAATCAACCCCTCCAAGGATGATAGAACTATAACATATTTACCAATGATTTTCATAACAACGTGGAATTAATTCTTCCTACTTAATCCTTTGAACTTCTCTACTAGCATTAAATGGCCAATTTTAGTTGTGTACACATATCGAATTATGAATAGTGAAAATGTTGTAGGCACAAAACAATTTCATGCAAATGCAACTTTATTATAATATCATTGGTTCTCACATGTTTTAACACGTGCCAACAAACATTAAACTTTGTCCCAACTCCATGTGGGACAATGACTGAACTTTTCAATCTACCCATGATACATTATGTTTTAGGATATGATACATGTGCTTACATTGCACCCATGCCCCATGCCCACCCAAGGAAATTGTTGATATGATAACAAAATATATGCAAGAGCAACCTAGGTAATTTCTAATTATTGCATCAAAACATTTGTGGCTGAAGAATATATTGTAGACTTGTCCATACTTTGGAGGTTAGACATTTACAAGGGGCAAAATAATCACATGAATGAATAATTTACCAGCCTCTTAGTTGTTGGTGTGGTGTTGTGTAAATATGAACATTGAAGGTCTTTTCGCCTTCTTGCCACAACAATATGTGGGCCAATTACTTGCATCTATAGGCCTAATTAGATTATGTGTGCAAATAGAAAGACCTTGGCAATTGCATGTAGTAGAAGGTTCACCTCCAAATAGACTCTGAAGGTTGTTCTTGCATTTGGAGTTGAAGAGAAATTCAACCTCTTCCAAATGTGATATCTCTTTCTAAATAAGGTTGACAATGTGTTGAACTAGCCATATAATCAAGAGTTGTGACCTAGTAACTAAATATTTTCACATTGACTTACCCACCCAATGTTTAAGGTCATTTAAATAGAACCAATGTTTACGGTGCTCAAGAACCCTAGATTGAAATTGGACCAAAAAATCAAAATAACATGGAGCGAAGGTCCAAGTTATCATTTTGTGTGTATTGATTTTTGTTATGCATTTGACACTTGTATTTATTTACAATGTAGAACATTGCGTTGTAAAACTAAGATGGCACTAATCAATATGCTAAAGCCCATCCCCACATATAGTTTTTTCTGACCTTTATCACACCTTGAAAAATTATAGGATACATGCTTTGTAAACCACATGGCAATTAATGGATGTGTAATGACATTAGCAAGTCAACATTGAATAGTGAATAGTGATCAAATGAACTTGCCCAAATGAAGAAGGAATATTTTGAAAATATTCCAATGTCATTTTCCAATATTCCATGCCATGGTAGGTATATTTTTAATATATTCCAATGTCATGTGGATGCAAAATCTACCATGTGGTAAAATATTTCATGACGTGATATGGAATATTCTACCACATGTGCAATGGGTTGGAAAGGGATTTCATGAATGAAATATTTGAAGGTTAACGTCATGGAAGATGTTTCTTATTACAACTTAAATATTAGCACAATCACTGAAGTTCAAACATTATGGAAAGTTCAAGACATATTTTGAAGATAGAAATAGTAAAACAATTCACAGAATGATAAACAAAGACATGAGGCACATTAAAGTCTCTTGGCCATGTAGTCCTAACTATTAATAGTTTATTGAGCTTTGCAACCAATACATTTACAATGTAGTCCTAGGAATTTGTAATTGTTTACACATATTCTTTTGAATTGTATGAATTAAAAAAACACATTGAAATTAATGCAAATGTAGCCATATTCATTGGCTTTCAATAGCTTTAACTCACATTAAAGAACATTGAACCTTGTCCCGATTCCAAGTGGCATAATGAATGAACTTTTTTGTTTGCCCATGCTACATTATGTTCTAAAGGATATGGTACATGTGCATACGTTGCACCCAAGGTAAACACCCACCCAAAGAAGTTACAAACATTTTGACAAGGTTTATGCAAGAACAACCTGAGAAATTGTAACATTTGTTCCCAAAGAACATGTCATTGATTCATCCATACTTGGGGGCTTGGACATTAACATGGCGAAAAAAATTTGCTCAAAAAAGTAGTTTATTGGGCTCCTAGTTGTTGGTATCTTGTTGTGACAATTTGAACGTTACAAATTGTCTCCTTTTTTTACCACTGAACAAGTTGTAGGCCAACTATTCGCATCTACTAGCTTGAGGAGGTTTTGGAAGGAAATAATAGGCACTCCACCATTAATATCAATCGCCACAAATGGTTGGCCTATAAATAGATTCCAAGCATTATTCTTATGTCCAACATCGAAAAGAAACCCAGCCTCCTCTAGACATAATATTTCTTTCTAAATCAAGTTAGTGCCTTGTTGGATTGGCCAAACATATTGAGAATTTTTAACCTAGTGATGGTGTACTTTCATGCAATCCCACCCACACAACTATTTAAGTCATTGGCACAAATCCAATGCTTGTGATGTTTTAAAGCTCTAATATGAAATTGAACCCAAAACCCATAATATAAGGAACAAGATTCCCACTTATGGTTTTGAATGTATTGATTTTTGCAAAGCATTTGATGCATGTATGTTTCTGTAAAACGAAACATTTAACAATGGAAGTGGGTGGGCAATGATCAATATGCCACTGGCCATCCACACACACAATCTTTAGCACCTTCAACCCACATTGAAAGACTACTAGTAGTCATTGTGTGAACAAATTGATGGTGATGGACATCAAAATCCTTTACAATGTTGGATTATGGAAAAGGAATGGCCACTCAAGGATGAAAAAAATTAACACAATTTGGTTTACAAGAATCACTTTTTGCCACAAGAGGAGAATTAGTGGGTTGTTTTGGAAAACCAAAAACCTTTTCACCCTTGAGGTATTGAATCCTTGTTGTGAACAAAAACCCCAAAGCATAATTAGACATGGTTATTGTAAGTCTTGTAGGATTGCTTGACCCTTGGGCCCTTCATAAGAGTAATTCATTAATGTCAGGATTGTGATCGAATGGACAACCTCACAAATAATGTCTATACAAAGTGGATTATTTGAATGTGTGTACGTAGTCGTTAAATGTCGTTGCATACAAACATGCACCATGTTTGCCCAATTGTTGCAATTAGAGGTTATGCACAATTTTTACAAGATTGCAAGTGGGCATGTGGATGAAAGCACATTGTAGGGGGGCAAAAAATGTTATCACATTGTACTATTTTCCAAAGGTGTCCTTGTTTGAACTTTAACCATGGTAATATTGGAATATATTTTCCCAAAATTTTTACATAATATGGTAAATTATAACAGAACGAATTCAATCACAAAGAAAATTCCTTTTTCCAACTTATATTGTGTGATTCCAAAATATATTTGTGGCAAAAAAATGTATGTCACTATGTACTAAAAAATGTAAATATATTCAAAAAATGATTGAAATGATTTTTGATCTTTATGAAATTTGCAATATCTATTGAACATATTGATTCCATATGATTAAAATAAGTTTGTGAGCCATGAAAAGAGTTTGATAATTATCATATCACAAATGTGTGTTTTTGGGGTTGACGACCATAAGTATGTGGTAAATTAACATATTGACAAACTATAATTTTCGAATGGAAGATGACAAGATATGTGAGGTGGGTCATTTTTAAAATTTTCATTTCAAACATTTTTTGGTTGACTAATTCAAACCCATACCTAGTGTAATCCAAAAACAAAAACATGTTCTATTGTATTGTATATACCATAAATATACTCATTGTTTCTTGAATTTAAGTTTTTAAATTTAATTTAAATTTTTCAAATAATATTAGATATCATTAACTTTATGAATATCAAGCCCAAATACTAAAAGTGAAACTCAAAATTACATGTAATACATTTTGTAGAAATGTATTTTATATATATGTTGTGAAAATGCCCAAAATGCCCCCCCCCC
>Ga0209208_10002002_pt1 | contig 29061 bp, 21 predicted proteins | sample S1TSphfallax_3_FD_187694 | JGI IMG/M metagenome (GOLD analysis project Ga0209208, IMG submission 187694) | Host-associated microbial communities from peat moss isolated from Minnesota, USA - S1T2_Fd - Sphagnum fallax MG (SPAdes) (version 2) | ecosystem: Host-associated > Plants > Peat moss >...
TAGCAACCAGTGTTGGGCAAGTCTATCCATTTTAATAGATCATCTTGATAAGGGTAAACACAAAACTTCACAAAACATATGACCCAAGTAGAGGGAAATAAGCTTCAAACAAATTCCAAACCAACTAAAGGTCTAGGTATAAAGGCTTTACAAAATTATCAATTGGGTAAGGGTTAAAGTAAATGATGTTTATTTATCCTATTTGCAGGCTAAGTGTACAGGGAAATATTTTATAATTTTTCTTATACATATTCATGTGAATATAAGTGGATAAAAATGTGGCATATTTATTTAAATATTTGTTTTAGGTACCAATTTTTTATAGAAATATGTTTTAAAAAATTTAAAGTAAAGAAAGACAAATATTGACGCACCCCAAGCTCTTTAATGGATTCAACTATGAGTCCAAAAGTGAAAACAACGGAAGGAGAAAGAATTGGGGCGCGCTCCTTAGTTCGCAACATTTTGGGGGTAAAAGGATGTGCTAGAGTTCCGAGATGGGACTAGGAAGTTTGACAAGCATTTCATTTACTCACACAAACCTGCACAAACTAAACAACAAGTTGGTTAGTGCGTAGTTGTAACATTTTGATGCACAGACGAGCCACGAACAAACATGGATTCACAAAACTCACCACGGCCCGAACTTGGAAGAAGCCACCACCTTCCCCCTTATAGTATACTTTGTGCCTAACCACAGGACTAGCACCTAAATGTCATTTTGTCCTGGGACTCCCAAGTGGGAGTCCCAAAATTCCCACAGTTGGGACTCTCACAACTTTGGGGGCCCATAACTTTGCGTGCAAACCTCCGATTGTAATGAGGTCTAAAACAATGTTGTAGTTATTGTCGAGAGTTTTCCAACGATATGCCGCATGCCACTTACACACAAGGAAATTGGGGTGATTCTTGACTTTTAGTGGTTGGGGGTTGAATTGTTAATTTGACTCCTAACCCTTCTTTTGGCCATAACTTGTGTTTGAAATGTCAAAATGGATCATGCGAACCCATTTTAAACATTTACGTTCCAAAAGCTTTTCAATTATATAAGGAAATCCTCAATCTATTGGGTTTTGCCCCCTGTAATTGCTCTTTGAAGATTCGAAAGTCCATTGGGACTCTAATTCCCAAAGTGGGAGCTCTTTTGGGAGTGTGAAGGTTCATTCCTTCACACTCTCCTACACTCCTGAAAGCATGAAATGTGACTCCCAAGCTTCTTTTTTGGCCCGCACCTTTGCAAGCCCTTGCTTTGGTCATGAACCCAAGGCTAGGGTTGCGACAAATATGCAACTAACATTATGAATGTGGACACAATGAAATTTCAAACATGTATCTTGAAAATAAATACACTACATAACTAACTAAGTCAATCAATGGAGTTCAAAATATATTCAAAATATTTTATAATGGAAAAAAAAGTCTAATTTAAAAGAGGTTCGAAAAGCATATGGTAACATTTTTTTCCACAGCAATGAATGGAAATTCTATAATGATTACAAATAAAATTTTAAAATAAAATCTATTCAATGTTTAGTCACGATAATTCAAACAAATTCATTCTTAACACATGCATTGATAATTATAGAAGTGCATATATACTATATATGAATTTAAACATATGTCATTTGTTTTATTTTTTCAAAACAATTACGTTCCATGGGTAAGGGTAAACCATAACTATGTATTAATGAAGTAAAACAAAAGTAGGGTAAGTTTGACCTATTTACCAATTAGGGATAGGGTATGCATTTATTGTATTATATGTTCATGAGTATATGACGGTAATAGATTTACGCATTCAACGTTGGTAGCAATTGTGTTATAGAAAAATCTAATAACTAGTATTCCTTCACAACAAAATTAATTATTAGTTCAATTGTCATTTGTCAAACTTATAATAACAATAATAACTTGACATTAATTTTTTTTTGCATTTTATTTTATCAAGGTCGTAGCTCACAAAAGAAGCTTCCATATACACCTTGATGGAAATATAGAACATGGTTCCTTTTATGCACATTTAACAAAAAGGTGATGGAATAATATTTTTATTTGAAATCTTTTCACAAATCTTATTAGAAGTCCTTATTGCAAGGGTTATGAAATAAGTTAATCTTTTGATTCCTCATTTCTTTGCTTATATTTGTATGACATAGAACAAACTTTTTGGTATTGTTTATATAAGAATCAAAATTTCAATGTTTTATGTTTGAATTTTGTTTAAATATTTGTTGGTGATTATATCATCATTAAATTGACCTTGCCTAAACCTCTCATCCTCAAATACACATAGCATTGAAATTTGATTATAGAATTGAACTAGTTCTCCCAAAATAACAATGTGTACAAATTCACAACTCATTTCATCCTTAGTTTAAACTTGGGATTTAAGATTGGTATTATTAATCCAATGTTCATATTTGAGCAACAAGTTACCAAAAAAAAATTTATTCATGTCATTATTTATACTAATGTTGTGCAATTTTTCATTTTTTACAAAACCTTCAATCCCAATTTTGACACTTTAGATTTTTGTAGAGGTTCTTTAAATGTAGGCATGATTTTGGTTCTTCCAATTTGTAAATGTTTCAGTTTTAGTTTTGGCACATTTTTTTAAATTCAAGAACCTTCGAACTTGGTTCAAAATTTGGGTATAGTTCCTATGCACACACTCCCCAATGCTAAAGACATCATATATGTGTAGGGTAAAGCATTACTTTAAGGGGCTTTACAAATTTGAGCTCTTGTAAGAGGTAAAGGGGTGAGACCGTGAGAAGCACCAAAAGAATCCTTTATGGTACATAAAACATTTTGAAAAAAAAAGACACTTACCCACTTTGCAAGCATGAAATGGAATTATTGGGTTACACTTTGTGAACCCATGTCTGCACTTCAAGATCAAACAATGGACATTAGTTGCACACGTTGAGACCAAAGTGAAGGTATGAGTTGTTAACTCAATGCTATTCATATTTGAACAACAAATGTTTTAAAATTATGTCCTTATTTATAAATCTAATTTTCCAAATTGATCGTTCGTTTAGAATAACATCTTGATTTTGGTAAATTGGAATTGTTGAAAAATCTAAAAGTTCACCCAATCCCTCATGTCATGTTTTAAAAGTTGGTTTCCCAAAAAAAAGAAAATTTGTGTTTTTGTTCACATAGTTCTTCCTAACTTCTAATAAATGCATGGATATATTGTGCATTAAGGTTTCAATAGTTGTTTTTTAAACCATGTGTTTCTTGGGGCCCCATGCATCTCTAAGTTTGACATCTCAAGTTAAGTTGAGTTGTACAAGTATGGTCACCTTAGATCTAAAGTCATTCTAGGTTTCCTTGCTCAACATCCAACTTTTTGAAAAAGATCATTTGCATTTGAAACTTTTTTGTATTATTTTGTGACAAGATTGCCTACCCTTTACAACATATTCCTTTTACAACTTAGAGCTTTACAAGGTTCACCTTTTGATGTCATTCTTGACAAAGGATTTTTTAATTTAAAAAACAAACCTAGGTTCACCATTCATTAAATATATAACATAGTGGTGGTTAGGTGTCATTGCCATTTATTTAATGGTAAAAGTTTAAATAATTGCACCTTTAAAAGCTCAAAGTTTATTGCTTATTCTTGTTGTGCAAGTGAATCATTTGCTAAGATATGTATCCTTTTGGTAAATTAGTCAAATAATTCAAAAATGGTCAAAATGGTTAAATATTGAGTAATTATTACAACATAGGTCTAAACATTATGAAACCACCTTGATGCACCCCCTACTCATCGAATGATTTCCAACAATACTACAAGTGCATCAAGGGGGGCTTGTGGCTTGGGAAACTTCAATGTGACAAAACAAAACAAACTACCTTCATTAATAGTAAGACGATTTTTTATTTATTTTTCATTTTTAGCCTTTTTTTTTTTTTTGGTTCCTTCATAAATATGTTACCAACTTATGTGTAAGTCTAAAATACACATTTGGTATACTAAAATATGTTATGATATCAACACTAATATCAAACCAAACTAATCAAATTTTCAACATGAAATTCATCTAGTACTTGTGAATTAAGTTTCCTTAAACATGAACTTCTTGGGAAGTCATAAAGAAACATTAGGCCAACTTTCATAACCCTTGGTGCATATCAAATTTCAGTTTAATAACTATTCACCCCATTGCCTAATATGAATTTTCTTCAATTGCAAGTTTAAGGATCATTTATAATGTCCTTATGTTGCTTGACAAATTAAATCATTAGTCTTCATTGGAGGTCTTGTTTGTGTTTTTTGTTTAATGTTGTTGATTGGTTGTTGCCAAAACTTCTCATTCAAGGTTGGGGATTACAAAATTGACCCACATTGAAACTAATTATAATTTGGAATCTTTTTTTTATCACGTCTTTGGAATTGCCTAATGTGCTTTATTTTTTTGGTGTTTTAACCAAATCATCATGGATCCAAATCATTTGCATCTTGAAAATTCCATGGAATCTTATTTGATTGAACGAATGATGATATGTATAATTAATGGAATCACAACAAAGCGGTTAATTTTATGTGAAATTAGTGTTTACTATTTTATATTTAAAGTGATAATTTAAGTTGGTGTTGAAATTTTTAGATTTACTTATATAATAATATTCATAACATATCATAAGAACACATGAATATGTTTTAAATCAATATAATGAATAAAACACCTAATATATTTTAAATAGTGTAATCATTGTGTTTATTGTTTAAAAGGAATTGTAAAATAGCTTGAAAAATAAACACGAGCTTTAAATGAAATTTAAAAATTATAAATGAAAGTTGATGCACTTATAGTCACGATATAATGCATTAATAGTCAAAACCTTTGTAAACTTAATGACCTTGCTTAAAAATGCTTTACAAAATTTGATCTTATTTTTTATTCAAAGTTTTACAAATACCATTGTCTATGGTTGAAAGCAATTAATTGTGCCCAACTCATTATGGAACAATGTGATAAGGATTATTTTGCATCTCATAAGAAAATCATACAACAATAGATACCAACCATGTTTATGAAAATAATACAACAATATGTAACTTATGATCAATGCCAAAAAAAAAAAGAAAAAGTTTTGATACATTCTCATAAAGAATGACATTAATAAAAGCAAATTTATAAAGCTTATATTATATTCCTCCTGCTCCTTGCAATGCTCTTTTTGCTTCCTCTCTGCAAATATGACACATGCAGACTGCGTTTCCCACCTTGTTCATATGCTTTTGCCTTTTACCAAGAATCCAGTGAATAGAAAATTTTCACCAGGGAAGGAAACGTGCGCCATTGATTTTCTCTATGTTACACAAGGTTATGACAGTGTCCTCACATCAACACGATTTGTATTGTAAGGATTGACATCACTTGTGTTGCATTGCTTGTTCTCTACTCCCCCAAGCACTCACTGGTGATCACAGTACCGATGACAATTTGACATTTGATTGGCAGAATTATGAAATGAGCAGGCCAGATATCACAGGCAACAAGTGTAGATTCTTCAATTCTGATGTTCATTGAGGAATCTCCAGAACTTGGGTACCATCAATTAGGCAAGCTGCTGCAAGCATGTCTTGTGGTGATGCCAAGTAATGATAGTAAATCTTGCAGTTATGGCAATGGGAAGAAGAATCCAACCCTACATATGTTTGTTGACAAGGGTTGTTCTTTGGACACTTACTTCTGTGCAAGAGACTTTAGAAATTGGAACTAGCTCATATCGTGTGACAGACAAAAGTTCATGCAAATCCCATCTGTACCTTTTGAATTTGTGGGTTTCTTTTGTAGGGGCACCAAAGCTGCAAAGTTTCTCTTCTAGAGTTAGCAAACTTCTCATACTATTCAACAGACTGTTCTCATCATGCTCAATCTTGAGATTTGTATGGATAAAGGGGCTTAAAGATATGATGTCTAATCTCTTGTGCTGTTGAGATAGACCTCTGCCATCACCAATAATCCCTGAAAGAACAAAAGAATCTCCTCAAAGTGGTGGTGACAAGCAATTGGCATCCCTTTACTATTGTATGTATGATCTCGCTCCTAACTATCTGTGTAATTTGGTGGCAATGTGGCAATCACCACACAACCCCACAAATCATTGAAAATACCAAAGGCAGTACCTGAAGGTGTGATGATGAGTCCAAACACAATGGCCAGCTTCCATTGTGATAAGTCAAGTGCAAAACATTCTCTTCTTCCACTGCACCATGCAGAGAAAATTTAGTTATCTCGTATATGTCCAGAAAATCTCTGCATGATGTAACTCTGCATGGCTTTCAATCATTTCAGGATGTTGTTGGTCAAACACTCCAAATGTGTACATATATATATATACACCTTGTTGTCTGCATCAATTAATGAGTGTCCTGGCATTTTTTTGAACACCCCTTTCCAACCCATTGTTGAACATCTGCGTTGGCATCCCACTTGCCAGCAGCATTGGCATATATATTTGAAAGCAGCACATAGCCTGCAGTATTTCCAGGTTTGGCCAACTCAAGAACTTACTTTTCCAACGCCATCTCTCATCTCCACATTAGCATGAACTCTGCAAGCACCAAGCAAGGACATCCACATGGCAGCATCTGGTTCACCAGACATCATTTCAATCAGATCCTCAGCCTCCTCCAGACACCCAGCACGAGCTAGAAGATCCACTACGCAGGCATAGTGCTGCACTGTTGCTGAAGTACAATACACTAAACCCATGGATTGAAAGTAGTGCAGGCCTTCATCAACTAGGCCCGCATGGCTACAAGCTGACAGAAGGGAAACAAAAGTGAAATTATTTATGTCTACACCTTCTTCACACATTCGCTCAAAGTGACCAAGGGCTTCCTCGGCATGCCCATGCATGGCATAGCCTCCAAGCATAGCAGTCCAAGAAACCACATCATGTGCAGGCATCCTGTTGAACACTCCCTTTGCATCCTCAATGCTCCCACACTTGGCATACATGTCAACAAGGCTGCTGCCCACAAAGATGTCAGACTCACAACCACTCCAAACAACCTGTTCATGAACACGCCTGCCCTCTTCAAGTGCGACCAGATTAGCACATGCATTGAGAGCCCCTACAAAAGTGACATGGTCTGATTGCACTCCTTCACATTGCATTTGTGCATACAATTCTAATGCTTTCTGTGCTTCCCCACATTTTATGTGTCCCAAAATCATGGCATTCCATGCAACCACATTGCTCGTGGATATCCTGTTGAATACTTTCTCTGCATCCTCCATGCTCCCACATTTGGCATACATATCAACAAGGCTGCTAGCAACAAAGACATCAGATTCACAACCACTTTCAATGATCTGTACATGAACATGCCTGCCTTCTTCAAGTGCCACTACACTAGCACATGCATTCAGCAACCCCACAAAGGTGACAGGATCTGGCTCCACTCCTTTGCTTTTCATTTGTTGAGATAGTTCCAATGCTTTGTGCCCTTGTCCACATTTCACATATCCCAGAATCATGGCATTCCAAGTAACCACATTGTGTGTGGGCATCTTGCTGAACACACTCCAGGCCTCCTCTATGCTCCCACATTTGGCATACATGTCAACCAGGCTATTACCAACAAATAGATGATACTCTAAATCACTTTGAATAATATCTTCATGGACACGCCTGCCCTCTTCAAGTGCCATTAGACTGGCACATGCATTGAGGACTGCAACAAAGGTTACGTGGTCTGGTTTCACCCCTTCACATTGCATTTGTTGAAATAGTTCCAATGCCTTCTCACCTTGACCACATTTAACATGTCCCAAAATCATAGCACTCCAAGAAACAACATCATGTGTGGTCATCTTGTTGAACACTCTCCGCGCATCCACTATGCTCCCACATTTAGCATACATATCAACAAGGCTACTACCCACAAAGAGATTAGACTCATAACCACTCTGGATGATCTGTTTATGAATATCTCTGCCTTCATCAATTGCTGCTATATTTGCACATGCATTGAGAGCTGCCACAAATGTGACAGAGTTTGGCTCCACACCTTCCTGTTGCATTCTTTGAAACAATGTTAATGCCTTCTGCCCTTGCCCACACTTTGCATGTGCTAAAATCATGGTGCTCCAAGCAACCACATCATGTGTGGCCATATTGTTGAACGCTCTTGCAGCATCATCTATGCTTCCACATTTGGCATACATGTTAATAAGGCTACTGCCAACATACACATCTGATTCACATCCACTTTGTATGATTTGTGAATGAATGCATGTGCCTTCTTGAAGTGCTTGTGAACTAGCACATGCATTGAGCACCTGAACAAATGTGAACCTGTTGGGAACCATGCCTTCTTGTTGCATTTGTAGGAAAAGCTCGATCACCTTCTGATATTGCCCAGCCTCGACACATCTTTCAAGCATTGCATTCCATGAGAAGAGGCTCATTTGCACTGTACCTGGTACTAATGCTGCCAGCTCTGCTTCCACCCATGAAGGGTTCAATTTTCCATTGAGCCAGAGAGATTCATGTGTCGTCTTATGTTTGAAATCTGGATACCTCGTATTTGCCTACAACCAGAAATCACAAATGCAGCCCATAACCCCATTCACATTTGCCTGAGAGCTTTGTGCAGAGCCAAGTATCAGAACTGATAACCAAGAACAACAGCATGCTGCTAACAAGAGAACTGTGAGAATTGCAACTACAGCTCTGAGGTATAACCAGATACCTTCTCTGACCTATGATCCCACCACTGCGAGGGATCTGAGAAGAACTCCCGCCACAGTTTCTCTACAATCCTTTTCTGCCCTGCCATACCCACCATGGATAACAAACAAATCTCACAGACCATTTCCTTTTTGATGTAATGGGGGATGATATTGACATTGGGGGCAAAACAACAAATTCATTTCTCTGATCAAAATACGAGAGCAGCTTCACTGTACAAAAATTAGTTACGTGCAAGATCTGACATAACTGGGCTTAGGGTTTAGGGTTTCTACAGAACTGAGATACAACAAGGCAGAAAAATCCAAAAAAGACAACTTACCACCACTGGGGTTCCTCAGCTGTTCTTTTGTGTCACTCCATTGCGCTATGGACAGAGTCCCAGACCAACCCGCAGATTGCTGCAGAAATGGCAGTTGAGTGTGGTACACAGGCGACACACCGGCGTGTACTCGGATCCGGATGCCACCACTCTCGTACTGCTGTAGAGATGGGGTGGTCCCTGTGCCACTGGGAAATTGAACTTCCCTCGCAAATGAACACATCCTCCACGACGGGAAAACATTCGCAACAGACAAGGTTCGCAGCAACGGATCCCGAGAGAGAGATGGGTGTGGAGGTGCACAAGGTCCAGGGTTTAGGGTTTCCCCTACACAACTCCACAAGAGCTCCCCGAGGGCCCCCTAGGATTTGTCAATTTGCATCAACTAAAAAATTGATTTCATTCATTAAATGAAATGAGCTATATAATTTTGGTTTTCATTTCTTGCATTTTGATGCGTGCCAACAAGTGATGGAAAGAAATTGTAATAATGTGCAAATACACAATTAAACTCTTGAAGATTGAACAAAAATTGTTCAAGTTTGATAACCTTGTCCTTCACATAAACATTAGTAACCTTCGATAAGTGGGAATTTTTCAAGTCTGCATGTGTCACATTGGCCGTGACGAAGAACAAGAGCACTGCAAGAAAAAGGAGGAGAAGCCGAGGAAGAAGAGTCTGCATGCGTCATATTTGCCGTGACCAAGACCAAGAACAATAGCACAGCAAGGGAGGAGGAGGAGAAGCCGAGGAAGAAGAGTCTGCATGCGTCATATTTGCCGTGACCAAGAACAAGAACAATAGCACAGCAAGCGAGGAGGAGGAGAAACCGAGGAAGAAGAAGAAACCTAGGGCGAGAGGAAAACATTGTGTACCTGTGAAGGAGGCCTTTGGTGAGATCATGGCGACAATGGCAGCAGCGGCCACCACACTGGGGAGGCTAACGACCACGCAAGAAGCAGCGGCACTGGCGTCGCTGCGCTCGTACCCTTCTTCGTCGCCTCTACTGTGCGCCGCATTCTCGCATTCCAAGTTCGCGCATGGAGCAACAACTGTGATCGGGCCTTGTTGGCGTGGTGAGCAGCCTGGGAGGAAATGGGATCAGGTGCTGCGGCAGAGCAGCCGGGGCAGCAGCCGGGGGGGAGCGTTGTTGTGCATGAGCAGCATTAGCCTGGGGACGAAGGAAACGGCAACAAGCAGCGACTCACTGTTCTCCAACTATAAGCCCTCAACTGCGTTCCTTTTTCCAGGCCAGGTAAACAAACTGCAAAGACTGGATGCATCTCTCTGGTGTGCATTCGGTCATGAGAATTTGGATCTCGAAAGAATGATGTCCAAGAGTGATGATGGCAAAAACCACCTCAAAAGCACAGTAAACCTGTGAATCTCAGACCAAGATTACTCACTCTATTGCCATGAAGCTTACCAGAGAAAAGGAACACAAGGAACACAATAGCTAGTAGCAATGGTGGTGCTAGCAATGGGGTTACATTTGTGTCGCTGCCGCTGCTGCTGCAGGGTGCACAAGCTGTTGGTATGGGGAAGGATGCTCACACAGTACCTGCTGCAGCTGCTCTCTTTGCCAAAGCTAATGAGATTCTAGGGTGAGACTTTGAGGACTTGTTTGCTGCATCCAGCTTGTGTGCATGTGGCTTGTGTGCATCCCACTTGTATGCATCCCACTCATGTGTGCCCTTCTAGGAAACAACAACAGATGCTATCTTCATTCATAGAAGCTCAAAGTTTTGTTCTCCTATTTTTTCTCCAAACCATGATGTACAAAACAGGAATAATGTTCTGAAGGTTTTTTTTTTTGGTGCACAGGTATGATTTGTTGGATATATGCATCAATGGACCAAAAGAAAAGCTTGACTCTACAGTTATAAGCCAGGTACTGGCATCTCCAGCACATACAAGAAGTATTGAAGGAATGTTATGAGACAGAGTTGGTGGACAACATTGCCACCTTCTTGTTCTATAAGCTTGGAGTGATGGAAGAGAGAGAAACAAGCTGGCAACAAACTGTTTTTTTCTGTCAGAATTGATCGTTTCTTTCACTTATTTCTGATCTGTTGTTGGCATACCATACAGCCAGCAATCTATGTTGCAAGCTTGGCAGCTGTAGAGGTGTTGAGGGCGCAAGAGAAGGGCCAAGACATTATTGACTCTGTGGATGTCACCTGTGGCCTGAGTCTTGGAGAGTATACTGCTTTGGCATTTGCTGGTGCTTTCAGGTTTGTGCTCCCATCCATTCTTCCTTGATCTAACAGTGATTGTATTGCCTAGAACATTTAGACTTGACAGTTCACATTTGACTTGAATGTATCCAGTTTTGGGTTCTCCAGATATGAGGTGGATTATTATATACTTGTCTGCACCCACTGTTGGAACTGATGAAGTCAGCAGGTAATCATGGCAGCTCGTCACTGCTCTTCATGATGAAGATGATAGTCTGACACTTTGTGAGCGACTCTCATAAGGTTACGACTGCACTCATTGTCGTGTTACCTTCAAATGGTTGCTGTTGAGATCTCTCTGCAACTTCATAGATATAGATGTATCCAGTTTGGCTTGTGAGAAATCTTGGCACAGTCATGGAAGTCACTTGCAGTTATCTTCTGTGGCAGAGGTGAAATTGTTTCCATTTTATGCAACTGTTTCCTGTTTATTTCTTTTGTAAGTAAATGTATATGGACAGAGAGAGTCAGGAGTCCTGTTTGCTAAGATGTATAGTATGATGTGATTTGCAGTTTTGAGGATGGGCTGAAGCTAGTGAAGATCAGGGGTGAAGCCATGCAGGTCTGAACACACACATTTGGGAAGCCATTCTTGCTCATTTTGTAGTGGATGAGGCTTAAATGACCACATTCTTGAAAGGATCACTGTTTGATAGTTTTATGTTGAAAAGGTCACCATAGGAGGATGTTTGAAGATGGAGAAGTAACCTGATTTTGTAGAATGTGTCATCACTTCATGTGCAAATTGGTTAATTCTTTTCAGAACATGTCTAAACAATTTAGTCTCAATCCTGACAGTAAAGGACATTGATTCATGTTTCAAATAATAGCTCTTGATTCTCTCCAGAACCTCCAAGGCACTTCAACCTTGTGAGTGGAACCTGGAACAATCTTTAGTGAGTGTGACAGTGATTGCTGTGCAGGCAGCAGCAGATGCAGCTCCAAGTGCAATGGTTAGTGTGATAGGGTTGGACTCTGACAAAGTAGCAGCTCTTTGTGATGCTGCCAATGAAGAAGTCAGTGAAGATGAGAGAGTTCAGATTGCCAACTTCCTCTGCCCAGTGAGTTGGCGCATCTATCTGTTTTGCTGTTTCTCTTTTACCTCTGGTGTTGTTATAGGTGTCATCCACATATATGTCAAGGTGCCTATGGTCCTTCTCTATGAAGAGCACTGCTCTTTAGCAGCCTCTATGAACCCTGTAAGGAAAATTCTCTATTCTAGTCATCCAGCTACAGAAATGCAACAAAAAGGTAATATTGATGATCTTGTGACTATCGCAATTTGGCAGGGAAACTACGCAGTGTCAGGTGGTGTGAAAGGTGTTGAGGCTGTTGAAGCTAAGGCAAAGAGTTTCAAGGCTCGCATGACTGTAAACATACTAACCTTCTTCTCATTATCTGGGTGTAATCAGACCATGGCAACTGTCTAGTCAATTCCAATGAATTTTTGTCAAATACGCTGTGGTTGTAGACTTGCAAGGAGGTGCCACTTTGCTTGTGACTCCCACCTCCTGTCTTAAGCAGTCACACACTCCTGCCTCCTGCCTTTAATCAGTCATGTCACTGTAGTGGCAGTGAATGCACCATTGTGGAACTTGCATGACCAAGACTACAAAAGTCCCTTTTTGTACAGAGGGTTACCAGCTACTTTCAAGGGAACTGATGGTTGCAAAAGAAAATAATTGACCCAAGTTCTGAAGAAGATACAACTGCTGCAACACTGGTGGTTCAGTAGCAACTTGGACACAGACCCAGAAATGGACACTGCGATGAATTACCTGGCCGTCTGAATCATATGTGATGTAAACCCGGTAAATGAGCCCCTGGGCTGGTGGTCCACAGCTAAGGACTGACAATTCTGTAGGCAGGCATTGTTTGTTCAGTAGGTCATCTACAGTTTTCTCTAACTAGAGAAGGGATCTGTTTGCAGGTACGGTTGGCAGTGGCAGGTGCTTTTCACACACACTTTATGGGCCCGGCAGTGGAGAAATTGGAAGCTGCTTTGGCTATCACAGACCTCAAGACCCCAAGAATCCCAGTGATTTCCAATGTCGATGCTGAACCACACTCAGACCCTGTTACCATCAAGAAAATTCTGGCAAAACAGGTAGGTGTTTCTGCATTGCACACCAAGTTGCTGTAGAGCATTTTGTGGTGCTGAAATCACCTGTGGGTTCTCCTTTGTTATATAGATGGAGCAAAACAAGTCAGTATTTTCTTTGCATAAGTAGCAAGGCAGGGATTGGATCTCAGGCAGGTCCTGATCCACTGTGAATCTACTATCATCAAGGTCTTACTGTAGCTAAAGTTGATACCAACAATCAGCATCACCATATCCCCCTCTGTGACTTTGAGAACAAACACTGCAGTTTTCTTGATGTGGAGATAAGAGCTCCTACATAGCCTGCTCTGTTGATAAGGTGGACTGGCTTTCCTGAAGTTCTGGTATCAGTTGGACTCTGAGTCATCAACCATATATTAGTGGGTGTGTGCAAGTCAGACTGTGATCAGCAGTTTCTCACTTCTGGGAGCAATACTGAGTGTTGGAGATTCAATTGTTGTCTACTGCAGGTTACTTCTCCTGTTCAATGGGAGACCACTCTGAAAACAATTTTAGGGAAGGGATTGCAGACTAGTTATGAGCTTGGCCCTGGCAAGGTACTCCTCCATGGTCATCTGTTCTGATCACAATCCTCTTCTCATGTGCACAACTCACCTTTCAGTGCTAGGTTTCTTCAAACTTCTGCAATGCAGGTCTGTGTGTTTTATAACATAGGAATGTGCAATTGTCACAATGATGGCTTGCAAATTATTTGAATCACAACTATTTCTTCAACAAGTAGGTAAGAACTAGATTCAACAGTTTTAGTTATTGAAGGAGGCAATATTTGTGGAATTTATACTGTTGGAGACATACAAATATGATCTTCCATTTTCATACATGGGAATGACTGGTCTTTTCCTGTGTGCAGGTTATCGCTGGAATTGTGAAGAGAATTGACAAGAAGGCTGCACCTGTAGAGAATATAAGTGTTTAGTCAATCTGAGTCCTGCGTACACAAAGCATGCTCTCATCTTCCACATCCTTTCAATAATCCTGGCTACACAAACCCTCAAGCCCTTCAAGGGATGCATCTTCCAAAAGAAGATGATAGTTATGTCCTTGCTTATACAGAGATAATCACTGAAAGAAATGCTTATTACATTCCTGTTGTCTTGGTTGTCAAATTCCTCTGAGACATCTACTGATCTCTGCCATTGTGCCAACACAATCATCAAAGGGTTACTCATAGCAATTTTGTGACAATATGTGTGTGCAATCTGAAAGCATGGAGTTTGTAGGGCATCATTTTGATCAGGAATTAGGTGCAAGAAATGCAAGATCCCTAGATATGACCAGGTGCAAAGTTTGGATCTGTATCTCTCTTGCTGTGTCAGAATCAGAGCACAGTGTGTTGCAGAGTGGTGGTGTCTGGAGTTCTCCAGAAGTGGATAATGACACTGAGAATTTGTGTCTTCTTCTCTGTCGCCTGACTATCTCTGTGATCTTTGTACCCCAGTTTGGGAGAAGCAACTTGTGTCTACTTGTGCTTGTTCAGCCAGTGGGTGCATAGGTTGTGAAACAATTGTGTGAGCGCCAAAGAGATTGAGAATAAGCTTGCACATTTCGAGGATATAACAGGCATCCCAGACATGCTCCTCTGCCATCAGATTCTGGAAGGTCACAACTAGGATCTGCAGGCAGCTATCACCTCCATTGAAGCCTCCGAACCAAACCATAGAGCAAGTATGGGACAGCGCTTTTGTTGTGAGCTCCAGCTAGGATTGAATATAACTTCATTCTCTTTGTTTCATATTTCCAACATTTTCATGTTATGAATCCTGTGTTAGTTTCGTTTATTCTTGCAATACAAGATATGTGATTTTCAGGGTGTTTTTTTTGCCTCATTTAAAACCGAATATTATGGTCTCTCGCTGGTGATTTCATCCCCCTATAATAATTTATATTTTAATTTCAGACTATGTGTTTGAGATGGTGATTTTTGTGACATGTTTGTTGTTTTTTTAACTATTAAAACTAAGTTAAATACATAGTCTGCTTCCAACACAATTGATAGCACATTTATTGAACATGTTTATATTTTGTAGAGTGCAAAAGCTGTGTTTGGAAGGGACAAATGGGAAGTCTCATGAGACACTAGCCTGCAAGTAGAAAACTTATAATTAGCTTGAAGCAAAAGACTAAAATCTTTGTAAAAAATGATACAACTCTTGTTGGTATTTGGCACCTTATTTTGTGCCCTTCTCATCATCTATGGCAATCCTCTTATGCCAACCCTCGTTGGTTTTTGACCCCACCTAAAGCCAGTTGCACCAAAAGAAACCCTAAACCCAAACATGGGGCACTACCTACTAGTCATTAGCCTGAGCCCCCCAAAAAAAAACTCTTGCCAAGAGGCCTAATTTCTTATTTTTTGTTGTTTTTTAGAAGGGGGAGGGGCTGAGGTTGGATTTATTGTTGTTCCCATCAAGCTCTCACTATATTGGGAAAAGTTTAATAAAATCTAGATACAACAATTATGGATTTGGTAGTAGATTTTAAAATGTCAATCTCAATTTGATTTTATTACGTAAGTGTGCCTTTTTCATGTCTTTTCTTGAAAATTATTATTTTGAAATTCTATTTATTGAATTACATTTGAAAATAGTTTTGCAGCAGAATGGAAGTTTGCACACAAGGCAAAAATCATTTTGTTGATATGCTGAAGTTCAGATGCAAAACTGCAGATATCTTTGAAACAAAAATGTAGTGACTTGGGTATTTTCAAGTTCCCTTTATAAGCAGACTGTTGTGCTTTTCTCACTGGGTTTTTGATTTCATTGGTCATGATGTGCTTGAGAAGAACCACTTCATAATCGGGTCGTCTCTCCAAGCTACCAGCTCCAAAAATGGATGCTTCTTCAAGTGAAGTAGAGCTACTAGCCTGCTGCAAATGTGCAAGCAATTGTATCAGGCTGGCCTCCCTTAAGACCACCCACCAACAAGGGAGGAAGCTTCTAAAAGCACAGGCTCTTCCTCAAAATCCAAAAACTGATTTTCATGAAATGAGCAAGAGTCATATATTCCCAGGGATCTGAAAATGGTGATAATTCACAACCACTGCTGCAAGCTGCACAATATGGTAGCTCTGATATTGTAATGTGTGGTGTATGTAGATGGAGGGGGAGCTCTTTGCATGTTGCCTGAACAGAGGGAAAATTCAGAAAAGAGTGCTCATTTCTATGCGATGATTCACTTGTAAAGAATACTTTCAAACCCTCTATGAATGTGGTGAAACACCAATGAATTGACTAGTGGATATTGTTGCCAATGCTAAGCATCATGCCCAGTTTGCACAAGGCATAAACAAAGTTGGATTCAAAATCTGAAGGACCTCCAGTTTGAGACATTGTAGCACTATGACATTTTAAGCATCAGTGCAATGAATGTGATGTGATGCTCGTGATGTATATGGTAATAGGGATAGCATTGACCAGCAATCCAAGGTATGAGACCAAGATTTCTTGCTAAGGAAAATATTCCATTACTATTTTATGGTTGCAAGTCAAATTGATAGTCAGTTGTATGATACTGCAAGTGCAATAGACCGGACTGAAGAGGGTACCATGCAAGGAAGAATTCTGGAAGGCAACAAGTATGCGCTTGGATTCAAGCTGGACTAGTGGAAGGTGGAGCTGTGGGGTTAGTAACTCTTGATAGACCTGAAGCATTCCATTGCACTCTCTAAGGTGGTAAGGGGAGCCAAATGCCCTTTCAACACATGATGCAGGTCCACAAGTATTTTCTCTTCTTTTGTATTTTCTTTGTTGCGTGCACTAATGGGTTTAAAGGGCACCTATGCATTGTGCACTAATGCACCTACGAGTGTTTTTTTTTTCAATTTTTTTTATAGTTAAGTTGGCTACATGGCAGTCTCTTTATGTTCTATAATTGCCGCATGGATTACTTAATGTCAAATTATCTAGCTACACGACAAGGAAATGTGTAATTTTTTAGCGATTAAGGAAATCACTTTGTCAACTTTCATTTGAGAAAGGAGAATTTTTTATGTAAGTTCTGCAACTACAAGCTTTAATTTTTTATCAAATCTTATGCAACTTTTAATTTCCAATTTGTGAAAACAAAGCTATGTGGGGGAATTGAAACTTGACCCCTAAAGGCCTCGCCCCTTGCAGCATATAGCCTAACCTACACAAAAGGAAAACATTAGTTCTTCATGAAAACAAATCCAAATTCCAAAAGGCCCATAAGGGGGTTGGTTGAAGGTTTGGGAATCTCCATATCCCCAAAAAAACATGAATCATGGAAACAAAGGGCAACTCATTTGTCTTCACCATCAATATTCAAGTTATAATTGCCATGATTGAACTCAAAACTAAAGTTGTAGTAGTCATAAAAAATAACCAAAGAACCCACCAAGTCAAAACTTTGATGGACCAACAAAGAGGAGAAGCTATAAACCAAACATCCAACTTTCCAAAAATTCTAATATCTAACTAGATTGCAAATAAAATAGGAAAATGGGTGAGGCCTAGGGAATCAGGATACAATAGGAGAATGTGAAACTTGGGCAAGATTTAGACTCCATATTGAGTTATATTATCTTTCCAACTCTAAATTGCTTCTCCAAAAGGAAAGTCTTGCAATGTGAAAAACTTTTGGTTGAACATCCAAATGACTAATTCCAAATGTGTAATCAATTTGTCTCATAATTTTGTTTTCATGAAGGTGAGTGTAGAAAAAATCCTCTCATCCTCCATTGAACCAATACTTGCACAACAACAAGTTCAACCAATTTTATGTACTCAAGGATTTTTTCTACAAGTATTCATGATGAAGAAAGTGTTATCCACAACTTGGTAAGTGGGTTCACATCAAAAGGTTTGTGCATTGCCAACTTAGAATTAATTTTCATCATAATGACAAAAAGAAATCTTTGTAGGTCAAAAGCAATTGCTGAAAACAATCTCGGAACCCATAACTCATCCAAACTTAATTTCTTAAGTTAGTAGAGGGCATCTTTGAGAACTACCAAATGAACATCAAACCTTGTTTCTAATTTTAGTTGTAATTAATGTTGTGGGTACACAATACCAAATGCATCCATCAAATTTTTGGCTGGTAATTGACCTTGGACCTTGCAATTTTGTAATAAGTTCACTAACAGTTTTTTCACATTGTTTTTCATAGATGCCATTATTTTTGCATAACTAGGTCTTGTAACAAAACCAAAATGCCCCCATTTGAAGGTGCTAACCTCATTAGCACCAAAACAAACCAACCTTGCAGTAAGCTCCTCTTCTTTCACACCGCATTGTGTCATCAAAAATTTCATAATCAACAATGTCAAACTATTAGTTCTAGATCTAAAAATCATTTGTTGGACATTCAACAACAACGGTATCCGACGCTAATCTTACACAACATAACCATGCACACTTGCCCAATTTGCATTGTCCATGGATGTAACTTCATCACAAGTAAGAGATGTGAACTTGGCATTTTGGATAGCAACTTTAATCATTTTTTTCACTTCACGGTCTATATGTTTTGCTTTTTCCTAGCCAACCCTATTAGACTAATGCTTTCTGGGCATAGATCAAAGTTTTAAAAACTTGAACAACGGTTGAAAATCCTCATAATCTATCATTGGTTTACCTTTACTTAGGAGGTTAAAAACAATGGCAAATTGAACAAGTTTTTCCTTATCTTCGATTGCCTGACAAAGACTAAATTGTTGGAAAACAATTATTATTGATAATTGAAAATCAACAATTCCATTTTTTGCATGCCCTCATTTTGGATCCATAAACCACTTACCATCATGAGCTTTCCTTCTATTTGCATCTTTTCAATGGAGTCCCATTTGGCCACCAAAACCTTGTATTTTTTTCTCAATTATGGAACAAACACGACACTTGACAAAAGTAATTAACCCAACTTCATTGAAAATGGGCTCTACCCATGGCATTTTCAGAGCCCAAACATTTTGAAACTTATGATTCACATTAATATTAGAAGTTTTTTTTAAAAAATTTAAAAGCATGCACATCTTCAACAACAATAAGGTTGAGGTTTTCATCTTCAACAATAATAGGGTTAGGGTTTTCAAAATGTTCAAAAACTTTAGAAGAATTTTGAGGTGCAACAATTGTCAATTTAGGGTTTTGGTGTTGGTTTCTTTGTTCACCCATGTGACTAGATTCAAGTACATTAGAATAAAGAAATTCATCAAGTGCAAGGGCTTCTTTTAAAACACGACCACCAAAAAAAAACTTTAACTTTAAATTATTTGGAACTTACAATATTGGAAGCATGATTAAAACAATAATCAAACAACCTAATTCAAAATTGAAACAACAAAATCAATTCAGAATTTTAAAATGAAAAATAAGGAGGTTTACCAAAAAAATGTTCCCTTCATATATCTACAAGAAAAAATTTGAATGCATTTCAAACAAAAAATGCATGCATTATGTTCCTGCTACCCATTGCCCACTACCTACATCCTCACATAAGAAATTTGAATTAAAACATGGAAATGTCAAACCCAAAAAAATTTAAATAATTATTATGCACTATTAGTTTCTAAACAAGTGCAAAACTCAATGGGTATCTGGATTCTACAACTTTCAACGTGCAAAATGCCTACACTTGAAGTCTGATGTTTTCAAATGTGGGTGAGCAAGCTAACATGAATGAAATATAGATTCAAGATTGGTTGACATCACCTAGGAGTGAGCTTCCATATACTGAAACCCACACTATTGATATGTACACCAATTTTTTTAAATTATAATTGAAAAGTGCAAAGTGCAAATTCAATAACTAGCAATGAACATTTGTCACAAACTAGTCATGGCATCAAATTGGTTTTAGCAATTCTACACACACGCTACACATTGCATACCAAGTCCCACCTGATATGCACAATGGATGGATAGACTTGACAAAAAATCTTGATTCCCAACTAGTGTGCACAATGGATGGGCAATGATAACAAACCTTGATTCCTAATTAATGTGCATGATTTGAGTTTCACCATGTGTACACACACCAAGGATGGACAATACACAATGCACACCAAGTTGTGATGTAACAACCTTGAATGCTCAAGTTCATGAATCAAAATTTGACACTATAAAATGCACACAAAAACACATACAAACTTAAAAAATCAGGACAATAATGAACACTATGTACACAAAAAACACAACAAAATCGATGAATTTCATTACCCTAAAATTGGCACTACTAATGCACACTACACACACAACATTGTGCACACAAACAATGTCCGTGGACTTCATGAATTGCATTTGCAATTTTGTAGTGTGTGCACAACAATGATGATGAAACACAACATTTGCTGATTGAAACTCCAATTTCTAGAACCTAATTTGTAATGTGCACACAACAACAACAAAACACAACAATTAGTCAAAACTCCAAAGTCTAAAGCTTAATCTACTATGTGCACACAATAATGACAAAACACAATAATCAGTTGAAACTCTAGAGTCCAGAGCCCAAAGGTTTGGATGTAGTGTGCACACAACAACAATAATTGAAACTCCAAAGTCTAGACTCAAGAGGTTTGGGAATCCAAAACCGGAAGGCATATAAATCCTAGTTATGATCAAGCTAGAGCCTTGAAAACTTAACTTAGTGGTCAACAGTCCTCAACTCCTCAATGTTGGTTAGTCAATTCAAGCTTGAACATTGAATCGTCACCTAAGACCCCGTCGCCTCACCTTGCCTTGATCAAAATAATTGTTGCAAACAACAATTTATGATGACTTAAAATAATTAAACAACAAGTGCCACTCATAGATTCATTTGCGATTCATGTCAAGAGCAAGCACCAAGAAGTTAGAACAATGAGCATTACAAGCAATGAATAGCAAACACTACATCCTACAAACTCAAGAGCTTGAGTCCCTGATTTCCAAGTTCATCACTTGAACAAACACTACACACCTGAAAACAAGTTTTGGGAGGGTTTAGGTTTAGTGAAAATGGGTTTGAGGGAGGGAGTTAGGGTTATGAAATCAATGGCCTTTTAGGGTGATGATCTAATGATCTATGTGATTGTAGAGGGTAGATTGTGTGATTCACAATTTGCCCTTGATGGTAAGGAAGCGAAAACCCTATTTGTGTTGTTTACATGCTTGTAGTTCTGATTTTTTAATGAGATATTTATGAATTTTATTATTGACAAAAACCCTTTTATGAATTGCCAACCCAATATTTACATCCAAAAAAACGAATTTTTGCTCGAAAAAAAAACATTGGCACCTACCATTGTAAACACAATGTTGCATGCACAACATTTAATGGTTGGTGATGTAGTTGCATTTGGGTCATATGCTCATTGCTTATGGTGGAAATGGACAAATCTACCAAGTGCCCTAAACCTATTGGTGACATTACATAAGTTGATGCACCCATAAGGTCATCATGTGGACCATGTTTTGGATCATGGATGTCATAGTCAACTAGTCACATGGGATGACAAATTGTCATTTGCATGCATTAATCAACAAAGTGGGGATGCCTAGGTTTGCATTATCGACTTTGGTTAGCTATCTAGCATCCCATGCATTTCACAACCAAGATAAAGATTGTTATGGGAATCCATTACAATAGTTGGGAGGAGTCATTTGCTAATGAATGTGAATGTTATATGGGATTTCTTACTAGCACAATTGCAACACCAAGATTCACTAAAATGCAACATCATCAAAGTCTTGGAAAAGCCATGGACCTTACCTCTATGGTTCATCAAAATGTGCTTGGTAGTTCAACAACACAAAATAAATGGCCTTCAACCTCCAATGGGGGCAAATGCTTTTAGCTAAAGGGCATAGTCAACATCAATTCCATGATTCGATGGATTTATGAAAGATGATAATATGTTGTCAAAATTGCTTCAACTTGCGGGTGAAAGCACACTAAGCCCCCCCCCAATTGTAGTCCCACATATAATCTTTTTGCAAAACTTTTTTGGGTATTGTATGGACATCACATCTTGGATTATTATTTTTTGTTTTAAGTATATTTGATTTTTTAAATGTTTCATCTAATCAATTATTTTGAAATTTTCAACAAACATTGAAAATTTTGAAGGTATAAAATATATTTGTGACAAAGTAATACTTGTCATAGAGTTTGAAATTTTGAATATATACTTCAAGACTAGGGTTGTGAATGGAATTATTGAGTGAATTTTTTTATGGTGTATGAAATTGATATACATTAATTAAATTTAGAAAAATTTAGAAATTTAAAGTTTTTAATGAAATTTTATTCAAAAAATGTGTTTTTTTGCATTTGTTTAGTAATGAATGCACGATAATATTTTATTTTAAAGAAAAAAACCAGTACCATATCAAAGAAGAGGAGATTTTATAAATGGGCATTATATTATTTTTTTTCAATTTTCTTTTGTTTGATAATGTTTCATGAATCATAAACATGAAACCCATGTCATTGAAAAAATATAAGTTATATACTCTGTGTACATTGATTTTATCCAATCCTCTTCATCTAACCATTCGATCAAAATAAAATTTGACTCAAATTTGAGTTTAAAAATGTTGTTGTGCATAATTTGATAGTTTGGTTGTCTATAGAACATTAGACCAATCTTTAGTTAGCTTTGCAAATGTTGTGCCCATATTCGCTTACAATATTTGTTAGATTCTACACAATTCTCCATTCAACCAAAGAGAGTTATTGGATTGTATCAATGTTCATATTTTTTCACCCCTAGCCTCAAATGTATTGACTAGACAACTTGGTGGAACAACATTTGACCTCTTTTGTCACCACTATGGATATTCCAAAGCTATGCATGAGATCTATTCAAAATAACATCATTGGTTGCAGTTTAGATATCTACCATGGTCATCAAAATCATTGTTAGAGAATGTAACCCCTAGGTTAGCTAGTTGAGAAAATCTCCTAATACTTTTATAGTTTCTAGTGGTACATGTAGATTCACTACCTCCTACTAAGCACAAGGTGAAGCCATAAAATTAACTAGGTTCTAGAATATAGATTAATGGTAAGATAGTTGACATTTATCTAGGAGATTAGTGAAGTGATTTGGAAGTGCCATCACTTTTGTAAGAATGGATGAGGGAGCCTCATGGGCTTAAAGGAGGTTGGAATTATGTTGTGGTGAGTGCTTCATTGTGGGTGTGAAAGGGGACTATCATCATCATAGCTAGTCCCACCCTTTGTAGGTCTTTACCCCTAAGAAGGTGGCCACTCTCTCTCTTGTCTCCTATTTCTTGTCATCCTCCCTTTACTCTTTGCACATTGCTTGTCAATCATGTCCTTATCTCTCAACTCTCCATCTCTTTCCCATTTTCATGAATAAGCTCCACTTTCCTCTAAGTTGTTTGACTAGCTTCTTTTTGTGGGTGCTCAAGCACAGCTCCTCTCCTTTGAGTTGTCCGTCTTTTTTTTCTCTTGTTGGTGCTCAGTGGGCCCTCTTCTTCGAGCTGCAAAATAATTGGAACTTAACCAAGGACTAACCAGAACCTATCCAAGCCTAATTGCTACGATGAACCAGCCAAACTGCAAAAACAAAAGATGGAACCACCCAGAATTTGCGAACCCAGATCTAAACCCAATTTCTTTGTTAAATGAAAAAAACCACACCCAAAACCCTGCTTATGCAGACTCTTCATGACAGTTTGGACTCATGAAGAACAATTGATGCTGGGAGTTACCTTTTGGTATCCAACTTCCCACACATAGTATCTGGTCTAGACAAAATGAACCTCACTCTCAGAACTGTAAGTCTGCATCCTAATGCTAGTCTTTTTGTACAAAGGAATTAGAGCACAAGTTTCTGTTCTTTGACAGATTTCATAGATCTGATCTTAACTTTTATGACAGTCCAGAGTGGAACATGAGTCATCACGTGGAGCTGTAGTATGGTGAATCACTAGGAAGTAAAGTAAGTGCATGTATCATAGAGGAAGTGAAGTGCCATCCAGCAGTAAGCAAAGCTTGAACACTAAGAAACTTGAAATCACAGAGAGCAAATCCTGCAATACCCAATTTTGGATTCTCCACAGTCACATGACAGACACCTGTCTTCAGGGTTGTACCATCATGTGCAACATACACATATGTGCGTCAATCACAACAATTTAACATGCTCCAAACTAGATAGCATGACCTCATATGCAAAAACCAAGTTACCACCAAAGACAAACTATATAGCACACAAATTGTCAAGTGGGTTCTCGGTGTAGAATGTCTCTGTTATGTATATGAAATTAAACACAGGAGACTAAATGACTAGGTGACCATATATACAATCTGAAGCACATACCCTAAAATATGTGGAGAAGACCCTCGCACATCTTGGATCTATGGACACTGCAGCAGAAGGTTCTCCAAATCCTTACAATTGTAGGAGAGCTATGTTCTTTCTGCTGGGTCCCCCTATACAAAAGTTTTTGGTGTCCTTCAGTGGAGCAACAAAAAGATGATTTGAGTTTGTGTTTCACTTTGCAGATTCTTAAAGAATCTTTGGTCTGATTGGATTAGCTGTTCCTCTAACATGCACTTAATGAGACTGTAATAATCATTTGTGCTGCTAATTAGTAGTTCTGAGTTTGTTTTGTATAAATTAATTCAGTGTGTGTCTAATGTCCTAAGATCGGAGCTTGAAGGTCTGGGGGACTTGCCATACAGTGATAAGAGATCAGAGCTTGAAGGTCTGGGAGACTTGCCATACAGTGACAAGTACACACTCCTTATCCTGTAGGTTAACACACTTGTTAGCACCACACCGACAGCACAAACACACGCCATGATGATGAAGGTTAGCCTGAAGCAATGTGCACCCACACACACAGGAACGCCATGCTCAGTGTGAGAGCCTACTGCTGTCCCACTCAACCAGTGGCTGCTACCTGATCCAAGAATTCTCCAGCCAGAGCCAACTGCAGCACCTTTGGAAGCTTCTTGATCATAGAGGTACCCAGCGATGAGACCAGAGAACAGGAGAGAACCCAGTGGGTTGCCTATGTTGAGGAAGTTGTAAATCATGCCAAAATGGCGTAGCCCAAAAAGCTCAGACGCTGTTGGCACCATGATGGAGAAGTGCACACCATAACAAAGCCCCAGAAGCATTGAGCCTGCATAAAGAGATCCCGGCCATGCAGATGCGAACAGGAGATGGGAGAAGATCATGAAGACTTGTGCCACCCCCAACCATACTGTTCTTGGAATTGCATTCGTTCTGCATGCACCAACCCACAAACTTAAACCAAGAGAAAAAGGAAGAATACTGTGTATGTACAAGGAATTGCTGAATCCTAGGAGTTAGGCATACACCTGGAATTCCCACAATCAGACACACATATTTGATTTCATTTTCTAAAGACCAGTGGATTCAATAGCATGGTTAACTCCTAGAATTCATGTAGCTAGAATTCATCCCACAAGCCTTTGTGAGGCTGCCATGAACAAGTAGAGTTTGATGAGCTAGAGCACTTGACCTCAGAACTTTCCCAACAGAGATGAGATGAAGTAACAAACCTGATGTAATGTTCAGACAAGGAGCCACCTCCCAGGCGGCCAAGAAAATTTGCAATACTGATCAAGGAAATGAAGATGTCAACATTGAAGTAACCCTGAGCTTCACCAATCTGTCCTAGGTTGTTTAAAGCTGTCACCCCCGTGCCAACCCCACAGAAGAATGTGAAGAAAAGGAGCCAAAAATCTGCCTTCACCAGAGCTTGCTTGAGCTTGAAATCCTGCCCACGACGAGGCCTTTTCCTCCGCACTGCCCCTTCTCCCACAGCCAACAAAAGCTCTGCATCGTCCCCATTATCCTGATTGTTGCTGATGATGACCCCACCACCATTTTGTTGTTCCTTCGATCCATTTTGAGCTGCAGCAGTTGGTGAGACCTGAGTCACTTTCAGAGTTTCAATGTCTGAGCCACGATGGCCCGAGTCCTGCATTTCGGACCTCAGTGGCTCTGGATCTGCTGCTGATGATACCTGCTGTTGCTGTTCCTTGCCCACTGAAGTAGCAGCAATTAGAAGAGGCTCATTGATGTCAAAACTTTCCTCATCAGCTGGCTCAAAGCTTCCAGCTCCACAACACTCAGGCATCAAAGCTTTGATGGGTATTACCAAAGGAGTAACAAGAAACAGCACCATGACTGCTGTGAACAGTTTTGGGACAAGCGGTGGAAGAATGAAGAAATCCTCAAGGCAAGTAGCAGCTAGGAGGTAGAAGGCAAGGGCAATGCAAACACCAGTGATGTAATGGAAGTTAGTGTGCTCTTCTGGGTCCAGCACCTGCTGTGCTTTGGGTGGCACAGGACGGATGAACAGCATGGCTGCCAAGGAAACAACAGTGGGGCCAATGGCCAGCAAGAGCAGAAGAGCATTGGGATCACTGGAAAGCAGAGACGAGAAGATTTGGGTGAAGATGGCAGCACTTAGACCCACAAAGCCCTTCAAGATGCCCACTACTGTGCCACGACTGTTGGGAAAGTTGCGCATACATGTCACCAGCACTGCTGTGTTGAACCAAGTTGCACTGTTGCCTCCTATCCACAACAGCACACTCATCTGCACACCCACAAAAGTCAGTCTTCCCAAATTTGTCAGAAGAGCTCCAGAAGCAGCCCAGGAAGTCTCCACCAAACCCTAATCAGAAACCCAAGAAGAAACACAGAATGCAAAACAACATTCTGATGAAGAAGACGACAGACAGACAGACAGCCAGCGAGTGAGTAGCCACGAGATCTTCTCTTACCTGCCAGTAAGGCAGAGCTTGGATGCGCTCGCTGACTACGAGCCATGTGACGCCATAGCCCAGGAAGCCTGTGAGAGCGCCGATGCTGAGAAGGGTCCAGGGGGGAAGCTTGTTGCAGAGAAAGCCCGCCAGCAAGCCCACATTCTCGCCCAAGTCCTTTGCCACTCCTAGGTTGTTCACCTGCAGTTGGTTGTAATGGAGCACAGTCTTGAGCTTGGAGGAGTAGAAGGCGAACATGTAGGCGTTCCCTGCTGAAGCTTGCACCCACATGGCGGCTGAAAGCCCGAACCATTTCGTTGCTGTCAGAGCTGCTCCTGGATTCGCCATTGCTCCTGCAAGTATCACCGATTCCTGCAAGAAGCCTGATTCACTCTCTCTAAACTCCGATCTAATCTACAATTGAAGGTCTTGTGCGGTCTATCTCTCTAAATATACATTTGCAGGTGTTTGAAGCGATTTGGCTCAAGAGCAACACAAATTCCTCATCGACATGGAGGAGGGGTTTGAGAAACTGCTGCTGGACTCCGTCTCAAGCAAGCAAGCAAGCAACAGTTCGTCTCTAACTTGCGTCGCTAGAGCTTGTTCTCCTGCTCCTGTAACTGGAATTCTTTTTCTTTCTCTGGATGTCTTGCGCTTTGTTACATCTCAGAGTTCACCCGGGGGGAAGGGGGGATCAATGGACATGTCTAATGCATGCACGCGAGAAGTCTTCACTTGATAAAGCAATTGCTACTACTTTCCTTTACCCACCACCTCACTACCCACCATCACTTTTGATCATCTCTTTCACGACACAACAGTACTAGAACTATTTACTGCAACACCTACAACAACGTAAATTACAGCGACTCCCAAAACAGAATAATTACACTAGAGATAGCTCCACACCTGCTACTGTACTATCACAATTGCTGTAGACACAACAACAATTGAAGCACCCAAGTTTCTAGCTGTCCACCGGTTTAACAAGAGTTCATACAACCAAGCAAGAAAACCTCAAGAAGAAGAACAACAACAACAACATCAAGGCAGTTCAAGTTCTTGAAGCAGAGATCTCTTGTATCTCTTGTATGGGCATGTGTTTTCCTGATTGCAAAACACTTGTGTGTTGAACGCTAAACCACCTTTGAAGGCAAATTGTTTGGGTTGTAGAAAACTGCGTATGTCTGTTTTTTTGTGGGTCTTCAAATCTCTTCTCTAATCCAACAACTGGTTTTTTTTCCAATGCATGTAAAAACAACAAAAAACAACAACAGCAACTCCAAATTCAAATATTTCTTCGACGTCTTTGGCAGTGCAGAAGGAAAGGAAGTTCGAGTTGCTTCTGCTGTGCTGTGCAGCGGCGAAGCGAAGGTCGAGCGTCGCGCGGGGCCGGGGGGCAAAAGCCCGTTTTCGCAAAACCTCTAAGCGGGCGGGGGCCCAGTTTAGGAAGACCGGGATCGGGCCGGGAGACAGGACCCAGTTTCGAGATCTCGATTTGGAGACCTGAAATTGGAAGACCAGGTCTCATTGGACTCATTGGGATCTGGATACTAAAACATACAAAAAAATTTCTTTTTCTTTTTTTCTTTCTTTTTTCCCTCCTTCTTTTTCTCTTTTTGCCCTTTTCAGCCCATACAAATTGGCAAATGGTTAGGGTCAATGTAATATTTGAATTTTATTTATAAATAAATAAAATTCCATTTGTCTTTGAATTCTATTTATAAATAAATAAAATTTCATTTGTCTTTGAATTTTATTTATAAATAAATAAAAATCCACTTGTCTTTGAATTTTTTTCTAATTTTTTTTAAAAAATAATTATGTTTGTTACACATTGATTAAATTCATTATTATGGTAAGTACCTCTTTTATTATTGAATCCTAAATGACAATAAATGAAGCATTTTCTCACTAAGTAATAGAGAGATCTCCC
>Ga0209208_10002003_pt1 | contig 29053 bp, 28 predicted proteins | sample S1TSphfallax_3_FD_187694 | JGI IMG/M metagenome (GOLD analysis project Ga0209208, IMG submission 187694) | Host-associated microbial communities from peat moss isolated from Minnesota, USA - S1T2_Fd - Sphagnum fallax MG (SPAdes) (version 2) | ecosystem: Host-associated > Plants > Peat moss >...
TCAGGAATATTTTTCCTTAAATTAAAAAAAAAATTATTCTAGTTTTTGTTAGTAGGTTTTCATCAGCACTTTTGGGTTGCATTATTTTGAGTCCTTCAAGTTTCTACCGGAAACAAATTTTCTTAAATACATCATCGTTCAAGATGTGTTTGGAGATGCCTGAAAACATATTTTGCTGCCGCCCATTACAGATTTTGGGTCTTATGGTGCACATTCTAGACCTGTAATAGAGACTCCATTATCTACTACATGGCCAACTGTGTGTGACAAGACACAAAGGAGCTTCCGAGTATAACAACCGAGTAAGTGACATCACTTGTACGGCTTAGATCGGCCAAAAATCAATGCTCAGTGATTCTCTCATCCGTGAAACACCCAGGGAAACATCCCCTTGCTGCAGCCTGAAGGGTGCATTTCGAACACTCAAATAATTCTTTTTTTTTTGGGGTGGAGGGAGGGAAGGGGGGGTGATGGGCCAATCAAAATGACTCCTTCATTCGTTTGTTCATTCCTTTCTTTCTTTCTTTCTTTTCCAAAATAGATTAAAGAACATCCCGGATGGAGAGATATAACAAAGAAATCATCCCCGTGTCCGTTTGGTATGCGACATCATAATAAGGCGAGGAGGTCCCAGAAAAGCCTGGCGTGTGGCATTATGCCACACACGAGTTGCCCCCAACTAAGAAAGGAAATCTCTGCGACACATTACACAATGTGAGGTTCCCATCCAATCACAAACAAAACAAAATCTTCGTTGTGCGATTGTTAACTAAAAGAAAGTGGCTCAGATGTCGTTAAGTAATGAAAGTGTGAATTTGTTTTGAGGGCTAACGTAGTTGAAACAAATGGAAAGCATGGGTTTAGGTTATATATGCCTAGGGTTTAGGGTTTAGCATATATATGCTTTCCGTATGTGAAGCATATAATGTACATGGAAAGCATTATATAATGTCGCCAAGCAAGTCAACATGACCATTATTCATTTCTTTAATTGAAGTCAGAATGGATCTTCTTTCTTTCTCTCCTTCTCTTTGTTCTCTCTCTCTCTCTTTCTTTCCTTGTCTGGGAATGGTCATTGGCCGTCTCTAGCAAGCAACCAGAAACAAACTGACTCTCTCCAAAACTCATTTCTAGTACCTATCTATCATAGAAAGTTCCGGCGAACTTTCGAACGAAACTTGGTTATAAACCGACTGTCAGTGAAACTCAGTTTTGGTACCTATCTATCATTTTTGAGTTGGAGCGAACTTTTGAAACAAAGCTTGGTTTTTTGAACCCAATACTCTCCATTTTGATACCTTATCTATCATTTTGAGTTTGAGCTGAACTTTAGAAACAAAACTTGGTTTTTTGGGCAAACATTCCCAATGAAACTTGGTTCCCATATTTTTGCTTGTCCCGAACCAAGTCACCCATTTGAAAGGATGTCAAAAGATGGGTATGTGCTATGTACCCTTCCAAATTAAGAAATTCTCTTGAACATTTTTGCAAGGGCAGCTCTGATGTCCCGACACGTGTCAATAATGTGTTTGTGTAAAGCTGTCTTCCTCGCTCGGATTGCGCTCCCTCCGGCTTTGTTGGTTTAGGTTTCTGACACCCGCCGGGTATGATTCCCGTGGCTCCACCCGGAAGCCGGTTGTTGTTCCTCCCTCCGGACGCGCGCGCTGTCTCGGGGCGCGGTTTAGCCGATGACGGGACACGTGTCAGCAGTATGCTTGCTGAGATTGAAACTTTACCCTTTGTTCTTTAGGGTCACTAGTTCTCATACCGGACGGATGTGAGAAAGCTTTTAGCTACCCGAGCCGGTGTTCCCCCGGGTGGGTGTGCTCTCTCTCTCTCTCTCTCTCTCTCTCTCTCATGTGGAGGTTTGTTTGCTTTTGCTTTTTGGCCTTTTGGGAAATTGCTGAACATGGTGATGGGTTTTGTGTGTTTTGCTTTTGTTTTTGGTGGCTCCTTTTTCTTCTGCTTCTTCTTCTTTTTTCCGGGCTGCCGAGCTCAGAAATTTTTCTTTCGCCGAGCGAGGAGGAGAAAAGAAGAAGTACCGGCGGATCCCAAAAAAGGGCCGACGAGACGCACGCTGCCCGCCAACGTGAACCTTGTTTGCTTTTTTGTTTGACTCAAAGGCGATAATAACCCCAAGCTCCAACAATTTTCCAACGCTTATGTTCGTTGTCTAAAGCGATGGGATTCCATGGATTTCGTATGTAAACTGTTCGTGTGTGTGTGTGTGTTTTCAACATAATTTTTTCTTCTACGAATAGAGTTGTAGTATTTGTTTGAGGACGTGAATTTAGCATCAGTCTGAGAAAACAGCGAAAAAAGCTCTAGCCTCGAACATAATCTATCTCTACATACACTGTGGTCTCTCATGATAAAAAACGGTTTGATTCTCAACTAAGACTTGCTTGGAATCCTCTGTGGATCTGTAGATATAGTTCTCATATGTTTTCCAGTTAGAGAAGAGAAGAAGAGACGAGGAGAAGAGAAGAGGATCACAGCGGAGGAGGAGAGCCAAGGCGGCTGCAATCACGACTCTGTGTGTGTGTGTGTGTGTGAGAGAGAGAGAGAGAGAGAGATACGATAACCGGAAGCAATTGAAGCGACAAAAGAGAACAGCAGCAACAACGTCGTGCATATATGTGTGGAGGACATGCGGTAAAAAAAATCTTTCCAACTAGACTGGTAGTGAGGACCTTTTGGGATTCCTCAGAAGCTTGATCAACAACAACTCTTCTTTTCTTCAAAGGGAAAGAAAGAAAGAATCAGGGAAGGTGATGTTGCGAAAATATAATATGTTAAGCCGCACCAGGGAGAGATGTGTCGGTGTTTGTGGCAATGGGCAATTGGAGCTGTTTCTAAGCTAGCCATTTCATCTGAAATCCATTTTTGCCACAAAAAATTCTATGTCTCCACTTTCCCCTGGGTTTTGCCTGTCTTGGGTGGGAGGCAGCTTTTTTTGAGAGAGCTTTCTTTCCAGGTTCCTTTGGGTGTTGTTGCACATCCCCAAATTTCTGTCTCTGTGCTGTTTCACTTGCCTCTCTCTTGTTTTCTCTTCTGACCTGAAGCTCTTGTTTTCTTTACAAGTGTCAAAAAGCTAATGGGCGCTCACCTGTGATGCTGCCGCTGCTGCAGGTTCTCTCAGGTTGCCGATATTGTTGGTGACTATTTCATTTCCATGGACTTTTTTGCAAGTAAGATTGTTGAGCCATGTCTCTCTTTGTGACCTTGTAAAGCTCAGGCTCTCATTTTTGTTTGATGCAGTCAGTCCCCCTCCCTCCCCTGTGGCCATAAAAAATGTCACCCCATTTTCTTTCTTTTTTGTGAAAAAAAACAAAAAAATCAGTGTAGGAACACTCAGAATGCACCTGCATATGATTGTTGTTGTACATTTCTGATGGGCGGCACATGTTTTTGTGGTTGTAAATTGGCAGAGTCATGGAATTTTTTTTGCAGCCACTCAGAGGGAGGAGCTGCTGGTGCTGGTGCTGTAGCATGCATAGAGCATGCCATAATTTCTGGGATTCATCTGGGTCTCATAATTGTCTTCTTAGCATTAGCTCTAGCATACCGAAAGGAATTGAGGAGAATATCAGCAGGGTGCTCATCATCATGCAGCAGAAGAAGCCAACAACAACAGAGGGTGGCTGCTCCAACAAGACAACAACAGCAGCAGCAGCTCCATTGGGTTGTTGTATGCTTTATGCTGGCACTAGGTCTGGGATATGCAGGATCTGTGATATGGGCAATAGGTAGCAGCAGCAGCTGGAGCACAACAAGTGGCGGTGGTGGCAGGGAATTTGTGTATCCTATTCATGAATTGACACTCTTGCTTGTGCAAGGCTTGGCGTTTTTGTGTCTAGCTCTTTCTGTAAGGGTGAGAGCAATGACAATGACGCTGCCTCAGTTCAAGACTTTTCTGCGAGTATGGTGGGTACTTGCATTTTTCTTAGGAACATTTGCTGCAATTGCAGCTGCAGTAGAAGTTTTGAATGGAGAAAGATATGGGAGTTTGGCAATCTTGGAGTTGATGTCATGGCCAGTCTGTTGTCTCCTCCTCTACTGTGCCATCAAGAATGATGATAAGGATGATGGTGATGGTGATGATGGCAAACTTTCTCCAGAATTTGACACCTTAGTAGAGCCTCTTCTTGATGGAATCTCTGAAGACTCAGAGCAGCAGCCACTGCAGAATGTAACACCTTTTGCATCTGCAGGGTTCTTAAGCCACATGACCTTCTGGTGGCTAAACCCACTTCTGTCATTGGGTTACAAACGGCCATTGGAACAATCTGATATGCCCAGCCTTGGCAAGGAGGATGAGGCTCAAACAGCTTACAAAATCTTTGCACAAGCTTTGGAGGATCAATCAGAAAACGGTCACAAGCCAGTATCCGTTTTCTGGGCATTGACAACATGTTACTGGCAGCCGATTGCAGTAAATGGCTTGTTTGCATTTGGGAAATCCATCACCCTTTCCTCGGGCCCGGTTGTTCTCAAGTTGTTCATTGACTACACAGGTGGGAAGCGCGCATTCAAGTATGAGGGTTACATTTTGGTGGTGGGATTGTTTTTGGCCAAGTCTTTGGAGTCCCTCTCGCAGCGCCAATGGTACTTTGGTAGCCGACGAATTGGTCTGCAAGTTCGCTCAGCTCTTATGGCAGCCATCTACCGCAAAGAGCTCAAACTCTCCAACACAGGTTGGTAGTGCATGTATCTTCCTCTTTCATATGTCCACAGATTATCTATCATATCTAGGGTTGACAGATCTTCATGTAACACAAGCTTTGATGGATCATGCTTTCAGGGAAAAACAAGCATGCAGGAGGTGACGTTGTGAACTATATGTCAGTTGATGCTTACCGTATCGGGGAATTCATCTACTGGCTTCATTTTGCATGGACAACTGTGCTTCAGATTCTCATTGCTTTGGTGATTCTCACATATTCAGTGGGCTGGGCAACTCTGTCGGGGCTTGTGGTCATCATTCTTACCATGGTTGTCAACACACCGATGGCTAAAAGCCAACAGAAGTATTTGACCCAGCTTATGGCAGCCCAGGATAAGCGATTGCAAGCTACTGCTGAAGCCCTTCGCAGCATGAAGATACTAAAACTGCAGGTATGTTGTACATACTAGGATCCTGAATTTTGGATTTCAACAAAAGATTGTCACAATCTGTGGGTGTGTTGTGATGTACTAACAATCGCCCATAACATGCCCAATAACAGTCAGTCTCAAAGTTAGTGCTTCTGTGCGTGTGTGTGTCTATAGGCATGGGAGGACAGATTCAAAGAGGCTATTGAGGAGTTGCGAAAGGTTGAAATGAAGTGGCTCTCTGCTGTCCAATATCGAAAGGCTTACAATTCTGTCGTGTTCTGGGTATCACCTGTGCTTGTGTCAACAGCCACATTTTTCACATGCATGCTACTGGGTACTCCATTGACAGCAAGCAATGTGTTCACTGCCCTTGCTACACTACGAATCATTCAGGATCCCATCCGCTTAATACCTGATGTGATTGCTATCATCATTCAGGTTTATGCCGACTTTCACATCTTTCCGATTCTCCATTTTGTTCATAATAAGAAAATTCCTTCATTATGCTTTGTCTTCTTGGTTGGTCAGTTGGTCCTATTGTGCAACACTTTTTGCAGAACAGTGTCTGTTGTCAAATGGGAACAGGTGCATGTCTCACTGGCCCGCATAGACCGCTTCCTGCAAGAGGATGAACTGCAAGCTGATGCAGTTGCAAGAGACCTCCAAAAGAGCTCAGAGAATGCCATTGAGATCAGCAATGCTGTGTTAAGCTGGGAGCCAGATATGGCAGCAGCACATCCCACATTGAAGGATATCAGTTTGCGGGTTATGCATGGTGAGCATGTGGCTGTGTGTGGAGAAGTGGGTTCCGGGAAGTCTGCTCTCCTCAACTGCATCCTTGGCGAGATTCCAAAACTCTCTGGTTCAGTAAGTATTTAGTATTAGTCCATCTGATATTTTCCTCCAGGTTTTTGCTGCAAGACCCAATATTCATTCAAAGAAAGTCAATCCTAAAACCCTAAACCTTCTTTGCAAAATGATACCAACATAGGAATTCTGGGAGAGTAGTAGACATTTGACATTCTAGTGGGTTCTCGTGTGACAGGTGCAAGTGTCTGGCAGCGTTGCATATGTTGCTCAGTCAGCATGGATTCAAAGTGGCACGATCCAGGAGAATATTCTGTTTGGACGGCCAATGGATAAGGATCACTATCGCAAGACATTAAGAGCCTGTGCTTTGGATAAGGATATAAGGAGCTTCCCTTATGGAGATCTAACTGAGATTGGGGAGAGGGGAACTAACATGAGCGGAGGCCAAAAGCAGAGGATTCAGCTGGCCCGAGCAGTTTATCAGGATGCAGATATCTACTTGTTGGATGATCCCTTTAGTGCTGTTGATGCCCATACTGCTGCAACCCTGTTCAAGGTAATCAATCAATCAATCAAATTACCCATGTATCTCTCTCTGTCTCTCTCTTTGTCTTTGTCTTTGAGGTTTTTGTTTTGTGATCATCTGAGTTTGTTAGATTTTGTTGTCACTGAGATTGTTCGCCAACATTTGAAATTGTATTGGGGGATCAATGTACCATGTTGTTCAGGATTGCGTTATGGGAGCCCTGTTGAGCAAGACAGTCATTTTGGTCACCCATCAAGTGGAGTTTCTGCCTGCAGTTAACTCAATCCTGGTGAAGACCTCTGCTTGCTGCTGCCGTCCTTCCAAAGCTGACTCTAACATAGCCTCTGTTTCATATGCTGGTCATGAGTGAATGAATGAATGAAGGTGATGGTCAGTCTTATTTTTCAACAACTTTTTGTGAGTGCAGAAAGTTGTTGGTCACCAACCTCCTTTGCGTCCATTGTGATTGCAGATATGGGTTTTGAAAAACACAAGCATCTGACTTTTGTAGTGGGTGCTGGGGTTATTATGTACAGTTGATGCGAGAAGGAGAAATATGGCAGGCAGGGTGTTATGATGAACTTCTCAGTTCAGGTACTAGCTTCAAAGAGCTTGTCAATGCTCATGAAGAAGCAATGGGCATGCTGTCTGACTCTCAGGATCTCACAACTTCTTGGGAGCCAAGAAACCAAAGGCCACAGAGATTGCCAAGTCGGAGCAAATCACAGAGAGAGGAAGAGAGCCAAAGAGCAGCCAAGCTTTCAGACAAGGATATCCAATTAACACAGCAAGAACAGAAGGAAGTTGGCAACTCTGGGTTAAAACCATACATTTTTTACTTGAGTCAAGCAAATGGATTTCTATACTATGCTCTTGCTGTGCTTGCACATAGTGTGTTTATTGTTGGAGGAGTGGCATCCAATTGGTGGATGGCATCAGAAATTGGCAACCCAGCAATGAGCACTGTCAAATTGATTACTGTCTATTCAAGTATAGCAATCACTACTGCACTCTTTGTTTTCTTCCGTAACTTCTTTGTTGCTGTCATGGGTCTTAAAGCATCAAGGACCTTCTTCACCAGGCTCACAAATTCTCTCTTCCATTCTCCAATGGCATTTTTTGATTCAACTCCCACAGGAAGGATTCTAAGCCGGGTAATGTAACTAAACTATTACATAGTTATTTGATCCATGATTTCCACAAATTGCTTTAAAAAAAACACTTTTGGAATGAAAATTGCACGGTGTGCCATGGTGGTCAGGTTATGTGCTTTTATGACGGTGTCATTGAACCATTTGATGATTGTGTGCAATTTTACAGGTTGCATCAGACTGGAGCATTTTGGACATAGATGTTGCATATTGTTTTGGCTTTTCAGCATCAGCTTCCATGAATGCATTGAGCATCCTTGTGGTCACTTGTCTAGTGATATGGCCAATTCTCTTCATCATCTTCCCCATGGTTTACATCAATCGGCTCCTTCAGGTTTCCACCCCCTCTTTCTCTTCCTTTTTGTTTCACTCTAAAAGGCATTCCGATTTGTGAAGAGTACTAAATTTGAGTGTCTTTTTGTCTTTGAGCTTTCTGTGGTGGGTGTGGTTGCTGAATTCTTGCTCAGTTCCAAGCATCATTGCACTTTCCATCTTCATGCTCAGACTGTCTTGTTTGAGGTTTTGTTGATACAAAAATGAGTGATTTTTGAAACTGCAGAATTACTATCTTACATCTGCGCAAGAAATAATGCGCATAAATGGAACAACAAAGGCACCAGTTGTGCACCATTTTGGAGAGGCGATTGCAGGCGCAGTGACAATTCGTGCTTTTAAGAGGGAGAATATGTTCGCCAGGAAAAATTTAGAGCTCATTGATGCCAATGCCAGCCCCTTCTTCCATAGCATTGCTGCAACAGAGTGGCTTATTCAGCGCTTAGAGATCCTATCAGCTGTTGTTCTCTCTGCTTCTGCACTCCTCATCGTGTTTCTACCCGAGGGTCAAATTGACCCAGGTGTGTTTTCTACAGCCCACCTAGTTCTCTATCTCATTTCTTACCAGGAAATTGAGGAAGCACAGTATGATGTTCAGATGCACATCATGACGCTTCAACTCATCAAATGGGATTCATTGCCAGATTTCTTTTGTCTGATTGGGTTGGTTGATTATCTCAGGATTTGCGGGGCTTGTGATCACATATGGTCTTTCATTAAACGTCTCCCAAGTTTTCAGTGTCCAGCACCAGTGCAACTTGGCAAATGTTATAATCTCTGTGGAGAGGATCAAGCAATACATGAATCTTCCAAGTGAGGCACCTGCTGTCATCATGGATGAGCGCCCTCCGGTGCAGTGGCCTAGCACAGGCAAAGTGGAACTGAAAAACTTGCAGGTTTGTTGTTGCCCTTTTTTTTTAACAAACATCTCTTCTCTCCACAACCAGCAATTTCTTTTAAACTGAGAAACTGGTCCTGTTGTGGTTTTACTGTTTTTCCAAACAGGTACGGTATAGACCCAATGCTCCGTTGGTGCTCAGGGGAATTACATGTACATTTGAGGGAGGTCAAAGAGTGGGTGTGGTGGGTCGCACCGGCAGTGGCAAAACCACCCTTATCAGTTCTCTTTTCCGTCTTGTGGAACCAGCAGGAGGGAAGATCTTGATTGATGGTCTGGATATCACCACCTTCGGACTGCATGATGTCAGATCTCGATTGGGCATCATCCCCCAAGAGTCCACTCTATTTAGAGGGACTGTACGCTTCAACCTTGACCCTCTTGCACAACATTCTGATTCTGAGATTTGGGAGGTACTGCCAAACATGTGTCTGAATGCTTTGTTCTTTTCTCAAAACCAAAGAAAATTTCTGCAGAGTTAGCAGGTGTGCAAATTGTGAGCTGTTCTCACTAAGTGGATAAATGTCTTGCTTATTTTTGCAGGTACTGGATAAATGCCAGCTACGTGAAAGCATTCGGGAGAAATCAGAAGGACTTGATGCTCCAGGTAAAAGATCTTCCTGTATTCCAACTAGAGGGTTTTTTTTCAAATTTGTAAGGTAAGTGAGTTGGCAACCATCCAAAAGAGGGCTTAGCCAAATTTGGCTACAGGTTAGAGAGCAAAGTAGAAAAATTTAGGAATCTTGCTACATGTTGGCAACATACTAAAACCTGTTATATAAATATGGTGACATAGACCCATTTTTTTGGAAAAAAAAAATCTTTTGTACAATTTGCAACCCCTTTTGTCTTGTCACCAGGATGTGAAATTTCACCAAAAAAACATCACTGATTCCAACCTCTCTCATATCCATTTTAGTTTTGCTCATGGAAGGAAAGAAATATCATCACTGTTTCTTCTTTTGTGGGCATGGCTTTTGTTGCAGTGGGAGAAGATGGTGAAAACTGGAGTGTCGGACAGCGGCAGCTTTTCTGTTTGGGTCGGGCATTGCTGAAGAGGAGTCGGATTTTGGTGCTGGATGAAGCGACAGCATCAATTGACAACACCACCGATGCAATTCTTCAACATGTGATCCGACAGGAGTTTACAAATTGCACAGTCATAACAGTGGCTCATCGTATTCCCACTGTTATTGATAGTGATATGGTCTTGGCCCTCCATGATGGTATGCAACTAGCAGTTTACCCAATTCATCTTTGTATTAATTAGATGGGGGATTGGGGCGGGGGGGGAGGTGCACCCATAGTTTTTCTTTTTCTTTTTCTTTGGAAGGAGCCACATTGATTGGCCCATCACCAATTTTCTGGAACATCAAGCACTCCCCAACATAGAATAGAAGCCTAGATATGCATCCCTCCCCAAAATAGAAGCATAGATATACTTCCCTTTGGCACCCCTTTACACTTAATATACATCAAAGTTGAACTGTGGCCAAACAATAGGCCTTTTGTGTTGAAGCCTGCATCTCTCTTTTGCTTACATCAAGGCATACAGAATAGCGGTGGTTCTGCACAAGGACCCCTACTCATGAGGTTGGATGTTGTTGGTCATGTGGGGATGGACAATGGTTCCACAGGGATGTTGGCAGAATATGACCAGCCAATGAAGCTACTGGAGAACAGTTCGTCGCTGTTTGCCAAACTGGTTGCTGAGTACTGGTCCAATACCCACCAAACTGTGGACTCTTTCCAGCAGGCCTCCCATCCAAATTGATTTACAACCTTTGGTGATATCCGGTGAGTGGAATGCCACCCATGATGATCCTAGCTACAAAACCCACCCATATTGTACTCCTCTAGAGGATTTTTGAGGAAAGGGAGAGCACAAAATCTCAAAGCCCTCCAGACAAATAATTAGAAGCATTTTTGCCTGATGCCCTTGTAATCTAAGAAATATTTCTGACCCAGAAACTGAAAATGCAGCCAACTAATTAATACCCAATGATCTACAGTAGCACCATTGTTGAAGTTGGGTTGCCATCTTTAGAGAGAGGAACAATATATTTAGGCATGATTTAGACTAGGAGTCAAAGCCAAAAATTCTTGGGGCCCGTAAGGGGAAATTTAGCACTTTTGGGCTTGTTGTTTGGCCCCCAAGTCATTAATAAAATATTAATTGTTTAAAGGTCAATGAGTTTGTGTGTAAAGCCATTGAGGCCAAAAAGTAAGGACCAAGACTTCAACCCCTCACATGGTTTCATTTTTTTTTCTTGATATCATTCTTCTTATCATCTTTGCTTCCTTTCTCAAGTTAAACCTTAAAAGGCAAAACACCATGGATGAGCATAAACACAACTCTTGAAACTTTCATGTTTTCATAGCAATTCAACCTTTTATTATTTAAGTTGTGGCATTGCAACAACTTGCACTTCATCAACATTATAATGTAATGAGGATGATGGTTGTTTTCATTATGGAAGCAAATGGAATAACAAGAGAGATTTGTATGGAGCTATGAATGAGCAAGTGGCTTCATGGAAAGGCAACTTTTGGGTAGTTATTTAGTGAAGATGTTCAAGCAATGAACAAGGTTAATCCCAAAAACTTTTCATTATTTGTGCAATATTGTAGCCCCATCATTGGGTAGGGAAAACTTTCACATAAGATTATGCATTCCAATTGAAACAAGAGTAGCCATCACCAATGCACTCCCAAGCTCCTTAATAAATTGAAATGTGAATCCAAGGTGAACACAACAGAAGAATGAGGAATTGGGGTACGTTTCCTGGCTCACAACACTTTAAAGGTAAAGGAGCATGCTGGAGCTTTAAGATAGGGACTAGGAAATTTGACGAGCAAGTCACTTACTCACAAGGACATGCATAAACCAAACAACAAGTTTATTAGTGCATAATTGGAGCACTTTTGGTGCAAGGACGAACCATGAGCAAACACGAACTCACAAAACTCATCATGGCCCAAACTTAAGGAAGCCATCACATTCCCCCTTACAGTATTATTTGTGCTTAGCCACATGGTCAACAACCAAATGTCATTTTGTTCCAAGACTCCCAAGTTGGAGTCTCGAAATTCTCGAAATTAGGACTCTCGAACTTTGAAGGCCCATAACTTTGTGTGCAGACCTCCGATTGAAATGAGGTTTGAAGAATAATTATATCCCTCATCAAGAGCTTTCCAACGGTATGTGGCACGCCACATGCACGCAAGGGAATCAAGGAGATTCCAGACTTTTAGTGGTTGGTAATCAAATTGTCAATTTGACTTTCGGCCCTTCTTTTGGCCATAACTTATGTTTTAAATACCCAAATGGGTCATGTGAACTCATTTTAGACATCTACATTTCAAGAACTTTCCAATTATATGAAGAACTTTTCAATCCAATGAGTTTTGACCCTTGAAATCACCCTTTGAAAATTTGGGAATCCATCAAGACTCCAATTCCCAAAGTGGGAGTTCACTTAACAGTGTGGGGGTTCATTCCCTCACACTTTCTTACACTCCTAGGAGCATGAAATGTTGCTCCTGAGCTTCATTTTTGGCCCACACTTTCACAAGCCTTTGCCTTGGTCATGAATTTAAAAATGGGGTTGTGACAATCACCTTATCTTGTTTAGGTAGTGATAACGCTTTACAAATGTGTGGTGAAGTGTATGGAATGGTTAAAAGCACCACATTTATCATTGTAAAAGACTTATGTGTAGGTATGAGAAAGCACTTGAAACCTTTGGTGATAAAAAGATTAACATCAAGTAACATAAGAAGACTAACACATGAGTTTGAAAAACTTCAAAGAATATATATTTTTTGGGGTAGTAGATGGTAACCACATCTTAATTACTACACCATCAATAGATTCAACTTTTTATTATTAACAAAAGGGGTTCTATTCAACTTTATTACAAGGTGTGTTTGATACAAAATGTTTTGGAATTATGGTTTTAAATGGGTTGGTTGTTACTATGATTGGACATTATTCCAAAAATCCAACATTGGCAAGAAAGTAATGAAAGGCACATTTTGCCATACAAAGTGATTAAAGATGTACCCTACCAAATGAGGCCATAGTTTTATTTACCCTTCAAGGATGAGAAAGAAAGATTGCCAAAAATAAAAACATATTGGAATTTCATACAATCTAATACCCGATGGCGATGAAAAAGGTTTTTGGAATTTTGAAAGGACGATGAAGGATATTATTGAAAAGATTATATATGTCATTACAAAATATACCAAAAGTGATTATGAATTGCATTTGTCTTCATAACCTATGCATTATTCGTGGAGATAGCTTTGACATGAAATGGATTCAATAAGTTGATTAAACAATTCAAATGAAAATCAACCACACCTTGGACAATTCAACGTGCAAGGATAAGACATGTTTCATGTGGCAAAACAAATTATCAAAAAAAGGAATTGACTACAACACCTTGAAGGGGAAGAAGAAAACAATGTAGAGACAATTGAAGAAGATGTGGAAATTGAAGGGGCATCATAATTAAAGAAAAACAAAGAAATTAAAATTGGAAAAAAAATTCTAGAAGCCATACAAGTTCATGAATTATTAGCCAAGTTACACATTCAATGAAGCAAAATTGAAGCATGAAAGTAAAATGTTTTTCTCAACTACACCATTTAATTTTGAGTCAAAAGATGTTTCATGGAGCTACGATTTTTTTTGAATTGATACATTTTATGATCAACTATTTGTAATAAAACATTAGTTTTTTCCAAAGGGCACAAAGGCAAACGAGTAAGGGCAAGTTCAAATGCCTTAATTGGTCCTAATATGAATCTAAATTTTTACTTTTGCTTTTAAAATTCAAATGAACATGACCTGAAACACATTGTAAAGACTAAAAATCTTACTTTGGTTTTTTTTGCATTCTCAACAAATTTTGGCTCCATCTCCCCACGAAAACCAATTCAAGCCTTCACATTGGAATCCTTTTATTTTAACTTGAATCTTCATCTCCATTACTTCACCTTCTTCAACCTTCACCACCTTTTTTTTGGATCCAACCTTCCTTTAAGGTTTTTTTTTTTCAAATCATGCCACAACTTGAACATCCTTCTTTTGGATGCCTTGAAACTTATGGACTTCTTCACTAATTGATTTTCCCCCAACTTTATTGAGATTAACTTCCTCTTGATTGATTAACCTTGTTTAATCTCTCCAAACCCTCTATATTTGGAAAAATATGATTTGAAGTCAAGATGGGCAAATTAATTCTTGTAGTTACAAGATTTGAAAAGGCAAATTGAAGGGATGCAATTGATGAAGACCTATGTTTTACACACCCTTTTCATGAAACACTCCAACATCTTCCATATCCCAAGTAGAAAACTCAAAAATCCTCTCCATCATTCATAAACAAACACAAAAGTTCAACAAGAAAATAGCAAAATGGAAAGAAATGAAATGGAAACAAAGGATAAGATATAGGGTCTAGTTTAGGGTTTAATTAGTTTCATCCTATAATGTGGATTTCATAAAAACAATACTAATGTTATTTTATTATTGTAACATTGGCCCCAAGGGTTGCAAATTAGCCTCCCAAGTTGGTAGGTATCCTTTTTCAACCTTGGGGCTAATACAAGGCCATAAAGTGGGAGATTATAAAAATTGTTTTATATTTCAGCCTTGACTTTTAATGTAAATCCCTTGGGGCTGATTTTAATGAATGCACCAATATGAATGTTTGATTAGAGTTGAACTTTGGCCTTGACTCCTAGTCTAAAGTTGGCTTTAGTTTAAAGTGGTGCATGCATGCATGTGTGATGCCTTGTTTACTCATTTGTTAATATTATTTTCTTTTTGTTTTCATTCAAATTCTTAAGGAAATCTTACATTTCACCTTGCCCTTCCATGAATTTGGACTTGTGCTTAATTTGCATATATTTCTTACCCATGTTTGGTTTCAAATACAAGGTAGGGCCATGGCTTCATTGAGCTTCATTACATGGGGAAAAAAATTCCTAAAAATGTATTATTCTTGGAACTCCCAAAGATGGCTTGTGTACTTCAAGTTAAATGATAATGTGGTCAAAACTTACAATTTTTTGTGTTTAAAACTATACACATGTCTCAATAAATTGTCCTATTGTAAAGTATAATGTGATCAATATTACTTAGTTGGGGGTTGCCATCCAAGTGCCTTCCAAATCTAGAATTATTTTTTGGGCAATGAGCCTCTTTGATTGGCCCATCACAAAAAATGTTGAAACTTTAAATATTCCGCAATATAGAAGTATTCAATAAAAACATAGAAACATATTATGTCCCCCAAATTTTGTCCTTGTCATTAGCCTAGGCCAAAAATGGTGCAAATCATTTTGGTGAAAGAATTTGCATGTAACTAATGGGAAGTTCTAACTTCTACATGCGCTCAAAGTGCCTTGATTTTTTTCCTTTTGGCTTGGGGCAAGGGGGGAATTAATAGAAAAGCATGCATTTTTTGACTTGTTTTTGTTGACTAATATAATTGAAAAAATGCCATTTTCAACTCAAATAGTTGGAATTTTAACATCTTTCAACTATATTAGTTGACAAAGACAAGTTGAAAAACACATGCTTTTCTACTAGTGCAAAGAGGTTTTTTTCATTTTCTTTCGTTCCCAATTTATTCTCATCATGTTCCCATCATGTCCCTAATATGTTCCCCATGTTCTGATTATGTCCAATAGTTTGTGCCCTTGCCATTAACCCAAACAAAAAATGGTGACAAATAGTTTTGAAAATAAATGTTTCATGCAACCTAAAGGTGCATTCATGATGCGCCTAGTTTTTTTGGGGGTGGGGTGGAAGGAGTTTTTTTTGCTTCCCTTATTCCCAACGTGTTTCTAATGTGTTCTTATCGTGTTCACATGGGATTCCCTAAGTTCCCAAGTTGTTCCCAATAACACCTCAATTTTATCCCATATGGTTTGCTCAAAGTTCAACTTTCATGTATATAAACTAAAAAGGTAGGCTAAAGAGGAGGACATTTGTTTCTATTTTGTAACTACACGGTCCAAAAAGGTGTTTGTATTGAAAAGTGCCCAAGGTTTTCAAAAATTTGGTGATGGGCTAATCAATGTAACTCCTTCACAAAAACAAAATGAAATGTGTGAATGACCCATGAACTAATTAATATGAATCACTAGTAGATATGGATTTAATTCCTCCAGAACCATTCCACACTTATTGCAAAAACATATTTGCATTACAATTATACATTCATTCACAATTCTACACTAATTTTAAACACATATATGTACAGTCCATCAAAACATCAAATTCATGATTTTTTTTATAACTATAATATATACTCCAAAATATAATGTAAAAAAACTATAAACAAAATTTAAAATCATTTTCATGATATTTTAATACCATAGATGATTCACACAAGAGATTGAATATGGAAATCAATGATGAAGTCTATACTTCTTTGTTTATTGAAAACTTCAACAAAATTACAACAAGAAGCATGTTCTATGGAAGTGTAATCAAACAACAAAACCAATCTATAATATTCAACACAAAAATTTGTAGTTTTTCTATAAAGTACTTATATATGTATTCTTATTCCCAAAATGTGTCTATGAATGTCCTCCGCATTCCCAAAACTCCCATTCTTGGATAGTCCACAAGACCATCACCATGAACAACAAAAACAAAACTCAACAAGAATTCAAATTTTAAACCCCCAACTGTCCAATGGCCTAATCCTATTTGTAATGTTTTATAAGCCCCAAAAACTATGTAATTTGTGTACTCCCTTAACATTACCCCCCTTACACTTTGGATTTCCTCGTCAAAATCCTTATGGAATAATACAAAAATGAAATGTGTTCACTATATAACATCATGTGCTTCTAATGTTCAGCTACAACTTTTGTATTTTCATTTTGTACAACAACTTGTGGTTCTACACCTACACCTAGTTTTGTATTCTAACCTCCTTTTCCATTAACTTACTCTATAGTTCCACTTATAGTGGTTGCATCTATGATTGTTCTACCTTTATTGCTATAATGATTTTCATATGTTCTTATTTTTTATCTTAAATCATTTATGGTTCTTTATCTTCTTGACCTCTTCCCTTAAGTATTTGTGGTTCCTTAGCTTGCACCTCCTTTTGAATTGTCCCATTGGGCCCTACTTCATTTCTTCATCTTGGCCCAATGTCTATATGCTTATTGGACTTCCACATACAAAATCTAAAAAAGTTCTTTGATATACCTTTAGCTTGTACTTGTACGTTTTGTTGTTAGCTCTATGTTGGGCCAGATTGTTCTCTAATTATTTAGAAAAATATTCCTCTGCAACTTCCCACCACTCTTCAGACTTTGCATTAAAATCCTTCATCTTGCTTTTAGTTTTCATGGGAGTAGAATATTACAGCAACTAGTCATAATCTTCCAATCTTTTCTTCACACAAATTGGATCCATATTTTTTTTCCTCTAATTTGGACTTTCCAACTATGCCTATAGTTGCTGCAAATTCCTTTTATGTTCCTTATTTATTTCCACCAATTTTTTTGTCTTTGCCTTTGCCTTTGTTGTTCTTTTCATAATTTCTTCATAATTGAACATAAAAACACTCACTATGAAAAAATCATGTCCATTGTAACTAGGCTATTTAGTTGTAATCTAGTTCTATCAAGCACTTTAATTTGTAATTTAGTTCTATCAAACATTTTTTAGTTGCAATGGACAAGTTACAACGAACAAAATTTTCTCATAGTGACTCTTCAAGTTTATTAACATTACATCTATCAATACATTATCCCTCTCCTTTTCTTTAATTAGTGCCTCTACTTGATTATTCAAAGCCTCCTATTACTATTCATAATCAAACAATGCCTTTGTCCATTTTCTTTCTATAGTTTCCTAGGCTTTAGCCATCTTCCTCAACTCTTTCAATTATTCGATCTACGATTTCATCAAATGTGTTTTCTCCTTGAGCTCCTTAATCTCTTCTTTCATTTTCAATATGAATGTTTTGATCTTTTGATCAAATTTTATCCTCTATTTCCTCCATGTTTTTATATTGTGTTTATATTCCTTCTAAAAGACCCTCTCCTTGTCCAATTCCTCTTGCAATGTTGCTTTAGCTTTAATGGTTAATCTATTCGTCAAAATTTTCACCTCCATATTCAAGTTCCCCATATTTAGATTCACAATAGCCATGGTTCGAAACAATTAAGTTGTTTTATTAACTTGCACACCTCTTTAGCTTCTTCCTCCACAAATCTTAGTGTACTTGTCTTTGTTGTAAGATTTTTTGATCCTTTTCTAGAAGATCCTAGCTCCTATACTACTCGATTCCCCAACCCAAATTCAAATGGTTGTCCTTTTACCAATCCTAATATATTGGCTAGTACTTATAGCTTTAGTGGTCTGAATACTGTTAAAGGAGGTTTTGTTGCCATCATCTCCTTTTGCAATTCACTTGCCTAAATACCCGCTTATGTATGTTGTCATTGTTATTATTGTCGTTATAAATTATATGGACTTTCATTGCTATCCATCAAGTCTCCATATATGTCGCCCTCCATTGGTGGGTGCTCTTCAACCTTTGGAGACTTGGTATCATGCTCCTTCTTGATATTTTTCTTTTGTTCTCTCATTTGTCTTTCATATGGAGGTGACATCTATGGTATATTAGCACTCTACCTACCTCTTTCTACTAATGTTGGCACTGCACATGGTGCTTTGTCCCTCTCATCATCTTTTAAGCGATTGCCTTTGTGTTTTCCTACTCTTTTTTTACCTTTAATCTCAAGGCTCCACCTTCCCCAATTATGATTTTCCTCTTAAAAACATTCCTCGGAGATTATACTATAGTTTTCTTTTGTTTTCCAATGTTGGTTGTATTTTCTTTTTAGTTATCTTGACCCTAATTTGTGGTTTTTGTGGATTGTTCTTTTGGTGAATAAACAAATAGTTAAATTTTTTTTGCCAACATCAGGGTTGATTGACATGTGTCCTTGTCCCTTTATTCCCCTTGACATATTTGTACCATTGATCTAGTTCACTACACAAACTATTATACATAATTTGGGCCCAATCTACCTTCTTCACCGTCTTTACTTTCATCAGTGTGATGGCATTCTTATTACATATGGTGTGTACCTTGTTGCTACTTTATATACATTTTTGTATGAAAATAACATTGTTGACAAATGTTCATTTTAATTTGTTCTATTTTCACTAACTAACTTGGTTAAAAGAATTTCAAGTACCTTGTTAGTAGATTGAGCATGCCCATTCCCTTGAAGATAATAGGTTGTAGAATTCACATGTTTCAATAGAAAATGATTTGTCAAATACTTGATAACATCATTAATCAAATGAACCCCCCAATATGTGACTATAGTTAAAGGACATCCAAACCTAGTTAATATGCACTCAGACAAAAAAATTACTATGATGACCACAATATTGGTTTTCAATGCTCTTATTTCCACCCACTTGGTAACATAATCTATGGATACAATAATGTATTTGTTTCTTATATATCTGCATGTTGGCTTAATTGGCCCCACAAAATCAATTCCCCATTTCATAAAATGGTTCCTCTTGAAGACACATGATCAATTTTGCAAGACTTTGAGTCACCAATACTCTTTTTTTTGGCATGCATCACAAGATCTACAATAATCATTCACAATTTTGTACAAAATTGGCCACCAATATCTCGGATCTAATATCTTCCTCTATATGATTTCAGTCACAAAATGACCTTTTGATGGTCCTTCATGCAATTCTCTCATCACCATATGTGTTTTAATAGTTGTCAAACATGTTCAAAATTTGTTGTTTTAGCCCATTTTATACAATTCACCATTTTTTAATGTGAAAGGTTCTGCTCTCATACTAATTTTTGCTTCTACTATATACATAATGTTCATTCAATCTACAATGTTTTCACAAAATCCTTTACATCATTAAACCATTTAGGCTTTATGTAAAACAAATCTGCATCTATGGTTTGATCAAACACACTTGTGGGTTCTGTAGTGTTTAACAATCTTGACAATGCATTTGCAACTACATGAATTTTGTCTGGTTTATACACTACTATGAAGTCGTATTCTAAAAACAATAACAACCACCTAGTTATTCTCCCTAAAACATGTGGTTTGTTGACCATATAGACCAATGTCATATGATCTACATAAACTACAAACTTATTGCTTAACAAATAATGTTTGAACTTGTGTAAAACAAAAATGATTGCTAAAGCCTCTCTTTCTATTGTGTTATAAGTATATTCTACTCTATTGAAAAGTCTATAAGTATACACCACTAGTTGATCACTTTTCCCAGTCAAATTATGAGACAACATAACTCTTACAACTATTAATGATGCATATGTATGAACATGAAACTCCACATGCCAATTTGGTGATATCAATATATTTTTGTTTTATTGACTCCTAAGCCTTCTTACATTTTTTTGTCCAAAGAAAAGTTTTTGTTTTTCTGGTCAGTTTAATGATTAGTGTCATAATAACAACATTTTTTATGAAACATTTGTAAAACATGAAACATTGAATATTTGAATTTGTTGTGGATTCTTAGGTGGTGGCATGTTTATAATTGCTTGTATTTTCTTTAGATTTGGTAGTTTCCCTTCTTTGGAAATAATAAAACCCAAAATCATTCTTGAAAATACCATGAATGCACATTTGTTTAAATTCAAATTAATGTCATATTTTTTGCACTTTTGAAAACATAATCTAAGCTTCTATAGATGATTGTTCATGTCATTGTACACTATAAAGTCATTTAGAAATATCTTAATAAAACTATCCAAATATTTTCTAAATGGTTTGGTAATAGTTTTCTAATATGTTGGAGGTCCATTTAAAACTCCAAACAACATCACCTTCCATATGAAAGTTCCCAAATCTATAACAAATGTAGGTTTGTATCTATTTTCAAGAGCTATAAAAATTTGATGATATCTTAAATACCTGTTTAAAAAGGAATATGTTTCATACCTTATTACTATGTTCAAAACTTCATTTGTAAAACGTAATGGGTATGGATCCTTCTTTGTGGCTACATTTAGTTTTATGAAATTTATACAAATTTGTAATTTTCCATTCTTCTTGGGTACTACTACTATGGGTGACAACCATGTAGCCTCCTCTATAGATTGGATGAATCTAGGTACTAATAATTTATCAATATATTATTTAACTCTTATAGCATAATTTGGATTCAATCTATACATGGCTTGATGTGCTAGTGGTATAGTAATATCCAACTTAATTTTGTGTTGTGCTAGCTCTCGTGGAATCCCTTTCAAATCTTTGTATGTCCATGCAAAAACATCTTTAAACTCCTTAAAAAATTGTTCCATTTCCAACACTTTGCATGTCTTTAGTTATGCATTAGTCCTTAGGTTGAGCTTCATCAATTGTTGATCTTCAATTAACATCCATCCAACTATTTGTGATTCATGTGCTTTTATTTTTGTTGGAATTTCATCCATTGCAACATTCCTTAATTGATGATTGTAATATGTCTCATGATACACCTTATCCTCTAGAGCTACTTCTAGCTCATATTTGTTGTTAGTTGTTTTCAATTTTGTGATTTCTACCCTTGAATTTAACTTTGAATTATTAGTTCTCACATTAGTATCCATGATCTCCACATTTGTGGTTTTCACAAACTGAATTGTTTAGTTAAACTAATTGTTCCTATTAAAAAATTATAGGTTTATAGCAAAAATGATATGTTCTTCTTCATCTGTGATACCATTTTGATAATCGTAACATAGTAACACTTTTGGTCTCTTACTTCACCTCCCAAACACTTGGTGACAATAATTTTTTTGGTTGTCCCATTCCCTTGTATGGTAGTAGTATTACTCCCCCAATCATGTGCCACTTTAACATCCCTCAACCTTGGTTTTCTCAATCACATGGAATGACTAAAATCTACCACATTGGTTTGAAATACAATAAATGTAATTATTTAAGGAATGTCGTGAGATTATATATCTTTAGATCTTTAATCAAATCAGTTTTGTGGTTATTTAATTTTCCATCCTCAAATTATATGGTGTAGGTTTAGGTTTTAAAAGCCCTTTAATCTCAAATGTTCTATGATGATATTAACTTTAGAACATCCCAGCAACACATTCTCTATGGTATTATTTAAAACCTATATTTGGATAATTGCCATATGGTTATCTATTGACACAACAATTGTCCCTACTTCTAATACTAAATAACTAACTTGTTTATCTGTGGTTCTTCTATTCAAATTTTAATTTTTCTTTGGTTTTAACGTTTGCCAAAGATACCTCTTTAACTTGGGAGCTATTTTAAGCAAATGTCCCAAGTTTAAAGTATAACTTATTTCTAACATTTGCTTCCTAATGTCCCAAAAAATTTCTTTTATTATAATCAATTTTTCTTGTGAATTCATGACCCCCTAATAATTATATATTTCTATAGGAATAATATTTGGCATATTCAGCTAAATTGTGTTCCATCCCTCCACATATGTGGATGGCCCTTTTGTTTGGGTCTATGTTTTTTAAATATATTGAATTTTCTCCACTAATGGCTTCTTTAATCGTTTTTCTTTATCCCTATTAGTAGCATTCTATGTTTTCCTTGGCTCTCTATCCTTGAACACATGTTCTTTAATTGCTTTATTTCTTATTGTAACATTAACATCCACCACATTCACATTTGTAGTGATCGTTTTTATCTTTGCAATAGGTTGAACTTTTGCCACTATCATAAATTTCCCATGAAACATCCTCTTCATCTTAGTAAGCTTATGATAGTCTGTCATTTTATGTCCATTTAAACCATAGATGTGGCATGCATATGAAGATGTCTTATATGGTTTATGACTTTGTTGTGTTACCTCTATGGTTAACATTGTAGTTTATTCCTTTTTTTTGTATGTCTCCACATTGTGATTAGTCATTCCACAATTTGTGAAATATTTGTCAGTATTCCTTATAATAATTTATGTTTTTGGCAATGTTGCTTATTTAGTATTTTGTGGTACTGAAAGTGTGCTCCTTGCTTTCGCAACAATCTTTCCTTCTTCACATAGCATCGTCACCTCTTTATGTTATTGTAGTGTTGACCATTTCATCCCTGCAATCGTAATTCTAAGGTATGATTGCAAGCCCGCCTTAAACATAGTAATCAAAAAACTGTTTGTGGTTAGTACTTGTAAACCATGAGCCAACTTCTAAATCCTCTCATAGTTAACCTCCACCCTCTCAATCTCCTCTTGCTTCATGTTCTTCAACTCCATGTACATTTGTTCATCATTTTGAGTCTTTCAATGACGTTTGCAAAATGCTTACGTAAGCTCCAAAAAAGTGTAGTCAAGAAATTTTGAAATGTAATTATGGCAGTAGTCTAATGTATCTTTTAGCATGTAGCTAAACACATTGATGATATATTTGCTAGAGTTTTTTGCATTTGCCTTCACTATAGAATTGAACATTTTGACATGAACATTTAGGTCAACATCTTTTTGAAGTTAGGGTGTTTGAAAGCTACCTTGTTTGGCCTCATAAAATGACCATTTATGTGATCAAGGATTCATGTAGTTATGACATATGGTTTTCAATATCCTCCTCTTATATTTCCAACATTTGTATTTATGTGCCTTCTAGTAGTTATTGAGTTCATCGATGGTCAATTTGCATGAGTGGTCATTATGAGATTAGTAAACACCATATAGGGTCTCTCAAAAACTCTAATAGTTGCTAATGGTATTATATTCAAATTCATTCTTGGCAAAACCCCTTCCAATCCATGACCCAATTTCGTTATAAATCCAATTAGTACTCCACTTTTGATAAAATTTATGCTGGTTGCAACAACAATTTCCACCCCTATGGTTGGTATTATAACATCAAGTGATTGAGTAACTTATATTCCAATAGGTTGTTTTTGGATTTCAGCAATTGCCACTTTTGACGTTCTTGATGAAACTTAACTGACTCAAGTTTGATAATGTCTCCTTTTGTGGTTACCCATTGGTATCCTTTATGGTGTAGAATGAGGGTGTGAATACACCTTTGGTACTTTGCTATTGAATTGAATGGATGGACGAATCTATTGATTTTGTGGTCCCAATTGACCTACCAACTCCATGCATCTCAATTTGTTCTAAATTATAAGAATTCTTAGTTCCTACTTCTATGATTGATCCATTGACGTTTTTGCCACATGCCTAGCAATGCATGCTTTGATGTGAAAAGGCACAAAAGTACAATCCATGATTACATGTTATTCTTCTTCATAGAATACACATACTATTAAAAGTAATCTAACTACTTCCGAATCCATAAACAAGTGATCCCTAGTTTCAGTTGTGTACCTTGTTTGATCTAACTCTAGATTTCCTTGGTGTGAATATGATTGTAGTACTTCATCCAACACATTCACTTGTGCCTCTGCATATTCAGTTTTAAGTAGTTTTCCTCAATCTCTTTAAACATATTGATATTGGTGTTTTTTTCCACATCTTTATCTTCCACTGGTTCATAATAATTTAGATATTTAGTTTGGTACACAAACTTGGATTGTATACTTCATGTAATATCTCTTACTGAACTAATCATTGATTTTAGACTTGAGATTTCGTATGATTAATTAAGTATTACAGAAGTTTTTGTTTTGTCTTAATCTTTACAATTTTGAACCACATATTGCAGTTGAAAATTATATTATACCCAATCATTTGGGTGAGTATTTGACTGCATCTCTCTTTGAGGAAATTGTTGCTTGTAACTATGCCTTCTTTGAAGACCACTAGTCCATATTTCACACCTTACCACCTCTTATGGTAGAAATGACATGTGTCCTATAGGTGTTTCTTATCTTCTTAGAACTCATATGTCCAACATTATATTTCGATACAAGGTTTTAGTAATTTTCACATACTCCCTTCCATTTTCATGATTGTTTTATGTTTATCCTTCAAGACCTTGACGATTTGCCTCCAAATCCAATTATCATTGAAAATTCCGAATCACCATCTGATTCATCTTGTTTCATAATTCTTTCTTTTTTAAAGTTTGTAGATCGTTCCATAGTCCTCATGGATTCAACCACTTAAACCTTTGGTGTTTTTTAACATACCCTTTCCAATTTGAATTGAAAATTAAACCACTTTTCTAAACACCCTCATCTATAGTATAAACAATGGAAAATGCAAAAAACCATTTTGTTCTTATCAAATAAAAGAAAAGAAAATTCCACAAAAGATGGTTGCCAAATGGTAGATGTGGATTTAATTCCCCTAGAATCACTCCACACTTATTGTAACAACATATTTGCACTACAAATATACACCCATTCACAATTTTGCATTGATTTTGAACACACATATATTTGTAGTCCATCAAAACACCAAATAACTAGAGTCTATACTCCAAAATACAATGCAAAAAAACTACGAACATAATTATAATTCATTTTCATGATGTATTAATACCATAGATGATTCACACAACAAATTGAATATGGAATTCAATGATGAAGTTTGTACTTCCTTATTTATTGAAAACTTCAACAAAATTACATAAAAAATCCATGTTCTACGGAAGTGTAATCAAACAACAAATCAAAAATTTGCAATATTCAACACCAAAATGTGTAGTTTTTCTACAAAATACCTATATCTTTAATTTTACTTTCAAAATGTGTGTATACGAATGTCCTTCACTTTCCCAAAACTCACATTCTTGGGCAATCCACAAGTCACCGTCAACATGAACAATAACATCAAAACTCAACAAGAATTCAAAATTCAAACCACGAGTTGTCCAATGGCCTATTCCTATTTGTAATGCCTTGTAAGCCCCAAAAACTATGTAATCTGCTTACTCCATTAACAATCACACTATATATACTTATAGAAGTGAATTATAGTTGATTAATTAAAAACCAAGCATTGGGAACTTGAAAAACATGTTGGGAAGCCATTATGAACTTGATGGGAACATATGTGAGAACTTAATGGAAACACTTTGGGAATAACAAAATACCAACATATCAATCCCCCCCCCCCCCATGCTTTGAAAAGGAAAAAAATTGGGGGCCTAGTATGGATGTCAATTTGCTTATTGGCACAATTTTTATGCCTATAATTTGTGTTTTTATTATTTTTGGCCTAGTCTAAGGCAAAATTGTGGGGACATAATATACCTTTAACCCCAAATATGGAAGTGCATTGGAGGGGGGCCCCCTAAAAATGAACCTAAAAGCAAAATGGCAACAATCCAAAACTAGGTCTAGAAGGATTTCAGAGTAATGTTTGGGGTTAATAGGGGTTTATTATTTTCATGTCAAGGATCTTAATACTACAACATTAAATGTGGTCTCCAGAAATGACACAAACTAATGAACAATAACTTTTCCATCCAACTTTCAACCACATCATCCACTTTCATCCATGAATTTGAAGCTTCCAAAATATATGATATTTATGAATATTAGGTGTGTAATTATTTTATGTTGCTTACCACATAAAAATGAACAAGTTGTGTGAGAGTACCATTGCAAAATTCAAGATTTTGACCCAAAAAAATAAAATAAAACCAAATATCAACAATAAAATTACATTACAAATGTAAAGTATAATTTCATGCACTTTCAATCCTTTTTCTCTCTTATATATGAACACCAAAATCTTGACCAATTTAATATTGATCAATGCACATTTGAGAATGAAAAAGGGACTTTTGAAACACAATGGATTTGTATGAAATTTTGTGGGTTACAACTTGGCTATAATGGAATCAAATGCATAAAATTCCAAGATTTTGTTCCCATGGTGTTATTTCAAAGATACAAAGGTATAATTTTTAAAGTGGTGTCCACATCTTGAAGTGACTCCTTAATTTTATTATGATTGCACCTTCAAGTTTTGGAATGAGGAAGGGTTATGATAACTAACTTGTTGAGGTCCATCATTATTATGAGTAGCTCCACACAAGAACCTTATTGGTTCTTCATTTTCCCTTGTGGTTTTTTGGGAGTTGTAAAGAGCATGGTGAAGAAAATGATGTACTTGAATTGTTGGAAAACAAGAAATGAAGATCAAAAGGAAAGCTAGAATATTGTATTTTGATTATTTGATTTGTTTTTGTTTTCCTACTTGCAAGTAGATGTCACTAGTTCTTGTTTGATGTAAAATATTGTAACTATAATTTTTTTTATGTTTCTGATTCATTTTCTTTGTAATAATTTCTAGATAGTAATTAACGTTGCAACAACATGGTGGGCAACAATAGTAGTGGACAATAATTACATTTGGTGAAGGTAGCATGTTTTACTAGGATATTCTATGATAGAAGGGGAGATTGGGTAGGAAAGCAACTACCTTATTGCCACAACACTAAATCCTAGAGTTCTAGCACCTTTTTCAAGGTTCTTTCCTTTCTGTTCCAAAAGGTAAGACTACCCATTGAAAGCAATCCCATGTATGTTTCATTTTTTATGTTTTCATTCATGGTTATATTGAATAGCCTTCCCTCAAGGTGAACTTCAAATCGACAGGTCCATGGATATACATTTTCCTTTATCACTTGATATTAAAAAATGTTTTGGGTGAATCGACACCTACATTGGCACCATGGTAAAAGCCCCCAAAAACATTTGGTTAATTTTAAACATCTAAATATCCCATCCCTAGATTAAACTAGGGCCTTTGAATCCAAATTTAACATTTCTTCTATTAATAATTAGCTATAAAACTAGAATCACACTTAATGTTAAGGGCTTTAGTGTAGCCTTAGTGTTAACACCCTAATGCCTACCCAACATTTTTATAGATTAACATGTAACATTTCTAAACTATCATCCACCATGATGCTAGCATTTCAAGCCCCTATTCACACAAGCAATGTTAGGAATTAAGTATAGGCTAGATTATTGGTTTAAGTATTCACCATGATTCACACATGTATCATGGTTGTTAAGGGCTTGTTTTTAGGTGCCATTGTTTCCTCCTTCATCCTATGCCATTGTTTCTCACTTTTTTATTGTAGGACGTCATTAAATGTTTGTAAGAAAATTCACTTTAGTCACCTAGTCATTTACATGTTTTTCACCTTGTTTTTAATCATTTGCTCATTAAATTTTTCTACTAAAGAAAACTCACTTCAGTCACTTGTTCATTTACATGCTTTTCACTTTTTGTTTTAGATCATTTGTTCATTTGCTTGCTCTTGTGCTTGATCATTTGTTCTTGATTCAAGTCATTTGCATTATTGCCTTTCACTTTGTTCTTGCAACACATCTATTGGTGCCATTGTTGTAATGTATCACCTCATGTTGTTTATTGATTGAATGAACTTTAAGGTATACAAACATGGGTCTTGTCACAACCCCACTTTGGCCAAGTGTGGGGGTGAAGCCTAACACTTCCAAAGTTGGGGATGTGGAGTCCTCTGGGACTCTCGAATGTTTAGGGTTCAACAGCAAGGCCCAAAACACCTCGCATTGAGGTGTTCTTGGTGTCATGGGAAAGGTCTTGAAGCGTAGATAACGAAAATGGCCTCGCATTGGCCATTTGGACATCTGTCGCCCAAGTTATGGGCAAAAGAAGGGTCGGGAGTCAAATTGGCAGTTTGACTCCCGACCATTAAAAGTTGAGAATCGATCTCTTCCCGACCCCCGAATTGAGAGTGTGACATGGCGTTGAAAAGATCTCGACGAGGGCTACAACTTTGGTTTAGACCTCGTCGCGATCAGACCTGGAAGTCGGGAGTTACGAGCTCCCAAAGTCTCGAGACTCCAACCGGGATATCTTCGAGACAATTTTGGGACTCCAACTTGGGAGTCCCGGGAAAAAGAGCCATTTGGATGTAGCCTCAGCAGAGCGTTGCAGAGAATACTATATGGGGGAAGGTGGTGGCTTCCCCCGAGTCCGGGTCGTGGTGAGTCTTGTAATCCAAAGTGCCCGTGGCTTATCCCCACACCCAAGGGTGTCCCGGAATGTGAATTAACCACGTGGGTGGTTTGTTTTGATGCAGATTCAAGCTTGATCTACTAAACCTTCTTCCCAGTCTAATCCCTGTGCTCCCAACTCGACCCTCTACCCCTTTCTAGAGTTGGAAGCCGGGAGCGTGCCTCCAAGTCTCAACTTTCCGCAACTTAACTTTGTGAAACCCTCAAGTGGGTTTCACCCCGTGACTTGGGAACGCGTCAAGTCTATTTTGA
>Ga0209208_10002004_pt1 | contig 29052 bp, 33 predicted proteins | sample S1TSphfallax_3_FD_187694 | JGI IMG/M metagenome (GOLD analysis project Ga0209208, IMG submission 187694) | Host-associated microbial communities from peat moss isolated from Minnesota, USA - S1T2_Fd - Sphagnum fallax MG (SPAdes) (version 2) | ecosystem: Host-associated > Plants > Peat moss >...
GTTAGTTCACATTCGGGAACACCTTTGGGTGTTGGGACAAGCCACGGGCACTTTGACACACAAGACTCACCACGGCCCAAACTCGAGGGAAGCCACCACCTTCCCCCATATAGTATTCTCTACAGCTCCCCGCAGGAGCTACATCCGAATGGCACATTTTCCCGGGACTCCCAAGTTGGAGTCCCGAAATTGTCCCGAAACTGTCTTGGTTGGAGTCCCGAGACTTTGGGAGCTCATATCTCCCGACTGCCAAGTCTGATCAAGACGAGTTCTAAACCAAAGTTATAGCTCTCTTCGAGAGCTTTCCAACGCCATGTTGTAATCCGGATTCGGATGTCGAGAAGAGGTCGATTCCCGACTTTTAGTGGTCGGGAGTCAAACTGCCAGTTTGACTCCCGGTCCTTCTTTTGCCCATAACTTGGGCTGTAGATGTCCAAATGACCAATGCAAGGCCATTTTGGACATCTACACTTCAAAACCTTTCCAATGACACCAAGAACACCCCAATGCGAGGTGTTTTGGTCTCTGTTGTCGAACTCTAAACATTCGGGAGTCCCGGAGGACTCCAAATCCCCAACTTTGGGAGTGGGAGTTTCATCCTCCCACTTCACCCAAAGTGGGGTTGCGACATTGTCGAAACCTATCATTTGGGAGAAATTGCAACACAATGGTATTGGATCACATCTTTTCTATTTGAATCTGCAATGTTGTAATGTTTCTTTAAGTTTCGACAAGATTCAATCAACAATTGTAAAACATTCGCAAAGCATTAGTTTAATTTTGAATGTTTAATTGAAAAGCAGCTTGTATTAATTCATGTGGAATATGTTTTGATGTACATTTGTCTGTCTTCAAAATTCTAGAAGTTTTAGACCTTTCCAACCAAAAATCATGTTTCAATCATGTTTCAACATTATATCAATTTCATGTTTCAATCATGTTTCAACATTATATCAATTCCATGTTTCAATCATGTTTCAACATTCTATCAATTCCAAAAAAAATGTTACGATACCAGTAAGTAAAGTTATGTTTTAGTGGCAAATTATAAAATTCCAAAACAACTACCATGTTTCGAAACATGTCTATAGAAATTTCATCCTTCGTTCATGGACACGATCATGTTTCAACTTTCACAGTAAAAAAACCTAGAGAAAAATCTAGTGATTTCTAATAACCATGTTTCAGTAGGTTTTAATTAACATGTTTCTATGGTATAATATGTTTCATCTTTCAATGCATTTACCTTCTAGGGTCTCTAAATTCAAATCATAATTTGAAAAGCAAGGAGTTGAAAGCGAGTGATGTTTCAAATAAAACCTTGCCATCATGAAATCTAAGTACTAATCCAAAGGAGTTACATACCCCACAATCAACTCCCAAATAACTAAAAGGAGATGGTGGGGACAAAAAGAAAAAATTAAAACTTGATACGGTGTTATGTGAGAACAACGTTTGGCAAAAGGTTGATATAATGTTTCTGGAACTTTCAAAACAAAAACCATTGTTTGTTGGGAAAATTATAGAAACATTGGGCATTTGGCATCTACTATAATGCAATATTTTTTATTGGGATTGGAAAGCACAAAATAAATAAAAATTTACAGAGTTTGGGTACCTTTGTTTGATATTCAAACTTCAACATTGTTTCTTATTATGCATTTGGAAAGTTCATGTGAGGAAAAAAAATGGTATTCAATTACTTTTACCATATTGATCCATTATAATACATTTGATTTTTAACATATGCATTTGTAATCACATCGATCATTTATTTGAGCCTTCATTCCATATCTATGTTTCGGATACATATGCTTGTTTGAAATTTTCCATAATTGGTGTTTCAACATCACTTAAGGTTAAAAATTCATGTCCAGTATATTCATTCAAGTTTTGTTTCACATTCACATTCTTTTTTATTTTTTATTTTTTTTCCATTGTTAAATTTTTAGTAGGTGCCATCATAAATACTTCAACTCCATGAAACATCACCACTCCATGTATTCTAAGACATGGCAATGGCATGTTTCTATCACTCCACTAATACCCTAAAACATGCCTATAGCATGTTTCAACGAAGTTGCTTAAATAACATAAAATGTTGATTTAAATAACATGTTAATTGTTATTTCTTATTCATTTTTCATTTGTTTTTTAAAGTAGGTTATGTGTATGTTAATACATTTTGCACTATTGGCTCAAATATAGGCTAAAGATGGAGATGAAGGTTATTACTACAATCTCCCAAATAATGGACCTCCTGGAAGTTGGCGACACACAATCATTGGCCAATTCCTTGCATGAGTTTTTGGAGTATCAAAAATGCCTACAACGGTTCAATGAGGTGGAGAATGAACACAAGGATTTATTGAAACAACAAAGGCTTGGCTTGCTAATCATTTCAAGGAGTTTGTTATGGCCAGTGCAAAAAAAGTTGAGGCCATAAAATGGGATTGGAATCCTTTATGGCATATTGTCAATAATGACAAATGTTTACATGTGACAGAGAGGCTTGAGCTCCTTTGATCACATTCTTTTAAGGAGGTTGAAATAATTGCAAGTAACTTTCTACGGAAGAAAACAACTTTTAAAAGTGTTTATTGGGAAGTTCTGTTAATAAAGGTTCTTTTTCTGGCATTTGTTAGATAATGATGCTAGTTGTGCCTACCCACTCCAAGGCGCTAACAACGCATCCATTAAAAAGATGAAGATGGAAGAATATCACTTGGCATAGCAAAAAGTCATCAATATTTTAAAACACAATGGTCATCTTCTATTTGAAGGACAAGAAATTCAAGAGGGTATTTGTGATGAGGATATAGAAGTTGTGTACAAAAGGTTCATGTCACCATTGGATAATCTATCCGAAATGTCATTATTTTTTATTGATGTACAAATTAGGGTAGTAGAAGATATGGTGCGCGAAGATATTGTATTGTTCCAAGAAATTTGGGAGTAAACAAATGAAGAACAAGGGGAAATTTCACTTTTGGACATGAAGAAATATCTTTGACGTTGTGAAAACATAAACATGGGATGGATAAATGTGTGTTGGGCTGTGCCACAACTTCCAAATGTTTCAACTAGTCTTCCCCACAAAGTTATGCTTGCCCTGGACAAACCTTTCCTTGTTCCCAGTTCAGCTCACAATTGAGGGTGTTCCAACAATGTTGGACTTGGAAGCATCATCCAACTTCATGGCCATTGGCTGGGGCATCTAGGTCTTTGAAATAAATGAATTAGAGAGCTCGGACAAGGAACATGTGAAAAACTAGGAAACACACATCATAAAAACATCTAAAATTGAATGTCACCCAAAAGATGTCAAAACATATGTGGATATGGTAGATGCAAATACCTCGAAACAAATCTCAACTATGAATCTTCATGTTTCAGAAGTCACACGTCAAGTTTTAAGGATCGTTAATAGTGTTTTGGAAGTTTAATCCTTGGAATTTCAAATTTTGGAAATTTGAGCTCCGGAAGTTTAAGTTTTGAAAGTTCAAAATTCAAAACCTCAAGTTTCAGACATTGAAATTTTTGAGGTTCAAGTTTTAGAGGTGCATGTTTGGGATATCAAACTTCCAAAGGTTCATGTTTCGGATATTCAATTTTCAGATATCCACGTTTTAGATATCCAAGTTCATGTTTTGGTTTTCCAAAAAACGGTTATCGTCCAAGTTTTGGAGGACCCAATTACAAATGTTAATGAAACCCATCAAAGCTCTTCAACATCTCAGTACCACTAGTAAGGACAAACTCAAACAATTTGGTGCATGAGTTCCTATTGGTTTTGAGTTGGACCCAAACATAACTTCGACTCATGTTTCGGGCAAAAATGAACTTGATCATGTTTCAAAGAACTATTCTTAGGATGCCAAAGGTCATGTTGAGGTTGCAACCGCAAGTGCATTGAATGATTTCCATGTTTTGGATGTAAATATAGATTTCACCTTAGTCTAGGAAGTGGATGTCAAAGCAGGTTAGATAGTTAGATCTTCTTTTCCGCTAGTTGAACAAGTTTCAATGATACATGATATAGGTTATGTTTTGGCAAAGCAACATGGCGATTATGTTTCAAAAATGAACATGGGAATCAAATAAGATTACATGCCATTAATGCCATCAAAACCCCATCAAGTTGGCATCTCACTTCTAAAGGAAACAATACATGGGAATATTCCATGGTCACACATATGTTGATGAGAATACGATTGGTGATCTGATAGTGAATGCAATGACGCCAGCCAAAGCTATGTTTCACATTCCTCAACAAGGATGTAGTGAAGGTACCTCAAGTTTTGAAACACTTGATCAAGCTATCAAGAACATTTCAAAGGATATAAATGATGCATCAAAGAAATCTTGAACACAAAAGTGGAGAGAACTAGAAGCAAAACCCAAGAGAATGAAGGCTACTATTAAAGCTGCAAGGAAAAAAGTTGTGAAGAAAAGGACTTCAATCGTAGAATTTTTTTCAAGTTTTGATAGTGAAGTTTCATTACCACCTTCGAAAAAAGAATTTCATACTATGCTGGAGGTTGCACCTAAAAATGACCAACGGCTTGTTTGCTTTGCAAAAGCTAAATGAAAGGTTCTTAAATGAACTAAGCATTACTCCAATTTTTAAATTTTTTTTGAGTACATCTCTTATTTTTTATTTTTTTGTTTTTTCAAATTACTTGAGCTTTTCAAGACCGTAAGGTATCATTGTTTTTATACTTGAACATGGAAATGTAAAAATAAAAATAGACAAAAACATAAATCCTGTATTTTAAATACACGGAAATTAAACCCATACTACTAAATAAAATGTTGTTGTATCTTATATTTCCTTTTTATTTTAGGTTATTGAAACTTGTTTTTCATGTTTTTAGTGATGGCCATTATACCACAAAACACTTTAATCGCCTTGATTTTATCTATTTTTTACGAAAGATGATAGATAATGAAATGTTGTTTTTGATACGTGATTAAATAGTGCTAGTGACATATTTCGCCTAGGCTTCCATAGATATTTTGAAACTATGTTTCTATCATATGTTTCTTGGATTATGTTTCAATTCGTTCATTTATTTGAGATAGTTTGATGCAAAGCATTTTTTTTTTAAGGGCACATATTATATTTCGTGTTGTTTCATAACATTGCAAATTTCAAAGTTTAGGTTAAAGTTTCAATTGTAGTTTCATGGGTGCTTATGAATTTATTATGTTTCAACATTTTGCTTATCTCAATGAGTTTTTCTATGTTTCGAATTTTTTTATGTTATTGAATATTATGTTTCGTTGAATATTCCATTTTACTTATGTTTAGGAGTATTTTGTATGTTTCAATATGTTGCTTCTAAAGATTTTTTTTTCCTAAGTACATGTTGAGGTTACTCATATTTTTGTGTGTAGACATGAATAAAATTTGAAAGCTATTTTATTTTTTAGGAAATCTTAGAGTTTAGGTTTTAGTTTTAGTTTCATCTTCAGGATTTTTTACATAGGATTTTCCTATGTTTTGAGAACTTTTTTATTTTTCTATGAAATTAATGTGTTTCAATAAATTTCTTGTGTTTTGAAGAACTTAATATGTTTCAATGTCTTGCTTCTAAGGGTGTATTTTTCTTGATACCCAACACATGGTCATGTTACAAATGTTTTTGTGTCTAGACGTGAAGGTGACGATAAGGTCAAAGCGCATTATATTTAATGTTAGTGACAGCTGAAAATTAACTTTCCCAAAACTTAAAAGAACCCTAATCAATTAAGCACATGTCCTTAGATACATTTGATGAATATTTATGACAACATTTATGCCTCATTTGATAGGGGGTGAACGATTATGGGAATGTAATGACTAACCTACCTCTCATTTGTCGCTTTCATGTTATTGCTTTCTGGTTTCGAATTGTGCTTTCAATGGACTTTGATTAGCTTCCAACTGGACAAACATGGTATTTGCTGTCAAGGTTGTATTTGGATTTGAATACACAACATTTGCAAGGGATTCAACGCATAGTGCAACATCCGCATCTCGGAGATTTTACACATAACGAATTGATATGGACTATTGATTTTAGATTTGGTGCACACAAAGTGGAAACAACATACATACCTTCAAACCAAGTGTTGAACTTTATCAATAGAAAGGAATAGTGTAATGACACAAATTGCAAGTTCACACACTAACAATTATGAAAAAATGAAAGAGGGAATTACTCTATCCACATTGGGATAATTATTTGGAATTCTCTAGGTTTTGAATATTGAACATAGATCAACCTTCTTTGTTTTGGAGTTGTTTGTTTTTTGAAAGTCCCACTTTCTTGCACAACATTAGATTTCTCCACAATTTGAGTTTTTTTAAATTGTTGATTTGTAGGTATAATTGCAATAATGGCCTAAAAGACATGACAAATAATTTGTTGTTGTTAATAAAGGACATGGTTTTCATAAAAAAACTTTTTGATAAGAAAGGTAAAATAATCTTGAAAGGAATATAAAAAACTTGTGAAAGTAATGGAAGGTTTTAGAAGAAAGGTTGCCAATGTGTTTTTACCATCAAAACATTATATCTTATCCCTTCAATTTAGAGATGTGTTATTACAAGAGGAAGCACATCAATGCTACAAGAGGTCTTTGCCATGGAAACATCCTCTAGGGGGACAAAATTGCATTTTCCGCACATGTTTTTGTAGCCTTAAAAGACTTTGTACTTGACAATTTGTGATTGGGGCTTTTTGTTTCACAAGTGATGGCAAAACATCGTAGAAATGTGAAGGAACTTGTAGAGATAGGCGGGAACCTGACAAGGGACACCTTTCTATGTGAACAGGTGACGCGCTCCCAAGTCACGGGGTGAAACCCACTTGAGGGGTTTCACAAAGTTAAGTTGCGGAAGTTGAGACTTGGAGGCACGCTCCCGGCTTCCAACTCTAGAAAGGGGTAGAGGGTTGAGTTGGGAGCCCAGGGATTAGACTAGGAAGAAGGTTTAGTTGATCAAGCTTGAATTTGCATCAAAACAAACCACCCACGTGGTTAGTTCACATTTCGGGACACCTTTGGGTGTTGGGACAAGCCACGGGCACTTTGGACCACGAGACACACCACGGCCCGGACTCAGGGGAAGCCACCACCTTCCCCCATATAGTATTCTCTGCGACGCCCTGCCAAGACTACATCCAAATGGCTCTTTTTCCCGGGACTCCCAAGTTGGAGTCCCGAGACTTTGGGAGCTCGTAACTCCCGACTGCAAAGTCCGATCACGACGAGGTCTGAACCAAACTTATAGCCCTTGTTGAGATCTTTCCAACGACGTATCGCACTTTCAATTCGGAGGTCGGGAAGAGGTCGATTCCCAACTTTTAGTGGTCGGGAGTCAAATTGCCAGTTTGACTCCCGGCCCTTCTTTTGCCCCTAACTTGGTCGACAGATGTCCAAATGGCAAATGCGAGGGCATTTTCGATATCTACGCTTCAAGACCTTTCCAATGACACCAAGAACACCCCAATGCAAGGTGTTTTGGGCCTTGCTGTCGAGCTCTGAACATTCGGGAGTCCCGGAGGACTCCAAATCCTCACTTTTTTTCCAAGTGTTGGGCTTCACCCCACACTTGGCCAAAGTAGGGTTGCGACAACAGGACATGCGAAACATAGCTAAAAAATTAACCAAAAAAACATATAAGAAACATGACAATGATGCCAAAAGTGTTCACATGTGGGCTCGAAAGAACCCAAACATTTTGTTTTATTATCAAGAGATTGGGTTTGAAGTTGGTGGAGATCTATCAAGGAATAATCTCCTACTCACAATTCAGATTCCCTGGTAGGTAGTGATGCTGCCTTTAATATGGTCATTAGAGTGTGGTTATATTCGATGCTACTTTTGTAACAAATGAAAACAAGGTAAATCCTTTCACTATAACTTATGTCACAAAGCCTAGGAAACCTTTGAAATATATTGAAACATGATCATTATATGTTAACACATGCTAAAAATTGCTTATGTTCATACAAATTTCCATTGTACACATTGATGGTGTTTGATGAGTGGAGGAACGACTGTCTGGTTGTGTACATAATCACATTTCATAATAAGCAAAACGACCTGTCCAAATGGATGGATGTTATCAATCGAATGATGCAAGAATAAAAATTTGATTGGAAACCAAATGCCTTCATTGTTGATGATGCTAATGTGAAAATCAATAATATAAAGTAACATTTTAATTATATTATAATGCCATATAGACTTGGTGCACAATATTTGATTGAAATCTATGTTTTAGAGGGAGAACATTTTATGTTTCAAAGTGACATGGACATGGATATGCTTCATGTTCCGGATATTGTTTCATTCTACAATCCCTAACTTTAATTTCCTTCAGTGGTTTATGTTTTGAGTGGATTTTAATGGTTAATATACGTTTTAGTGTTTTATGTTTTAAGTGGGTTTCAGTGGCTAATCTACATTTTAATGGTTTATGTTTCGAGTCGGGTTCAATGGTCAAACTAGGTTTCAATGGGTATGTTTCAAAGTGACCTAGATGTGGATATGTTTCATGTTACAGAGATAGCTTCATTTTGCCATTGTTGACACTAAATTCCGTTAGTGGTTTAGGTTTCGAGGGGGTTTCAATGGCTGAACTACATTTCAATGGTTTATATTTCAATTGGGTTTCTTTGGTCAAATTAGGTTTTAGTGGTTTATGTTTCGAATGGGGTTCAATGGTCAAATTAGGTTTCAATGGGTTATGTTTCAAACTGACCTAGACATGGATATGCTTCATGTTCTAAAAATTATTTCATTTTGGGGTCCCAAATTTTAAATTCCTTTAGTGGTTTATGTTTCGAGTTGGTTTAATGGCCAAATATGTTTCAATGGTTTATGTTTTAGTGGATTATATTGTGCATTTCAACCCGAAACTTGGGTGGATTTAAGGTGGTGTGTGCACAATGACCTTTGTGAACTAAACACGGTCTATTTGAAATGATTGCCTATACTTCAAAGATTATTATATCATGTTTCTAGTGCCTTGTTTGATTGTAGGAAAGTATGGCCAAACAAAAAGATATTCTTGTGACTTTGGCATGTAAAAAAAACTTGGTAGAAACAAATGTGCATTAAAATCAAGGATGTGGTTGTCCGAGTAGAGGTCTTAAAGAATATGGGGCATATCATGCATGATACAACACAACTTGATGGAAAAACTCTTTTGGAATTTGCTAAGGAGGAGTTGCTAAAGCTTATGGAAATGATTCCAAATGCTTAAACATTTTGGTCATATGTTATTTCAGAGTGGGTGCCAAAATGCGAAATGTGGGTGATGGGGAATTGGAATCTCCCATATGTCGATCATGATACTAATGCGACCATTGAAAGCTACCATGCAAACCTAAAAGTGACATTGAGAGTTTCAAAGTCACAAGTCTCTGGATCACAAATGGATTGATGCATCCACCACCTATTGGGACATGTTTTGTCACATTATTGGTATCAAAGTTTGAAAAAGGATTGGGGGTTTGTCCCAAATAGGAAGCAAAAACAATTTGTTGTTAATGTTGTTCTTTGTGCAAGGGATATCCCAAACATATGTGACTTTTCCAAATGATGATTGTGGATATGCAATTGCCGCCTCTTTGAAACATCAAGATGTGTATTACAAGGAATCTAACTCAAAATTTGAATGGGCCTACTATGAATATCTCTAATCACAAAGGGGAAACATATGAAAACATTAAATTAAAGTATTAATGTTCCTTTGCCTTGATCTAGCAGAAGGAACAATTACACGTTATTACAACTCGCTGAGTGGAACTTTGAACGGTGGGTTGATAGGATGCTCAGTCCTTGTCCAATTCTCACGCCTTGTTCACAACAGACACTAGGAACAAATCCAGTTCCCTAGAGGATCAAAGGCCATGTGAAGAATATTTGTGATGTCATCTTCAACCTAATTTCAAATGCTACTGAAAATAATATGTTCATGCAACATTTATTGGTTGATTTGAAACAAATAGTTGGAAGGCAACAAATAGTATTGGTTGAATTACAAAATGGGCTTGTGCACCAAATACAAGCAACAAAGTTCCAATGATTGAACGATGGTCATGGGATGTGTTTAAAACACCTACGCAATTTCCTCAACCATAGTGATGCAATTCAAAACATTGAATCCAAAAGGAAATTAAACCTGGACTTTGTGACCTGAATTTAAATGTTTCACGACTCAACATGTTTTAGATTCTTCTACAATTGAGGAATTATGTTTTTAAACAAGTTTTGGTAAACATGTTTCTATGATGTTTTGTAGGATATTTTCCATTAATTGTAAACGATGCCTTTGCAATATTGTAAACAAAGAATGTTGTGTTTAAAAATGTAATGGCTAAAAACTAGTGCTATTTATTATCAAGCTTTCATTAAAGTTTTGGTAATTTCTAGGTTTCTAGGTTTCTATCATGTTTTGTAAGAGATTTTCAAAACCTTTCATCCACAACACAATGTGTTGTGCATTCCCAACATTATCATAAGTTTCAAGCTTTATGTTTCATAGGATGGCTTTCAACCTAATGAACACCTAGTCGTTCCAAGAGGTTGTGGTTTAAAACTATTATATAGAGGGATGATCCCAATATGGTTTTTGAAAGCAATGTTTCTATTTGTATTTATTTTTTTCTTATTTCGAGGGTTTGATATTTTTGTAGTTTTGAAAATATGTTTCTTCATGTTTTTGTCATGTTTTTTTCACATTCCATACATGTTACTTGCAAGTTTTCTTCATGTTTCCATCATGTATCTCCAATTTTGTATACTAAGTTTTTGTAATTTTTTCATTCATGTTTCCAATATTTTAATGTTTTGTAACCTATGAGATAGGGTTTATAGTGTTCTGATTAAGTTTTTACCATGTTGTTACCATGTTCAAAAGGTTTCGAAACATGTTTATTCAATTAAATGACTTTTCAAATCAATATAATAAAATTGTTGATGTAATAATAAAACCAAGTGCAATACTTCACCCAATGTTCAAGGGTAATTTGAAATTAACACCCAAGTGTTGTGGGAAGAACATTACAATAGGATAATAGGACTTCATTCAACAAAAACATGTCTAAAATAATGGTTAAGAGATAGTAAGTGGATGTTTGAAGGCAATGTATGGAAAGACCACATCATTTCCTTCAAACATCCACTTACCTTTTGTCAATCACTATAGAGTCTTTCTGATAGAAAATTAGAAACATAACAAATCTATGTACAAAAAGTTATTTAACAACATGGGTTAAAACCTGAAGCAAATGGCATTTGAAAATTTCCATTCAACTGGATAATCGAAACTTATTATCCAGAAATAGAAAACATGGTATGAACCTTAAGCTAAACGGTATCTAAAAACTACCATTCATTGGATAGTTGAAACATGTGTACAAAATTTAAAACCTACAAAGATGTTGAAACATGTAACTAGAACATGTTTTTAATGTAGTTCATGGTACATTCCATCAAATCACTTCAAGTAGATTGTTGTTATTTTAAAAAAATAATCAAAAACTTGGAAACCCAAACAATAATGAAGGAAGTAATCAAGTAGAAAGACAACAACAAACAACAAGACAATGCAAACCCAACAATGCGAGAAATGAACATGATACAAGTGGGTTGCTGCAAATAAGTGTTTATAGAAATTAAAAAAAAAACTCCCAAACAACAAGTGGGAATCAAACAAGTAGAGAACAAAAAGACAACGAAAAAGAATAGAACAATGCAACCTGAAATAAATAATGCAGGAAATGAACATGATAGAAGTAATAAACCCATCCTCTCTGCGAGCAAATATTTGTTGTGCAACTTTTCATCCTTTGACACAACATGTGTTAATTGCTAAAAATAATATAGAAACAAATATCCACCTACATACATCAAGAAGCCTCAATAGGGTTAAATAAGACATGCTACTGGTTCCTAAGACTATTCATGCACAACATTGTTGTGCTTCGAATGGAAAAATGAAAGTAAAGAAAGCTATCAATAAGAACATGATGAACGATTTAGTGTGGGTGAAAAGACATAGCTTGCCTAACGTTGCCATGAGCTTTTTTTGTTATCAAAACACTAATTAAATCTCTGGCGGGGAACTTCGATGAAGATGTCAAAATTCAACAGAAAAATACATGGCGACAATCTGAAGTTGAAAAAAGGTCTAAATCATCATGGATGGGGATCACATATTGGGGGAACATGGAAGATGGGTGGATGGAGCTAAAAAATAGTTCTCATTAGATGTTTTTGTGTGATATATTTCGGGGGCTTGGGCTGCCTGAGCATCAAAATGCACGTCGAGCCCCTTGCCGAAACTTGACATATTTCAGTGTGTGTTAGGTTTTGAGGTTCTTGTTTTGAGGTTCATGTTTCGTGGCGCATGGTTTCCAATTGGAAGAAACAAATGTTGGGTTGCCATTAAAACACAACATGTTTCCATTTCAGTTTGCTCTAGGGCCCTTGTTGCCCATGCATGGAAACCCATGTTGGGTCGCCTTGAAGCAAGCGATTCATTTATGACTTGTCATTGAAATAACGTTGGGGTACTCATACCATAACAAGGAATTAGATTAAATCATTTGTCCAAAACATAATTTCCTTTTGATGTATGAATAGAAGGCTCCATAATATTGGCCAATGTCAAGGGAAAGTATTAGATTTTGTTTTAATAATGTTTGATTCCTATTTTTGAAGATTTGAAATTTTGAGATTCGATAGTTCTAGGTATTTTGGGGAAAAAATAAAAATCAATGAATTCCAATCATTTCAAAAACCTCAAAAAATCTTTGGGTTTCATGAAATTAAAAAAAAAAAATTGGTGGTTTTTTGGGTAGTTATTTGATTTTTTGAATAAAAAATTGAATTCGGCAACAAATTGTGGAATAATTAATTAAATTTTAGAATTTCACTTCAACACTTGGTTATTAATTAGGTAATGGTTATAATAAATAATAAACACATACTTGTTATGTTTATGAGATACTACTCTAGTGTATCTAGATGTGTCTTAAACGTTAAGGTCCATAATTCAAACCGACGGTCAAAAACTTGCAGATTCTTTATTTTATAGTAATTTTTTTTTGACAGAAATAAAAATAAATTTTTTTCAAAAAACATTCACGAAAGAAATAATAATTTAATTTATGCTAAAACCGTTCATGTACTACGATACTATGTCAGAAATACATCGACAAAAAATGTAACGAATTCGCCATACCTTATTAAGGCAAAAGAAGAATTATGGAAAACTCAAATACATTTCACCATGCAAAAATATAATCTTAAAAGAAAATCCTCTAAAAGAAACCAAAATCCTTCAAGATACTATAAGTCTAGAACTAATCTCAAGTTTCAACACAAGCCAATATATCATCTTTCAAAGATCCTCATGTAAAAACAGACCTATTATTATTATTACCTAGGGGTCAAGCCAAATTCCATTAAGCTACTATTATACTCTATAATGAATCTAAACACAATATCCTAATTGCCTTGGTGGCCAAGGCCAGTAAAAGAGGCCCATGGCCTTGGCCACAAATACAGCCCTGAATGCTGCTTCCGCCTAAAAAAAATTCTCAAGCAGCTTCTTATGCCTAAACAAAGCCTCTTCCCAGTAGAGAAGGGCTTCAAGAAAAAAAAAAACTTCTCCCTCCCTCCCTCCCTCTCCCCCTCCCCACTCAAAAAAAATAATTTAAATTAAAAGAAAAAGAAAAAGAAAAGCTCATCACTTAATAACTCTTGATTATGGCCTTCACACTAAAAATTGGCCTTTAATATTTCTCATCTAGATGACATATATACTTTCATGAAACTTGCCCCATCCATCCATCCATCATTTGCGCACACTATAGATGTCACCTATAAATTGGGTCAAGTTGGATGTAATCTCTTCTCCTGTAGGGGGAGTAAACAAACAACAACTCTTTCTACAATCGAAATCCTGAACGCCCAAACCACCCACCCCAAATTTTTCTAAAAATCATCCAAAGTTTCCCAAACCCTAACCCTAAATCATCCATCCGTCCAGTTCGCACACCTTGTTCATAATTTCCAACAACCCTAAAAAGTGCGCCGGAGGTCCGCAACGGACAGACAGAGAGACAGGGCCCCACGCACGCAGAGACGACGCACGAGGGCGGACGGGCAGGCGGATCGAAAGTCCGCAAGCGACGAAGTCGCAACGCTCTCGAAGCTCTACCCTTCTTCTTTCTTTTCTTTTTCTTTTTTTTCTCCCCCTTTTTTCCTTCTTTTCTGGGGATGGATAGAATGTATTGGATCCCGGAATCGGAAGCGCGAAAGCAGCGAAAGAATGTCGCGGCAATCAGCCACCCAACACTTGTTTTTGTTTTCACGAGATTTTTGTTGTGGGGACGACGGAATGTCGTGACTGAATTAAATATAAAAGCTTTCATTTATGAGCAAGCACCGAGTTGGCCGAGTTCCGATACACACGGACTTCCCGTCCCGAATCCCCAGAAACATGCCCAATTTTATTTCTCTTAAACTAAAATTTGTTTAGTAAAATCTTTGCATTACCACTCACATCAGTCGAATTCGCACTGAAAATTCGCAGCACCCAATGCCCATCCCTGACAGGTAGTCTCTCAGAGAGGATCAAATCTTCTTCTTCTTCTTCTCCACACATGCCCTGACACAGAACTGGACTGAATGGATACGGATCATGCCCATCTCCCAATCTTCTCCACATACCCACACACTCTTTCTCTCTCTCTCTCTCTTCTGTCACTGATCAGGATTCAGCTGCAGCAGCAGCATTTGCGAGCATGCATCATCATAGCCAAATTTGGGGAGGGGGAAGGTGGAAAAAAAAACAAAACAAAAAAGACAATTTGTGATAAATTAGTCGCAAATTAGTGCATGCACGTCCGTCTGGTAATGAGTCACAAAGAAGGGGACCACTGGTGCGGTGCTGCTGTGATGTGTGGCTGATGACGATGATGTTGTTGCGGTTCTTGCAGCGCCGTTGAAGAAGAAGGGGGAAACGAAAAAGCTGCGGCTGCGACTGTCGCGGCGGCAGTGCGGCGCATTGTATCTCTCTCTCTCTTCTCTCATCTGGCTTAGGGTACTTGGTTGGTTGGCTGGCGTTTTCTCGTTACGGAGTCCGGACCCATCATAATCCCCATGCGTGTGCTTCTTTTTCTCGCGGCCGTGCGACCACACCCGCCACGTTCTTTCTCTTCTTCTTCTTCTGTGCACGCTGCTGCTGTTGCCCCTGCAGCACCTGTCCTTGCTTCTGCTGTTGCATGCACGAAGAGACAATTTGCAGCCAGGCGGCATGGCGGAGATAGATGCAGACCGCGGCGGAGGTCTTGGGCAAGGACGGAATGGAATTGAATTTCCTAAGGTCGTCGTGGGTGTGTGTGTTATGGAGAAGAAGGTACGTCGCATGTCCTGGGTCGCACAGAGAGAGAGAGAGAGAGAGATCTTCATAAACTTTCCTAACAAAGTTTGCTGAGGCGTCGGCTCATTGGTCTCTGTGTGTGCGCGCGCGCGGTTTGTATTCGCAGCTTGGGTCCCTGTTTTTTCTTGCGCAAATCAGAATTCTCTATCATTGCTATGGCTGTCTCTACTGCAAATAGCAAGTGAATTCCTCAGAGTTGTCGTTCTTCTCATTTCCTTGTACATGATGGCTGCGACGGTAACTATCAACCAAGAATATACTGTTGCAGTTCAAATCTCGAATATTCCAGCGACTGACTGACTCTAAGATGAAGATTCAGGCAACCGTACTTACGTGGAGCGGAATAAAATTTTGCATGCAGTCGTTAGTCAACCGCGACAAAAGTTGGTCAAGTTTGGTCGTCTCCTTCTTCATGTGAGCTGCTTTGCTTCTTCACGTGCTTGAACACTGCAACAGTCTCTGACAGGCTGATGTGCTGCAACGTGGGGATGGATGATGGGTGGTGTTTGCACAGGCACTTTCAGGTCCTATGACCGAGATTCTGGACCGACTCAAGCTCTTTGGCGAGTTTAAGGTTCTCTTTCTCTTTTTTCTAGTCTTGGACCTTCATCTGCCATAGATAGATCATCTTGAATGTCTAGACTCTTCCTTCATTTTCCACCAGGAGCAGCAGCAACAGCAGCAGTTTGTCTAGAGAACCCAATGTCCATTCATGCATGCAATTTGGAATCTGAGTAGAACCCATTGTCCATCAAGCAGTTCTTTGGAGAATCCCGTTGTGTCTGGCATCTTCATGCAGTCTTTTGAAGAACAAACCACCCAATGTCCATCATGTAGTTCTTTGGAGAACCCCCATTGTGTCTGGCATCATCCAGTTTCTTTTGAGAACCACCAGGGATGGTGGAGGATGAGGAGAGTGGGTTACATTGGTGTGTGTGCCCCTGGAAAGAAACCCCAAGGAGTTATAGTAAAAAGGGGGTGCATGGTTCTCTGGCAGGGGGGGGAGTGAGGAGAGTGCTGCTGTATTTGTGTCACTGATCATGACCTTTTAGACTCTGTTTCTATGTATGTTTTGCAGATTGTCATCTTTGGAGATCAGATGATTCTCCATGAACCTGTGGAAAAGTGAGTCACTCGAACCCATGATCTCTGATATTTTTCCTATCTCAAGATTCACACAGAATAGAAAACTATACCTGCTGCAATATTCTTGTTGGCAATGTCAAGTTGTGCTACTCCAATGCTGAAGATAAATATATATATATATATATATGATTGTCATCTGTGGTAAACTCAAGCTCAGGATTAGGATCCAAACTGACCTATAATGGTCAAGGCAGACATCTCATGATACTTATCATGATTGCATGCTTTGGCGAATTGCATCATTGTATGTTTTGTATGTTCAACTAGAGATCTGTGAAATCTTATGAACTCAGAACCTTTTGTTTGCAGGTGGCCTGTCTGTGATTGTCTTATTGCATTCCACTCTTCAGGCTATCCACTCGACAAAGCTGAAGCATATGCATCACTTCGGAAGTCAGTTTTCTGCAGATCCTGTGTCACTTTGAAAGCTGGACAGATCTTATATTCTCTTCTATATAATTTGCATGACTGAGTATTGAGATTTCTCAATTCTCATGAGAGTTATGGGGTGACTGCAACTGGATGAGTGCAAATTCTGTTTTGAAAGCCCATGATGAGTCAGATGTTATGCTCTCGAGTGAGATTCATTTGTGGCATTGGGTCTAAAAGCTGAAGCGTTCAGAATTGTCTGCTGTGGCTCTTTCTTAGATGTGACCAACTGGTGTAAAACTTTACAAGATCAAAATATCAACCCCAAGTTGGCTGCTATTTAGTCTTAATCTGACAAGAGTGACCATCTGTGAGAAGGTCTGATTTGGATTTGTGGGCTTTGATGAATCAGGCCATACTTGGTAAATGAGTTGACAGCTCAGCGTCTGCTTCATGATCGCCGCAAAGTTTATGCTGTACATTTTCCAACCCGATCAGTCACTTCCGTTGCTGGAATGCAGTACAGCTTTGCAGTTCCTAAATCTGCATGCCTCTTGACTTCAATTAGATCTGAGCTTGCCAACTTTTTGCACTGGCATTGCACACATTCTTTGAAGTGGGTAGTGGTATTTGATGTGTGACTAGCATCACCTCTCAGACCAGTGGTTTACTGACCAGCTTAGTTTCACATCTGAGCATTTAACAGATCCTGTGGGCCTTCAGTGCCCAATATAATCAACTCAGATGACAGTTTCCCAACACCTGAGGGAAAAAGAGCAGCTCACAGATTTGGGTTTGTTTTGAAACCCAAAATAGAGAGTTGGATCAGCAGACAAATGGTGCTAATTCTCTATTCAGTGTGCTGCAATTGACACCCACAACTTAGAATCAGGGGTTCCAAGGAATATAGTGCTGCAAGCTTATGGTTGTACATTAGCAGTAACTGCTGTAATTAAGTTTATTAAAGAGATTCATTTGGTTGTGTGTTGTCTGCTTGGACCAGCGTCTTGATGAATATGGAATACCTATCCCAACATATGCACTGGTGAATAGAGCATTTCCTGACCAAGAGTTGGATTATTTTCTGGAGGAGGAAGACTTTGTTGAAGTCCATGGCAAGCGCATCATGAAGCCTTTTGTGGAGAAACCTGTTGACGGTAAGCATACATGGAGGATTCTGTTTTCACCTTTCTGCAACAATTTCAAAACTATAAACATCCACAAGATTTGTACTGTACATACAGTGTTGAAGGTGAGGATGTGAGTTCTGATGGACTCCTGTATACAAAGAGCTTGTATTTTGAAAATGAAAATGGTTGTTTGCCCTCTTTCTGGATGAGCAGGTGATAACCATAGTGTGATGATCTACTACCCTAGCTCTGCTGGCGGTGGTATGAAGGAGCTTTTCCGAAAGGTGAGAGCGACAGATGCTTCCACATCTGTTTTTTGGGACGGCATGTAAGCAGCTGCTCATGGTGCCAACCAGGTATCACAACATTAGTAAGCACAGAATGGGCACAGATGTACTCTGGAATTGGAGAAAGTCTTGGCAAGATTGAAAGGGCTTGCAGCTTCCACTATTTTACATCTACCCTTTTACAACAAGTCTTGGGCTACTCTCAGAAAACTGCGGTGACCCACTTTTGAGTTTTGCACAACGTACGTATGTAGCTGACAATGGAGTGGTCATAGGTGGGAAATCGGTCAAGTGAGTTTCACCCTGAGCTACGGAGAGTGCGGAGGGAAGGATCATACATATATGAAGAGTTCATGCCCACTGGGGGCACTGATGTCAAGGTCCGTTATTCTCTGCAGTGCACACGACTGTACTCAACACATATTAGGAAGAGAATCTGTCTATCAGGGTTCCACGTCAAATTAATTCTGCTATGTTGTCAACCTCTACAACACACATGTAAGGCACCTGTATGTGAGGGTTTTAGTTCATGTGTTCAACTAGTGTGGTTGAACTTGTGGTTTGTTGTCTGCAGGTGTACACTGTTGGCCCTGAATATGCCCATGCTGAGGCCCGAAAGTCTCCTGTTGTGGATGGTGTTGTCATGCGAAGTGCTGATGGAAAGGAGGTATCCAAAGAGTGCCAATCATGCTTGTCACCAGTACTGATCAAGTACACCATAGCAATGACTGGAGCATTATAGTTTTCATGGGCTTGATTGAACCTTGTTCCTTCATCATGTACAATGGGCACAAACCTGAAATCTTTCCATTTTGTATGGTCAGGTAAGGTACCCAGTTTTATTGACACCTGCAGAAAAGCAGATGGCACGAGAAGTATGTGCTGCTTTTGGTCAAGCAGTAAGTTTCTACTCTAAAGTGGCCAACTTCTGTTGATTTGATTTCACCAATTTGCAAACTTGATAGCCTTGGCAAGTCTCTCTTATGTACATCATTGAATCAATGAGCAATCTTTGTGCATTCAAGATGGTTTGCAATTTTATCTAGCAGGTATACATATCTCCCTCCAACCCATGTCCCCACTATGCTTGTTGGGATGTGGAGTCCAGTTTTCATGCACATTGTGCTGATCCAGATCTGTTGACTGGCAGGTTTGTGGATTCGATCTACTTCGATCTCAAGGGAGATCCTATGTATGTGATGTCAATGGATGGAGTTTTGTCAAGAACTCATACAAGTACATATCTTTGCATCTGTCTTGCATTGGTCATTTCATCATATTTGCATGTCTCAACAAGTAGGTAATGGGTCACAGCTGAATTCAAAGTGGACTTGAGATCCTGATCAAATTCTTACCCTTTGTTGCTCCTTGTTGAGGATCTAGTGTTTGGAAGCTAAACAAATAGACCTATTACTCAATGATGCCTTGCATTGATCCCACGCTGGTAAAACAGGAATTTTGCATTCTATAGGAGCTGGTCTACATCAGGAAAGAGCAAATATTAGACAATTATAATGGTAATGACTATTCTGCATAGTCATTACCATTACAATTGTCTAATATTTGGGTTAGCAGATTTGTTTGTTGTGCACTGAATGTTCCAAGTGTCCCTACTTCACCAATTCCCATTGATCGAGAGATATCCTGACTGTAGTCCACTGTATAACCTTTTTTCCATGCATCTCTAGGTACTATGATGATGCAGCATGTGTGCTCAGGACTATGTTTTTGGAAGCAAAAGCTCCTTATCTTTCATCCAAGTTGCCTCCATGCCTGCCATGGAGCTGTGAACCAAAAGTTGAGGAGGGAACAGCTCCCATATCAAGGCAGGGAAGTAGTGCGCTAACTGGCACATTTGGTCAATCAGAGGAGCTCCGCTGTGTCATTGCTGTACTACGCCAGTAAGCTGTACCCAAGACTCTCATGAATTTGCTTTCCCTTTGTTCTCAGGCAATTATCCTTGTTTGCCTCTTCCTTGTTTGATGGCCATCATTCCTACTGTTAGTTCCAGGGTTCACTCTTGTGACCTACTTCTCTACCTCCTCCTGTTTCTGAGTCACTATTTGTAAATGCTATTCCAGTGGAGATAGAACACCTAAGCAGAAGGTGAAGATGAAAGTCACACAAGACAGGCTGCTGAATCTAATGCTGAAGTACAATGGTGGAAGACCTCGGGCTGAGGTCTGCTTGCCTTCTCCCCTCCTGTGAATCACAGTCCCCTCTTGGGTGCCTGTTTCACGTCCAGTTGATCTCATAGCAATCATGGTTACTGACAGTATCTGGCCTCCTTCATGGCTGCATTTGAGTCCCTACTTGAATAGGTTTTGTTGCAGTATTGTAGTGAGGAGCATAGGTGAATCATAATGCTTGTGGAAAATGTGAACTCTTGCAGGCAAAATTGAAAAGTGCTGTTCAACTGCAGGATCTCCTTGATGCAACCCGTATGCTTGTGCCACGCCTCAGGTTAGTTGCCTTTTTTGTTTTCTTCCTTCGCAATACAATACAGTACTGAGCTATGGTGCACCCATCATTTATGTCTGCAAGAGTTGACCAACCATATTTATGGACATGGCTTTGTTGATGGTAGTGATCTGAGCTCCTTTGAGTCTTGCTGCAGGTCCAGCAAAGATAGCAGTGACAGTGAGGCAGAAGACTTGGAGCATGCTGAGAAACTACGCCATGTTAAAGCTGTACTGGAAGAGGTGATTTTTTCAGACTAGTCCAATCAACCTGCATTGTTATTGATTTGCTGTCCTTGGTCAATTTTCCCTGCTGGGCATTGGACTCTGGGTCACTCTCAATTTACCAGACAGTGGTTTTTCTTGTTGTTGCATAGTATTTTAAGATCTCTGGCATGAATTGCTGACCTTTCTTCACTGTCCTGCAAGTTTTCTGCGCAACTCAAGGTAGGCCTTGCAAAGGTTTTGACCATTATGCGGATTGCTAGATATATATCCCCAGTGTATGTCCAAAGTTTCCCCAGCTGAATTTTTTTCCTCAGATTTGTTGAAAGATTTTGACCTGGCGGCATTTTGCTGCAGGGTGGTCACTTCTCAGGAATTTATCGTAAAGTGCAGTTGAAGCCCCAGAAATGGACAAAAGTTCCAAAGGAAGATGATGAAACTGAAGAGGAATTTCCCATTGAGGCTCTGATGGTTTTGAAGTATGGTGGTGTCTTAACCCATGCTGGACGTAAGCAGGCAAGGAAGATCCTTTGCATGAATGCCTTGCATGTTCTGTATGTTCTTTTAAAACTGTGCATCACTTTTACCAGGTTCTACTGCTGCATCACAAAATCAATTGCCTACTTCAAAAGATTGCTGGCATTCCTGCAGAAGAAACTAGTACATTAACAGATTGATTTGGAAACTTTGCATCCCATCTCACTGGTTTTGAGAAAACTTTCTACAGCAAATCTCTTCCTCTTTCAAGTTTTCTCAAAATTGCTGTTGATCTGCAGGCAGAAGAGCTGGGACGCTCATTTAGAAATTGCATGTATCCAGGTTAGCACAGTTGTGGAGTCATCACTCTACTCCTAAGATGTTTTATCTGGAAGAAATTCTTTGGATTTCTATAATGGAGTCTGTTGCTGCAACCATATGTGACAGAACCTATCTTTGACTGGGAATTTGGCTTATAAGTTTGACAACCAAAAGTCCTTTGTTAAGATGTATAGAAAATCCTTAGTATGATCATTGTGGAGTATCTTGTGGAGACTTGGCATGTTCCAGTTTGTTTGGTATCATTGATTGGGGTTTTCTATGAGATTCTTGTGTGGTTTCAGAGGATTTCTGCTCTCAGAGATATTGGGTCTGTGTGGTGAACATGGCCATTGATCCTCTTCCATTGTCTTTTCTCTCTCTTTCCATGGGGTTGTCAGCCCATCATATTTTCAAAACTCAATGCTTACAAATCTGTGCACTGATACAGGAGAGGGCACTGGGTTACTGCGTCTTCACAGCACATATCGTCATGACTTGAAGATCTACAGCTCTGATGAGGGTCGTGTCCAGGTTATACAAGATCTATGTCAATCTTTTTTGTAGTGTGTAGATGTGGCAGGCGCTGATGACAAGGGGTGTCCCAGTTCTTTTATGGGGTTTTGCATCCACTGTGGAATGTGAATTTGAACAGAACATCGGTATACTATAATATTGCTGCCTTGGGGAGTGTATGTTGTGGAGTCTATGGTCCTAATTAAAACTTGAAGTACAAACCTTTTTTTTGCAGATGTCAGCTGCAGCCTTTGCTAAGGGTCTACTTGATTTGGAAGGAGAACTGACTCCCATTCTGGTGATTGAGTCCATTACCCAGTATTCCATTTGAGGTTATAATTGTACATTGTCAATTCAACAGTACAAACTTCAAAGGGGTCATGAGGCATCCTCAGTACAAAGGTCATTAAGGCATTACTAAGCCATGGGTCAGTGTCCAATTGTCCAATTGCAGATAGATGATAATTCAAAGCATAATCATGCAAGGTGGGGGATGGTTGATGCAGGTTTCACTAGTAAGCAAGGATTCACCGATGTTGGATGGTTTGGACACAGCAAGTATTGAAATGGAAGAGGCCAAGGTAACAATCTAGAGATTCTACTTTGCATCATATTAGTGTTGTGTATATCTGATCAACACAACACAACTGCATTGTTACCTTGTTTGAGCGCTTCCCATTCACCCAGCTTCCTTCTCTTGATACTTTATTTCCTTCATCCATGTCATGGTAACTGATATGAGTAATATCTGTTTGCAATTGTGATATGGTGGGACAATGTTTTTGTAGACTTGGAAGCCAGGAAACACTACCAGACCAGAAACCAAAGGCTAAAGCTTTTCTGGGTTGTGGATGGATCCAGGCAAGGCTGTATGATGTGATGACATCATCTGAAACACATGCGCCTCTATCGACCATGGGAAAGCCTGAGTCTCCTTGGATGGTGGATGGAGGAGGCATGCCTCCCAACTCCCTGGCTTTGATGAAGAGACTGGTGTGGCTCTCTTCTTCTTTTTTCATGTATCAAGAGTTTGTCTTGATCCCTTCGTCTTGTATTTGGTTGATGTATGGTCTGGGCCTCTGCTCCTTGCTTTCCAATGTACAAACTGCAATATGAATTTTACTGCTGTCTGGGATACTAATCTGTGAAGTGCTTGAGGATTGGCTGCTAATCAGTGGCTCTTGTCTGTTTTATTAAGTGCTTTGTTTTTTGGAGCATTTTCAGGTGGAACTTACCAAAAAAGTCACTGCACAAGTTAAATTGCTTTGTAAAGCTGAAGAAGAACGGCTTGCTTCAACAGCACTTGATGAAGAGCTTCCACCTTATGACCAAGCCCGTGCCCTGGGAAAGACTAATATGGATGTTGATCGAATTGCTGCTGGCCTGCCTTGTGGTAGTGAAGGATTCCTCCTCATGTTTGCCAGGTGGAAAAAGTTAGAACGGGACATCTTTAATGAACGCAAAGAGTGAGTAGTTCTCTCTTGAAATTGTTCCATCAGCTCACAGGTCTGGAAAAAGGAACCAAGATTGGAAGGGTTGGTAAATGGTCTTTTGGATTTGGAGTCTGTTACACCTGATCACCCAATGTGAAGAAGATTGCAGTTCTTGTCCTAGTTCAAGATGGGTGGAAGTTGATTTGCTGGGTTGAACAACCACTCATAACAGAAACTTGCTCACAACTGTTTTCTTTCTGATCAATGCAAAGGATAAACAACAGAATAAAAAACAGCAACAAACAAGAATGTCCATTTGGATGTTTGCTATCTTCAAATGTTGAATTGCTAATAAGAACATGTCTGCACTATGGGTGCAGTCGATATGATATAAGCAAGGTGCCTGACATTTATGATTCTTCCAAGTAAGCTTTCCATGGTCTTCTCAATGTCTGAAAGTGAGTTTTCAGTCAAAATTGTTTGTGTCAGGAATTTCAAGACGCACCCATGTTGACAATAGTACATAATGTGTTTGCTGCAGATATGATCTTCTGCATAATGCACACTTGAACCTAGAGGAACTTGATGAACTATACAGAGTAGCCAAGGTAAGAATGAATATCCCCCAGTTTTATTGCAACGGACAATTTTGTTTCAGAATGAATATCCCCCAAATTTAATGCGAAGGGCAATTTTGTTTCTTTAAAGTCTGCATTTTCTTTAAGGTTGTCTTTTAGTTGAAATTGGCTCTCCCCTGGACTTGTACTGTTACTTGAGATTCTTAGGGGGGCGGGGGGATGAATTGAATGAAAATACTGAATTTGATCTTGTTTGTGGTATATCTCAGTGAGTTTTCAGTAAACTGGTGCAGATACTGGTTAATCAATGTTGATCTCACTGTATTTTTGGATGTGGCAGCGACTTGCAGATGGGGTTATTCCCAATGAGTATGGCATTAATCCAAAACACAAGCTCATAATTGGCTCCAAGGTATCCTGATTTATTTTTCTTCTGATTTCCTGTCCTTGTACAGCAGTAGTAAGACTTTCAGTTAGGCAAGAAATCTCAAGCATATACCAAATAGTGCCATCCAAGCATAAGACTAAGGTGCCATATGGGTGTCCCTTAGATTGCTCGGCGACTAATGGGAAAGATATTGATTGACCTTCGGAATACAAGAGAGGAGGCTATCAGTGTCACAGAGCTGAAGCATAAGCAGGAGACAGCCAAAGCAAACATGCCTGGCAGATGCCGAAAGCAATCTGAAGAGGTTAGCAAAGCCAATGGCAAATTGCGAGCCTCCCCAGAAAGTTCAAAGCAAAACTCTGTCACCGAGAAGTCATATGAGACTGATGATGATGATGACAAGGAAACACAGTACCGCCTGGACCCAAAGTAAGTGATCATCAAATGCATTAGAGCACCCACTCTCCTTGAAGCTCCATGGACATATATGCCTAGTGTTGAAGGTTTTCAGGATGAATCCAGACAAGCTGAACCTCTTCCATCTTGTTCATAAACAGGTATGCAAATGTGAGGACACCCGAAAGACATGTCCGCACAAGACTATACTTCACATCAGTAAGAGGGCTCCTATATCATCAGAAATTGAAGTCTGCTATAAACAGGAATCTTTGTGTAGGAACTAGATATAGAGTTTTCTGTGATGGTTCTTACATTTCCACTGTATGTCTATGGACAAGTGTGAAGTCCATTCAAGCATTGCCCAATGCTCCTGCTTATTTTGTTTTGGCATTTTGGGGTTTGTTTGAAATAGGGTCTACAATAATGCATGGGAAATTCATGGTCCTTTTTTGCACCTCATGAAACCCAGAGATTCCCACTTCTAACACCAGTTTCTTAATGTGCAGGAATCGCACATCCACTCACTGATTAATGTATTGCGTTACTGTCATTTGGATGATTCTTTAAAAGGAGAACCGGGTCTGGTCTCCAATGAAGGGCTGCAAAGAATCTTTGAGATTAAGGAGCTGGACTACTTAACCCATATCGTGTTCCGATTGTATGAAAATACCTCAGTAAGAAAAACACTCCTCTGTTCCTCTGTTCTTTCTAGACATTAAAGAGTTTTGGGACGTCATTGATGACAGTACCAAATTTGTATCCAAAGCATCATGTGGCTGCAGATCCCGGGCTAATTTGTCAGCATCATTCTCTTACACCATTTTGTAAGTTTGCAGGTTCCTTTGGAAGATTCAAGAAGGTTCAGAATAGAGCTAATGTTCAGTAGTGGGGCAGCTCTAAGTCCCCTTGAGGCAAGTTGCTGTCTTTCTGCAATGATCTTTCTTGAAAGTTTACAATTACTGTGCAGCTGTTTGTTGATATTTGATGACTTCATGCAAGGTGCATGTATTTCTTGGCATCACCGCTAGCATTGCAATTTCTTCTGCCATCCTGAGAGGTATTGCATCTCTCTTTATTGTTGACAGGCAACACCACGCAACCGAGATCATACATTACCAGTCTTACCTCCAGAGACATTGCAAGAGGAGGGATGCTATGTGACATTGGATCGGCTGGAGAAGTTGGTTCGTCCATTTGCCATGCCTGCAGAGGACTTCCCACCAGCAACCACTCCACAGGGGTTTTCAGGCTTATTCATGAAAGGTGGAGGAGTTCTTGAGCGCCTTGTTAATTTTTGGCCATTTAACAAAGCTAATTCAAAACCCTGATGCATTTGTCATTCCTTGTACTGTGGTTGTGCCCAGAACTGAATCAGTTTGTTTTTCTTAGAGACCGAAAACATTAATTTGCACACATCGTCACTGGATGCAAAATCTCCATAACATGCTCAGCCATGAGAAGAATCATTTTTTAAGCTTCCTTACAGAACATCATATAATAGGTACTAGTACAGGAACTGAATACGCCCTCTTACTGGAACATACAATAGAGCTGGATGTGGCATTTACCCACACACTCCCAAAACTGTCCGCAGCAAGCTACTCCCAGCAAAATAGCAGCAGTGAGGAAATGAGTGCAGAGCAGAAAAAGGGTATGTTCAGAAACTCACAGTATTGAGAGTAAATCTGGTCTGAGTACCTCCTGTTCAATATCAGCTGAAGAGAATAGGAAATGAACACATGAACACCTAGTAGTGCCTATGAAAAGAATGAGAATGAGAGTTCTTCGAAAGTCAGTGGGTAGGAGTCAGAGCAGCTAGTCACTGCTATTCATCATGATGGTGATGCTCTGACACTTTGTGAGTGACTCTCATACTGGTCATGACAGCCACTCATTGTCACATAAGGTTTAGGGTTTATGGCAGATGGTCTTCAATGGGTGTGCCAATGTTTTACCATGTTGTGAAGAGCTGTCTGTGGGTATGTTAAAAAGGGGCTCGGCGCTGGTGGCATTCGAGGAGGCAGCAGTGACAGAGAGACACACACATGCACACACACAAACACCTCTGGCGATCGCTTGATGATCACTACATGCAGTACAATTCTACTACTGATGCCAAGCTCATGGCCCAGTTGCAGTGAGCATTACAGAGATAGATTTTTTTCTTGCCTCAATATTCAGCCACAATTCATTGTTTGTTACACTAAGCTCTGAGTAGAGATTGCACATCCCATTGCCAGTGTTTCTTCTGCAGCAACGCGCGTGAAAGCCACAACAAAGATGGTCCATTGACACGGAGCTGCTGAACTTCCTTTCTCTCTCTCTCTCTCTCTCTAGTAGTTAGGGCTTTTCCAGTAGTAGTATTGAGGTTCTTGTGTTTACTTGGGACTGTTTTGGAGTTCCATACCTGGTTGATCCCAATTGTAGCAGCTAGAGATAGCAATTGCAATCACCAGAGTTGTTGATTTGATTCTGCAAAAAGAGAGTAGTGCCTGCATTTGATCAGAAGCCAAAAAGATGAGTGCGCATGTTGATCAAAATCAAAATTGATTTATTTGTGTACTACTATGATTAATGATTGGAGAACATCTTGCCTTTGTTTTCTTGGATATGCATCCAGTGCCAGGATGCTCATCATCATCTCTTCTCTTCTTCACCTGATTCGCAATCAATGATTTCTGTTGTTTCTGGTTATCATGTGGTTTCAGATCTCGTGAAATGTTCAAAAACTCTGCACAATTGAGAAGAACTACTATCCTCATCATATCCATCACCAGATCATCAGGACATGGACTTTGAAGGAGCTTCCTTGGGCTTTGAAGGAGCTTCCTCATTGTCAAATCAGACAAATCTTCAATCTAAGCCCGTAAGGATTGTGAGATTGAATGTCTGAATTGCTGGTAAGGATTGTGAGATTGAATGTCTGAATTGCTGGCAGACAGATTGTGAGATTGAATGTCAAAATTGGTAACCAATTCTTCAACAGATGCCGAACCAATTGTGACACCCAATGTTGGAACTGAGATGGAAATTTTCCAGAGGCACACTTGGAGAGCAAGATGCATCCTCAAAATGGATCAGAAATTTTCACTTCTTTGCTTATATCTTAGATGCTTCTTATATATTGCATCTTTCATCCTCAAAAGTGTATAAAAAACCATACTTCTTGCAGTTTAGATGCTCGTTATATATTGCATCTCATTGTGGAAGAGGAGCGGAAACTCATCCTTCTTTTCTTGCATCTGAGAAAGAAAGACAACGGCTTTTTAGAGATTCAATATGTAAGGAGCATATAAAATGCAAGAAAAGAAGTACGAAATTTTTATCCACTTCGAGGAGCATCTAAGATGCAAGAAAAGAAGTAGGAATTTCTGATCCACTTCCATAGGGAGCAGCAACATACAAGTAAGGTGCATCATCTAAAGTGCAGGAAAAGAAAGAAGTAACAATTTACGCTCCACTTCGATAGAGTGCAGCAGCAACATCTAAGGTGCAATATGTAAGGTGCAAGTAAAGAAAGAAGTAGGAAATTTTCCGCTCCACTGCGACGGCGAGCAACCAACATCTCAGGTGCTGCAGCAGGAAAAGCAGTACGAATCTCCGATCCACTTCCACAGGTAGTGGCAACGATATCTCAGGAAAAGCAGTAGTTCTCTCCTCCGCTGCTCCTCTTCGACAGGGAGCGGCGGCAACATCTCTAAATTAGGTGTTTGAAGAAGAAAAGGGTGATGTGGTGGTGGAGCTCGGCGGAATGCGCATGTTTGAGCTTTCGCCACTGCTCTCGACGTTGTTCTGCACTCGGGTTTCTCTCCTCTCCTAGTCCTGCAGTTGCATCATCATCTCTCTCTTCTTCTTCTTCTTCTTCTTCTCCTCCTC
>Ga0209208_10002005_pt1 | contig 29043 bp, 28 predicted proteins | sample S1TSphfallax_3_FD_187694 | JGI IMG/M metagenome (GOLD analysis project Ga0209208, IMG submission 187694) | Host-associated microbial communities from peat moss isolated from Minnesota, USA - S1T2_Fd - Sphagnum fallax MG (SPAdes) (version 2) | ecosystem: Host-associated > Plants > Peat moss >...
ACATAAGAAAACAAAAAGATTTGAAGATTCAAAAGAAAAAACGATATGAAACACCCCATTTCATCCTATAAGAAGCTTAATATAAATATTCCAAAACAAACCAACTTAGAAAAAAAACTTTTATATGTACAACATTTATATGTAATGTTTATATACAATATAAAAAACATAAAAATTCAAAATTAATTGCAAAATGTTGAAAGAAGATTACAATGGGTTTTTCATACACCTTCAACCTTGAACAACTTAAACCTTAAATTAAAAATATATTTGATATTTAAAAAACCTTAATGAATTGGATATCAAGTTGTGTATTGTGTATAATATAATGGCCAAATATAGTTACATATAAACATTGTACATATAAAGGCATCCAATAGTTATGTAGAGAGTTGGATATTTGGAACTTAATTTTTTTTGGATGTCGATAAATGCATAATTAATAATTGTTCATGAACATAACCATTTTTTCTATGTAATTGACCAACACTAGTAATGAATGACCTTTAAGAGATTACCCAATGCATTAAAAAAACACCTTAAATTTGTAAGACTCTTCTTGACACAAAAGAAATCATCTTATGTGTTTTTTAATACAAGTTAAAACATGGGTGTAGTATATAGACACAAAGTTCAATAATGAATTAAAATAATGAATTAATTATAAAGTTCAACTCTACTTATCAAGTTCTTTATTAGAAAATGTTATTAAAAAATTTTATTTAATAAAACCATGCTACTTGTGTGTCATACACTCTTATTTATTATTTATTTATCTGTAGCTTGTGGTGAAATTAAAGCAATGAATGTGCTAGTTTCTTCTATATGAATGTATGTCCACTTGTGAGTGCAGATTCACAGCTCAAAAACATGTTCACACCAACCCACCAATTTGAACTAAACCAGTTTTGGAACTTCTAGACTGGACATATGTCCTTTATCAGCCTTTTTTCTAAAAAAACTGGCGAAATTTAGCCAAAAAAATAGAAAAAAAAATATTAGAAAAAAAGAAGTGTTTAAAAAAATAAAAATTGGGTAGGTTTTCATGGTCAGAAACGAGAAAAAAAAAATTAAAAAAAAAATTCGTCAGGGTTTTTTTTGTATTTGGTTTTTAGTGAGTAGCCATGAATATAGAAGGTTGTATAAAAGATTTGTACTTGACATGTGGTTTATAGCCACAATTTGGCTAAATCTTCCTAAGGATGATGGTCCTTTTTTTAAATTTTTTTTAAAAAACACACACACACACATCTTCTTCCTATGGATGTGATGATCGCCATTTAGGCTACTACAGAAAGAAATTCCTTAAAAAAAAGAAAAGAAAGAGTGGTCCTGGCCATGTCCCCCAGCCAGGCCGGTACATGGTACATGGTACATGTTCACATACATTGGGCCATCGGTGCATTGGGATGCATGGGGACTTGATATGGGACCTGATTCTCCGCATCAAGTGACGTCCCAAAAAACAATATCGACCGACGACGCTTTTGGCCTCCTCAAGGCACACACGCTTTTCCGTGTGAATGCCAAGTTGCGGTCAGTACACCTGTCAATCCAGTGTCCAGTGGCCATTCAGAAAGTGCGCGCTTTTTTGGGGGTCGAAGTTGGGGTACCCTTCTTTTTTGGGACCTCGAATTAGGGTTTGGTGACCTGCCTGTTTCTTTGACTTGTTTCGGCAATGACTCTCCGTTTTGTTGCAAAGCGTATCTTTTGCAGCTTTCTAGTCTGCACTCTTCAATGTCGTTGTTTGTTTTTCCCTCCGTTTCTTGAATGAATTTGAGGGGTTTGCACATGTGATTGATTTCCAAACGCATCTGTCTGTCTGTCTGTGTTGTTTGCGAAATGGATTTCGTAATCCCTCTTTCCCGAGTCTGTTTCCACGGATTTTGGATCTTTGTGTATGTGTCTTTCAATGTCTCTTGCAGCTGGAAGCACCCATCGTCTTGTACTTGTGTTTTCACTTGATGGGATCTTTTTCAGTGGGTGTTTTCCTAGTTTATTATAACTAGGAGGATTTTGTCTTCTTAATTTGCTATGTTGTGATTTCTTTTGTGGGCATGTGGGTGGTGGTGGTTATTTTTCTTTCTTTTGGGAGAGCTTGTGTTTGTTCAGAAACTTGAGCATTTTGTCTCTGAACGTTTGCAACAGTGTAGTGTGTCAGGCTATGGATTGTGTAGCAAGAGGGCCTATGCCGCTGAAGGCCTCCTCAAGTGCAACACAAACCTGGAGCAACACAAATGTAGCGTTAGTGAAGTCACATTTCTGTCACCAATTTCTGCCTTTCTCTGGATCCGCAATCAGGCCGACTTTGTCATGTAAGCGGAGGAGGCGTCGTATTATTCTTCTTTCTGTGTGCAGAAAGAAGGATGCAGCTGCGTCCAAGGTATCCAACGATACACCACAAACTTTTTCTTCCAGTGCAGAGAAGGGCTATTTCAGCGAGTCTTCAGAGACGAACGGAACTAATGGAAGCTTCTTCTCGGTTTCAGAGAGAAAGAAAGCGCAACCTGCCGCTCCCGAGCAGCAGCAGCAGCCAATTCAACTAGATTTGCGCAGTCTGAATCTTGTGAAAGCCGCCGTGAAGATCAGTGCGTGGGTGGATGCACTAACCGAGAAAGGAATGCACAAGAGGAGAACATTTTACAGTCACGACGACTGGTTGCAGCACCGAAGCTCCACAAGACATGCTCGGCATTTCCTGTCAAGTTTATCATCTCGTGTCATCTTGTCTCTGATCCCCCCTGTTGGAACCATCACGTTGATCGCATCAGTGATTGCTGCATACAACAGTGTGATTTTGGCTGGATGGCTGCCTTCCTATATCCCTCTCTTGCACGCGTCGGCTCTCCCCTATCAGTTGACTGCTCCTGCTCTGGCTTTACTTCTGGTTTTCCGGACTGAGGCTTCATATTCTCGCTATGATGAAGCTCGCAAAACCTGGACCAAAGTGATCAGCAGCACCAAGGACTTAGCTCGGCAATCGATCACATGGATTCAACAACCTGAAGACTCCGATCAAAAAGAGGCCTTGCTGCGGTACATTGTGGCATTCCCTCTCGCTCTGAAGGTGAATCCCACCCACCCACCCACCCACATCTGATTTTGTCTTGATGGGTTTCACCCCACCCACCTCCTCTGATTTTGTCTTGATGAGTTTCACCCCATGCACCTCCTCTCATTTTGTCTTCATGGATTTTTCTGTCCCGTCTGGAGGAGGTTGGACAAAAGCTTAGGGTTTTGCTTTGGCAAATCGTTTTCCGTCTTCTTCTCATCACATATAGAACATGCATGCCTTCTTAGTACCTGCAAAGCTTTCTTGGTGTCACTGTGCACCCCACAAATGTACAAAGTGGTTGCAGGTGAGCAGTAATAAAAGGCTAGGAGGAATTGCAGTTGCAATCTGGCAAAGAAATTATAGCTATTGTAACAACAGTCACATTTTTGTTTGTACAGTGTCATTTACTGTATGGGTCAGACACTTGGCAAGAGCTGAAGGACGTTTTGGAGGAAGATGATCTTACATTTGTGCTGGACTCAGAGCATCGCCCCAACTGTCTCATTCAACTAATGACTCAGTCTCTCAGACATGTTCAGTTGCAGGATAGTGAAAGGAGCCTTCTGGTAAGCAACATACTTCACCAGAACACAAATTTTGTGAATGCACCCTTGTGTACATTGCATCATTATTTCTGGTGTTGATGTACATTCTTTCTCAACTTTTATAGTAGTTGTGCACAGATTAAGAACTTGAAATTTTGTGAGCAGTTGACATGGTTTAGTGATGGGGATGCTAGCCTACTGGCTACAGTAGATAAGTCTGGAAACATGAAGAGGCAGGGATCCTGGCTCAACTGCTGTGCAACTTTTACTTTTCACTATCAAATCAGTAGATTATATAGGTCACTATCCTTGTGATGAAAGACAACCCTTGCAAGCTCTGAAGCCATCGATATCTTATTAAATTTTCCTGATCTGGTTTGATGCACTTGTGGATGCAGGATGTGAACATCTCTCAGTTCAATGATAGCATTAGTGTCTGTGAGCGCCTGATCAGAACTCCAATTCCACTTTCCTATACACGCCTTACATCCCGCTTTCTGGTGCTGTGGCACTTGACCCTACCTGTTGTGTTGTGGGATGATTGTAAACTGATGGTCATCCCAGCCACCTTTATCAGTGCAGCTTCTCTATTTTGTATTGAGGAGGTAAGTTGCACCTGGTGTTTCTAGTTCCCAGTTTCTTGTGCTCTTCTCTTCAATTCATGAGAAAGGGCAATCCAACTGCAGTTTCAAGTAAAGAACTGCAGATTTTTTGTTTAGAAGTTCAGGAATGCACTTCAAATTAATTGATGATGGTCTTTGATCTTGCAGTGGAAGCTCTAATGTCTCTTGGATTTCTGTTCTTGCAAGTGCTTTTGCAATCAGAGTGGGGTTCATGTGAAAATTGGCTTGATTGACTGCAGTGAGTTCATACATCTCATGAGTGGTCTCTGGAGTCCTTAAAGAGACATTCAACACTTTGGGTGCATGTTTTTGCAGGTTGGGGTACTGATTGAGGAGCCGTTTCCAATCCTAGCATTAGACCGCATGTGTGCAAAAGTGTATGAAAACATACAGGAACTTGTTAAATTGCAAGTTCAGGCACAAGATCATCTGGTTGCCAAGGCAAAGAGGAAGCAAGCAACAGGTGTTACGATTGGTGCTGGGAGACTGTAAGTAGGAACATTTCTGCTAGTTACTTGGAATCAATCTAGCCTTTAAAGTACACACAGAAGTTGACATACAACAAGGCCTAATGCTAGAGTTCTTCCACTCACCTTGTAATGTACGGAGATCTGGGCAAGTGCCTTCATGCACTTACCATGCACTTCATTGATTTCCTCTCCAAAAGGTTTCATTTTGTAGTCACAATTTATCTGGGAGCATGACAGCAGTTGCTGACTGTTATCAAGTGGTGGGATGCAGAGTGTCTTTAGAACATGGTTGGGAAGCGTTCCCCTCTGACATGTCATTTTATGAACTTTGGTCAATTTGGAAATGGGCTTGCAGTAGCACACATGCTGCAAGCACCCTAATTAGGGCACATGAGTGCAGGGTGTTCAGGGTGCAGGAGGCCAAAACTTCCACCCTCTATGTAGGTCTCTCTGTCTCTACAGGTTCAAATGCTTGCAAGAGAGCTTGTCACAAGGTGATGATCTGAGGACAGTCATAAGTCATAACCTCATTGTTGCCCTTGTCGTTATATTATCTTCAAAGTATTGCTATGGAGTTTTCTCTGCAATAACATAGATATGCTAAGACTGCATAGAGGAGTACTCCTCTATAAGTAAATTTACTTATATTGGAGTTTGCAGGCTGTTTTGTGCAGAATACTTTCTCTGCTACTCACTGGGTTCATTGCAGCCTCTTGCACAACAATGCAGTCTGGTAGTGTGGCAGTCCTTTCCACTCCTAGGTTTGTCAATTTTACAAAGAGAGAGGAAGCAAATCTTAACATCTAGCATAAGAATGATTGAGAAGTCATTGAAGATGTTAAATTTGCTAAAGGAATTAAATGCAGTTAGTACAAAAAGTAAAACTTCCATCATATCTATCAAAATCAGTTTTCACAAAAATGCTATAGTTGCAGATTGTCATTTTTGCAGTTTCTTTTGCAATTTAGTAGTCTATAAAATATAGGAAAAAGCGTATGATACCTGATGAGTGCCTTCGGATAATAAATCACATGCGGTAGCAAAATATTAGTTCCAGTAAACTCTAGATTTCAAACCCATAGCCAAGACAAGACGTTGGAGAAGCTCAACTCATATTTCAGTGACAGTGCAAACAGTGCAGCCTTCTATAAGACTGATTCCCTTCACCAGTTTCAGGAATTTAGAAATGCCCAACCTTCTAATTTATTTAATGGAACTTCTCATGAACATTTAGGATGCACTAACATGCAGCTCATTGCATACTGACTGGCATTTATGGCAGGTTCAAACTTCAACCTGATTTCTTAAATTACTGGATGTAGAACTTGTCATCTAGGTGCATGCTTCTATGGAACATGCTCATCCAACATATGCATATAAGTACTCTCCAGATGTCACTTACACATTGGGTCAAGTTCAAGCCAAAATTTTACTTCCAGATCCTATACCAATGTAAAGTCTCTTTCCTATGGGCACAGTCAATAGCCAATAAAAACTCAAATCTTTGTGGCATAATCATATGGAGATGTCTTGTGTAAGTAGCCTACTGGCAATTTTAAAAACACAGAAAAGAGATTCCACCACCAATCCAGTGCCAAGTGTTAAATGAATATTTTTGTTATGGAAGTATGACTACAACCTGCATCTAAGTATATATCTTCAATTGAGAAATACTTAAGGTTTTAGTCAACCTAAAAAGAATTCCAAGATGACCCTATAACAAGGAAATGGATATTTCAGATCTGATAAAACAAGCCAGCAACCATGAGCAACCATTTAAAAGAGAGAATCCCACCCAAAATAAAACAGAAACCAGACCATAAAGACAGAATCAAGCTACTGGAAAAAAAATTCTCTATTAAGTACTGAGAATTTCTCTGTACTTATGATTTTAGTATCTAAGCACAGTACAATTTTTTGAATTGAGAACTGTCAAATGAGACTATTCTGCCAGTCAAACCATAGAAGAACTAAAAGTAAGCCACTCCTTCAACTGGCACAGAAGAAAGTCATTGCACCAGGGCTGCTGCTTTTCCAACATCCTTTGATCTTAGTGCTAGTTCCTCACAGTCCTACAAAAGTACACCCCAAATCAAATCATCAGTAGCCATAATCCGCTGCTCAAAAGAATGCTACTCTCAGGACAGAATTAAATCCTCTCATGAGATAAGGATTTCTTCTTAGTCAAGGCAAGCTTCAGCTAGTGCTCCTTGAATCATGTGTTTCAGATGTATATGCACTTTGAGCACAGAGAGATGAGTACCTGAACTATGGCCTTTGCACACAGCTTCCCAGAAAGGACAGCACCCTCCATAGATGCGAGGTACTTTTGCTTTGTAAAATCACCAGCCATGTAGAAATTGTTGATGGGTGATCTCTGCAATGGCCGGCATGGTTCACAATTTGGCACTGTCTTGTACACAGATCTGCAGCATGCAAATTCCTCATTGGATGTCAGGAGTAGGCAATGGAAGGACAAACCACAAGTTATATCACCACACGTCCCCCCTCCAACTGCCATTTTTCTCACCTTTGCATGCAATCACATTGCACTTCAAGATCAGCATTCAAGAATTACCAAACCAATGATTTACTACAAGAGACTAAGACACCAGTGGAAAAAGTTTGAATTCAATACTAACTCCTAAGCCAAGAACTAATAACACAAAAAGAAAGGGTTGCAAACTGACTCTCACATGTTGATGGTTATTCACAGAGAATACCTGGGAGTTTTCACAACATGGTATTTCAAAATCTTGGCTTTGCTTTGATCTGCAGCTATCTCATTAGGGAAAAGCTTAGCCAACTCCCCCATGGTGGCATCAATGATATCCTCATCACTCCGAGTTATCCACTTGTCAGCAGGGGCAAACACAAGCTCCAGCATTGAGCGGTCAGGGTCATAGTACTCCTGCTCACATGTGCACCCACCAACAGGAGATCTTCAAACACTTTCTGAACCAGTTTCTTATGTCAAGATGGATTCTGTTCTCAAACAATACAGTTTGAAAAAAGCACATGACTCATAAGCTTCACATCAATTCCAAGTGTCTTGCTCTGATGATATTTGTAATAATGTATGATCCATGCAAAGAAATATCTGCAGAATGAGAGCTGTTACAGTTGTCAACTTGAAAATACCTTGCACGTTGTAGACATATCAGCATACACACTCAGTAAAGGGCTTCTGCAAGTACACAAACAGAGACCATCAGCCCTGCCATAGTGAAGAGCACTAATCTGCATTTAATGCCATGATATTTGGCCACATGACAGTACAATTCTGTTCTCAAGAATCTTGAACAACTCTAATTGCATTCAATGTGGCAAGAACACATGGGAAAATTTTATACCTGCTGAAGAGAAGATGATCATATGTGTTTTTCAGTTTCCTGTCCAGCCTGTGCATAAGATACCAGAATGGAACAAAGAATTAGATCGAAAGATTATGTTGCCCTCTCTTGATCTGATATTATTCCATACCCTAACAATGTAGGACAATAGAAAAATTCCTCAATTGCACACATCTGGAAATCAAAGACGGACCAAATATGCACATTAATGACTGGCACCCCAACAAGCTTGTCCATTTTCTTGAAATATGGGATTGGCTTCCACTCCTCTGGTACCAAAAGCTTCACAATGTCCACTGCTCATTCCACACATGGACCATTAGTCACATGCATATCTGTCATCACACATCATCTCCACTAACATACAATGCTCCGCATGTATGAAATCCATGATCACCCTTTCATTTGTCAAGCAATCTGGTTGCAATAGGTCAAATTTGTCCTCACCCTCATCCTTGTTGACTACTGTAAGGTTTCAAGTTTGAACAGAATACCTGGCATTGCTGAGACATAGATGTCCCCTTCCACAGTGCTGCCATCAGTCAGCAAGTAATGCTTCACAGTACCATCCTCATTGAGCTCAATCTTCTGCAGGCGAGCATTCAACCGCACTTCTCCTCCCAAAGCTGAAAAGTGTTCCACCACCGGCTTGCATAACCTCTCTGGTGGTGCTCCATCCAAGAAGGCCATCTTGGAACCATGAGTTTCCTGAGTCAACTCCAATATCTTAGTTCAGAGCTCTTAGATGGTCATACAGCTGCAAACTTTGTACACAAATGATTTAGGTACAGGGGTATTGTTTTGCTTGGAAAAGTGCATGATGGTCACAAGAGCTCTGGATTACAGATCCCTCCAAAAGCTGCCTGGTCTTTTTTTTTATCCCATGTTTCCACATCATATAACTTACTTCTTGTCAAGATGTGGGATGGTGGTGAATGAATGGGAGAGAAAGAATTGACCAACCTGAAGGAAGCGGTTCAGTGCAATAAGCACACATTGCATAGACAGGTCATCAGGGTCAATGAAGTTAAGTGCCTTGGACATAGCAATGAACACCTCATCATTAACCCTCTCTGGCACCCCCTGCACCCATATCTTCATATGTAAGCCTCTCTTACTATTTCAGGCTACCCTGACCAAAAGAGATTAACTCTCACCAGAAACATCCCAATCAGTACATTCTTTGAAGCTGCATATGAAGCAGCAGCCACAGGCTTTTCCCTCTCTTACCTGGATAAGTAAAAAATACCAATAGTGTTGTCATCAAGCACTGATGTCATCTATGGGCCAACCAGCTCAGAAAAGACACATAAAATGGACTTCTGATATCTAATCACTTTTAGTGGCTTGTGACTGTAATCCATGCCTGTTTGAGCATCCATTCCCGGACAGTAAGCCCATCCTGAGCTTCCACGTATGCCTGGCCTCCCAAAATGGCAGGCAGTAAGCCTATTGCAAACTGAATCTTTTCTGCAAATGTCAGCATCTCATTGTTCTTCAGAATTGCCCACACCCCTGCCACAAAGTGTCCAGAAAACCTGTGAGAGGAGTAATCATAATTGTAATGTCTTGCCACAGCAAATAGAATAAGCATAAGACCAGGAGAGGCAGGCTGAATGAGAAGAACTAAAAATGTCTTCTAGAAGCCTGGAAACCATGGCAGGGGTAGTCAACCAGAAAACATGCCAACAAACCTGGCAGTGACACCCACAGGAAACCCAATGTGGGTACTAAGCAAACAGAACAGAACTAGGTGAGCCTGACTAGGAATATGGTAGTACACCACAGAAGGAGAGGAAAGAAAATGTTTGAATTGTACCATTAAGGGGGGCTGGCAAAATGTCAGGAAAATCAAAACGGCTGAATTCCCCAGGCTTGTTGGGCATAGCAAAAACCATGCTGTGCTCCTTCCATTGAAGCCGGTCATTGATGCCCAACTCTCCAAACAAGTTTTGCATATTTGGGTACGCCCCAACTGGATAAGCCAAAGTACCAACTTCAGAGGAAGACTTCATACAGTTGGGACACATGCCAGCATTTCAGCTAGGTAGATAGGTAGACTGTTGCAAAGGCTACATGTACAGTTTGAAGAATTTGTGGATTGGGATCTTACAAAAGATGTGAAGCCCTGTTTCATACCAGTCACCATCTTTGTCCTTCCACGCTGCAATCTGCCACACCAGTGAACTAATAACATGATAATTCCACATATTTCTGAGTTGAAACTTCTTCAATTTTCTACAAGATTTAAGCAACCATTTAGGATCAGCATAATCACCTTGCTAATCCAAAATTTGATCATAGATATTTCAAAGTTATTTGAAGTCCATGATCTCATTTCCAGATCCACATGTTGATTCGTGCAGGGCTAGTGAACTAGCAAACTACTGAACATTTGACCTAATTCAATTGGACAAAACTCCTAAATTTTTTTCTCTTTGCTGGCAAACAAACACGCTTGCTACCTTCCCACCAAGTACATCTCGAGCTTCCAAAAGAATAGGTTTGTGCCCAGCATCTGCAAGATACTTTGCTGTACACAGACCTGCCAGACCTGCACACACAAATCTCATGAATAAGCTCATTCTCAAGTCCAGTTTATTTTATCTTCAAGCATTTCTGCACATTTTGTCTCGCTGGTTTTCCACAAAAGCAAAAAAAAATTTATCATCTTCTTCATGCTAACATGTGGGTATGGGGTTTTCAGAGGGCAAAAAACACATTCAGTGTCATCACCTGCGCCAGCAATGACAACGTTGAGAGGCTTAGTAGGACGGGGTGCACTCCGAAAAAATGCTGACAATGCTGCCGCTTCCAAAAAATTTGCAGTCATATCAATGTCAGGTCTTGGGTAGTCCTTGCACACCACCTTCAAAAACCATCCCCCAAATTCCCCCCCGTTACTCACTCGCTTCCCCTCCCGCATAGTCCAAAATCTTCACAAGCTGTGCGCCAATATGGCTTGAAAAAGCTAGGTCAGCTTGATTCCCAAAACGTTCCCAAAAATGGAACTCAACTCATGCAGAAACCTCAGAGAACAACAGACAGACTGAGATTTAACGAAAGGGGGATTATGAACCTTGAGAGGTCCAACTGTGGTGTGCAAACTGAGTCCTCCCCTCTTGGAAGAAGAGATGGCTATGGTAGTCGCAGAACTGGAGCCCCATTGCTCACTTCTATTAAACCCAATAGAAGAAGAAGAAGAAGAAGCTCCTCCTGAGAAGGTAACCCTCCTTTCAGCTGCTCCTTCTCCTCCTCCTCCTCGTCGCACGCGCACCACTTTCTGTGCGCTCATAATACCAGGTAACGATTGAGAGTTCGCCATGGACGAATGCACACAGCAAGCAGCTGCTGTCTCCATATTTCCCAAAATTCAATCAAAACGATTGATTACCCCTCCAATCCAATCCTTGAAAGCTTCTTTCCCAAAAACACAACACACTCACTCTTTCGATTATTTCTTCTTGTCTGGACACCACCCAAATCCTCATAAAAATCTCCCAATTTTTTTATTTTTGTTTAATTTTTTAAAAAAAACGCTCCCAAATTAGATCATATTCTCAGCAAACATCAAAACAACACCCAAATTTTTCTCCAAAGAAAAGCTCTGTTTTTTTTTTTTCTTTTTGAAAGAGAGGGGTTTTGCTTTTGCCGCTTCTAAGAATTCGCACTTGAAGATCGCAAGCATCACCTCATAGAAGAAGAAGAAGAAGACGACGAAGAAGGCGGAGATCACGAGGCCTGTCTATCTAGTGTTCTTTCCACACGCATCTAATCTTTTGGAGGGTCGACAATTTCCTTCTGCGATGTCCGATCCAGCGGCGAAGATTCCTTCACGTCCTCGCGGGGTGTTTCGGGGCGATAGGTAGGTACATAGGTACATAGGTACATAGGTAGGTACCTACCGCGATGACGATCCATTGTTTCGATACCTACCTTACCCTTGCTGCTGTTGGCTCCACGTAAGTTGCATATCAGCCGTCCAATGTCGTACTCTAACTGTATCTGTTGCCGCACATGATTTTTGTCCATCGCAGCCGTCGGATTGATCGCTTCCTTTCGCTTGGGCGCGTCCACACTGCAGTGACGTCGCACTCTGTTCAGGGACCGCTCCGTCCACACCGCTTGCTTTCGCACTCCGTGTCCTGAGCAGTTTTTTTATTTTTTAATTTTTTATAATAATAAATTTATAAATTTATAAATATATTATTATTTAAATTTAAATTTTATTATATTATATTTTTAATTTATTTTAAATAATATTTTATAAATAATATTTTTAAATTAAAAAATTAATTTTAAATTACAAGAGGACTTAGCCCAATTTTGGCTACAGATTAGAGAGGAAAGCTTTTTTTAAAATTAGGATTCCTTGTCTATTTTGGCGATATGTTTGAACCTATTGTCTAATACTGTAACTTTAGAATTATTTCTCTCGTAATGTGGCAATTTGGGCCCATTTTTTTTTTTCCCAAAAGAAAGTCCTTTGCATCATTTACACCTCCACAATTTTTTGTCACCAAGATGTGAAAATCCACCAAAAGAAAAACATTGGTCCTAAACATGGGTTTTTTCTTTCAATTTTGTGATATATAAAAACTTGACGAGTTTTTAGCAAAATTTGTAGAATTTTCACTGAAAAAAAATCCCAAAGATTCACAAATGTTTTGGTTAAAAAAGACAAAATTTATCCCCAAAAACAAAATTCACTGATATGCAAGAGGAAGAAGTCTCCAAAAGCTTTGTCCAAAGGCCTAACCCATGGGGGGAAAAAAGAGATAAAATATCCTTACAAACTAATTGTAAATCCTCCTCCCCCCTCTTGAGATCATTTCAAGGTGAATCTGAAGAGGCAAATCATGTTATGAAGGAATTTGGAACATGGTGGAGTCTTCCAAATGTGCAAGGATTGATGATACTCTTGTATCCATTATGAAACCTCAAAGTTCCTATGTTTTAACATTTGGTTATAATATAATGATTCAAGTTGTGGTTGTTGATTGCAATGGAAAATTCTTACTACCTATCTTTGTGGGCTTTCCAACTAATGATTCAAAGGTTCTCTTCAAGTCTAACTTGTATAAGAATGTACAAATGTTTTTTACCTTCAAATTTTTGATAGAAAGTAAAAAAAATTAAAAATTTGAAAATGAAATGATTTTGAAGGGTTTCCATTGCTAAAATTGAGAAAACATAGTAGAAAATGTTAAATTCTTATTTAATGTTTCTTACTTGCTACTATCTCTTACATAATCTAGTTAGATTTGAAAATGAATATAATATATAGAGGTTGATGCAAGTCATTAAAGTAGAGATGCAATTGGATCCACATGAATTAAATATGGTGAGCAAGTTCAATGATAGTGGTTTTGAATAAGTATTTCGTTTAATTGAAGGTTGGAACAAATTTAAAGATAAAATAGAAAGATAATTGAACAACTATTTTGGGTTACAAAGAGTTGACTCATAATCAAGACAATGTAGAAGATTTCTATGTTTAAACATTCCTCTTGGATCAAAATTTGCTTTAGCATAATTCAATAGTTGTTTCATTGGGTCACCAATTATTATTTTGAATCCTCTTTTTCAATGGAAAATTTAAACAATTGAACATTGAATTTGTCTCAAGGTACCTTTAGTGGAAGATTATTTTGGTCGACAATTGTATTAGCCTTGTCTTTTGTTAACATCATGTTTATGACCTTTTAAAACTAGCTTGTGATTATTCTAATCATATTCATATGTGTATCATTGATGGCTTTATTTTTGGTTTTGAAATACTTCAATTGATTTTTCATTATAGATTCTTGAATCTTTAAAATGTCTTTAAGCATTTTCTCAAGTCAAGCTAGTGTTATGGATGCAATTTATGGAGTCTACCAACATCTAGTTTTTTTTTTATAAAATTTAATAATGTTGTCTTAACCATGATTTTATGTGCCAATGAGTAGTTGCACTTTATACTAATGCTACCAATAGTGTGAATTCCTCCACCTCTTGCATTCCAAATTTTTTTATTAACCAAGTATGATGTTTGAAGTTTATGTTTGGAATTTGCAATGGGGTATTCATTGGAGTGTGCATTGGATTGAGATTTATAGCTTCATTCAAAGACTTGATAAAAGATTACAAACCTTGAAAAGGTGGTTTGATAAGAATTTGAGCACTTGATGCATTGTTTCAAAATGTCCAATTTTTACCATTGTTAAAAAATTGTATTCCAAATAACTTGCAATCAATCCTCGCATTCTTGAAATCCTTGAATAGATCAATTGCTTCCTCTAAGTCGAGTCAAATGTGATAGTGAACATTATTTGGATTGGTCATGAGGTCATAAACATGAGGAGAATGGAATATTCATGTAATGACTTTTTACATTTTGAAATTAGAAGACATCACAAAATTTATAATAATTATAAAAGCAACAAATGAATCAAATCAAATAATGAAATTAATATCTTTGAAAAATCACATGTGAAGGCAAAATATTATGTTGCTACATATGCATTCACTAATGAACTTGTTTTGAGAGATGGTCTAATGATGTATCAGATTGCTTGTCTTGTAACATCTAGATAAACTTGGTGGCTTATCATGATGTCTTTCACTTGCTTCGAAACTATATTAATATATTCCAATCTAATTGAGCTAAGATATTTTTTGGAGGCCATTAAAAAACATATTCTCAATCTTTACATTACTAAGCTTGTCATATTCACTACAACAAGAATTCAATCCCACCTTACCTCAAGAGGTTGAAATTGTCTTGGATCTTTATCATCATTTCTATCTATGTTGTGATGGGGCGAAAGTTGGTTTGTTTCTTGTGGATTCCATACTCATATCATACATTTTCTTGTTAGAAAATAGTTGTAGATGCAATGTGACCTTGTGTGGACTCATTGATTAGTATTCCTTGTTACAGCCAATTCTGAACATGTAATCAAATGTCTTCATGAATTTCCTAAAAATCAATCCTCATTTATCCTTGTGCATAGGCCCATTCCTCACAATCTGAAAAAACTTTGCAACCATGAAAGCAACAAAAGCCTTATTCCACTTCATGACTACAATTTCAAACTAATCTCATGCATAAATTTTGTTGAATGCAACAATGTGCTCATATCCCTCTTGGCCTTGATGAGGGTGATTATTTCACCATGTTCTCAACTTATTTGTTGTGATTTTCTTGAGTGCACTTAAGCTTGTTGAAATTGAGCTTCGGTTGATAAGTTTCTTCTTCCCATTGTTGTTTTTCATTGCTCATTATTCAATGTTCGTATGCACATTTGCAATGAAACACATACTAACAATTGATGTTGTTTGTTTTGTGTAGTTTGAAGATTGAGAGGACATTGCATCAGAATTCAAAAACCTATGCAAAAGCAACCAAAACTTATGAATGTGCAACACATACCATCGTCCAATTGGTTGTAATTGTTGAAATCTGAGAACATTGTGGCGAAGAGATCCATCTTTTGGAACTCCGTCAAGTTTTTATCATGTTGTAGACAATGGAGTGCATATGAACACTGTAGCACCAAATTAAAATTATGTTGAGGGGGGAGAAGACGAGTGATGAATCTCTACTCACAATGCTCATAAAAAATGCTACTAGAAAAGTTGGTTTTCAATGCCTTGCCCCAAGACTTGGCCAATTTCGCCTATAACATGTTTATGAATTTGGTTGATAGATACCCTTACAAGGTATGAAGAATGAGGAAGTGCAGTCAAAAGGGAGGGAGGCAGGGAGAGAAGAAGGGTTGGGGGGGTGGGGGAGGTGCTCACTTGATACACTTGATACATGTAGGCTAGTGGGTCCAAAGTCCCCCTTGTTTACTACAAGCTCCAACTGGCGTCTGTGGAAAGGAAAGAGAAACAAAGCAAAAAAGAATTATAAGCGGATGTCAGAATAGGTACCCATTTGTGGTGGCTCATCCAATCATCTGCTCTTGTGCCAATCAGAGTCATTCATATACATATACTTGTACACTAGACGTGTTTTTGGATAGAGTTACTGCCACACCCAAGACTTGGGTTATGTGAATTTGTCGTCTGTTCTTCTTCCCCTCACTAGTTGTTGTTGTTGTTGTTGTTGGTGGTGGTGGTGGTGGTGGTGCAAGGATTTGTTTTTTGTTTTTGTTTTGTTTCGGGTTTTGGGAGCTATGGCTACTACTACCCCTGCTGCTGTTGCTGCTTCTGCATTCAGAAATTCCACCAGAATCTGCTTGTTTCCTGCTGCGACTTCTTCCGCTCATTGTAGCTATGAAAATCTCCAAGCAACAAGTATTATCCCAAGAAGAAGTAGCCTGAGGCAAAGCTGGCTTCACCAGCCTTTTGCGCATGTGGGTTTGTTGCAGCTGGCGATGACGACGAGGATGAGATGTTGTGGGCAACGGCGGAGGAGAAGGAGAAGGATGAGGATGATGATGATGATGGGAGGATTAGAGAGATGCTTCGCTGTCTGGGATTCACCCAACAGGTTTAGAGCTGCAGCAGCAGAAGAAGCAGAAGAAGAAGGAATGGGAGGCGCAGAGGGCGGTGGCGGTGGCACTGGTGAAGCAATTTCAGCAGGCAAACTACCTCATTCAATCACGGAAGTCTTGAAGAATTGTGGGATGTGCCTTGCTTTGGTAGCTGCCATAGCCATGCCTTTGTCACCGTTTTCAGCGGCTGTAGCAGCAGCACTGGAGAATAGAGGCCCGGCTGTTGCAGACCTAAGCGTGCTAATATCAGGGCCGCCAATCAAAGACGCCAACGCTTTGCTACGGTACGCTTTGCCCATCACCAACAAACCCATCAAAGACGTACAAAAATCTTTGGAGGACATTACTGAGGATTTGAAGCAACCCGGGGAAAAAGCTCTCGGTTATGTTGAGCGGGTAAGAAGCTTCTTCTTCTCCTTCTTCTATACTGTCTTGTCCTGCCTGCTTGCTTGCTTGCTCCCCCTGTCAAGAGAGGAAGAGAAAGGAGAAATTTGCACCCGTCTCCAATAATTCTGGATACCTAGTCTGACAATTTGGACCTGCATTACAATACATGCTCTGCTACTGACAAGGGACTTTGCTTTGGTTACAGATGCTCAATGTGATTGGGATTTCCAGTCTCTGTAATGAATTAGCTGCAGCTTAATATGTTGAGGAACCTTTTTTTTTCTCTAACCAAGAAAGCCCGGTGCAACCTCCTTCAATGGGATTGGCAACCAGCAAAGTGGCTTTTGATTTTGCTGCCCTCCTTCACACATACTGAGCTTTGTGACATCTGGAAATTTATTGGCAGAACACAAGACAGGCTGCACAGGTACTGAACCAAAACAAGACTGTCGTGCTAGCAGATGTTGCGGAAACTAAGAAAGAGGAAGGTCAACAGCTGATTGACAACCTCAACCAGGGCCTTCAAGACTTCCAAAACATCATTGAACAGAAAGATAGGGCTGCTGTTGCTCCCAAACAAAAGGAGCTCCTTCACATTGTTGGCGAGTAAGTGACAAAGAACCCCCCAAATTCTTTTGTTTCTGACATGCCTGCATAGAGAGAAATTAAACCCCCCAAAAAAGAAACAGAGATGGATAATAAGTCAAGTTCTCAAATCTTTGTTGAATTTATTGGGTTGCCTCGTTCTGATTCCCTGACCTCCTAATTCAGCATTTTAGGACTCAAGCTTGCTACCAAATTGTTCCAGCATAACTTCCATAGAGTTTCAGGATCCCTTCCTGTATTGACTTATGTATTTCTACTTCAATCCCTAGATGGTGAATGGAAGGTTTGCCAAAAATTGAACCTCATAGATTAGAGTTCAAAGTGGATCATGAGCAATATAATCAAACAAGATGTGAGTTTGTGGTCCTAAACTGTAGGATGTAAAGCCAACCCTATCTACTTCACAAATGAACCAAACAGAATGCTTTTGGCTACTATGCCTTAGGCTTAGATGCTTGCTGGTACAGGGAAGAGCTAAAATGAAGCTTAGCCTCACAAGCTTTTTGCAGCTTGAATGAGGGTATCATTGACTTTTTGGGTCAGCTATGTCTCTCAAGTGCTTGCCAACATCATGAATGAGTATTCCTGTTGCTTCTGGAAAATGTGACAGAAACTCAGGATGCAGATGTTTGTACAATCTTTTGCCCTAAATTTTTGTCTGATTTTATACCTAAATCCACTGTCAGGAGCTGATGAAGTCAGTGGGTAGACAGGCAGCTCATCATAATTTGTGATGATGTTGATGGTCTGACACTTTGTGAGAAACCTCATAATGTTATGACTGCACTCATGCCAGATTACCTTCAAAGTGTCATCGTGGAGATTTCCCTACAATCTCATAGATATGTTGTCAATTGACAGGTTCTGAAGTCTGTCTGTGGTGCAGTATAGAGGAGGCAATGGTGGCCAAATTTCCATATGAAGTACCTGAGGAGTTTGCAAACAAGCCCTTGCTGAAAGGACGGGCAACAGTAGAGATGAAAGTGAAGGTGAAAGATAACCCTAACATTGAGAATGCATTGCTCGAAATGGTTGTTGACGGCTACAATGCTCCTGTAACTGCGGGAAACTTTCTTGACCTCGTCGAACGCCATTTTTATGATGGCATGGAAATCCAAAGAGGTATTCATATTTCTTGAACTCCATATCTGGAATCTGAATCTGTCTCTTGAAACCCCACTGTCCAGTTTGCCAGCTAGTATGGCAATTGAACCCTGATGGGTTGAGCTTTTGAGTCTGGGAATATGACACTTACTTCTGTGGATAGAATCAGTTGAGTTTTCTACAAGATACACATAGGTGCCAAATAGCATAAGTCAGATATTTGGTCAATATATGTCCTACATTTGACACTGGTAATTGCACAGCAAGCAAGGAAAGTTGTCAAACCTTCATTCAAAACTGGGTTTCTCTCACTCTGGTGTGGACTTCTGATTTACTCATCACATCCTCTTTATGATCAAGAGGAGGAATAGGGTCAAGTGTCTTTAGGTTTCCTGTTTTCCTCTTCTTCCTCCTTGAGATTGTTTTAAGATAATTTGCTTTGCTCTTGGCTATGTCATCTTCTTTCAGATGTTTGTGTATGGTGTTTCATGGTGTGTTTCCCTTGAAGAGTATGCATTCACTATATCTTCACCATCCAAGACTGAAGTCAAGGCTGAAGGTGTCTTCATAATGAAAGCCAAGGCATCTATAATCTTTCTATAGATTCATAAATGGACAAAGTATGGGTTACTATTAAAGAGGGCATTCATGAAAGTTGAATTGATATGTTTCCTTTCTTGTTTTAGCGGATGGATTTGTGGTACAGACAGGAGATCCTGAGGGTCCATCTGAGGGCTTTGTGGACCCTAGTACTGGGAAAGTTCGCACTATTCCATTGGAAATAATGGTTGACGGTGACAGTGAGCCCATTTATGGTGCAACTCTTGAGGTATTCCTCCAAAAATCTTTTGTGAATTTTAAGATTTCTTTTTCTTTCTTGCCAAAGATATTGCCAATAATGGTTAACTGGATGCTGCATTTGAAAACTGAAGTCACCACTGTGATGTTCTATATTTGTATGTACTGTAGAGCAAAACTATAGTTTGGCAGTTCTCAGTTTGTGTACGTTATATAACTCACAAGTCTTTCTATCTTCTGGAGATGTGTGTCTGAACATTTCTGGTTGATGAACATCATGATAATCATTTGATGGCAGGAGCTTGGTCGGTATAAAGCAAGAACAAAGCTCCCATTCAATGCATTTGGTACCCTTGCAATGGCACGAGAGGTGCATTTCTCATGTTTTCTCAGCATTCTTGGGTTCCTTGGGAAATGTTGAAAAGTTCCAAACATGCCTTGAGGGGAGAGCACATTCTTGATAGAAATTGACTGGAATGTGGGTGGGATGGGACCAGGAATTTGCGAATGATTCTGCATCAAGCCAAATATTTTGGCTCCTAAAAGAAAGTGAGCTCACACCAAGTAGTGCAAACATTCTGGATGGCCGCTATTCTGTATTTGGATACATAACAGAGAACCCTGATTTGTTGGCAGATTTCAAAGTGGGAGATGTAATTGAAAGCATCCGGGTCACTAATGGTCTTGATAATCTGGTCAATCCAACCTACAAGGCTGGAGCTGCTTAACTGCTCTTTCTCTTCTAGTGAGTCCCAGAAAATTTCATGAGAATTTTGTTTCTCTTTGAATATTTATGAGATGATGTGTTAACCAGTCAGGAGAGGGCTAGGTGAGAATCTGGAGTCCAATCAACGCAAGTGATTTTGCTATTTCTTTTAATACACTTCTTACCATGAGATTATTCAATTTGACCAAAGGTATGTTAAGGGAGTGAGGCTCTTACCATGAGATTATTCAATTTGACCAGAGGTATGTTCAGGGAGTGAGGCTTTTGATCTGCCTCAATTCAACACTTGTGCAAGCTGCACAAGAACAGTGTGCTTCACCACTCAAATTTTACTCTATGCAACGAGTATGACCTCAATCCTTTTCAGGAACTTTTTGACAACTTCTGTCAACCTGTAGGCAGCTTACAAGCTGTGCAGAACTCTTTTGAGGACCCAAGCTAAAAAATTAAGCCATGAAATTTTATCCTTCTGATCCAGAGGATGACCCCACCTGCAATTTGTCCAATTCAGAGCACTCAACAAAGTGCTAACTTTATCTGGACTTTTGTTACTTAGCTACTTGAGAAAGCGGGGCAATGTGATAAGTTACTGAATCTACCATCACCCAGTGACCTTTGCACTCTTTGAGGCAATAAGTTTTCTCAGGGTAGCAAAGCACTCATATGACAAACACCCATGACAAGCACTTAAGTCAATTTGTACTTGTTGCTGAACAGCTTCACCATTGTTTCTCAGTGTGCAAGTTTATGCTTCTCTCAACATCATATTATGTCAAACTGAGCAATGTACTTACCATGTACATTGATACAAATTGGACATTAGTTCTAGAAACAAATCTCAAATGAAAACTTTGCATGTGGAACAAGGAGTTCATTGTGGAAGGGTAGCTTCAAACAAAATCATGAGTAACAATGGAACTAGGTTATATGATCACCTACATGGAATGCACACTTAATCATCCAGTTCAAAATCATGAGTAACAATGGAACTAGGTAATATGGTCACCTACATGGAATGCACACTTAATCATCCAGTTGAAATGTCTTTCTCAAGGATTTGATTCTGTAAATTACTGTTACTGGCTTCAAATCATCTGGGTAGTGCAAGAAGATTTTGCATTGCATGAAAGGACTAAAGAAACCTGTACATCTACTTCACAACTGAATACAATGTCTGCATCCTACATTCATACAATATTTTGGGAGAGAGTATGATGACAAGAGGGTTGAAGGTTATCAGTTGGCAAAAGAAGATCCTACAATGGGACAAGAGTTGTCATCAAACATCTTTTCCCATCTTTCTAATCCTCAATTGGACAAAGAACTTCACAATTGCCTAACCACCTTTTCAGCAAAGAGCCATGTGTTTCCATTGCCTCCAAAGAAGAAGCTCATCTGTTTCCATTAGTTCCAAAAACGAAGCTCATAACACTTGAGCAAAACTCAATCTCAGTTGGATACTGTGCAAAAGATCTGTTTACTCTGAATGCATTGCATTTGCAATGCACAGATAATTCTTTTCCCCCAATGAGTCCAACCAACCTAGGCATGAATGCGCACATCATCCAAAACAGCCACTCCTGGTAAAACTTTTCCTTCGAGCAACTCAAGGCTGGCACCTCCTCCTGTTGAGACATGGCTCATAGCTTCTGCCAGACCCGCCTTTTCTACTGCTGCTACTGAGTCACCTCCTCCAATGATTGTCACACATCCTTCCTTTGTCAGGGCAGCCATTGCATTTGCAATAGCATATGTACCCTTGTCAAATTTTTCAAATTCAAAGACTCCCATAGGGCCATTCCACAGTACAGTCTGCAAACCAACAGACCAATATTACATGATCACAAAATCACTTCACTTGAATTAGGGCACTCACCCAAGAACGTTCACAAATATGTAAGATTTTCACAAAGTTTGAGCAATTTCAGAGAGGTTCTGTGGTGTGCACCTTGGAACCCTTCAAAGCATCCTCATACTGTTTAACAGCTTCAGGACCGATGTCAAGACCCATCCATCCTGAACAAACCATTAAAGTGGCAATCAGCAGACTTCGGGAGTGTTGCACATCTATTGTAAAGTATGAACACAATTTAATCAAATGGACTTGAACTCAGAGACATGTTCATGGAGGATAACCATACACTCATTGTTTTTCTCTCATGCAACCCTGCACTAACCATAGAAAGCTGCAAACCAGAAGGGAAAACTTGTTGATTCACTTTTTCCTTTTCAAATTCAAGCCAAAAGTGGGAAAAGAGACAGGTACCATCTGGAATGCTGGTAGAGCTGCATGTCTGCGTATTGGCATCAGGAGCAAATTTATCAGCACAGATCACATCCTTGGGAAGGATGAGGTCAACACCCTTCTCCTTTGCAATTTCTGCCAGTCGTGTTGCAAGGTCCAGCTTGTCATCTTCAACAAGAGACGAGCCTACACTGTAACCTTGTGCCTTGAAGAAAGTGAACACCATACCACCTCCAAGAATGACTTTATCACATACTGACATCAATGATTCAATCACAGTAATCTTTGATGAAATCTTGCTCCCACCAACCTGCCAAACACTAGGAATTCTCAGAAAAGCAGAGATACTCTGAAACTCTTGTGATACATGGATGCAGCAGCACTTGGGCTAGAGAGACAGGGTACTTCATTGCCTTATGATGACTTCACAAACATCTGAGACTTACAGTCAATGTGAGAATATTAGGAGAAACCCTTGTGGAGCATCAAGACAGTAGATGTTTGTAGCACAAGCCAAAATATACTTCAACTTCACCAAAAAGAGTCCAACACATTTTCTTGTATGCAACAGGAAATTGCAGATAAATAGGCAACGTCCAGAAGAAGGCAAAAAAGGGCCAAAAACAGCTCCAAATGAAGAATACAATATGTACAATTTTCATGATCTCCAACTCTAATACTATTATAGTTGGTGACAGCCATTGTTCCATGGATAAAAAACAAGTGGGAAGAAGTAGTGCTGCTTACAATGGCAACAAAAGGCTTCTTTGGCCTTTGGATGACACTAGACAAATAGGCCAGCTCTTTCTCCAGTAGAAAGCCTGCCACTCTAATCGACACATAGTCAGCAATGCCAGCAGTGGATGCATGTGCACGGTGGGCTGTGCCGAATGCATCATTGACAAAGCAATCAATGCCCTTTGCCAACTGCTTGGAGAATTCAATATCATTCTTCTCCTCTTCCTTGTGAAATCGTACATTCTCCAACAGCAAAACTTCTCCACCCTGCCACCACATGCCATCCCCATCCCTAAAGTGTTCAGACCAATCAGCTAGCCCTCTGAGGGAGAGACAATTGACACGCTTTTGAGTTCCTAGATGCCCATCACTGCCTATATGCACTCAGAAAAGATCCAAGAGTAGGGAAGATCCGGGATGCATGTCATCATAACAGAGACAGTAGCAAGCAGCATTTGCAATTCAACTCACAGGGGTCAGGACACAGTTCAACCTTGAGTGCTCCAATCTTAGCTTCGACATCAGGACCAATGCAGTCGGGCGCAAGCTCTACCTTCTGTCCCAGCAGCTCAGTAAGACGCTCTGTTTCCCAGAAATACAAGAACCCAATTTGTTGCAGTACATGAGATGCAAGCAATTCACAGAACATGAGACGCGAGAATAAAATTTACTTGAAAAAAAAGAAAAAGTTGCACCCTATGTTTTTTGCACCTACCTGCAACGGGTTTGAGGCTGAACTTTGCTTCGGGCCCTTTCTTAGGACGGCCAAGGTGGCTAGCCAACACAACTCTTGCGCCAATCTTGACGAGAAACTGAATGGTGGGTAGAGATGCGCGAATGCGTGTGTCGTCAGTAATTCTGGAGTTCTCATCCAGAGGCACGTTTAGATCACATCGCACAAACACAGTCTTGTCCTTCAAATCCTTCGCGTCAACATCATTCAGTGATTTCTTTCTATCCGCTCCTTTTGTGGCGAGTCTCTGTATGTCACTCACGCCGTCCTCATCGCCAGGCAGCAGCTGTGTGGGGCTCAGGTGATCCACTTTACCCACTGAAGGAGCTTCTGCTACGGGCCTCAACACGCGCAACTTCCCAAACGATGATCGTCTTCTGTAGCCTCCTCCTACCTCAGTCACCACGCCGACTCTGGAAATTCCACATCCTCTTCTTCTTCCCAGGAAATCCGACGACGACGACGAAGACACTACGGACCTCTGCTGCTGCTGAGGCTGCTGCTGCACACTATGGCTCCTCACTCTAGGAATCACCACTCCGGTACCAGCCACAGCTGCCATAACCAGACTCGTCTCCATCCCTCCTGAAAACCCACAGACCCAAAAACCAACTCAAAATTCTCAAAACCTTCACAACATTTTTCAAAACTTCAAATCTTACGCAAACAAGAAATCATTTACAATAGTCCTCCCCCCAAAAAAAAAAATCAACCCAAAAAAAAGGAAAAAAAATTTGCACTGAAATCCTGGAAATGCAGGCTCTCAGATTCCTTGACAACCTCAAACCCAAAACATATCACCTTGTGAAAGAAAAGAAAAACTCTAAATGAGCTTAGAAAAAGCAAAGCAAAGCAAAAACAAAACAAAACAAAACAAGCTACATACTACTAAGAAAATCTCAACAAAGAACTAACCTGCTGTCTGCAAAAAAAGAAAAAAAAAGGTTCGCAGCAACGCCAGTAGAGGGAGAGAATCTAGAACTACAAAAATTCAACAAAACGATTGCTACAAGAGCAAGAATCGAAGATTGCAAAAGTTGAGTTTAGTTGGAGCAATTCAGCTTCATCACCAGAGTTGTGTGTATCCTCATGTGCACACCAGACCCCAAAACCCATCCCCTCCTTCCCATGGACCGATGCCAATTGTCGCACGCAAGTTGAAAGTTAGCATCCGAATTTGATAGGTGGCGAATTCCCATTGGTCTTTTGGCTAAAAATGTTGCATTTCTTGACACGTTCTAGATACTTCGCATATCTAAGTCACATTTAAATACCTACTTGCTACTTTCAGACTTCCTTTTGTTGTTGGAGATAGGCTTTGTGCATTATTATTTTTATTATTATTAGTATTATTTAAAAGTTTAAATTTAAAATAAAATAGAAAACATGTATATAATATATATATATATATGTAATAATAATTTTTATTTATTTATTTATATATAATTTTAAATAATTTTTTAATGTTGCTCAAGTGGTGATCATCTATTATAAGTTATATTTGTCCAAATTTGATGATCATTCAAAATACGAAAGTATAAAATCTTAAGCACCCTTTCATATTGTAAGCAATTGTGATGATTTTTGACAATTAAAAAAGAATTTGATGAATTTTTTTTTAATTTTTGAAAAACAGAGAATTTGTGATAGAATATTAATTCCTTTTTTAAAAAATATTTTTGGAAAATTCGGTGAGAATTTGCCCCTGAATTAATCACTTGCAGAGTTTGCATGGGAATTATTTTGGGTGGCCACATTTTCAAGAACTTTTCCTTCTTGAACTGTTTGCTTGCTGGATTGGAAGGAAGGAAGCAAGCAAGCAAGCAAGCAAGGGACCAATTCTCTTGAAGAGTCAATTCTCTTTGAGGAGGAGGCTTTGAGGGGATTTCCACTGGTAAGGGGCCAAGTTAGGTTTGCTTGTCCATATTTGAGATCTTAATCTTGAGACTTGAAGGTGTTTGAAAATCAAGTTGTGTTCACATGCACCAAAATTTGCCATGCACTATGGCAGCCCACATTACACAACTAAGCTGCTTGTTTTTTTCTGTTTGGGTATTAGGGTTTAGGGTTTAGCTCAATAGGGGTTTAGGGTTTCAGCTCAATAGGGGTTTAGGGTTTAGCTCAATAGGGTTTCGGTGTCTTTTGTTTTTTTGTTTTTTTTGTCATTTTGGTGCTGTTGGAAGGGCAGGATTTGAGAGTTCTTGCAACACTATCTTGGCCCTTTCAGGTGGCATTTCATATTGAACTGGCATCCCCCCAGCACATCATGCAGCATGGGTGATGTGTGGAAATGAAACATTTGATGAAACCCTGGTAAACTTTCATTCTATTCCTGTTCTATATAGCTCACCACCATGGTTAGCTTATGTACAAACCAATCACAAGTTTTTACTTTACCTAGTCCCCTACCCTAAGGTCAATTTTTTCATTAAATAGTCCTCAAAATAATAAAGTTATCCATATAAAGTCACCCTATCTTTGGGCCTCCTTTCGCACCCCTAACCCCTCTTTGATTGAGTGGTATCCGCAAAGTAAGGAAATTTTATTAAATCTCAGTATAAAATGCTGAATCTAAGCATTTAATGCACAAGGTTCGAGAGGAATTATTATAGTAGCTGTACAAAATATATGAGTGTGGTGAGGGTATCTAGATTGTAGTGTCATCAAAATGAATGGTTTTGATTACAGGTTTCAAGATCCAAATGTGGAATCCAAAATGTACCTTAGAATTGCCTTAGGACCCATACCAAGGAACCCGCCTAGAAGCAAGAATTAGGTTCAAATTGAAATTGTCCTGCTCAAGGAGTCATCCAACTTAGGATCGCCCTAGGGTTTTAAGTGTTTAGGCAAGTTTGGGCATTTTAGGGTTTAAGTTTTTTTTCTACCCCCAAATAGCTTTCTCCTATAAGTTTCCTCTATATAACTTTTGAGTTTTCCTCCTTTTCTCTTCATTTATGTTGTCTTTTGATGCATGCCTTAGAGGCTAGTATTGCCTTCCCCATGTTTTCGAGACTACATCAAAATGTGACAAAACAAATGTCATTTGCCTCAAAACACATATTTCAATTTTTTGTTGTCTTGCAAATTTTGGAACAAATTTATGTGATAAATTTTTAAAACAAAGTTCAAGGACTCAATTTGAATAAAATTATCATTTAATAATTATAATCTTATACTCGAACCATACCTAATGAAGTTGCACCTTTTTCAAAATACCTTTGCCCCAACACTTGATTATTAGCCTATTTGGGAAAAGTGAATGAATTATATTTAAAAGTTTTAGAATGGGGGTAACTACCTTGAAGTCCAATTTTTTTTTTTTTAATTCAAAATTTTATTCGGAAAGGATTATCAGTTTTTCTTATACATGAGATTGGGATGCATGGTTTCCTAAACACAAATATTCATACAACACTACTAGTAATTACCAAACGAGGGAAAAAGACATAGGAGGTTTTACAAAATAGGTTACGGAGGTGGAACCTTGGTAATTGAGTTGAAGGTGAGAGGGAGATGGGGGTGACAATGGGTTCCAATGTATAGTCTTGGGTCACATAGGGAGGGAGCATCTCACTAATGTGGGAGCATGCCATTGGACAAGAGCTCCCTAGTTATATAGCAAAATTTGTTATTTTTTGACATTTTCATATTTCTTTAACACATTTTTGCATGTTCTTCATCCATGGTTGGCTACACCTCATAAGTTAGGTTTTGTTATGTTCAATAATTCATATGCTTGGCATTCTTATATAACTGATTATGTTTGATAATTAGCAAGAAAACATTAGTTGTTTTTTTCATAATTGATTATAGGAACAATCTCACTAAGGTGGCAACACAACATTGAACAAGAACTCCCCAATTATATTATGTATCATGTTGCCTTTAGATATTTTTGTACATTTTTCACACCTTTTGACACATTCTTAATTGGTAGTTGGTTAAACCTCATAACTTGCCTTTCTTTTATGTCCCATAACATGATAATTTGACATTCATTTACAATTAGTTATGCCAAATACTTGATGTTCTCTTATAATCAATTATGTTCATAACTAATGCACTTTCATTGATTATTTATCCATAATCCAAAAATTTGTTAATGGTGGATGAATGTTAAATGTAATTATGTTGAACAAAACAAAATGATGGAAGGGTGTGACTCATGGGGTATGAAAAGACTCCTCATGCAATCTACCATGTGTCCTTTTGATACTTGACAAGAATCAAATTGTTGTTATTTCAAAGCATACTTTTTGAAAAGACATTGAACATTGTCCAAAAATTATAAATGCTAATGAGGCCACATTTCCCTATTTTTATTTGAAATTTCAAACCACATCTTATGACCTTGTTCACAAGCTTTGCATATTTGGTCTAAGATTAATGTGGTGATCATTTATCATTTGACGTTCCATATCTAACATTTATAGGGAAAATGTTCAAGATTATTGGAAGTATGTATTACAAAGTTTTGAAATCCTTAGACCTTTGTATAAATGGGTCCAAACATGTTAACAAGAGCTAGTTTAAGCGATTATTTATTTTGAAATATTCTTAAATTATTTAAAATATGTTTTGTTTAAACATTATAACATATTATTAAATAAATATATGTTTAAGTAACTTCCCTCAAAATATGGCATGTTAAAATAATCTTTCAAAAAAGTCCTTGCAATGCTTTAAATCATTCATTATAATGTTAAATGAATGTTTTTGAATATTTCATCTCCGTTATATTCATTCCAAACCATACCACATGTTTACATTATATATTAAAAACATTGTCATGAGCAATTTTGAATGAATTACAACATTAATATAATTTTTGACTTCATAACATGAAAAATTAAACATTGGTTACATTTGTTTTTGCTTTTATTAGTGTGATTGAATTCAAATGTCTCTTCAGTTTTCTTACCTATCTTTAATACAATCATTATGTTTTTAATACAATAATTTTGAAATTGTAAACATCTATATGTTTAGGGTGTGATAGGTGTTATCCTTATTTTCAAGTAAGAACTAGATATGGAGTTCAAGCAAGAACTTACCTCCCAAGTCACGGGGTGAAACCAAGTTAAAGGTCTCACAAAGTCAAGTTGCGGAATCAAGACTTGGTAGCACGCTCCCGGCTTCCAACTCTAGAAAGGGGTAGAGGGTCGAGTTGGGA
>Ga0209208_10002006_pt1 | contig 29038 bp, 27 predicted proteins | sample S1TSphfallax_3_FD_187694 | JGI IMG/M metagenome (GOLD analysis project Ga0209208, IMG submission 187694) | Host-associated microbial communities from peat moss isolated from Minnesota, USA - S1T2_Fd - Sphagnum fallax MG (SPAdes) (version 2) | ecosystem: Host-associated > Plants > Peat moss >...
CCGAAGGATCGAAGTTCTCGCGGCCGATGAGGCCGCGCTCCCGTTGAAGCATGGGTGCTCCATCGGGGTAGCGCGGTAGGCCGGGTCAAGTTCTCGCGGCCGATGAGGCCGCGCTCCGTTGAAGCGGCGTTGCTGTTGAGGCCGGGAGCGTTATCGCGAGGTTCTCGCGGCCGATGAGGCCGCGCTCCGTTGAAGCGTTACGTTTGCACCTTGGTCGTCGGCATAACTCGTGTTCTCGCGGCCGATGAGGCCGCGCTCCGTTGAAGCCATCGCGCGGTACGATTCTTCGGTCAGCGGGGGAGTGTTCTCGCGGCCGATGAGGCCGCGCTCCGTTGAAGCTACGCCTCGCGCTGCACGCGAATGACGGCGTCGCGTTCTCGCGGCCGATGAGGCCGCGCTCCGTTGAAGCGCGGGTATCACGGGCGGGCTGACCAACGGCCAAATCGAGTTCTCGCGGCCGATGAGGCCGCGCTCCGTTGAAGCCTCATCACGCCGGATCAGACGGGGCAGACGTATTTCGGTTCTCGCGGCCGATGAGGCCGCGCTCCGTTGAAGCCAACATTACCAATACGACGAAAACGTGTTGTGGATGTTCTCGCGGCCGATGAGGCCGCGCTCCGTTGAAGCATTCGCACCGGCAGTGAAATCGAGCCGATCACGTACCGTTCTCGCGGCCGATGAGGCCGCGCTCCGTTGAAGCAGTACGATGGCACCGGACTTGGGGATGCCATCCAGGTTCTCGCGGCCGATGAGGCCGCGCTCCGTTGAAGCTGGTCGACGTACGAGTGGTCGAGATACCACGCGTAGGGTTCTCGCGGCCGATGGTGCCGCGCTCCGTTGAAGTATTGTAGAACCGTTCGCGACGGACGGCCGAAAGCGCGTTCTCGCTGCGTTCTGTTGAAGTAGCGCGACGGACGAGCCCTTCGCCGGAAATGTCCGCCAATTTGCGGTCGACGAGACCGCGCCGCGTTGGAAGAGAGGTCGCCCGTTCCCTGAGGCTCGGGAGGCGGGTGACGAACGTCATACGGAATCGCTGACGAGCGAAACTACCGGTGCGGTGCCCCGTAGATCATCATAGAGAGGGAGGTTCGCACCATGAAAAACATCATCGCCAAGTCCATCATCCTGAGTTCCATCGCCGCCGTCGGCGCCGCCGTTCTACCGCATCTCGCCCGCTAGGGAGCGGATGCGGGCGGCCCGCGCCGTGCGCGGGAGCAGCTACGGCGTGAAGCCGGCGTCGGCGAGTTCGACGAGTTCGTCGACGCCGATCGATACGTAACCGTGACCGGCGAGCCGGCGGACGAAGTCCGGCTCGATCCCGTGATCCGCGAGTTCCACGATATCCTCAGCCGAGAGGCTCGGATCCGCCGCGCGAAAAGCCGCGGCGCTCGCAACACTTACGCCGTGATCGCCCAGCTCGCCGAGTTCCTCGGCGCTGATCCCAGGAAAAATCTGCGAGAACGCACGGATCTGCTCCGCCCGCACGCCGCGGTCGTGGAGATCGATCAGCTCCTCGAGCGACCCGCCGTGTAGCGGCACGATATCGTCGGCGGTCAACCCGTGTTGGGCGAGTTCGATCAATTCGTCGACGTCGACCCGGCCGTAACCGCTTGCGGCGAGCGCTTCGAGCAGCGATCCGCTCATGGCGTGAACCCGGCGTTGTGCAGCGCTTCGAGCTTATCGACCCCGAGGTGCCGATAGCCGTGCTGCGCGAGCCGCGCGATGAAATCCGGCTCGACGCCGGTGTTGCTCAAATCGATGATGTCGCTTGCGGAGAGGGTCGAATCGGCCGCGACGTAGGCAAGCACCGATGCGGCCGAGACGCCGTGGTTGGCGAAGTCGACGATGTCGCTCACGCTGCTCGACGGAAAGGCGCGCGCGACGGCGCGCGCGAGATCCGCCGAGACGCCGTGATCGTGCATTTCGATGAGATCGTCGATCGAGCGATCGTTGTTCGGCAGTGCGATGATATCGCGCGCGGTGATCCCGTGATTGGTGAGCTGCACGAGGTCGTCGGTGTCGACTTGGCCGTACCCGGCTGCCGTAAGGGCGGCCAGCAGCGCGCCGCCGGACGACGTATCGCCGCCGTCGGTGACCAAGACGAAGGGAGGTGGCGTGGAGTCGGCGTGCGCGATGCGCGGCAGCCCCAGACGTGCCATGCCGAACGCGACTCCCACCACTGCGAGGACGAAGAGGATGCCGCCGGGGTTGATTCCGCCGCGCCGGTCGAGATGGTCGTCCAGTGCATGGTTCACGCGGCCGAAAACGTCGGATGCGCCGAAGCCGGGCGCGGTCGCCGCCCGGCGTGCATAGACCGCCCGCTCGACGACGGCGGCAAGCATGCGCGCGTAGGCGGTGCGATCGCCGGTTCGCTCGATCGCGACGTCGTCGCAGGCGCGTTCGCGGGCAATCTCGACCTGGCGCGCCGCGATCGCGAGCGCCGGGAAAAAGAAGAAGATCGCACAGACGGCCTGCATCGCGGCGTTCGTCCAGTCGTCGTAACGCGCGAGATGGCCGTATTCGTGGGCCACGATCCGCGCCAGATCGTCGCGTCCGAGCGTCCGCACATCGGCCTCGGGCAAGAGGATCATCGGGCGCAAGAAGCCGGCGGCGCATGCCGTGCCGATCCGGGCGGAGATCGCAACGCGCGTATCGCGCCGATCGGCGAGCGGCACGAGGCTGCGCAGTTCCGGCGCGGGGACGGCCTCCCGCTTGAGGCGGAAGAGTTGGGCGTAGCCGCGGCCGAGCCGCACGAGCAGGACGGCCGCGACGAGCGCCCAGGCGAACGCGAAGAACGGGACGAGCCGCTGCGGTGCGAGACGGCGCGCAATCTCGGTCGCATCGGCTCCGGTGCGAACGAAGAAGACGGACGGCTCGCGCAAGGCAAGGCGAAGCAGGCCGCGCTTTCCAAGCGCCGGGCCGGCGGCGGTGGCTGGGGCCGCCATCGTGCGGCCCGTAGCCGAATCGATCGCGGGTAAGGCCGCCAGCAGCGCGAAGGCCACGAGCCAAATCGCGCTGACGGTGCTGGCGTTCCGGCGGATACCCGAGAACCGGGTGGCGATCCAGACGCCGGCGACCAGCACGAGTCCCTGCCAGGCGGCGTTGAGGAGCGCCACGGCGCCGCCGATGCTCAGCGATGAGGACCAGTCCATACACTCCTCCGGCCAATCAACTATGGAAATAAGTGTTATCGCGTACGCTACCACGGCTCAGCGGCGTCGTCAACCGAGGTACGCGGCCGTTGCGGCCAAGGTTTCACTCGTGGTATCCTAGGGCGTCGTGCCCGCTCGACCCCGGCGGCTCGGCCTCTCACCCGGGGGCAGATTTGGGTTCGCGCCGCGCTGGCGCCGCCCGGTCGAAAGGAAGATCTCATGGCGAAAAAAGTCGTCGGCAAAATTGGCCTGGCCTTACCGGCCGGCAAAGCGACCCCGGCACCGCCGGTGGGGCCCGCACTTGGGCCGTACTCGCTCAACATCATGGATTTCTGCAAGCAGTACAACGAACGTACCGCGAGCCAGCCGGGGATGATCATCCCCGTCGAGATCACGGTCTTCGATGACCGCACGTTCACGTTCATCACGAAGACGCCGCCGGCGTCGTTCCTGATCAAGCGCGCCGTCGGCATCGAGTCCGGCTCGAAAGAACCCAACCGCAACAAAGTCGGGAAACTGACCGAAGCGCAGCTGCGCGAGATCGCGACCACGAAGTTCCAAGATCTCAACGCGAACGATATCGACATGGCGATGAACATCATCGCCGGGACCGCGCGTTCGATGGGCGTCGAGGTGACCAAGTAATGGCGCGCAAACTCGGCAAGCGGCTGCGCAATCTCGCCGCCTCGTTCGATATCGAGAAGCAGTACGACGCCGTCGAAGCGGCCGCGATCGTGAAGAAGAACGCGAACGCGAAGTTCAACGAAACGGTTGAAATCCACGTGCGCCTCGGCGTCGATCCGAAGAAATCGGATCAGAACGTGCGCGGCACCGTCAACCTCCCGCACGGCACGGGCCGCACGGTCACGGTCATCGCGTTCGCCAAGGGCGACGCCGCGAAGCAAGCCGAGACCGCCGGCGCCGACATCGTCGGTGATGCGGACCTGATCGAACGCGTCAAGGCCGGCTTCACCGACTTCGACGTCGCCGTCGCGACGCCCGATATGATGCCCGCGATCGGTAAGGAACTCGGCCGCATCCTCGCACAGAAGATGCCGAACCCGAAGTCCGGCACCGTTACGCCGAACATCGGCAACGCCGTGCGCGACATCAAGGCCGGTAAGGTCGAATACCGCTTGGACAAAGCCGGCATCGTGCACACGATCGTCGGCAAGGCGAGCTTCGACGAGAAACAACTCGCCGAGAACGTCGCGACGTTGCTCGACGCGATCGTGCGCGCGAAGCCCGCGGCCGCGAAGGGCACCTACCTGCGTTCCATCACGCTCACGAGCACGATGGGTCCGGGCGTCAAGGTCGATCCCACCCGTATCAAGGCCACCGCCGCCACGGCGTAAGCCGCGCGACGAACGAAAACCGGCGAGGCTCCGCAACGCGGGGTCTCGCTTTTTTGTTTTCCGCGATCGGCGACCGCCGCTCAGGCCGGCGCGGGGATGGCGAGACGATAGCGCTGCTCCGCCACGGCGAAACCCGTGGCTTGGGCCGTCTCGATCAGCGGGTCTTCGTCGGCGAGTTTGAGGAGCGCGCGCGTTGCGCCGCGCGATTGCCCGGCGGCGAGTCCGGTGAGCAGCGCGGAGCTTGCGGCTGGTCCGGGCGCGCCGGCCCAAAACAGAATCAGCGCCGTATCGCCGTTCACCGCGACGGCCGAGCCCGCAGCGAGTTCCCCGTCGTCGCCGCGGATCGCGGTCAGGGCATGTGCGGCGTTTGCCTCGAGCGCGGCGCCGAAGGCGCCGATCCAGACGGCGCGCTTGAGGCCGGAGACCGGCGGCAGGGCGGGCGTGGGAAGCACGCCGAGGGGATCGCGGGCATAGACGAAGAGGCGGCCTTCGAGCCTGTAGCCGGCCTCGGCGAGCATGGCGCCGTCCCGTTCGTAGACGTCCGCGGCCACCTCGATCCGCGGCTCGAGCCCGCGTTCCGCGAAAAAAGCGGCGATCGTCTGTAGGTCGTCGGCGCGTAGCGGGCGTCGCGTACCGATCCCGAGGGCGATCGCAAGGTCGCTTCCCTGGACGACCACCGCGTAGCCGCCGGCGACCGGAACCGCACCCGTATCTTTGGTTTCGGCGGTGGTCGCGACGTTGCGGGCGATCCCGGCCCAGAAGGCCGCTTCGACTCGATCCGGCCGCATTTCTTGACCGGAAGGTCGTTCATGTGATAAAACTTTCGTTGGCTCCAATGACCGTCGGTCCGGCTCACGCCGGATAATGCTCCCCTCGTTTTCCGCGAGGCGCGCCGGCCGAGGATGCGTTTCAACGGCCGTCAGTCGCGTTCTTCGCGTTTGCGCGCCCGCCTCTCGCACGCCTCGCACATCGTCTGCGGAGGCGTTTTTCTTTTCCAAGAAAGTTCACCGGTATGCCGACCGCCAAAAAAGAAGCGACAATCGAAGAACTTCGCCAGAAGATCGCGGCCTCGAAGAACCTGTTCTTCACGGATTTCGCGGGCCTCACGGTCGAAGAGATCACGAAGCTGCGCACCGAGCTCCGCAAGGACGGCAGCACGTATCACGTCGTCAAGAACTCGCTGTTCTCGATCGCCGCAGGCGAAGACGTCGCGAAAAAAGTCGATGCGTTTCTCGCCGGACCCACCGGCGTCGTATTCGCGGGTGCCGATCCCGTCGCGCCCGCCAAAGCCCTCAAGACCTTCGCCGACGAGTCGAAGAAGGTTTCCGTCAAAGCGGCGTACATCGACGGCGTCGTCGTCGATGCGAGCCAAGTGGCCGCGCTCGCCGCGCTGCCCCCGAAGATCGAGCTCCTCGCCAGATTGGTGGGGTCGCTCAAGAGCCCGCTGTACGGTCTCGTCACCGTGCTCTCCGGCAATCAAAGCGGCCTCGTCCGCGTCCTCAACGCCATCCGCGAGCAAAAAAGCGCCGGCGGAGATGGCCCAACCCCCGCACCAATTTAATCGCACCGATTTCGCAAATCACACCGATTTCGCAAATCGAATTAGGAGTATCGAAACATCATGGCTCTTGCCGAACTCATCACGCAAATCGACAACCTCACCGTCCTCGAGCTGGCCGACCTCGTCAAGCAGCTCGAAGAGAAATACGGCGTTAGCGCCGCCGCCCCGGTCGCCGTTGCCGCCGGCCCAGCCGCCGCTGCCGCTGCCCCCGCCGCGGAAAAGACCGAATTCGACGTCATCCTCGCCGCCGCGGGCGCCGAGAAGATCAAGGTCATCAAGGCCGTTCGCGAAGTCACCTCGCTCGGTCTGACCGAAGCGAAGTCGTTCGTCGAGAGCGCCCCCAAGGCCGTCAAAGAAGGCGTCACCAAAGAAGAAGCCGAGACCGTCAAAAAGAAGCTCGAAGAAGCCGGCGCCACCGTCGAAATCAAGTAAGTTCGCACCCGGCGAACAAGAAACCGCGGAGCGTTTTGCTTCCGCGGTTTTTTCTTTTGAACGAAGACCCGTGGAGTGTCATCCTGAGCCGCCGGCATGTCATCCTGAGCCTGTCGAAGGATGGGCGGACCGGTCAGCGTTATCTCATGCCCATCCTTCGACAGGCTCAGGATGACACGCTGGCGGCTCAGGATGACACGCTGGCGGCTCAGGATGACACGCCGGCGGCTCAGGATGAGACGCTGGCGGCTCAGGATGACACGCTGACGGCTCAGGATGACACGCTGGCGGCTCAGGATGACACGCTGGCGGCTCAGGATGACACGCTGGCGGCTCAGGATGACACGCCGGCGGCTCAGGATGAGACGCTGGCGGCTCAGGATGAGATGCTGGCGGCTTCGGGTGACGTTGGCGGCTTTGGATGACCTTGGCGACAGCCGGGGGCCGTTGCGATTTAGAGCATGTCTTTCGTGTGCCAGGCGATGTTGGCGGCGTGTTCGGCGATGCGTTGCAATGCGGTGATCGTGAAGATGACGCTGGTGCCGGGACCGACGAGTTTGGCGTCGCTTTCCATTGCGGCTTGGAGCGCGTCGAGCGCGGCGTCGTAGTGCTCGTCGACGGTCGCGGTGCCTTCGACGACGCGATCGGCAACGGCACCGTCGCGATGCACGTAGGCGTCGACGGCTTGGCTGAGCGTTCCCATCACGTCTTGACTGAGGCGCATCACGTCGTCGCGCGCGGGAAACGCTGCTAGCCCGGCGATGCGAATGGCGCTCTTTCCGAGCTCGCCGGCATAGTAATTGATGCGCGAGGCATCGGTGGCGATCTCGGTCATCGCGGCGATCTCGCGCAGCTCGCCGGCGACCGGCTGCTGGCGCCACAACAATTCGATGCACTTCGCATCGACGGTGCGACGGAGATCTTCCGAGGCGTCGACCCCCGCGACCACCCGCGCGGCAAGCGCCACATCCGACGTGCGCAATGCCGTGATCGCGCATTTCGTCGAGTCGACGAGCAACGCACCGAGCCGCGCTAAATCGGCGTTCAGCGCTTCTAGGGCCTCGTGATACGCGGCTCGCAACACCATACGCTCTATCGTAGAACAGCGGGCGTTAAGGGGTATTTAAGGGCCGCTACCGCAGCGAAGAAACCTTCGTTGCGGCAACGGCCCGTGTGTGCCACGATCTGCCTGCGCCTTGCGGTTGCTACCAGATCTGACAGCTGTCGGCGCGCACCATCTTGTCGCCCGCGACGCAATGGAACGCTGCCCGGAAGGCGGGCATGTCGGAGAGGGTCCCGATCACGCGGTACTTGGCATCGGGATGTTCGTTTGTGAGGGCCTGCTGGCGGGCCGCCTGCGGCGTCTCGTTCGTCTCCCACACTTGCGCGTAGGCGAGGAAGAACCGCTGCTCGGGGGTGTAGCCATCGATCAGATGATGCGAACGCGCTTCGGGCGTCTTCTCGAAGGCTTTGTAGGCGATCGTCAAACCGCCGAGATCGGCGATTGCTTCGCCTTGCACGAGTTTGCCTTGGATGTGGACTCCCGCCGCCGGCTCGTAGCCGCTGAACTGATCGACGATGCATTGCGCGCGGGTCTTGAAGTTGGCCGCATCCGTGGGCGTCCACCAATCGCGGAAGTTGCCTTGCGCGTCGTACTGGCGTCCCTGATCGTCGAAGCCGTGGGTGGTCTCGTGGCCGATCACGGCACCGATCGCGCCGTAATTGACCGCGTCGTCATTCGAGAACGAGAAGAACGGCGGCGCGAGGATCCCGGCCGGGAAGACGATCTCGTTGTTCGAGGGATCGTAGTAGGCGTTGACCGTCGGCGGCGTCATGCCCCACAAGGTGCGATCGGTCGGCTTCCCGATCATCGCGATCTGGAAGTCGTTCTCGAACATCGCGCCGTTGATGGCGTTGGTCGCATAGGGTCCGTTCGAGACGTCGTACTTCGCATACGAGCGCCAGTGATCGGGATAGCCGACCTTTTTCGTGATCGCCGCAAGCTTGATCTCTGCTTCCTTGCGCGTGGCGGGGCTCATCCACGCAAGCGTTTCGAGATCGGTGTGCAGCGCTTCGTGCAGGTTCTTGACGAGTTCGAGCGCGCGCGTCTTCGCCGCGGGCGGGAAGACTTTCTCGACGTAGACTTGACCGAGCGCTTCGCCGAGCGCGGCGTTGGTCGCGCTCGAGCAGCGCTTCCAGCGATCGAGTTCTTTATCGACGCCGTAGAGCACGGTCGAATGGAAGTGGAACGAGGCATCGGAGAAGCGCTTGGGCAGCGAGCGCGCATACGTGTCGAGTACGCGCGCGGTCAGATACGCTTTCCAAATCGGCAGCGGCGTCGCGGCGAGTTGCGCGTCGACGACTTTCACGTAGTCGGGCAGATCGACTTGCAGCGTTGCAAACGGCGGCGCCTTATAGGTCGCGAAGTAGCCGTTCCAGTCGACGTCCGGCGCCAGCGCCGTGAGATCGACCGTCGATTCGATGTGGTAGGTCGCTTGCGGATCGCGCAGATCGGCGCGTTTGGGCGTCGCGGTCGCCAGCGCCGTCTCCAGCGCGACGACGGCGTCGCCGTTCGCGGTGGACTCGGCCGCGCTCTCGCCGTCCAAGCCGAGCAGCGCCGCGACGTAGGCGTGGTAGGCCGCAAGCACGGTCTTGCCGCGGTCGTCGGTCGGGAAATACATGTCGCGGTCCGGCAGGCCGAGGCCGCCGAACCCGACCTCGGCGATCTCTTTGGTCGAGTCCTTGAGATCGGTCGACGAACCGAACGGCAGCGGGTTTCCGACGCCGCGATACCCGAGCCGCGCCATCTCATTGACGATCGACTTTGCGTCGGTCAGCGCGGCGATCTTGTCGAGCTCCGGCTGGACGGGGCTCAGGCCCGCCGCTTCGATCCCGGCTTCGTCCATGCACGCGCGATAGTACGAGCCGATCTTCTGCTCGTTGCTGCCGGCCGGCGCTGCGGTGTCTTTGGCGGCGGCTTCGAGGATCTCGTGCAGAACGTTGCGATTGGCCTCGTTCAGTACGCTGAACGATCCCCACGCCGGATAGCCCGGCGGGATCGGATGCGCTTTGTCCCAGCCGCCGGTCGCGAACTGATAAAAATCATCGCACGCTTTGCAGGTCGGATCGAGGTTGGCCTTACTGATCCCGGGTGCGGGGAAGAGCGCGGCATAGGGATTGGCCGCCGCACCTGTCGCGCGCGGCGCCGCGAGCGGTGAGAGCGCGAGGCCGGCCGCGACGAGTACCGCCGCGGACAATCGGAGAACGGGGCCTACCATATGTGGCATGAGTCCTTTCGTACCATCGGGTCCGTCGCCAAAGGGGGGAAGGCGGCGCGAAACTCCGGCATTTTTGAGAGCGTGCCGATCACGCGATATTTCCCCTCGGGATGTGGATCGGCCTTGGCTTATCCGTGACGTTCATGGGCGTCGTTCCTCTTACCAGATCTCGCAGCGGGTCGCTGCCGGGTGAACCATTGGACCGTGCGTACAGGCGAATGCCGCCGCGAACGCCGGCATGTTCGCGACCGTGCCGTTGACGCGGAACTCGGGCGCGGGATGGGGATCGGTTGCCGCGTAGAGGCGGCTGACTTCGGGCCGGTCCGTCTCCGCCCAGACGTTGGCAAAGCCGAGGAAGAACCGCTGGGCGGGGGTGAACCCGTCGATCCGTACGCTCGAATGCGCCTCCGCGGTGCGCTCGAACGCGCGATACGCGATCGTGAGGCCGCCGAGATCGGCGATCGCCTCGCCTTGGACGAGGCGCCCGTTCTCGTGCACGCCCGGCACGACGGCGAAGCCGTCGAATTCGTGCACGATGCAATCGGCGCGGCGTTTGAAGTGGGCGGCATCCGTCGCGGTCCACCAATCGGTCAGGTTGCCGTGCGCATCGAACTGCCGCCCCTGATCGTCGAAACCGTGCGTCATCTCGTGACCGATCACCATGCCGATCGCGCCGTAGTTGACCGCGTCGTCGGCGGCCGGGTTGAAGAAGGGCGGCTGCAAGATCCCGGCCGGGAACACGATCTCGTTGCGCTCGGGATCGTAGTAGGCGTTGACCGTGGGCGGCGTCATGTCCCACTGCGTCGGATCGCGCGGTCTGCCGATCTTACGCATGTCGATATCCCATGCGAAGCGGGCGGCGTTCTCGGCATCCTGCGGGTAATCGCCGGATACGACCGCGAGCGCCGAATAGTCGCGGAAGCGTGCGGGGTAGCCGATCTTTTTGCCGTACGCGGCGAGTTTCGCGATCGCGTACGAGCGCGTCTTGGGGCTCATCCACGCGAGCGTGGCGAGATCGTCGTGCAGCACGCCTTGCAAATTATTGACCAGCGCGAGCGCGCGTGCCCGGTCCGCCGGCGTGAACGTCTTTGCGACGTACTGCTTCCCGAGCGCTTCGCCGAGCGCGCCGTCGACCGCGCTCGCGCAGCGCTTCCAGGCCGGGAGTTGTTCTTTCGTGCCTTGCAGCGTCGTGCCGTAGAAGCGGAAGTTCTCGGTGACCCACGCGCGGCCGAGCGTGTTTGCGTAAGCATTGAAGAGCTGCGCGCGCGCGTACGTTTTCCAGTCCGCGAGCGGCGCGTCGGCGACCGCTGCGTCAGCAGCGGTCAGATACGATGGTTCGGAAACGTTGAGCGAGGCGATCGGCGGCGAATCCACCGCGCGCACGTAGGTGGTCCAGTCGATGTGCGGCGCCAGTTGCCGCAGCCGCGCAAGCGAAATCTTGTGATAGGTCGCGACCGGATCGCGCAACTGCACGCGCGTGTACTGCGCGCGCGCGAGGCGCGTCTCGAAGGCGAGCACCGTGCGGGCTTCGGCGGCGGCGCGCGCCGTCGCGTCGCCCGCGAGCCGGAAGACGGCCCGTAGATGCGCCGCGTACTTCGTGCGGATGGCAACCGTCGCGGCGTCCGTTTTCGTGTAGTAATCGCGATCCGGCAGGCCGAGTCCGGATTGATCGACTTCGGCGATGATGCGCGCGGCGTTCTTCGCATCCGGCGCGGATCCGTAGGCGAACGGCATCGTGACGCCGAGCCTTTGCAGCCGGGCGATTTCCACGACGAGCCCGGCCCGATCGTGCACCGCGGCGAGCGCCGCGAGTTCGCCGCCGAGCGGCGCGGTGCCGGCGTCCTCCACCGCGTTGCTTTGCAGACAACTCGTGTAGAAGTCCCCGAGCTTGCGCGTCTCCGAGCCGGCCGGAGCCGAACGATCGGCGGCGTCCGCTTCGAGCAGCGCGTGCAGAACATCGCGGTTGCGCTCTTGCAGCGCGTCGAATTGACCCCAGGTCGAATAGGCCGCCGGAATCGGGTTCGCTCGCCGCCAGCCGCCGGTCGCGAATTGGAAGAAGTTCGTGCACGCGGGGCAGGTCCGGTCGAGATTCGCCGGATCCAGGGCACGAGGAGCGCTTGCCGTGCCCAGCAATGCCGCCGCAAGCGCCGCGGCCCCAAGCCGGAGCAGGGACGATCGAAGACCGCCGTGGGCGGGACCGGCGATGGCAACCTCCTAGGGAAATAGGAAAAACGGGAAGAGCCTTGCTTTTCCACGCCTAAGTCCGCTCCTGGTGAATCAGTGCAGTGCCGGACCTGACCCAGGACGCCTCCACGAGCCTCGCGAACGGGCCTTGTCGCCTGGTCGTGCGGGTGTGATGTAATGGTAGCCTGCGACCTTCCCAAGGTTGACGCGCGGGTTCGATTCCCGCCACCCGCTCCAGGCAGATTGATCGGCGACATAGCCAAGTGGTAAGGCAGAGCTCTGCAAAAGCTCCATCCCCAGTTCGAATCTGGGTGTCGCCTCCAATTCTCCTCCTGATCGCGGCCTTCGCGCTGGTCGCGATCGTGGGCGGAATCGCGGGTGTGAAACAACTCGACGAGGCGAACTCCGCGCAAGTCCGGCTCGAACGGGTCCGCGACGCGCTGGGCGATTTGTTTCGCACGCAGCTCGCGGCCGAGAACGCGATGCGCGGATATGTGGCGACCGGCGAACGGGTCTTCCTGGAATCGTCGGGCACTGAGACGGAGGTGCCGTTCGACGATCAAGCGGATGCGCTCGCCCGCGAACTGCTGGCGCTGAGACTTCCGGCCGCGGCCCGCCAGATCGACGATCTGCGCGCCCAGCACGACGACTGGACGAAGTCGGTCGAGGAACCGCTGCTCGCGCAGCGGAACCGGCCGGACGCCCTGTTGCGCCAGACGAACGGCAAGTTGATCACCGATGCGATGCGGGGCGACGACAAGGTCCTGCTCGATGAAATCAACGCGGCCAGCGATTCCGTCGGCTCGATGCTGCGGCGACGCATCAACGCGACCGTCGCGATTTCGGTCGGCATCATCGCGATCTTCGGCATCGTCTCGCTGTGGTTCGCGCTCGGCCGCGCGCAAGCGGTGCAGGCGCTCGCGCGCGAGCAGTCGCTCGTCGTCGCCTTACAGCAGGCGTTGCGCGTCGACGGCGTTGCGTTACCGCGCACCCAACTCGGCTTTGCCTACACGTCGGCAACGCGCGAAGCGCTGGTCGGCGGCGATCTCATCGATGCCTGGCGCTCGCAGGGGGACCGCGGCTGGTTCCTGATCGCCGACGTCAGCGGCAAAGGCATCGAAGCCGCCCGTCACTCCGCCTTCGCGCAGTACGCGATCCGCACGCTCGCCGCCGAAGCCGACGATCCGGCGGAGATCGTGGCGCGGTTCAATCGGCTCTTTCTCGAGACGTTCGCCGAGCCGGGAACCTTTGTCGTCCTCTTCGTCGCCACAATGGACGGACGCACGGGTGCGGTGCGCTATTGCTCGGCGGGTCACGGCGGTGCGTACGTGCGGCGCGCCGGCGGGATCGAACTGCTTGCGCCCACCGGTGCCGTCGTCGGACTCGATCGCGAGCAACGCTATGAAAACGGCACGTTCGTTCTCGCGCCGGGTGAAGTGATCGTCCTTGCAACCGACGGCTTGACGGAATCGCGCGATGCCGCCGGCACGTTTCTGGGCGACGACGGCGTGGTGGCGATCCTCGCAAGCGCCCCCGCGGATCCGCAAGAGATCTGCGACCGGCTCGTTGCCGAAGTTACCGAGCGCGCGCAGGGAACGATCGGCGACGATCTGGCGATCCTCGCCGTGCGCCTGCTTGCGGTCGATTCGCAACGCGAGCCGGTAACGTTCACGGCGCTTGGAACGACCGGCTAACTTTTCGCAAACGAACGGAACGAGCACGTCTGCGCGAGCGTCGAAATGACGTTCCCTTGATATGCTAGGAGCTCTTCTTCCGTGAACAAATCGGATGTTCTCGACGACACGATCTTCGATCTGGATCGTCACGCACTCGACGGCTATCCAGACGGTGTCATCACGCTCGCGCCGGATGGCTCGATCGTCCGCTACAACAAGACCGAAGCCTCGCTCGCGCGCCGTTCGGCGGACGAGACGATCGGCTTGAATTTTTTCACCGACATCGCGCCGTGCACCGCGGTCAAAGATTTCCAAGGGCGCTTCGATGCGTTCGTTGCGAACAAAGCGGCGGCGGTGGAGCGGTTCGATTTCGTCTTTCGCTTCGCGTGGGGGCGACAGGATGTCGCGATCACCATGCTGCGCAAAGCGGGCAACGACGAAGTGACCCTGATCGTGGCCCGGCGGAGCGCCGCGAACTCGTAGCGAAGGGAGGCCGGTGCTGGTTCGCCGGATCGTCCCCTGCCTCGATATCAAAGCCGGCCGCGTCGTCAAGGGCGTTCGCTTCGTGGACCTCGCCGATGCCGGCGACCCGGTCGAACTCGCGCGGCGCTACGAAGCCTACGGTGCCGACGAACTCGTCTTTCTGGACATCACGGCGACGGTCGAGGGGCGCGGGGCGACGCTCGCCGTCGTGCGGGCGGTCGCGGCCGAATTGACGATTCCGTTTGCGGTCGGCGGCGGGATCCGCTCGCTCGATGACATGCATGCACTGCTCCGCGCGGGCTGCGACAAAGTCAGCGTCAACTCCGCCGCGCTGCGCGACCCGCAGCTGATCCGCGCGGCGGCCCGCACGCTCGGAAATCAATGCGTGGTCGTCGCGATCGATGCGCGCGAGACCGCGCAGGGGTTCGAGGTCGTCGTCGACGGCGGCCGGACGCCGACCGGGCGCGATGCGATCGCGTGGGCGCGCGAAGCGGTGGCGCTCGGCGCGGGCGAATTGCTCGTGACGAGCATCGATCGCGACGGCACGCGGGCGGGATTCGATCTGCCGCTCATGCGTGCGATTCGCGACGCCGTCGACGTGCCGATCATCGCCTCGGGCGGCGCCGGCAGCGCGGCCGATTTTGCCGATGTGTTCGAGCGCGCCGACGCCGATGCGGCGCTGGCGGCGTCGCTTTTTCATTACGGCGAGCTCGCGATTCCGGCGCTCAAGGACGAACTCGCCGCGCGCGGTATCGCGGTGCGCCGGGAAGCGCAGGCGCTGGCGTGATCGCGCCCCAGATCGCCGTCGCCTGGCCGGAGAGCGGCCTCGTCCCGGTCATCGTCGTCGACGATCGAACGAGCGACGTCCTCACGCTTGCCTACGCGAATCGGGAGGCGCTCGACCGTACGATCGCGTCGCGCTCGACCTGGCTCTTTAGCCGTTCGCGCGCCGCGCTCTGGAACAAGGGCGAGACCTCGGGCAACACGCAGCACGTCGTCGCGATCGCCGTCGACTGCGACGGCGACGCGCTCGTTTATCGGGTGATCCCGCACGGGCCCGCGTGCCACACGGGTTCGGCGTCGTGCTTCTCCGAGGCCGTTCGCTTCGAGCCCGGTTCGGGAACGGCGTTCGGCGCCGCGCTCGAGCATCTCGCGGCGACCATCGCTGACCGCAAGACGAACGCGCCGGCCGATTCCTACACGGCCAAACTCTTCGCCGGCGGGGTCGATCGGATCGGGAAGAAGATCGGCGAAGAAGCGACCGAAGTCGTGATCGCCGCGAAGAACGCGGATCGCGCCGAATTGATCTGGGAAGTCTCCGACCTGCTCTATCACACGCTGGTGCTGCTTGCGGAACGCGGCGTGTCGCTCGATGAGGTGGGCGCCGAATTATCGCGCCGAGCCGCTCCGACGACCTGACGTCGCTCGCGGGCGTCGGCCCCGAGCTCGCGCGCAAACTGCTGGAGCTCGGGATCGAGCGGCCGGATGATTTGCTGACCGATCTGCCCCGCGCGTACAAAGACTGGCGTACGCCGCAGCCGATCGCGTCGCTGGCCGCGCGCGCATTGCAAGGTGAGGGTGATGAAGCCGTCGCCGTCGGCACGATCGAGCACGTGAGCGAACGCGCCGGCAAGTATCCGCTCGTGACCGTGCGTTTGCGAGATGCGAGCGGAGCGATCGCCGCAAAGTGGTTCGGCCGCCGGCATCTCTTGGGCGGAAAGTTCAGCGTCGGGGAGCGGCTCTTCGTCACCGGGCGCGTCGCGCTACGCGGTCTGCTGGCTGAGCTGAGCGTTACGAACCATCGGGTCTTGCGCGACGGGGAACCCTACGTGGGTGAGATCGTGCCGGTCTACGCCGCGAGCAAGGACCTCACCTCACGCCAGATTCGCACGCTGATCCAGAAGAATATCGGCGCGCTGATCGCGCGCCGGCCGGATGCGTTACCGCCGGAGCTGATTGCGAAGTACGGCTTTCCGGCGCACGCGCAGGCGTGGCGTGAAGTCCATGCGCCGTCCGATCCGGCGCGCGTCGACGCCGCGCGGCGGCGCATCATCTTCGAGGAGTTCTTCGGCATCGCCCTCGCCGCCGCGCTCAAACGCAGCCGCCGTGCGAACGCCGGCGGCGCGACGCCGCTGCGCGTACCGCTCGACGCGCTCTGGCGCGATTTCACGGCGCAACTGCCATTCGCGCCGACCGGCGCGCAGCAGCGCGCGATCGAGACGGTGTGGCGCGACATGGCGCGCGTCGCGCCGATGAACCGGCTCTTGCAAGGCGACGTCGGCAGCGGCAAGACGCTGGTGGCCGCGGCGGCCGTCGTGCTCGCGCACGCGGGCGGCGTGCAGAGCGCGCTGATGGCGCCGACCGAGATCCTCGCGGCCCAGCACGCACAGAAACTCGCGCCGCTGCTCTTGCCGCTCGGGATCGCGGTCGAGGCCGTGTTCGGCAGCCTCGGCGCACGCGACCGGCGCACGGCGGGCGAGCGGATTCGCTCCGGCGCGGCGTCGCTGGCGGTCGGGACGCACGCGCTGCTCACCGAGAGCGTCGAGTTCGCACGGCTGGGCCTGGTCATCATCGACGAGCAGCATCGCTTCGGCGTCGAACAGCGCGCGCGGCTACGCGCGAAGTCGGCCGCGCCGCACACGCTCTACATGACCGCGACGCCGATCCCGCGCACGCTGGCGCAAACGAAGTACGCCGATCTCGACCTGACGATCCTCGACGAACTGCCGCCCGGACGTACGCCGGTCGAGACGTTCGTGCTGCGCGAGTCGCGCAAAGCCCACGCGTACGAGTTCGTGCGCAAGAACGTCGCGCTCGGCCGCCAAGCCTACATCGTGGCGCCGGCGATCGATACGACGGAGAGCGCGCTCACGAGCGCCATCGCGGAAGCCGAGCACGTCAAACGCGACGTGTTCGGCGAGCTGCGCGTCGGCGTGTTGCACGGCAAACTTCCGCCGCGCGAGAAGGACGCGGTGATGGATCGCTTCAAGCGCGGCGAAACCGACGTGCTCGTCGCAACCACGGTCGTCGAAGTGGGCGTCGACGTTCCGAACGCAAGCGTGATGGTGATCCTCGACGCGCACCGCTACGGCCTCGCCCAACTCCATCAGTTGCGCGGTCGCGTCGGCCGCGGCGTCGCGGAATCCTATTGCCTCTTGATCGCGCCCGATGATGCGGGCGCGGTCGAGCGGCTCGAAATTCTCGCCGCCACGAGCGACGGGTTCAAAATCGCAGAAGAAGACTTGCGCCTGCGTCGCGAAGGCGAGTTCGCCGGGACCGCGCAAGCCGGTTCCGCCGCCGGAACGATCGGGAATATCGTGGCTGATTTCGAGGTTTACATGCACGCCAAGGCCGAGGCGGACGCGATCGTCGCGCGCGACCCCGACTTACACGAGCACGCGCCGCTCCTGCAGCTGGTCGAGGCCGTCGCACCGGCCCGCGCGATGTTGGTGACGTCGTGAGGGAGCTGCCCGCCGACATCCGCGCGATCGGCTTCGATTTCGATCACACGCTGGGGCTCGATCACGGCCTCGAGGCAACGGCCTTCGCCGAACTCGCGGCCGAACTCGGGCATCCGATCGCGCTCGACGATCCGCCGTGGTCGACGGCCGTTCCGGATCTGCTCGCGCGCTTTCGCGGCGGCGAGCTCTCGGTCGAGGAGGCAGTGGCGCGCTTCGTGAGCGAGCTCGGGCTGCCGGATGACGGCGTCGATCGTGCGCCGCACTGGCGCGAGCAATGTTACGCCCTCGTCCCGCGTCACGTCACCCCGGTCGCCGGTGCGCGCGAGTTGCTCGCAGCGCTGCGCGCGCGCGGCATCCCGATCGCGATCCTCACCAACGGCTGGAGTCCGCTGCAAGAAAAGAAGATTGCGCAGGCGCTGGGAGATTTTCCGGATCCGATCTTGGTGAGCGAAACGCTCGGCGTCTCCAAGCCCGATGCCGCCGCGTTCGCAAAATTGGTCGACGTGCTGGGCGTCCCCGCCCACGCGGTCGCCTACGTCGGCGACAATCCGAAAACGGATGTCGCCGGCGCGCAGGGCGCCGGGCTCACCGGCGTGTGGTTCGATTGGGAAGCGATCAGTTATCCCGCCGACACGCCGCCCGCGCAGGTCGTCGTGCATGGCCTGGCCGAGATCGAGTCGCTCGTGCCAGGGCGCGCGGCCGGGACGGAGAACCTCGTCTCGTGACCGGATGGGGAAGCTGAGACTCACCGGAGGAACGCTCCGTAACCGTCGCGTGTCCGCTCCCAGCGGACGCGCCGTACGCCCGACTCCGGCCCGCGTCAAAGAGGCACTGTTCTCCATCCTCGCCTCCGCCGGCCGTCTCGAAGAGGCTCGCGTCCTCGATCTTTTCGCCGGGAGCGGCGCGCTCGGGTTCGAGGCGCTCTCGCGCGGTGCCGCGCACGTGACGTTCGTCGAAGCGCACAAGCCGACCGCGGCGGCGCTCGCGAACACCGCGCGCGACCTCGGCGTTGCGGAGCGCAGCACCGTCGTTGCGCTGCCCGCCGAGCGTGCCTTGCGCAGCATTCTCGGGCCCTTCGATGTGGTCTTCGCGGACCCGCCCTACGCGCAGCCGTACCCGGTCGTCGCGTTCGCCCTGTTGCGGGAGCGAGCACTGCTCGCGGCGGGCGCGATCGTCGTCTACGAGCATTCCGCGCGTGATGCGCCGCCGGCCGATCCGGCCTTCGCGGTAACGCGTAGCGAACGCTACGGCGCGGTCGCGCTCGCGTTTCTGACGGTGGCGGCGTGACGGCCCTCGAGAGCGCGCAGCGCTTTGCCGCGCACGTTGCGGCGAGCCGCGCGGCGCTGGTGCGCGCGCAGCGCATGGACGCGGCGTGCGCCGATTTCGCGGCGCATCGGTTTGCCGAAGCGGAGGCCGAACTGGACGCGCTCGTGGCCGAGGAGCCAAGCGACGTCGACGCGCGTTTCATGCTCGCCTATGCGCGGCTCACGCGCGGCGATTTCGCGCGCGGCTGGGAACTCTTCGAGGTGATGCGCGCGCGGGCGGGCGTGCAGGCGGCGTACGGCGTGCTCGACGGCATCGCGCGCTGGGACGGACGGCCGTTCGCGGGCCGGCGGCTGCTGATCGCGCGCGAGGCGGGCTTCGGCGATCTCTTGCAATTCGCGCGCTTCTTTCCGCTCGTCAAAGCGCGCGGTGGAACGGTCGTTCTCGAGTGCGCGCCCGAGCTCGCCACGCTCGCGGCAACCTTCGCGGGGGTCGATGCCGTGGCCGTCTCCGATGGGATCTCACTCGCGGCGACGCCGCACGACCTGGTGTTGCCGCTGATGAGCCTGCCCGGGACGCTCGGCATCGGTGCGGACGGCATCGGGATGACGGACCCGTACATCATGATCGGGCCCGAACGCGTCGCCGAGACCGCCCGAAGGTTGCAGGTGCGCGCAGATCAGCTAAACGTGGGCCTCGTGTGGGCCGGGAACGCGGCGCTGGCAAACGATGCCGCACGCTCGGCACCGCTGACGGCGCTCGCCCCGCTCTTCACGGTCCCGGGAATCCGCTGGTTCGGCTTGCAGACGGGGCCACGCGCGCTCGAAGCCGGGCCGACGTTCGAGCGGCTCGGTCCGCAGCTGCACGACTTCGCGCAGACGGCCGCCGTGATGAGCGCGCTCGATCTCGTGATCACGACCTGCACGGCGAGCGCCCATCTCGCCGGCGCGCTCGGCCGCCCGGCCTGGGTGCTGCTGAACCACCTCCCCGAATGGCGCTGGCAGGCCGATCCCGTGACGAGTGCCTGGTACCCTTCGGTGCGCCTGTTCCGTCAGCCGGAGCCGGGCGCGTGGGACGCGGTGGCGGAAGCCGTCGCCCGCGCGCTCGCCGAGCGGCGCGACGCGGTACCCGGCGCATGACGGCGAACGGCCGCGCCGGGCACGGCGTCGCGATCTATCCCGGGTCGTTCGACCCGCTCACGATGGGCCACATGGACGTCATCGCGCGCGCGGCGGCGATCTTCGGCCGCGTCGTCGTGGCCGTCATGGTGAACCCGCAGAAGCGCGAGCCCCTCTTCACGCTCGACGAGCGCAAAGCGATGATCGCCGCGGCGATCCATGACGCGGGGCTTGCCAACGTCGAGGTCACCGATTTTCGCGGCCTGCTGGCGGACTTCGTACGCGCGCAACACGTCGACGTCATCGTGAAGGGCCTGCGCGTCGTCTCCGATTTCGAGAACGAGATGTCGACCGCGCTGATGAATCGCTCGCTCTCGGGCGTCGATACGGTCTTCATGCCGAGCGATCCGCGGTACTCGTTTATCAGTTCGAGCATGATCAAAGAAGTTTTTTTTCTCGGCGGCACGATCGATGAATACGTGCCGCTCGCAGTGTTACGCATCATGCGTGACAAACGGAACGCTCTGCGATGACCGGCGTGAGAGGTCAGCGCAGCCGCGAATCGGGCCAAGCCGGACCCGCCCCGCTCGAAAGGAGCTCACGACCGTGTCCATCTACCGCGTCATCGACAAACTCGAAGCCTACGTCCGCGACGGCACCGTGCTGCCGCTGCGCCGCCGCATCCTCAGCGAAGAGCGGCTCATGGAGTTCATCGAGAAGATGCGCTCGACGCTGCCCGAAGAGGTCGGCCGGGCGAAACTGATCGCCCGCGATAAGGACCGCGTCTTACGCGAAGCGCAGGAGCGCGCCGAGGCAATCGTCTCGGAGGCCTCGAGCGCGCACGCAGCGCGGATCGACGAACACGAACTCGTCGTGCAGGCGCGCCGCACCGCGGAGATCGTCTTGCGCGAAGCGGAAGAGAAGGCCCAGAAGATCCGTAGCGGCGCCGACGCCTATGCCGCCGGCGTGCTGACCGATCTCGACGCGCGCCTGACGATCGCGACGGGTTCGGTGCGCAAGGGGATCGAGGCGCTGGCGACCTCGCGCGGCGTAGCGCGTGCCGCCGTCGCAAGCGCGGCAGCACCGCTCGCCGATGCCGCGGCAAAATCGAAACGCGTGGCGTTCGATGCGCAGAACGAGATCGTCTTGAGCGAAACGAGCGAACTCGAGTCCGTTCGCATGACGTGATGGCCGACGACCGCAGCGGCTGGTTCGTCGGGGCGCTCCTCGGGATCGCCTTGCTCGTCGTGCTCTCCGCGACGCCGCTGCCGTGGTTCGTGATCGCGCCCGGGAGCCCCGTCGATCTGACGCGCGCGGTGGTGGTCGGCGAGGGGCGCGCGTCGACCGACCGCTTCTTGCTCACCGACGTGAACGTCACCCGCGCCTCACCGCTCCGCCTGGTCACCTTGTTGCTGCCCGGCGTGGTCCTGGAACGCGAAACGCGCGTCACGCCGAGCGGCGCGTCCGCGGGGATCTCGTCCGACGTGATGCGCGATGCGATGGATGAGAGCCAGGCGGCTGCCGCCCTGGTCGCCGAACGTGCGGCCGGCTACGCGATCCCCATGCCGCCCGAACGCGTGCGGATCGCCGAAGTCAGCGCCCGCTCTGCGGCGCGCGGGACGCTTTTCCCGGGCGATGTGCTCGAGCGTGTTGCCGGTCGGCCGATTCGCAGCGCCGACGACGTCCGGCGCGCGATCGCCGGTGCCGAAGCCGGGGCACTGCTTCGAATCGCTTACAAGCGCAGTGGACGCAGTCGATCCGCGTTCGTGCGAACGACGGCGATCGACGGCCACGTACGGCTCGGTGTCGTCCTCGAGCCGCAGTACGGGAAACCTGCGCTCGCCGTGCCGGTGCGCTTCGCGATGGGCGATATCGAAGGTGGCTCCGGCGGGCTGATGATGGCGCTACGGATCTACGACGCGCTGCACGGCATCGGCGGCGCGCCGAACCGCACGATCGCCGGGACCGGGACGCTCGATTACGACGGCCGGGTCGGCCGGATCGAAGGAACGCCGCAAAAGCTGCTCGCCGCGAAACGCGCTGGCGCGAGCGTGTTCTTCGTGCCGCGCGCGAACTATGCGGATGTCGCCGGCGAGCGCGACGTGCGGATCATCCCGGTCGACAATTTCGCCGACGCGCTACGTGCGCTGTGAGTATTTTTGCTGGTCGCTGAGGTCTTCAAGATCGGCATCGGCCCGTCGAGTTCGCACACCGTCGGCCCGATGCGCGCCGCCCGGCAGTTCGTCACGGATCTCGAGTTGCAGCAGCGCGAGATCACGCGGCTGCACGTCGATCTCTATGGTTCCCTTGCGCTGACCGGCCGCGGACACGGCACCGATCGCGCGATTCTGCTCGGTCTCTCCGGATACGCCGCAGACACCGTCGATCCGGACCTCGCGCGTGACTTGCCCGAACTCGTGGCGAGCCGGCATGCGCTCGAGCTGCCGAGCCGCGCGCGGGTCGCCTTCGATCCCGCAACCGATATCGAATTTCATCTGCGCGAGACGCTCGCGCGGCATCCCAACGGGATGCGGTTCCAGGCTTTCGCGAGCGACGAACTCATCGCTTCCGCTGAATACTTTTCGCTCGGCGGCGGCCTCGTCGAGGGGCCGGGGTTCGAGCCGGGTGCGGCGCTCTCCGCGCTGCCCTACGATTTCACATCGGCAGCCGAACTGCTCGCGATGGCGGAAGCGAAGGCGTGGCCGATCTGGCAGCTGGTGGAGGCCAACGAACGCGCGGTGCGACCGGCGGCGGAGCTCGATGCGTATCTCGCGTCGATCTGGACGACGATGCAACAGTGCATCGAGCGCGGTCTCGCGACGGAAGGCATCTTACCCGGCGGCCTGAACGTGCGCCGGCGCGCGCCGCGCCTCTATCGCAAGTTTCGTAGCGCAACGGCCGGCGACCGACTCGAAGCGATGGACTTCGTGAACGTCATGGCGATCGCGGTGAACGAAGAGAATGCGGCCGGCGGCCGCGTCGTCACCGCCCCGACCAACGGCGCCGCCGGCGTGATCCCGGCCGTGCTCTCCTACTACCGCGACTACGTGCCGGATGCGACGCCCGCCGGGATCGTGCGATTTCTCCTAACGGCGGCTGCGATCGGCATGCTCTACAAACGCAACGCATCGATCTCCGGCGCCGAAGTCGGCTGCCAAGGCGAAGTCGGGGTAGCGTGCTCGATGGCCGCGGCGGGTTTGGTCGCCGCGCAAAACGGCACGAACGCGCAGATCGAGCACGCCGCCGAGATCGCGATGGAACACAACCTCGGGATGACCTGCGACCCGATCGGCGGCCTGGTGCAAATCCCGTGCATCGAGCGCAACGCCATGGGCGCCGTAAAAGCGATCAACGCATCGCGCATGGCGATGGTCGAAGAAGACCACCACGTCTCGCTCGATCAAGTGATCCGCGTGATGTTCGAGACCGGCCGCGACATGCAAGCAAAGTACAAAGAAACCTCACTCGGCGGCCTCGCCGTCAGCGTCGTCGAGTGTTGACCGTTTCTGATTCGAGGCAGCTTTGCAGCGTTGCGGCGGCACGTTCCCGCGCATTCGAGAACGTGCCGCCGCCGTATCGCTATGCTACTTCTGCGAGTAAGGTCGCCGAAGCAGCCCGAAGTGAGGCGGCGAGATCCGGGAGTCGCTCCGCCAGCGCAGCAAAGACGCAGCCAGCAAATTCCGGTATCGAGGCGATCGCTGCCTCGGGATCGGAAAGATCCAATGCAGCGGCACCTTGTGCACCGGTTGCGGCGGCCGTGAATTGCCGGCTCGGCGTGAACGTCAAAAAGTCACACGCCAGTTCTGTCGGCTCCATCGTGTGATCGCCGCCGATAAGACCTGTTCGCACAAACATCTGCTGCGCGGCCATCATCTTTGATAGCAACCCACTCTCCGTCGCCGAGCGTTCCTCGAGCGCGGCGACCGAGCGCAGGAGTCGCGCCGGCTCGACACCGTTCGTTTGCATCACGGTCTCGATCTCCGGCTCCCGAGACAGCCATCGAATCATGCCCACCGCTGAGACATCGTGTTCCGCAGCGAGCGCCCGAACGAGAAGACGAACGTTCCGTCGCCGAGTGTCCATCGACCGTTAGGGCACGAGCTCCCGAACCGGCAGTGTCGGGATGCGGAGCGGGTCTGCGGTGGCGTTGGTGATTTCGTCTTCGCCATGTTCGCGTAAGAGCGCGAGGAGGCGTTTGCGCATGATCAAGCCGGGACGGTCGGAGGGCATGTGCGCTTCGACCCGGCGCGATACGTCGAGGGTCGCATCGGGATCGCCCGCCTCGAGAACGGCGCGATCTTCGGCGATCACCGCGGAATCCCAATCGATGAGTTCTTGTGCCGAACAGTCGGCTTCCGTGTCGTTGCGATAGAGAAATTGCAGCAGCTGCAGCGAGCCGTCATCGATCGGGGTCGCGCACGTGAAGATGATATGGCGCAAGCCGCTCGGGTATGCGATATCAAGCCGGCGGCAGAAGGGGAGAAACCACTCGTTGCGCAGGTGTCGGATCGTGGTCGGTGCCGTCGTGCCGCTGACGCGGTGGGCGAGCGGCGGGTTCGAAACCTCGAAGGTGGATTCAGCGAGGAAGCCCGTGTCCGTCTCGGTGATATCGAAGAGCGTGGGCTCGGGCTGAGTCGTGACGCCGAACGTCGTGCGATGAACGAACGAGAAGTGCGCGGGGTCGAACGAATTCTCCATCAAGCGCAGCGGCGAGGTCTCCCAGCGCTCGTTGAATTGGTCGATGCGGCGGTAGGCGGGATCGCGCGCTTCGGGGACATCGAAGATCGGCGCGATCGGATCATCGAGCGCGACCCACACGTAGCCGTGGCGTTCGGCGGCGTGATAGGCCGGCGTCCGATAGCGCGGCACGGTCTCGTTCGGCAGTTGCGGGATCACGACGACGTGGCCGTCGCGATCGTACTGCCAGCCGTGATAGCCGCAGACGAGCTTGCCGTCGGTACACCACCCCTTGGAGAGTTTGGCCGTGCGATGGCAGCAGCGATCCTTGAGCGCCGCCGGCCGGCCCTCGGCGTCGAGGAAAACGACGATGTCTTCGCCCATCAGGCGAAACGGCTTCGGGCCGTCCGCTAGGTGCGCGACGGGCATGACGGCATGCCAGAATCGGCGGAGCGTGCGCTGTTTGGTGGTAAGCACGGTTCCATCCTACCCGGGCCGCGACGAGGGGGCATAGATGCATTCGCATAGGCCACCGCGGACGATGCTGGCCAATGGCTGAAGCGGTTCCTCCGGCGCCCGCGAAGCACCGGATATGTCCCTTGCTAGCGATGCGCCGAGTTTGACCCGTCCGAATGATGCGCCGAGCCGCCCCGCGCTCGATGCCTTCCTGGCCGGCCTCGGCGAGATTCCACACGAAACGGCGCGCAACACCGTGCTCGCGAAGTCGCGCGACTTTTTCTGGTATAGCCCGATCCTCAAAGAGCAGTTGGCCGACTGCGCCGCCGATGTGATCGTGACGCCGCGCTCGGAGGCGGACGTCATCGCCGTGGCGCGGTTATGTGCGACGCACCGCATCCCGCTCACCGCGCGCGGCGGCGGGACGGGCAACTACGGTCAGGCCGTGCCGCTGCAGGGCGGCGTCGTGCTCGACCTGACGGGCCTGACGGCGATCGGCCCGGTGATCGATGGAACGGTCCGCGTCGGCGCGGGTGCGAAGCTCAAGGACATCGATGCGCGAACGCGGCCGGCCGGCTGGGAGCTCCGGATGTTCCCCTCGACGTATCGGACGGCGACGATCGGCGGCTTCGTCGCCGGCGGTTCGGGCGGCGTCGGCGGGATCACGTATGGCGGGCTGAGCGAGCGCGGCTCGATCGCCGCCCTGCGCATCGTGACGCTCGAGGCCGAGCCGCAGATCATCGAGTTGCGGGGCGCCGATGCCTTGCGCGTACACCACGCCTACGGCACGAACGGCATCATCACCGAACTCGAGATCCCGCTTGCGCCCGCGCAGCCGTGGGTCGATCTCGCGGTCTCTTTCGCCGACTTCGCGCAACTCGGGCGCTTCTGTTTGGAACTCGCGCGCACCGACGGCATCATGAAGAAGCTCGTGACGGCGGTCGAATGGCCGATCCCGCGCTACTTCAACACGTTGCAGGCGACGCTCCCCGATGGCGCGTCGCTGGGCCTGTTCATGATCGCCGGTGCGTCGCTGGAGCCGTTCTTCGAGCTCGTCGCGCTCTTCGGCGGCGATGTCGTCTATCGGCAGACCGACGTGGAGGTGGCGGCGGCGGGTATGGTGCCGATCTACGAGTACACCTGGAACCATACGACGCTGCAACTGCTCAAGCGCGATAAGGATGTGACGTACTTACAGTCGGCGTTTCCGAGTCTCGAACGGGTCGCCGAACTGGGCCGCATGCTCGGCGATGAGATGATCATGCATCTCGAATTCGTGCGCGCGCACGGCGAGATCGGGATTCGCGCTTTGCAGATCATCCGCTATACGACGGCGGAGCGCTTGAACGAGATCATCCGCATTCACGAAGAGAACGGTTGCCCCGTCTACAATCCGCATACGTACCTGATCGAAGCCGGCGGGATGAAGGTGACCGATCCGGCGCAGCTCGCGTTCAAACGCCGCGCCGATCCGCTCGGCTTACTCAATCCCGGAAAGATGAGCGGCTGGACGCCCGAGTGATCGAGACCGCGTCGATGCGCACGCGTGACGGCGTGCGACTCGATGCCGATATCTATCGTCCGGCCGCGCCGGGCAGCTATCCCGTCCTCCTGATGCGCCAACCGTACGGGCGCGCGATCGCCTCGACGATCTGCTACGCGCACCCCACCTGGTATGCGGCGCGCGGCTACATCGTCGTGATCCAAGACGTGCGCGGCCGCGGCTCTTCCGAGGGGACGTTCCGGCTCTTTCGCGACGATGCGCGCGATGGGTACGATGCGATCGATTGGGCCGCGCAGCTGCCGGGGTCGAGCGGTGCGGTCGGGATGTACGGCTTCTCATATCAGGGCACGAATCAGTTGCTCGCGGCGGCCCTTGCGCCGCCGGCGCTCAAGGCGCTTGCGCCCGCGATGATCGGATGGAATCTGTATCGCGATTGGGCCTATGAGAATGGGGCCTTCATGCTGCGCCCTGGCCTCGGCTGGGCGATTCAGCTGGCGGCGGAGAGCGCGCGCCTGGCCGGCGACGACGAGGCCTATCGCGATCTCTGCGCGGCCGCCGGCGCGCTGCCGCTCGCCGATCTCGTTCCCGCGCGGCCCGAGCTGATGGAGCGCTATCGCCGCTACACGCACTATTTCGAGTGGCTCGATGAACCGGAGGATGCGCCGTACTGGAGCGAGATTTCGCCGAGCACGTTCGCGCCCGAGCTCGCGGCGCACGGTCCGCCGATGCTCTTCGTCGGCGGCTGGTACGACACGCATCTGCGCGGCACGCTCGATGCCTATCACGCGCTCGCGCCAACCCTGCCCGCGCAACTCGTCGTCGGCCCCTGGACGCACGCCCCGTGGGTGCGCCGCGTCGGCGCGCTCGACTTCGGACCCGAAGCGATCGGCGAGATCGATCAACTCCAGGTACGCTGGTTCGATCGCTGGCTCAAGGGCGATCCGGGCGATGCTGGACCGACAGGTGACGAAAGCGCCGCGGAACGGGATGCACCGGTTCGCCTCTTCGACCTCGGGACGCGCGCGTGGGTTGATTTGCCCGCGTGGCCCGCGTCAACGCAGCGCTTCGCGCTCGCCAGCGGCGGGCGTGCTGCGCTCGATGAACGCGACGGCGTGTTGCAGTCCGATCCGTCGTCGCAGAGCATGGTCGACTACGTGGTGCACGATCCGTGGCGTCCGTCGCCGGTGCACGGCGGAGCGTACGGAGCGCCACCCGGCCCGCTCGATCGCGCTGCGGTCGAAGGACGCCCCGACGTGCTCACCTTCACGACGGCGCCGCTCACCGAGCCGCTCGCGCTGGCGGGCGATGTCATCGCGGAGTTGCACGTCAGCACCGAAGCGGCGGACTTCGACGTTGCGTGCGTGCTTTCGCGCGTGCTCCCCGACGGCCGTTCGTTCGAGCTCGCTTCGGGCTATCGGCGTGTTTCCGCGGGCACCGCACGCGAGCGGATCGCGGTGCCGATGCGCGCGACCTGTGCGACGCTCGCCCCCGGCGATGCGTTGCGGCTCTCGATCGCGGGCGCCGCGTTCCCCGCCTATCCGGTCAATCCCGGCAGCGGTGCCGATCCGACGGCCGCGCTACGCTCGGCCTGGCAGATCATCACGCTGGGCGTGCACTGCGGCGGCAGCGATGGATCGGCGCTCGTCGTCAGCCTGCGGTCGTAGCGGCGATCAGATCGCTGCCGCTCGCAACGAACCCCAAACATTGACGGACGTTGTAGAGCGTCGCGTCCCAGCAGAACGCGGGCGATGTCGTCGCGCAGCAGTCCTCGAGCATCACGCAGTCGTAGCCCAGAAAGTTCGCGTCGGCGAGCGTCCAGATCACGCATTGGTCCGCGTTGACGCCCGCGAACAAGAGCGTATCGACGCGCAGGTTGCGCAAGATCGAATCGAGCGGCGTATCCCAGAAGCCGCTCATGCGGAACTTGTCGACGCAGATATCGTCCGCGAGGATCGGCAGCTCGTCGACGACCGCCGCCGCCCAACTCCCTTTCTCGAGCACGCGCGCGCCGTTCGCCGGCAGCGGATCCCCGATGCCGACGCTCGCGCCGTCGGCGTTGTAGACGTGCACGAGGCTCGGGCTGATGTTGAGGCGGTCGGGACGGTTCCCCCAGTTGAGCCAAATGATCGGCACGTCGAGCGTACGCAGATGCGGAACGAGCGCGCGCAGCGGCTCAATCGGGCGGCGCGCCGGCGCGACATCGACGCCGATATGCGCGAGCCAGCCGTCGGGATGGCAGAAGTCGTTCTGCATGTCGACGATGACGAGCGCGCTTGCGGCGAGGTCGAAGGTCAGGGTCTGCGGCGTTGAGGCGACCGTGACCGGTTGCGGCGCCCGCTGTGGGCGAATGGTGTCGACGCGCTCGCGCGAGACGCTCCAGGAGTTGGCGCGCGTGCCGATCCGCGCTTCTGCTTGGGCCGCTGCTTCGTTTCCCATTG